>JAAIGE0101205544.1_pt1 | contig 15664 bp, 21 predicted proteins | sample 6487951 | NCBI WGS metagenome assembly JAAIGE01 (sample SAMN13974128, study PRJNA590717) | phyllosphere metagenome | biome: tomato field; feature: multiple bacterial spot infested tomato fields; material: tomato leaves; isolation source: leaves from tomato fields | host: Solanum lycopersicum ... | reverse complement strand
TCGGCTGGGACGCCGCTGGCGCGCACTCCCGCGCGGTAGATGTAGGCGTCAAGCCCTAGCCACCTGCCAGGCGAGAACATGGTCATCATCTCGTCGTACGGGATGCCGTCGAAGTAACGAACGAACCGACGGAGGTCGTCTGCTCTGTCGGCACCGAAGATGAGGTGGATGTCGTTGCCTTGTGCGGAGTCGCACTCCCAACCGTGGATGAGAAACGCTGCGGTCTCCAGAGACCACCGCTCCGCCCGAAGATACTGGAGCGCAGTCAAGACCTTCACAGCGTCGAAGCTGTGCATCCCGAACTTGGCGACATCCACAACGTATCGGTGCGCATCGATAGGGATGCTGCCCGGCAGCATCATCTGGAAGAAGCCCTGCATCTGACCTAGGTCACGGAACAGGCGTCGGGCTGCAACGGCTGCGTCACTGTTCCGACTCTGCCCCCACGCGCGGAGGCACGCGTCGAGACGACGGTCTCGGTGTCGTCGCCAGAGGAACATGGGTCTAGGGTACTAGCGGCTGCGGCGGCTGTCAAACGGCGGTAGCGTATTCGAGGGCGACGCCTTCGGCCAGCGCGTCGCGTACGGTCGTGAACCGACCAGCGTTCAGCACGATGGCTTCCAGCTCGCCGTCGTTGAGGCCGCGGGCTCTGAGGTCAGGGACAGCCAGCAGCTCGGGCAGCGGGTCTTCGGTGTCGAAGCGCGCGAACAGCTCGCCGTCCGCGGCGAAGATGATGGGGTCGTATGCGGTTGCTTCCCACGCGGAGACGAAGTTCTCCACTTGATACGCGACTAGCGAGCCTAGGGGGAGGTCTTCCCCCAGCATGCGGAAGACGACACTCGCGCCGAGGAACTTGGAGAGGGCCACCAGGATGATGCTCACTGTCACCCTTCCGAACGCGTAGGGTGGGAGGCCCATACGGTCTGCGAGCGCCTCAACTGTCTCGTAGTCAGTGTCTCCGAAGTTCACAGCAGAACCTTACCAGCACGCAGGCGTACGTGTCAACCGAGCACTTCAGCCAGTTCGGGGTGGATGCCTCTGGCAACTGCGACCATGGCCCAGAACCCGCCCTCGTTCCAGGCTGTTGCTACGGCCGAGACAGTCTCGCCGATATCCAGCAGGTGACATGCGGCGGGCATGGCTTCGATGACCGGAGCGATGGGCTGGTCCCCGCCGTGCCACTTGTGGAGCGTCCACCGGATATCACCACTGAAGTCCACCTCTGCCCACGCCGTGACGAACGCCTGAACGTCTGCTCGCGGGTACAGTTTCTCGTTGGCGCGGGGTCGGGGAGGGTCGTGGTCCAGCCTCACGTACTCCCAGGCGGTCATGTCGTTGAGGATATCAGCGATGGCCACGTAGAGGGCTCGGTTGTCCGGCCACCGCTTCGCGTAGCGATTTCGGTACGCTTCGGCGAGCACCGTGTCGGCGCCGAAGATGCGGTCGAAGTCGTCGGGCCGGGTCATGGCAGCATCCCGAGAAGAGCAGTGGCGTACTCTGCCGGTACGCCTTCGATTTCGTGACCCCGCTCGGCGAGGAGCCCTGGCTCCTGGAGGGCTGACAGGAGCACGTCATCCTCAGTTCCAGCCAGATGCAGCCGGTACGCCTCCCGGCCGTCGGGTTCCATCATCTCGTCACAGCGGACCTGGTTGCGGTACTGGATGCCGAACTCTGCTGCGAGCGGGATGAGGGGCCAGTGGTCAAGCTCGGCCCAGAACGCCGCGAACGCCTGACGCTCGCAGTTCGGTGGGCGCATGGTGAACTCGTGTGCGAACAGGTCTTCGAGGAAGAAGTACGCGTCGTCGTACCCGGTCCATGATGCCATCGACGCGCCGAGCGCGTAGAACCCTCTCGGGTGAAGAGCGACAGGATGTGTCGGGGCAGAGCGGAGAAGCCGCCAAGCCCTGGACATCAGAGCTTCTTCTGATATGTCGCGCTTGCCGTAGGTCGCGTGAACGCTCACCATGTCGGCGAGGGCGCGGAGGAATAGCTTGTCGGTCATCATAGCTGCGCTGCGTACTCTGCGGGAATGCCCGCATCGAAGCATCTGATGGTGTGGGCGAGGGGAGTGTGCATGAGCGCCTGCGCGTACTCGGCAGGCACGCCGTGGTGGTAGAGACGCCAGACCCGGTACTTGTCCGGGACTGCGGCTCTCAGGCTGATGACATCGCGGGCGTACTCTGCGGGGACGCCCGCTTGGTGGAAGTCGATGACCTCTCGCGGCTCGTAGCCTTCGAGCGGCCGTTTGATGCCCATGGCTGGGTCGATGAACCCGAGCATAACCGGGACGGTGCCTGCGTACTCTGCGGGGATTCCGTATTCGTGGAAGTCTTTGAGCACGTGAGGGAGCATGCCTGCCAGGCGGTACCGGGTGGTGTCGAGGAACGCATGGATGTATTCGGCGGGAAGCTGCGCGTAGTGTTCGAGGCCAGCACGATGGGGCCTTTCCCGATGGGAGTCTACTTGCTCCCGGAAGAGGACGTAGCCTGCCTCTTTGGGCAAGCCCAGCTCCGCGAGCTTGTCTGCGAGACTGAACATCCCGACAAGGTACTCGGCGAGGTCGCAGCCAACCTCCCCGGCGCGCGGGTGGTGGTAGACGTGGGTCCGCTGGGAGAAGTCAGTGATGCCGGTGAGCCGGGTAGCGGCGGTGAAGAACTCGCTCAACTCGTCGAGGCCCGCGAACATGTTGGCGCCAGCGACAACTGGATGGTCGTCGAGCACGTCCCAGTCGTCGAGGAGAGCAGCTACTCGACGGTCGGGGTGGATGGTGGTCACAGTGGCAGTCTACCGGCATTCCTTCCCCGGGTCAAGGCGCGCCGAGTAGCGCAGCGTACTCGGCGGAGATGCCCTGCTCGTAGAAGCGGATGGCATTCGTGATGCCGCAAGCGCTGACAGTCAGGCGGATGTAGCCCGGGTCCACCCCTTCTGCGTAGAGCATGACGATGTCAGAGGGCTGGATGCCCGCTGCCCCTGTGTCTTCAGGGAGACAGCGGATGGCGTATTCTGCGGGGATGTCGTTCCGCCAGAGTGCGCTCACGCCTTCGATACTGAAACCTTGGGACGGCCATCCGGGATTCCCGAAACGGAAGGCCGCAACGTATTCGGCGGGGATGGCGTGCTCGCATGCCCGCCGGATGGTGTCCGCCTCCAGACGCCCCTGAAGATGCGTCTGTGTGGTGTCGAGGTAGCGGTGGATGTATGCAGGTGGCGTCGCCAAGGTTCGGTTGAATGCGGGGAGGTTGGCTGAGGCTGTTCCGTCTTCCTTCCACCCGTAGCGCATCGCTGCGGCGGCGTGTTCCCAGCGGCCTTCGGTGACGAGACGGCGGAGCAAGGGGAAGACGGTCGCCAAGTCGTAGCGCTGGCCCCGGACGTTGTGAACACGGGTGGAGAAGTCGCGGATGCCGCTGTGCCTAGTAGCTGCCTCGAAGAACTTGTTCAATGCTGCATGTGAGTCGAACTCGAACGTCGCGAGAATGGCTTGCTTGTCAGCCCGTAGCCCCCAGTCGCGGAGAAGTGCTTGGACCGCCGCGTCCCTGTGCCTCATGCTGCTCACCCGATGACGTATTCCGCGGCGATGCCGGACTGGTACATGACGATGATGTCGGAGACGCTTGCGAAGCTGGCCGCGACCGCGCTGGCGTATTCGGCTGGCACCCCTGCATGGTGAAGGGAAGCCATCTCGCCCGGTCGGTATCCTCGCGGGGTCTGGTATGCCTCATGCCACGGGAGGGCGCTCGCGTACTCGAACGGGATGTTCTGGCGGTAGATGGCGATGGTCATTTCGATTGTGTACCAGTTGCTTACGGCGGTCGGGTACAGCTTGATGGCGTCACGAATCTGGTCTACGGAAAGCGTGGTGAGCTGCATGAAGTGGTCGGCCCAAGCGGAAACGTACCGGCGTTTGCTTCGCTCGTGCCGAATACAAGCGACGAGGTGTGCCCGGTGGTCTCGGTAGCAATCGATGACGGATGCGACATCGAGAAAGCACAGTCGCTCTGCAACATCACGAACCTCCTTCTGGTCTGAGGCGTCTCCACCGCACTCAGTAACGAAGTGGTGAAGCTCTTCAAGGGTACTGAAGCAGCCATCAATCTTCTGCCGTGCTGAGCGGCCAGCTTCGCTGAGATGCTTAGCTCCCGGCTCGTCGAAGATGCTCATGATGTGACCCCTAGCGCTGCTCGGATGTACTCCAGGTGGAGCCCGTCCAACATCATCTCACAGACTTCTGCCGCCTGCCCGGGTGCGAAGTAGAACGCCTGCTGGATGGCTCCTCGGTCGAGACCGCGTGCGAGGAACTCTGGGATGCGGGCGGTGTCTCGTTCGATGAGGCGGTACCCCTGTGCTTGCGGCTCCAGGTCGGCAAGGCGCTCCGGGTAGGCCAGGACAAGATGCTCGAAGCCGGTGCTACGCCAGTGGTCGGCGAACCGGTCTGCGGCAGTAGCGTGCGCGATGGAACGGCCTTCTGCCGCGCAAGCGTCGGCGAGGGTCCACAGCCCGCTACCTTCCATGCCGACTGTCACCGTTGCCCATTCGCCGCACCAGTGGACCATGCTCCGGAGAACCTGCATGTAGGGTATCGACTTGGGGTACTTCTCGGACGGCTCTATGCCGATGGCGCCGAGCACGTCTTCCAGCACCCGGCGGTTGTGCCGCCACGGGGTCTCGAAACGGTCTCGGGACCGCCGCTTGTCGCGGATGTTCGATTGGTTGGGCAGGCTGAGGTTCACCACAGAGTCAAGCCTAGCGGCCGGGAGGGGTTCGTGTCAAGCGGTAGCGAACTCCAGCGGGATGCGCTCGTCCCATAAGCGGAGGATGGTCTCCCCGTCGTGCCCGGCTTCGGCAACGGCGGTTGCATATGCCTCCGGGACGCTACATCTCCACAGGCGCGCGGCAGCCTTGCCGGAGACGCCTGCTTCCAGGACGGCGGTCAGGTAGTCCCAGGAAGCCCCGGAGTCTCGGAGGGCGAGAACATCAGAGATGGTTGTGTTCAGTGGCCCGGTGTCGAACACGTGACGGGCGAAGTTCGGGCTGATGTTGTGGCGGGCAAGCGCTCGGCGTTGGGCGGCGGTGAACATGCGGTGACAGTCCGGGTGGGAGTATTCCTCTGCGTGCGTCCCGGACATACCGTCGGCGTGGGCGTCGAGCGCGCGCATCATCCGTGAGAAGTCCATGTGGTTGCCGTACTCAGTGGCTTCGCGCAACCAGGTGAGCGTGACCTTCTGTTCGCGAATCCGCTGCCAGACGATGGCGAGATGCAACTCGGTGTCTGGGCTTTCCCAGTTGGATGCGACCCCGACGATGCGCGCGAAGCGGGAGCGCTCCGAAGGCTTGATGTCGAGCTGGCCTGCGACTCGTGACTCGAAAGAGAAATCTCGTCGTAGGTGGGCTCTCCAGTGTGCGCGGCGGATGTCCACATGCACGGGGAACAGGCTCACCGCTTTGACCGCCATCCGGTAGAACCGGAGGAGCTGGTCTTGCGAAGAGCCGAGGATGGCGAGAGCTTCCCAGTCGTATTCGGTGCGCCCGTCAACGAGGGCTTCCAGCACCCACAGGTCGAAGTCAGTGGGGTCGAGGGGCTCCGGAGCGAGGCGGCGTCCCATCACAGACCCGCCGCCAGGATGTACTCTGTCGGGATTCTCTGCTCATGCATCTTGATGTATTCCTTGGTCCGGGTCAGACGGTACTCCAGTTTTGCCTGGCCGTGGTACCGCCATATGCCGGTAGGTAGTTCGTGGTAGAGGATGGCTGCGGTGTCTTCTGCGGGCATCCCTGCTTCTGCGAAGGGGCGCAGCTTCGCTGAGGAGATTTCGAGCCGTCGCAGCTCGAAGGGGGTTCCGGCAGGGGCCAGGAAAGTGCGTGCCCACTCAGCCGCGACATCGCAGGGTTGCCGAAGACGGTGGGCGAAGAAGATGAGGGCACGCAGACTCGGCCCACGGCTTTCCCCGCTGGTGCGCAGTGCATGGTTCAGCACCCACCCGTTGGCCGCATCGCGGCGGTGGAACTCCCAGTCCTTGCCGTTGCCGCCCCCGCTCAGGGAGAAGTACCGGGCGAGGGTGTCCGTGCTGTTCTGGAAGGTGTCCGCGTACGCGGCGAGCCGGATTGGGCTTGTCGTCTCAGTCAGTTGTTGGATGATGGCGTACGCAGACCGGCCGAGCACCACGTGCGGGTCGCGGGGTCCAGTTTCGTCCATGGGCTAGACGATATCGAATCGTCTGCGGGTTGTCAAGCCAGGAGGTACTCCAGGGGAATGCCGTCGCGTGCTGCTTGCATGACGGTCTTCAGTGTAAGCCTTGGGTCGCCGTAGCCTTCCACGTGGTCTACGGCAGCGAGGACATAGTGAGGGTCGATGCCGTCTCGGTAGAGGTCTGCGATGCTTTTCTCGCTGCTGTCCAGCTTGTTGAAGTCGCATGCCTTGAACGCTGTCACGTACTCGGCGGGCACTCCTGCGCGGTGAAGCTCTGCGAGGGTGCCGTGGCCGAAGATGCTCGGTGTGTCCCGGATGTATTCGATGGGGACTCCGAGCTTGATGGCGTAGTGCGCACGGTTCACATGCTCGGGGTGCGCGAGCGCGTGCTTCGAGAAGATGGTGTCGGTCGTGTCGTCTCCGTGGATGACCATGAAACCGATGGAGGGGATGAGAAGCTTCTCGTCTGGGTGGTACATCGTGTAGCCGACGCGGGTGAAGAACCGAGCAACGCAGTGCAAAAGCTCGCGCCGGTCGGCGGCAGCAATGGCTGTGCTGTATTCGTCTCCTCGCTCTTGCGCTCGATGGCGCACGGCGCCGGGCGCTCCTGCAAGGGTGGACAGGCGGATAAGGCTTCCGTCCTCGGCGGGGACGCAGCGGCGGGACTCACCGTTGTGTAGTAGGTTCAGGGCAACCGGCTCGGAGTGACCTTCGAACATTGTTTCGAAGTAGCCGTAGAACTCGTCCCAGGTGGCGAACGCTTCGTTCACCCACAGGTGTGTCGAGCTGGATGAGCTAATCTCCCAGCCGTCGAGCGTGTCTGACACCTGCCTGTCCGGGTGCATCATGCTGTGAGATACTCCGTAGGAATCCCGGCCTGGTAAGCAGCGAGTACGTCATCGAAGCTCAGCGACTGGATGAGCCGCGCATCGCGGAGCATGGCGTTGTTCACGGCCATGAGGTACTCGGGTGCGACACCCATTTCGTAGACGCGAATCAGGTTCGCTCGGTTGTGGTTGACGGAGCCGAGCAGACAGCCTGCCATGTCACGGACGTAGCTGGCAGGCACACCTGCCTGCTCGATAACGGCGTACTCTTGCGGCTGGTACCCGCTGACGCCCCACCGGCCGACCAGCTCAGGGTAGAGAGGAACATCCCGGGCGTACTCAGCAGACGTGCCAGCGTCGAGTACGCGCTGGAGGCACCAGCGCAGGGTGGCGTCTTCGCAGAGGTCACGGCCGGAGGCCGCGGTCCGGAACGCCGTCGCGCCGTGTGCCAGTACGATAGCGCAGACCGTGAAGTACGTGAAGGCAGCAGTGTCGCTCTTCTCCCCGAAGTGGTTCGCGACGACGGCCACGGCTTGGGTGAACTCAGTCGGGGTCGCCGTCAGGTACATCTGAAGTTCCCGCTCGCTCTCGCCCCGCAGGGTTCCGTAGTCCTCACGCTCGACCCATTCGCGGAGCTTCCCGGGCTGTGTGATGAGCCTAGCGACGATGAGAGGAGTGTTCACGGGCATGATGTAGCCCGGCTGGGTGACCCGGGTGAGGGTCCGCAGCACGTGGTCTCCCCCTGGGTAGCCGTCGAGAGCGGTGGCGAAGTAGGCGTAGAAGGTGTCCCAGTTGTCGAAACCGAGTCGGATGTACTCTGCCTCTTCGCTGTCGGGACTGTAGCCAAGGCGCTTGCACAGCTTGTTGATGCGACCGTCGGAGTGGATTCTCATGACTGACCTCCGACGGCTGCCGCGTACTCGGCAGACAGACCATGCTCCCATGATTCGATGATGGCTTCGGGCAGCATCCCGGCTCGTGCGAGCTGCCCAGCGTATGCGGTGGGCACACCCTTGTCCCGGAGGCCGAGGATATCGTCGGCGGACAGCGCGTGGCCGGTGATGTCCTCGCGAGGCACACCTGCGGCGTGGAGGCTGATGATGCTCGGAATGTGCCAGGCGACGGCCGGGTTCTCCTCTAGCTCCAGGTACCCCGGTGAGACACCAGCCTGGTGCAGAGTCGTGACTTCCTTCAGCCGATAGATGAGGTTGTATCCGGCTTCGCTGTAGGCCTTCGCGCGGCTTGCTGTCAGTCGCATAGCTGCCGCGGTCTTCAGGCAATTGGCGACGAGCCCAGTCGAATGGAGAAACAGGCCTTGGAGCGCTTCCTCCCACTCTTCGAGTTGGGGCGCGGAGAGCTTCGCTGCGTTCATGAGAGCGCGTCGCCTTGTCCGAGTGGCCATGCGATTAGGGTATCGCGGATTCGCCTCAGGCGCAAGCCCCAGGCGTTCGTAGATAGAGACCTGGTGGGGCGGGGTCTTCATCTGCCCTGGAGCAGGCTCAGCGCGTAGTCGGCGGGGACTCCGTCATGGAAGAAGCGGAGGATGTCATCGGGGGCGGCGCCGGTCTTGATGAGAACACTGTAGTAGTCCATCGGTATGCCTTCACTGTGCAGCCGGTGGCAGTCGATGATGGCATCGTAACTGACGAACGGGTCGAGGCTTGCCCCGTACGGGCTGGCCAGAAGCTCGCGAACGTAGGCCGCGGGCACGCGGTTCTGACGGTAAGCGCCCAGAGCGACTCGTAGCACTGCGTTGCTGTCGTGCTTACCGAACGCGGGGACGCTGTCCCAGCGCGCCAGCTCGGCGGGCGTGACGCGGAGCGTGTGTGCTCGGAGCAGCATCTTCGGGGAGTAGTTACTTGTCATCGAGAGACCCTCCGACGATATCGAGTGCGTAGTGTAGGGGAGTGCCACGTGCGAGGGACTGGTAAAGCGGGGTGTACCAGCCTTCCTGCCATGCGCGGTCGAGCGCGTTCGCGGTAAGCCCTGCCTTCGCGAGGACGGGGAGCTTCGAGATGGCCTCCGGCACCCCTTCGGCTCGTCCAGCGCCGCGGAAGATGCGGGCAGTCACGCCCAGGCATTCGATGTTCACCCATGCGCGGATGACGGAGGCGACCGCTTCGGAATCCTCGATTTCCACTCGGCCGCGGTAGGCGCCCTGGTACGTCTCATAGTCGAAGACGGTGAGCAGGAACAGCCCGACCTCATGCGTTGGTGACTGGAGGTGGTTGTTCAGGGCTTCGAGGATGGCGTCGGAGTCGTCGCCGAAGAGACGTTCGATGGCACGGCCCAGCCCGCCTCGGTACATCTCGTTGGCGTTCACACCACGATGGTACCACGCACCTTGACGCATGGACCGCGTCCCTGGAGCGGAAGACGACAAGATGAAGTTCTTCTAGCCGCGGGTCTTCAGTCCGTACCTGTTAGGGTTGCGCCATTCGTTCCGCAGGCCCAGAGCGGGGTACAACGCTCCGGCGTACTCGGGGGATACCCCAGTCTGCTCTGCGCAGAACGCTTCCAGTTCGCCCGCCTGGTGACGGTCGAACGCGGCATGGCGGACTGAGTCTTCGCCATCTGTGAGGATAGTCCGCATGCTTGCGACAAGACGTCCTGCCGATTCCGCTGTGTGCCCAGCGCGCAGCAATCCACCACCGAGGAACCACGCGAGGGCATGGAAAGAGTCGAGGCCTTCCGTCTGTTCGATAACGGCTGTCGTGATAGCACGCACGGTATCGTCGGGGGCTGCGGTTCTGTTCCCAGCCTCCTCCCATCTCCATCGTGTATCGCCACCAAACGCGGTTATCAGAAAGCGGGGGACGGCTAAGGAGGCTTCGGGACCACGGAGCAGAAGCTTCGCCTTCCATTCGTGGAAGGTGGCAGTGCGTTCTTCGGGCGGGAGTGAGTGCGGGTCTTGCATGCCTGCCTCAACCTGCTGCGGCTGCGACGTACTCGATGGCGATGCCGGTGCGTACTGAGGTCAGCGCGACTCGGATGCTCGGCGCGGCAGCGTACGCTTCGAGGATGGCGTCGAGAGTGCCTCCGGTGTCGAGAATCTCGATGATGTCGGCGACCCTGTCGAGGACGGCGGCGTCGTGCTTGACAGCGGTCGTGCTTGTGGACTCCTCAATCTCGCGCAGGACGGGTGTAAGAACCCGCGCTACGTCAGCCGGGTCAAGTCGGTGTTCGAGGGCGGCGCCGACGAGGAACCCTGTCTTGTGGACATCCTGTAGCGCGTTGCTCTCGAAGTCATCGCCGGTATGCGTCCCGCCGCTGTTGACGGCGGCGCGGTACACGAGGAACTGGCTGACGGGGTACGGCTGACGGAGGATGGAGCCGTACGCTCTGCCAAACGATTCGATGGCGTATCCGTCGGTGCCCCAGTCGTTGAACCCGTTCTGGTTCGCCCAGGTGAGTGCGCGGTTCAGAGCGCGTCTGCGTCGGCCGGTGAACACGGATTTCTTGCCCCGCCTCAGGTAGGCGACCAGCGCCAAGCTCGCCAGGCAGACGGCGGCGACGGCGAGGGCAGAGAAGACGCTCATCGCGTCGCCGCAGTCAGCGCGGCATGGAGGCCGGTGAGAGTCTCGATGTGGTTCGAGCCGAGGCCCAGGGCGTAAGCCCGGTTCATGTCGGCGAGGGATTCCGGCTCCTGAACGCTGTACAGGAGTGCCCGGAGAGCCGCCATCTCCGGCTCAGTGAACGAAACGGTCGTGGTCTTCTGGGGAGCGGTGGTTGCCATAGCTGCATGGTACTCGTCTTGACCTCCGGTGTCAAGGCCGGTACCATGTGGTCGTGGACATCGAATCGCTAGCCCTTGTTCCTGCGTGCTTCGTCCTGGGTGTCATGGCTCTCATCGGCGGCGTAGCGGTTGTGGTCTCGCCGCTCTGGGCCGCTCACGTCGTCCTCCGGTGGGGTCTGGCGGGCCTGCTGCCCGACAAGGCGACGAACCGACGTGGCCTCCATCGAGTCGCTCTCCCCGCGCTGATGTGGGCAGGTGGCTTCTCGGTGTGCACGGGTAGCATCGAACTCATCCGTCTGCTCGGGGAAGGCTAGCGGGTGCTAGGGTAGTCTCATGACTTCTGAACTCGACATCTCCCCGCTCTTCACGTTCCCGAACCTCGAAAGCGGCTTCTGGGAGGTCTTCTGGGTGGTGACCCTCGGCGTTCTCTGTGTCGCCGCGGTCATCATGCTCATCATGAACTTCAACGCTCCGGCAGGCCAGAAGCTGCCGACTCAGAAGTCCCAGCGTGTTCTCGGGCTCATGGCCATCGCAGGCATCCTCGTCGGTGGCGGTGCAGGCTACCTTCAGACGGTGACCTCGCAGAGCAACCACCAGGCTTCCGTGTGCGAGACGCTGGAGACGGCATACGGCGTCACGCTCCGGGACTGCGACGAGCTGGATGTCCCGACGACTCAGCCTGCGCCGGATACCGTAGCGTTCTTCGGTGCGACAGACGCGACGGCTCCCTCGCTCAGCGGTAGCGGGACTGAAGCCGTGAACGTGACTCTCGTATGGGACGGCAGCATGCTCCTGCTCGCTGCCACCGACGAGCTTCGCTGACGGCTGGACCTCATGCCTGCGGCCGACTGAACCAACGCAGAGAGACCCCGCACCCGGGTTGGGTACGGGGTCTCTCTGCATCCAGTCCCCTTGTGGCCCAGTCGAATCGGTGGTATGCTCACGAGCATGGACAGTGACCTCTTCTTCCCCGCCGCCCCCGATTTGGACCTCACCATCTTCATCGTCGGTCTGTGTCTGGCGGTTCTCGGTTTCCTCGCCGCAGCGTTTCTGTTCGCTGCGGACAAGCCCGTGTTCGCATCGGCGGCTGGGCTCCCGCCCTTCGTCATCGGTCTCATCATGGCGTTGGTCTGGTTCAGCATCAGCGTGAACGAGAAGCAGGCGTACCTGGATGAGCAGGTGCAGGTGATTAAGAACCGGGTGGAGTTCTTCGAGAAGTTCTTCGAGGAACGCGGTATCTCTGTCCCCGTAGCCGGGTACGAGGAGCTGGCGTTCCCGACGAGCGAGCCGGAGGATGAGAACGCGAAGTTCGGTATCACTCAGGCGGAGCGCGACGGCCAGCTCATCACCATCCGGCTTGCGCTGGAGGACGGCGAGCTGGTCGTCTACGGCACAGACGGTGCCCGGCTCGACCCCATCCCTGTGGCCGACTGAACGAGCGCAGAGAGGCCCCGCACTCGGGTTGGGTGCGGGGCCTCTCTGCGTCTCAGACGACGGTGACGGCGTCCATGTACTCGGTCCTGTCGAGTGAGCCGCGTCACTTATCACCCAGCCCGTTGGGCTGGAGCGCGACAGAACTCGTCGAACTGCTCCCATGTCTTGAACAGGTACTCGGCGTCGGCTTCCCGTTGGGAGTACCTTCCCCATCGGGCGAACGTGTCGCGGATGCGATGGTCCATGGCGCCAGCATAGCGAACGCCGCCCCGGAGCGCAATGGCTGGGGCGGCGTTCGCTGGTCCTCGGTTACTTCGGGTCCAGCGCTGTGTACTCGGTCGCGCCTTCGTCTGCGGTGGCGAGGTAGAAGCCGTCTTCGTCCCAGACGAGGTGGATGGTCTCAGAGGTGAACGAGCCCTTGCCGGTGCGCTCTTCCAGCTCGAAGGAACCGAATACCTCGAAGTCTTTGTCCGGCTCGGACTTGGGGTAGTCCAGCTTGCGGCATCGGTCGTCGCCGTCGTTCACGAGGTCAACGCCGTACAGCTCTGTGGCTTCGGCGCAGAACGCTTCTCGGGCGGCTCTGTCGGCGCCAGCCGAGGTGACACCGACAGCGATACATCCCACCATGAAGGCAATGATGATGGTCGAGACGCCGACTTCGATGACGTTGGCTTTCTTCCATCGGAGGGGGATGAGGATGGCAGCGGCGATGGCGAGAACGACTACGATTCCTGCGGCGATGAACGATGGGGTCAGGCCTGCTGAGATGTACTGAATCATGCGGGGGAGTCTAGCACGGGTTTCGGGTGTGCGTTCGGGGCGCGGCAGCGCGGGGTCGGTGTGGTCGCGAGGGTACCGAGCGGTGTGCGCGGAGCGTGGGGCGCGACAGCGCTGTCGCGCTGTGTGGTGGGGGTTCTGGTGGGGCGCATTAATTAAGAGACTCGCGCCTGCGGCGCTCGCCTGCGGTTCGCTTCGCTCTCCGCCTTCACGTGAGCGTTCCGATGCCGTCTTGCTCTCCTTCTCGCGGGCAACCCCGCTCCTGCTCGTTCCTCGCGTCGCTGGGTCGTTACGTGTGCTTGTTGCTGTACCATCTCGCGGGCTACCATCTTGTGAGCGTTTGACGCTTCGCGTCTGCACCATCTTGTGAGCTTGATGACGTAGGTTCCACCACTCTTCACTGTTCCCCTCTCGCTTAGCCACTTCGTGTCTCATCATGAACATCTTGACTGCATCTCGTCTACGTCTTGTTGTTCGTCTCGTGGGCAGTGTCGTACATCGTTCCGAAGAACTGCTTCTATGTCGCCTGGATAAGTCGTTTCGTGTACGTCTTGTTGTTCGTCTCGTGTGCGTTGTTCGAAGGTACGTTCGGGTGCGCGCATGGTGACGTGTTTCTTGTGCTTCGCACAAGTGCTTCAAGCTTCGCTTGAAGACAACGCGTAGCGTTGTGAGATGAGGTGCCGTTCAGGTGACTCATCAAGCCCGGTGTCGGCGCACGAGGAACACGTTCCGTGGCACACCGTTCAGGTGGGCTACGGCGCACGCAGTGCGAGTGGTCCGAAGGGGTCATGACGAGGACATGATGTGCACGCTCCGTGTGCATCATGTGCGAAGCCCATGTAGCAAGCTCCCCGACGTTCCGGGGATGGTTGATGCAGGGGGACGCGGAATGGAACGTCCAGTGGACGTTGCGTGGAGCGTATCGTGACCCGAATGGGTCGAGACCCGACGGAGGTTCCCGTTGGGAGGGCGGGGGCCGCAGCTCGAATCGAACATGTTTTCGATGATGAACCGGGTTCGAAAATCGAACATCGCTTCGAAAAGGCGACATCCGTAACCCGAGTCCCGGCCGTCACACCCGCACCACGCCCAAGCAAGCCCCAGAAACAGCCATCACGCCACCGCCGAACGCGCAAGGATGAGGTACTCTAGATGCATGTCCCTCACACAGGTCTTCCGCTTCACCCGTGCAGGTACTCTGGAACGTCAGCCGCAGGCCTTCAACCAGAAGTCCGCACAGGCTTTCACGAACATCGCAGACGGCGCCACGCTCGTCGTCAAGCGCGACGAGAACGGACTGCGTTACTACCTCGTCACAACAGACGCTTCGTCGCAGGAAAACGCAGCGCTTCTGCTCGCCCAAGCAGCCGCCGCCAGTGCACAGAAAACAGACGACCCTGTACGCCTGAACGACACGCGTTACGTTGCCGAGATGGTCGTCGAACCGGGCGCGTTCGCAGGGCAGAACACGCAAGCCGGTAGTGACCCTCTCGTCGTCGCTAACTCACTCGGTACTGTGCTCGGTGTAGGCGACTGGATTGCCGTCGGTTTGCGCCACCCACGCAAGGCAGAAGTGAAGCGCAACCAGGTGTGGCTGCGCGGTCGCAACGTCATGACTCACCACTCCGATGCGACCAACGCAATCGTCATCTCCATGTACGCCGGAAGCGACATTCAGGGCGCAGCAGAGAACATCCTGCGCAGCGTTGCGTCAGGCCTTCCCGGCTTCGATTTGCGCGTCACGGCACGTCCGATTCGCATGCTCGAATCACTCTACGGATGGGGCATCGGTGCAGGTGTCGGTGCGCTCATTGCGGCCGGTACAGTGTTCGCTCAGGCGAACCCAGAAGCGCTCCAAGGCATCGATGTTGCGACGCTCGCAGCAGGCGTTCCTGTCGGCATCGGCGTCACCGTTACAAGCATCGTCGGTGCGATTCTCACCGCGCTGAAGAAGCTCCCTTCGCGCGTCACTCGACTGTACCGCGGGCTGGAGAACGGTGTCGTTCCGCAGCCGTCGCAGCGTGTGTCGAATCCGAAGAAGCCGCAGGCAGAGCGCATCACGAAAGAAGGGCGTCACATCGAGCGCACGTTCGGTGACTACCCGCTCGCGAACAACGCATTCCTCGTCGGCCCGCAGATGCCGGTGTCGGTCATCGCTCCGCACGGTGGCGCAGAGGCCGGTGGTGGCGCTGCACGCGAACGTCCTGCGCCACCGGAGTTGCGTCGTCGAGTTGGCCCCATCATCGGCACGAATGAGGGCGCTCCGGCGCACCTTGACGTGAAGATGGCGTGGGCCGGAACGCTGCTGTTCGGTTCGGCTGGTTCCGGTAAGTCACAGCTCGTGCAGTCCATCTGGGGATGGAACGCGTTCGACAAGATGCACCCCTCCGGTCTCGCTGGCAGTGCTGGTGAGAAGAACGCGATGATTGCCCTGGAGTCGAAGGGTGACGGCGCGTACGCGTACGAGGAGTGGTCGAAGCAGGCCGGGGACAAGCCGCTGCTCATCGAACTCGGTGACCCGACTACATGGGGCTTGGACCTCATCGCAGGTGGTGGCGGTACCATCCAGGAGCGTGCCCGCGACATCGTCGCGATGATGAAGTACGCCTTCTCTGATGGCTCCATCATGGAGGCATCGTTCGACACTCTCGGTATCGTCTTCGGCGCCGCACTCGTCGTGGACGACGCCATCTGGACTCAGGTGCC
>JAAIGE0100198479.1_pt1 | contig 15667 bp, 11 predicted proteins | sample 6487951 | NCBI WGS metagenome assembly JAAIGE01 (sample SAMN13974128, study PRJNA590717) | phyllosphere metagenome | biome: tomato field; feature: multiple bacterial spot infested tomato fields; material: tomato leaves; isolation source: leaves from tomato fields | host: Solanum lycopersicum ... | reverse complement strand
GCGCGGGCGATCAAGGCCTGCAGATCGTCACCTTCCAGCAGGGTGGCCAGGCCGATGCTGGTGGAGGTGCGCAGCGTCTGCTCGGCGAACGTGAAGACGCTGGCCTCGGTCTGCTGGCGGATCTTCTCGCCGAGCTGGCGGGCCGCGTCGAGCGGGGTGTCCTTGAGCAGCAGGATGAACTCTTCGCCGCCCCAGCGGCAGATGATGTCCGACTGGCGCAGGTTCTCCTGCAGGTGCCGGGCGAAGCCACGCAGTACCGCATCGCCGGCCAGGTGGCCGTGGCTGTCGTTGAGCTGCTTGAAACCATCGAGGTCGAAGAGCAGGGCACACAGGGTGCTCTGGCTGCGCCGTGCTTCCTGGATGGCCTGGTTGGCCAGCAGCTCGAAGCCGCGGCGGTTGGGCAGTTCGGTCAGCGAGTCGGTGGTCGCCAGGGCGGTGATGCGCGCCTGGTAGCGGCGCAGCACCAGGGTCACCAGGGTGAGTACCACCAGGGTGACCACGCCGCAGATCAGCAGGTTGAGGTACAGCGACTGGCGGATGCCGGCCAGGGCGCCTGTTTCGTGCTTGTCGACGAACAGGTACCAGTCCAGCTCGGGAATGAAGCGCACGTTGAGGAAATGGCCGCGGCCATGTTCCTGATAGAAGAAGTCGCCGCTCTTGGGATGGGGCAGCTTGCTGTGCAGCTCTTCGAGGCCCGCGACGTCGCTCAGCTGGTCGCCGATGCGCGCGCCCATGGGGCCGCCGCTGGCGCCGGTGAGCACGATGCGGCCCGTGGTGTCGACGAAGTACACGCTGCGGTCGTAGCGGCGCTGGTACTGGTCGATCAACTGCACCACGGCGTCCACGGTGAGGCCGACGCCGGTGGCGCCGATGAAGCGGTGCTCGTAGTCGAACACCTTGTAGTTGATGAACACCGTCATCCGATCGCCGTTGGCCATGTCGATGTCGACGTTGATCTCGTAGGGCTCCTCCTGATCGCGCAGGCGGTAGTACCAGACGTCGCGGGTGGCCTGCTCGTCAACCTTCTTCAGCACGCCCTTGGCCTGGTAATAGGTCTTGCTCTGCTCGGAGACGAAGAAGCTGGTAACCGCGCCATAGTGGCTCTGCACTTCCTGCAGGTAGCGGATCATCGGCTCCAGGTCCTGCTCCCCGCCGAGCACCCAGTCCCGCACGAAGGTATCGCGGGACATCATCGAAGAGATGAGGATGGGCCGCACCAGATCCTTCTGGATCTCGGAATAGACGTTGTCCGAGGTCAGCGGCAGTTCGGTGTTGACGATGTTGTCGCGGATCGAATCCAGCGCCGCGTGATAGCTGGCCAGCGAGGTGGCGATGAAACCGCAGGCGAGCAGGATCAGCAGAATGAAGACCAGCGAGCGAGGGCTGGCAGCTTTGGCGGACGGTGATGGCATCGTGCTGGCTTCTGTGTAGATGGCCGCCATGCTAGGTGGGCTACGGCGCGGGCGCAAGCCAGGCCGCGCGAAGCCTGATCGCTTGCGCGGCAAGGCGGAGCCTCGCGGAGGCCGAGGTGCTTATGCCTGTTCGATGACGGCCACGCGCTGGCCGGCGCGCACGGCGGCGCCCGGTTGCACGCGAACCTCGCGGACGATGCCGGCGACCGGGGCGGTGATCGGGATTTCCATCTTCATGGATTCCAGAATCACCAGCACGTCGCCAGCTTCGACGCTGGCACCGGCCTCGACCTGCACCTGCCAGAGGTTGCCGGCGATGTGGCTGTCGACGCTGTGTTGGCCAGCGTCGAGCGGTGCGTCCTCGGTGATTTCGGCCACGCCTTCGTCGCTCTCGAAATGCGCCTGGCCGGAGTCGATCCAGCGCTGGCGTTCGGCGGCGAAGGCGGTGCGTTGTTGGTCGCGGAAGGCGGCGATGCCGTCGGCTTCGTCGGCGAGGAACTGCTGGTAGTCGGCCAGGGCCAGCTCGCTCTCTTCAATGCGCAGCTCGAAGCGGCCCAGGGGAAAGTCACGGCGGATGCGCAGCAACTCCTCTGCGCTGACCGGGTAAAAGCGGATCTGGTCGAAGAAGCGCAGCAGCCAGGGCTTGCCATCGAAGGCGGCGACTTCACGGTAGCGGTTCCACATCTGCAGGGTGCGGCCAACGAACTGGTAACCGCCGGGGCCTTCCATGCCGTACACGCACATGTAGGCGCCCCCGATGCCCACCGAGTTCTCGGCGGTCCAGGTGCGCGCCGGGTTGTACTTGGTGGTGACCAGGCGGTGGCGTGGGTCCAGGGGGGTGGCCACCGGTGCGCCGAGGTAGACGTCGCCCAGGCCCATCACCAGGTAGCTGGCGTCGAACACGGTGCGGTAGACCTCGTCGAGGTTTTCCAGGTCGTTGATGCGGCGGATGAACTCCAGGTTGCTCGGGCACCAGGGGGCGTCCTTGCGCACGGTGGTCATGTACTTGTCGATCGCCAACTGGCAGGCCGGGTCATCCCAGGACAGCGGCAGGTGGACGATGCGTGACGGCACCTTCAGGTCGCGTGCGGCGCACACCGCGTCCCATTCGCCGGCGACGATAGCCAGCAGCGTCTCCAGTGCCAGCGTCTCCGGCTGGTAATGCACTTGCAGCGAGCGGATGCCGGGCGTCAGGTCGATGACGCCGTCGAGTCGCTTGGCTTCGAGTGCCTGCATCAGCGCATGGCCGCGGAAACGCAGTACCAGGTCGAGTTCCGGCTGGCCGATTTCCAGCAGCAGATGGGTGTCGCCGGCGAGGCGTGCGAGCAGGCGGGTGTCGTCCTGGCCGATATCCAGCACGATGGGGCTTTGCAGTTCGGATGTTCTTGTGGGAACGGTCGCGTCTGTGGGGGCGGCCGGGCGTCGCTCGGCTTCACCCGCGATGCAGGCAACATTGGTATCGCGGATAAATCCGCTCCCACGGAGGGTGGTGCATTCGAGGTTGATCGCGCTGGCCAGCTTCCGCGCCGTGGCGATATCCACCGCCACGAAGCGCACCTTGTCGCCGGCCTTGAGCTGGCCGAGCTGCCACAGGTCGGCCTCGATGATGGTCACCGGGCACACGAAGCCGCCCAGGCTCGGGCCGTCCGGGCCGAGGATCACCGGCATGTCGCCAGTGAAATCCACCGCGCCGATGGCGTAGGGGTTGTCGTGGATGTTCGAGGGGTGCAGGCCGGCCTCGCCGCCGCTCTCGCGCACCCACTCGGGCTTCGGCCCGATCAGGCGTACGCCGGTGCGGCTGGAGTTGAAGTGCACCTCCCAGGCAGTGGCGAAGAAGGTGTCGATATAGGCGGGCGTGAAGTACTCCGGCGCGCCATGGGGGCCGTAGATCACGCGGATCTCGCGCACGTCGGGCAGGGCGGAGCGCAGCTCGGCCGGCAGTTGCGCGCCTGCCTGACGATCCACCAAGGCCGGGATGTGCAGCACGTCGCCGGCACGCAGGGCGCGGCCGCCGTGGCCGCCGAACTGACCGAGGGTGAAGGTGCTCTTGCTGCCCAGGTAATCCGGCACCTGGATGCCGCCACGAATGCTCAGATAGCTACGCGCGCCGGGTCCATTGATGGTGCCGAGGGCCAGGGTGCTGCCGGCCTTGACCAGCAGCGCGGTGTTCATCGGCTGTTCCACGCCATCGATGCTCAGGGGAATCTCGGCACCGGTCACGGCGATCACCGCATCGGTGTTGAAGCGCAGCAGTGGGCCGCTCATGGTGATTTCCAGCGCAGCGGCGCCTTCGTCATTACCGAGCAGGCGGTTGCCCAGGCGCAGCGCGCGGCTGTCCATCGGGCCGGACGGCGGCACGCCGACGGCCCAGTAGCCGAGGCGGCCTGGGAAGTCCTGCACGGTAGTCTGGGTGCCGGCGCTGAGTACCTCGAAGCTGCTGGCCCGGTAGACCAGGGTTTCCAGGCAGCGTGTCCAGGGCGAGCCGCTGGCGAACGGGGCGTCGGACAGGATCTGGCGCAGGTAGTCGCGGTTGCACTCCACACCATAGAGCACCGAGTCGGCCAGGGCCTTATCGAGGGCGGCGCTGGCTTGTTCACGGCTCGGCTGCCAGGTGATCAGCTTGGCGATCATCGGGTCGAAGTAGGGCGGGATCTCGCAGCCGGCTTCGACCCAGGTATCGATGCGCAGCGCTTTGCCATCGGCTTCAGGGAACTGTACGGCGGTGAGCAGGCCGGGGCTGGGCTGGAAGTCGCGGCCCGGGTCTTCGGCATACAGGCGCGCCTGGATGGCATGGCCGCTGGGCTGCAGGTGTGCGGCCAGTTCGCTGAGCGGCGGCAGATCGCCGGCGGCGAGCTCGATCATCCAGCGCACCAGGTCGACGCCCCACACTTGTTCGGTGACGCCGTGCTCGACCTGCAGGCGAGTGTTCACTTCCAGGAAGTAGAAACGCTCGGCCTCGCTGTCGTAAACGAATTCGACGGTGCCGGCACTGCGGTAGCTGACCGCCTTGGCCAGCTTGATCGCCGCGGCGCACAGTTCGTCGGCCATGCCCGCGGGCAGGTTGGGTGCCGGGGTTTCTTCCAGTACCTTCTGGTTGCGGCGCTGCACCGAGCAGTCGCGCACGCCGAGGGCGATCACCTCGCCCTGGCCATCACCGAACACCTGCACTTCCAGGTGGCGGGCGCGCTGGATGTACTTTTCGATGAACACGCCGCTGTCGCTGAAGTTGTTCTGGCCCAGGCGCTTGACCGCCTCGAAGGCGTCGCAGAGCTCGGCCGCCGAACGGCAGACGCGCATGCCGATGCCGCCGCCACCGGCGGTGCTCTTGAGCATCACCGGATAGCCGACCTGCTCACCGGCGACCAGAGCGGCGTCGAGGTTCTCCAGCAACTCGGTGCCTTCGAGCATCGGTACGCCGTGCTGTTTGGCCAGGGCGCGGGCGGTGTGCTTGAGGCCGAACACGCGCAGTTGCTCGGGCGTCGGGCCGACGAAGGCGATACCGGCGGCTTCGCAGGCTTCGGCGAAGGCGGCGTTTTCGGAAAGAAAGCCGTAGCCGGGGTGAATGGCTTTGGCGCCAGTCTGCCGGGCGACAGCGAGGATCTTGTCGACCACCAGGTAGGTTTGCGCGGCCGGGCCCTCGCCGAGGGAGAACGCCTCGTCGGCTTGCTGGATATGCAGGCTGGCCACGTCGGCTTCGGAGTAGACGGCGACGCCCTTGACGTCGAGCTCACGCAGGGTGCGCAGGATGCGGCAGGCGATGGCGCCACGGTTGGCGATCAACAGTTTCTCGAACATATCGACTCCCGAGGCCGTTCGAAGCGGCTGCGCTCCGGCCTCGTTGAACGTGGCGGGCCGTCCCGCCGGTATTGGGTCTGCACCACGGCCGTCCGTGGTTGGAATTGGCGTGATTGGTTGCCCGCTTAGGCAGGCCGATCCGTATCGCGGCTTTGCTGGGCGCCCAGGCACTGCCCCGAGCGGCTCTGGCAGATCAGCAGCAGGAAGCGGCGCAGTCGCTGGCTCAGTTCCATACCAGCACCTCGGCAGGGGTCGGGTTCCAGCCGTTGCACGGATTGTTCAGCTGCGGGCAGTTGGAGATCAGCACGATCACGTCGGTCTCGGCGCGCAGTTCGACGTACTTGCCTGGCGCGGAGATGCCGTCCTCGAAGGTCAGGCCGCCTTCCGGCGTGACCGGCACGTTCATGAAGAAGTTGATGTTGGCGCCGATGTCACGTTTTTCCAGGCGACCGTCGTGCAGGCTGGCGCGCAGGAAGTTGTCGCGGCAGCTGTGCATGTAGCGCTTTTCCAGGGCGTAGCGCACGGTGTTGCTCTCCTGGGCGCAGGCGCCGCCCAAGGTGTCGTGGCGGCCGCAGGTGTCGGCGACGATGGTCAGCAGCGGCTTGCCGAGGTTGGAGTAGAGCACCGTGCCGGTGGTCAGGTAAACGTTGTTCTGCTTGCGCAGGGTGCGCTGCGGGTCGAAGCGCTCGCGCGGGTTTCTGGCGGCGAAGAACAGCGTGTCGATCGCCTGGTTGCCTTCCAGGTCGTGCAGGCGCAGGGTCTGCCCGGCCTTGACCTCGAACAGGTAGGGCTCGCCCGCCGGGATGGTGTGGCGGAAGGCAGCGGTTTCGGGATGCAGGTTGCTTGCGGTCAGGCTCATGTCGGCATCCTCAAAGGTATTGGCGTTCGGTGTTGTGGAAGGCGCGGCCGTTTTCCGGGCGCGAGGTGCGGCACAGCACGCTGATACCGTCGCTCTCGACCTTGCTCCAGGCGAGTTGCACCGGCTTGGGCGCGTACTGCGGGTTGGGGTCCATCGGGTGCTGCAGGGCGGTGAGCACCACCAGGGTGTCCATCGGCGCATACAGCTCGACGTAGTCACCGGCCTGGCTGTTGCCGGGCTGGAACTGGAAGGCGCCATTGGCGTCGACGTCCACGCGGCTGAAGAGGTTGAGGTTCATCAACAGGTCCTGGAGGTTCAGGTTCCATTTGCCCATTTCCACCAGCAGGTTGTCGGTGCCGTTGCGGAAGAAGCCGTTGCGCAGTTCCTGGTAGCGGCCCTGGCCGTACTTCTCAGCGACTTCCTCGGCGTTCAGCACGCCGCCGAAACTGTCGTGCCAGCCGCAGGTGTCGGCGGTGATGGCCGCCAGCACCTTGCCCATGTCCGAATACAGGCAGTGGCCGGTGGTGAGCTTGGCCGTGTGCTGGCCCTTGAGGGTGTCGGGCAGGTTCAGGCGCTCGCTTTTTTCTGCCGCGTTGAACAGCAGCAGGCTGACGTTGGCGCCGCCTTCGATATCGGTGATACGCAGCAGCTGGCCGCGCTTGAGTACGAACGAGGTGTGGCCACCGCCGGGGACGGTCTCTTCGTACAGCGTGGGGCGCAAATCAAGTACTGTCATGGCAGTCTCCTACAGGGCTGGCGCAAGGTGCGCCGGCAATGCCGCGATAGCGCTTCGGCGATCGCTGTTCAGGGGGATGTCGTAGGTGATGCGCGCACCGAAGGCATTCGGCGCGTGCGGGTCGATGCGGGTCTTGTCGAACACCATCAAACGGGTGCCGAGACTGAAGCCTTCGGACAGGTCATGGGTAACCATGAAGACGGTCAGGCCGGTTTCGCGCCACAGTTCGAGCAGCAGGGCGTGCATGTCCTTGCGGATACCGGGGTCCAGCGCGCCGAAGGGTTCGTCGAGCAACAGCACGCGCGGCTTCATGATCAGTGCCTGGGCAATCGCCAGGCGCTGCTGCATGCCGCCCGAGAGCTGGCTGGGGTATTTGTCCAGGGCATGGCCGAGGCCGACTTTCTCCAGCAGCTCGGCGGCCTGCTCGCGGGCGTCACGCTTGGCACTGCCGAACAGTCGGCCGAGCAGGGCGGAGTGCGGCAGCTCCAGGCCGATGGCGACGTTATCCAGCACGCTCAGGTGCGGGAACACCGAATAGCGCTGGAACACCACGCCGCGACTGGCGTCCGGCTCGCCAGCCAACGGTTTGCCGTCCAGCAGGATCTCGCCCTTGCTAGGCCGTTCCTGGCCCAGCAGCAGGCGCAGGAAGGTCGACTTGCCGCAGCCGGACGCGCCTACCAGGGTGCAGAACTCGCCTTCGGTGATGGACAGGTTCAGGCGCTCGAGAACGGTCTGGTCACCATAGCGCCGCCAAACGTTCCTGACCTCGATGAAAGCGCCTGCTGCGCCGGTTTTGTCATTGCTCATGCCTTGGCCCCCTCGTACCAGGGAAAGCACAGCCGGGTAAGCTGGCGCAGGCCCAGATCCATCGACCAGGCGAGCAAGGTGATCCACACCACGTAGGGCAGGATCACGTCCATGGCCATATAGCGGCGTACCAGGAAAATGCGGTAGCCCAAGCCGTCGGTACTGGCGATGGCTTCGGCGGCGATCAGGAACAGCCAGGCCGAGCCCAGCACCAGGCGCAGGGCGATCAGCAGGCGTGGCAGCAACTGCGGCAGCACCACCCGCAGGATCAGCGTCCAGGTGCTGGCGCCAAGGGTCTGGGCCTTGATCAGCAGCTCCTGGGGAATTTCCCGGGCGCGCTGTTCCAGGTCGCGGGCAAGGATCGGAGTGATGCCGATGACGATCAGCATCACCTTGGACAGCTCGCCCAGGCCGAAGACGATGAACAGGATCGGCAGGATGGCCAGCGGTGGCACCATCGACAGCACGGTGAGCAGAGGCGACAGCGGCGCACCGAACAGCGGCAGGATGCCCGCGGCGATACCCAGGCACAGGCCGACCACGGCGGCGATGCCGATGCCGATGCCCAGGCGCGTCAGGCTCGAGGTGGTGTCCTGCCAGAAGGCGTACTCGCCGGTGCGCTTGTCTTCGGTGAAGGCCAGGCGATCGACGGCGGCGATCATCTGGCTGGCGCTGGGCAGCAGCTTGTCGTTGGGGTTGTCCGCCAGGCGCTGCGCCGAGCCCGCGAAGTAGGCGAACAGCAGCAGGGCGAATGGCAGCAACACCAGCAGCAGGCGGCCAGCCCGGTCGGGATGTCGGTTGATCAGGCGCATAGAAGTCTCGGTGGCGGTGGCTGAGTCGAGAGGCGTCCCCACGCCTGGCGTGGGGACTATCAGCTCTTAGAGCTGGCCGTCGGCGGCCATCTGCATGAAGGTCGGATCGAAACGCAGCTTGAGATTGCTCTTGTCGCCAGTCGTCACGTCGTTGGCGAAGCTCATGCCAATGGCATCGGCGCTCTGTGCGCCTTCGCCGAGCAGGCCGTGATCGAAGGAGAACGCCGCGACCTTGCTCATGGTTTCCGGCAAACGTGGGCTCTTGGCGAAGGCCACGGCGTCCTTGGCGTTGTAGAACATCTTGGTGGTGGCGAGCTGCGCCTCGTAGCTCTTCAGGTCGGTGCCCGAGGCTTTGGCCATGTGCTCGAGGGCGGCCTTGCCCGCCGAACCGGCATCGGCCATGGTCGCCATGATTTCGTACCAGGCGCCGGTCAACGCCTTGCCCAGGGCAGGGTTGTCCTTGAGGGTGTCGCTGTTGACCACCATCAGGTCGATGATTTCGCCGGGAATCTGGCTGGAGTCGAACACCTTGGTCACCCCAGGCGTGGCTTCGATCTCGGCCAGCAGCGGGTTCCAGGTGGTCACCGCGGTGACGTCAGGCGTGGCGAAGGCGGCGACCATGTCGGCATCCGAGGTATTGACCACCTTCAGGTCGCGCTCGCTCAAACCGGCCTTTTCCAGGCCGCGGGCGAGCAGGTAGTGAGAAACCGAGAGCTCGACCAGGTTGACGTTCTGGCCCTTGAGATCGGCGAGGGTTTTCTTCTCGCCCTTGAGCACGACGCCGTCGTTGCCGTTGGAGAAATCGCCGACGATAAGCGCGGTACTGTCCACGCCACCGGCGGCGGGGATGGTCAGGGCGTCCATGTTGGTCATGGTGCAACCGTCGAATTGGCCGGCGCTGTACTGGTTGATCGACTCGACGTAGTCATTGATCTGCACCACGTCGATGGAGATGCCGTACTTGTCGGCCCATTTGTCGACGATGCCCTGGGCGTCGCCATACTCCCAGGGCATCCACCCTGCGTAGATGGTCCAGCACACGCTGAAGCTGTCCTTTTGCGCAGCCTGGCTGCCAAGGGAGAGGGCTGCCGCGAGACCGGCGGCGAGAACGGAGAAGAGATGGGGCTTGCGCATGGGGACCTCCAGTTCGAGAAAGGGCGGGCAGGAGTGCGCGGCATGTCCCATCGCTGGGGCGCGTTCTCCCGGGCTTTTGTCCCGCCGTGTAACCTCTCGAGGAGGTCGCCAACTCTCGGACCAGTCATCCGCCGTTGCTGGCGAATCGGAACCCTAGTCGGCTATTTGCAAGTTGTGATGCCGCTGTCCTGGCCGATGCCGAGGATTTTCCTGCACGCCAGGGTGTAAGCGAGGATCGTGCCAGGCAGCGAAGCGTGCGCTGGTGCCGGGCGCTCGTTGCCGATGAGGCGCTGGATGCGCCCTGCTGGTGCGCAAGTGTCAGCGTGTGCGCGGTTTCAGCGCGCCGGTGTGCTGTCGATCGCGCTGAAATGATTTGTAGCCACTGTGCGACGAGTGGAGCGGATTCGCCGCCTCCGGGATTGTCTGATGGGCTGGGGACATCCCCGGTACCGGCAGCCGCCGGTGCATGATTCGCGGTCGAAGGAGGCCGCCCATGATCCGTAAATCCATGCTCGTCGCGTTGTTGGGTTTCTCGCTGACCGGTTGCGCCGTTTACGATGACAGTCGTTATGGCAACCGCTACTACGAACGCCAGTACTATCCAGGCACCTACGTGGAGCGCACCGAGGTGTATGGCGCACCGCGTTTCTATGTCTACGAGGATCGCCACGACTCGCACTATCCGCCGCCGGGCCATCATTCGCGGCCGCCACGTCATTACAACCCGCCGGGCTATGATCCGCGCTATTACGGCCGGCACGACCGCAATCGGCGCGACTACCGCCCGGCGCCGCGGCCGGGTTGGGAAGGGCAGCGTCATCACTATCAGCAACAGCAACGCCCGCGCTATTCACCGCCGCAATGGCAGCAGCGCGAGGCACCTCAGCGTATCCAGGGATTCCCGATGCGCGACCGTTGATCATGGGTACCGATGCGCACTGTGTGCGCATCGGTACGTTCGTCGCCTGTAGTGGCATCTAGCAATTGTTTTTTACGTGCACGCGCCGCACCATGACGGCGTTGCTCGTCTGGAAGCATTGTCGTGCCAATCGGCGGATCTGGCGTTCTCTCACTTCGTTATCGCTGGCCCGTGCTGGTGGCGTGGCTGCTCGCCTTGTCGCTGCTGGCTGGCGGCCTGCACGCGCAGTGGGACTTTCAGCGCATTGCCGCTCGCGCCGAGCAACTCTACGGTCCGCTGGGCGCCGGCAAGCCGCGTATCGATGCCTGGCAACGGCTGCTCGACGAGCAGCGCAACGCTCCCGAGGCCGACAAGCTCAAGGCCGTGAACCGGTTTTTCAACCTGCAATTGCGCTTTCGTGACGACCAGGAAATCTGGGGCGTTGCCGACTACTGGGCGACGCCCGTCGAAGCGCTGATGCGCGGCGCCGCCGACTGCGAAGATTACGCCATCGCCAAGTATTTCAGCCTGCGCGAGCTGGGCGTGCCGAGCGAAAAGCTGCGCATCACCTACGTCAAGGCGGTGCGCCTGAACCAGGCGCACATGGTGCTGACCTATTACCCGACCCCCACCTCGGTACCGCTGGTACTGGATAACCTGATCGATGCCATCGAACCGGCGACCGAACGCCGTGACCTGGTGCCCGTTTACGCCTTCAACGCCGAAGGGCTGTGGGTGCCCGGGCCGGCGGGCGGCAAGCAGGTGGGAGACAGCAAGCGCCTTTCGCGCTGGCAGGATTTGTTGAAGAAGATGCGCGCCGAAGGGTTTCCATAAGGCGTAGCGAGGAGTTGTGCATGTCACTGTTCAAGCAGTTGTGTGTCGCCATCTGCGTGCTGATGCTGGTGAGTTTCGCCGGCAGCGTCGTGGTCAACGTGGAGAGCTCGCGCGAGCAGCAGGTCAACCAGTTGCGCTCCCACGCGCAGGACGCCGCGACGGCGCTCGGCCTGTCGCTCGGCTCGCATCTGGACGACCCGGCGATGCTGGAACTGATGGTCAGCTCGATTTTCGACAGTGGCTATTTCGAAAGCATCCGCGTGGTCGGCCCGGACGACAAGGTGCTGGTCGAGCGCTCCGGCCCGAGCCTGGGCCGCGGCGCGCCGCAGTGGTTCGCCGACCTGGTGGACCTGGCGCCGGCCCAGGGCGACGCCATCGTCAGCGACGGCTGGAATCAGGCGGCCCATGTCGAGGTGGTCAGCCACCCGTATTTCGCCATCGCCAAGCTGTGGCAGAACGCCTACGCGACGTTCCTGTGGCTGGCGCTGATCAGCTTCGTGTGCATCGGCCTGGGCGTGCTGCTGCTCAAGCGCCAACTGCGCCCGCTGGAGTACATGGTCGAGCAATCCAATGCCATCGCCCGCCGCGAGTTTCTCAGCGCGCCGAACCTGCCGCGCACGCCGGAGTTTCGCCGGGTGGTCAACGCGATGAACCAGATGGTGGAAAAGCTCAAGACACTGTTCGACGAAGAAGCTTCGCGCAGCGAGAAGCTCCATGCCGAAGCCTATCAGGACAGCCTGACGGGCCTGGCCAACCGCCGTTATTTCGATCTCGATCTGCAGGCACGCCTGACAGGAGAGGAACGGGCCAGCAGCGGTGCGCTGATGCTGTTACGGGTCAATGACCTGATCGGGCTGAACCAGCGTATCGGCGGGCAGCGTACCGATCAGTTGCTCAAGGCGGTGGCCGAGCAATTGCAGCAGGTCAGCCAGGGGCGTTTCCTGCTGGCGCGCAATCGCGGCGGCGAATTCGCCTTGCTGGCCGCCGGCGTCGACCGCCAGGAAGCCGAGCAGCTGGCCGAGCAGCTGTGCAGCGCCTTGCTGTCGTTGCAGCAGACCGGTGCCAGTGATTGCTCGCCGGTAGCCCATATCGGCATCACCGCCTTCGCGCCGGGGGCGAGCAGCAGCGAACTGTACAGCGCGCTGGATGCTGCCCTGGCCGAGGCCGTCAGCAACAGCCGCCACCATTGGGCTTTCGTCGAGCATCATCACCAGGGCGTTGCCAACGGCGAGCGCAATGACTGGCATCGCCTGCTGGAAGGCGCCCTGCAGCAGGGGCGTTTCCTGCAATATGCACAGCCGGTGGTCAATGCCGCCGACCCGACTCAGGTGCTGCATAACAAGGTGCTGGCGCGTTTGCTCGACGAGCGCGGTGAAACCATTCCCGCTGGCCAATTCCTGCCGTGGCTGGAGCGCTTCGGCTGGACCGCTCGCCTGGATCTGGTGATGCTCGACGCCTTGCTGGCGCAACTCGCCGACCATGAAGGGCAGGTGGCGCTGAGCCTGTCGGGCATCACCGTGCGTGACCCGCAAGCCCTGCAGCAGATCTACGAGCGCCTGCGTCTGAATCCGGCGGTCAGTGGCCGACTGATTCTGGAATTGGACGAAGGCCAGTTGCCCGGACCTGCCGAACTCGAGGTGATCACTCGCAAGCTGCGCAGCCTGGGCGTCGAGCTCGGCCTGCAGCATTTCGGTGGGCGCTTCAGCATGATCGGCAACCTGGCCAAGCTCGGCCTGGCTTACCTGAAGGTCGATGGCAGCTTTATCCGCGGTATCGATCAGGAAGGCGACAAGCGCCTGTTCATCGAGGCCATGCAGCGAGCGGCCAATAGCATCGACCTGCCATTGATCGCCGAGCGGGTGGAAACCCGAGGGGAGTGGGAAGTATTGCGGGCGATGGGCGTCAGTGGTGTGCAGGGTCGCCTGTTTAGCGAGCCGGCCGCCTGGGCCTGATCAGATCAGGCCGCGCTCTTCGTCATTGATCAAACGGTTCATGCCGCCGAGTGCATCGCGCGCTCGGCTACGGCCCATCAGCTTGCTCTGGGCCGCTTCCGGCAGGTCGGTAATGCGCACCACGCCTTTCTTGATCAGCACGTCGATCAAGTCTTCGAGTACGCGGATCATGTCCAGGTCGCTCTGCTTGAGTTGCAGCAGGCTGCTTTCCACGTTCTGGTTGGAAAACCAGGCGCGGGCTTCTTCGCTATCGGCCGGCAGCTCGCCGTTCATTCCTTCGAAAGGCTCGGGCTGCACGCGCAGCAGCTCGCCTTCGGCGTTACGTTTTATATAGAACACGGCCCTTCTCCGATAAACCTGTCTGCTACAGCATAGGGTCTGTTGATGTTTCGCGCACGGCCCTGCGGCTCGCGCTGAAACGTCAACAGACCCTAACACCCCGCCATGAAAGTGTGGCGGGGCATTGGCCTATCATGGGTCGACTTTGATCGTGTGGTTGGCGATCAGCGTGTTGATGTCATAACTCGGCAGGCTGGCCTGGCCCAAGTCGATCTGTACATCGGCTTTGGCAGCGACCTGTTGGCTGGTGGTATCGGCGTTGCTGAACTCACCCTTGGTGCTGATCAGCAGGGTGGAGCTGCCGTTGTCCGTCACCAGCTTCAGGTAGCTATCCAGGTTGTTGCTGTGATCCTGCAGCAGCGAGCTGAGGTCGATGGTATCGCCCTCGGCCACGTTGAAGTCCTTGATCACGTCCTTGCCGAAGTCGCCTTTCTGCCAGGCGAAGGTGTCGGCACCGGCGCCGCCGAACAGGATGTCGTCGCCAGGCCCGCCTACCAGCAGGTCGTTGCCGCCCTGGCCGTAGAGGATGTCGTTACCGGCACCGCCGTACAGTTTGTCCGAGCCGCCGCGGGTGTCGCCGGCCACGTTGAAGGTCTCGTGGTTGGCACGGATGTAGTCGTACATATCGGCGTTGGTCGGGGTGACGCCGTTCTTCAGTTCCAGGAAGGTTTCCAAGGCTTTTACGCCAGAGCCGTTATACATGTCGGCGGGCTTGGCCGGGTTGCCATTGACGCCCCAGGGCAGCGCGTCGGTGTTGATCACGTCGCCGAAGATGATGTCGTTGCCATCGCCGCCGAAGATGGTGTCGTTGCCGACGCTCACCGGCACATTGGCGTTCGCGCCACCGTGCAGGGCCGTCGAGAGTCCATCGGCCGAATTGACGATCTCGACCTTACCGACCGGCACCTTGGTGTAGTCCACCCGGGTGATGTCGTCGATCGTCATCGAGGCATTACTAAGGTTGAGCGACTTGTCGTCGACACTGAAGGCCAGGCGATAGGTGCCGGCACCGACTACCGAAGTTTCGACGGTCATCGAGTTGCTGGCGGTACCGCCACCTGTTTGGACATCGACCCAGGAGCCGCTCACCAACTGTTGCAGCTTCCAGGTGAGGGTGTCACTGCTGGAGGTATCGGCTGTGCTATAGGCAAACTTCAAACTGCTGAACGTACCATCGGCAACCGTCATCGAAGGTGTGGCGGCGGTAACAGGCGTGCCGCCCCAGGTATCGCGGATTACCAGCGTATCCGAGCTGCGGCTCACCGAGCTGCCACCACCAGTTCCGGAGGTGTCCCAGCTGCCCAGGTTATTCCAGCCGCTCGTGTTGTTGCTGAAGTTGGCCAGTGTGGTCGAGCCGCTGGTTAGGTAGGTAGACGCTGACGTATCCGTGGTGTTGTCGAACAGGCTCAGATTCTTCTCGCTGACGCCCGAACCGATGCCGATGGCCTGCACCGAACTCTTGCCGGCGAGCACGTTGAAGGTATCGAGCGAGCCCAGCAGCACTTGGTCATTGGTGGTCGAGCCGTTGCCGCTGAGCGTGGTGGTATTGCCGTTGTAGTAGTAGGTTGGGTCGCCGTCGGACAGGAAGAACGTCAGATTCTCGTAACCGGCTGCCTTGGTGTGGCCGGCAGTGCTCTGGGCGTCGAACCAGGCGCTCGCTTCCTTGAAGGCGGCCTCGTAGTTGGTGCCGCCGCTGGCGGTAAGCTTCTGGATATTCGCCAGCAAGGCGTCGAGGCTTGTGCCACTTTGCAGGTCTTCGACCTTGGCGCTCAGGGTTACCTTTTCAGCGAAGCCCACCAGCGTGACGTTGACCACGCCATCGTGACCCGCGAGGGTTTTCACGAAGTTCGACAGTGCGGTCTTGGTCAGGCTCATGCGGTCACCCTGCATGCTGCCGGAGGTGTCGACGAGCAGGGCGATGTTGTAGTTGGTCGCAGGCTGAAGAGTGGTCAGCGTGCCGCCTGCATCGCCAAGCAGCACATCGCTGCCCGCGCCGCCGTTGATGGTGTTGTCACCATTGTCGTTGGCGCCCCCGCCTGCGATTCGGATGGTATCCGCAGGTTGGTTCACCTTCAGGGTGACGGTCGCG
>JAAIGE0100898212.1_pt1 | contig 15697 bp, 13 predicted proteins | sample 6487951 | NCBI WGS metagenome assembly JAAIGE01 (sample SAMN13974128, study PRJNA590717) | phyllosphere metagenome | biome: tomato field; feature: multiple bacterial spot infested tomato fields; material: tomato leaves; isolation source: leaves from tomato fields | host: Solanum lycopersicum ... | reverse complement strand
TGAGGATCCCGCTGGCTACGCCATCGAAATCCAGCGTTTTCATAACCCGGATGTTGCAAAGCTGTTCTGATGATGAGCGATAGAATAGACGACCAGGCTGCTTTACGTGAGCGACTGCTGGCGGAAGCCAAGGAGTTTGGCAGCGAACCGCTTTTATCCTTGCCGAATGGCACAGTGGCAACGCTGCAGGACGGCTATCTTCCCTTGCTCGTCAACTACAGTTTTGAGGACAAAGCCGCCAAGGGCCTGCGTAAGCTGAAGGATCAGGCCGCGCCGGAGCCGGCTGTCTATTTCTCGGCCCTCGAAATCGTTCGCGACAACCAGACTCTAGTGCTGATTGGGGAGACGGGAAGCGGCAAGAGCTCATTTGCAAAGCACCTTGCTTTCTCACTCAGCCAAGGCAGCGTCTCAAACCACGATGTTGTGCGCAACGAGGAGGGAGCGGTTCATTCGGAGGATTGGGGTGCGCGAAGCGTTCTGCCGATTTTTATCCCCGTTATAGCAGGTTCTCCGTTTGCGACATTGCTTGTTAACGTCGTGCCGGACTTCGACGCCTTCCAGACCACGTTGCGATCCGATGAAGCCTTGCTGATCATTCTCGATAGTGTCGAGGCGGCGGGGGAGCAGGCGTCCGTTATTCTAGACGATGCGGCGGCTTTTCAACGGCTCCACCCAAACGTCCGTCTCCTCGCCCTTGTCGAAGCGCAGGCCGCAAAACGCATCTTGCTTCCCCCTGCGTTCGCACGCCACGAACTGCTACCCCTCCTAAAGGCGCAGCGCCGACAGGCAGTTGATCGACTGACCGGACGGACTCCCGGGGAAAATTCAAGCGTACTATCCAAAGGCGCCGCCAATCCGGCGCAGTTCGTGATGGCAATGAATGGCTTATGCGAGGAAACGACGGCTGAAGGTATCGTTGATCAGTGGCTCGCCAAGCTGACTGAGGATAAGAGGACGGCCGATTTTCTGTGCGGGTTGGCTTATGATGCGCTTGCGGGAAAGCAGAATGACCCAAGTATTTTCCCGGTTCTTCGCGTTCGTCAACTGCTCGCGGCCCGCCATCTGGTGCAACACGCGCCCGAGATCGCCGTTTCGCAGTTCACGACAAATCACGATCTTTGGACGCCTGTCGTGCGAAGCCTTGCGGAACGCCTCCGCGCAACATCTGCAATCGATCGTCTCATCGACGCCCTGATCAAGAGCGGAGACTTGGTTGGTGTTATTCTTGCAGCCAGTTTGCTGGGTGAGCAAAATCCGGCGCAGCAAAATATCCTGCCCCATCTTCTCGACATCGTGGAACAAGGACTTCTGACCGCCACTGAGCGAGAGACGGCCGGCAGGCTCTTGTCCCGCTGGGGTGACCCTCGTGATCTGGCGGCTTTGGCGGACATACCGGGCGGGTCCTTCACATTCGGATCGTCGGCGCACACAAACTCCACTCCGCCGCATATAGTCGAGGTCCAGCCGTTTAAGATCGGCCTTTATCCAGTAACGAACCAAGCTTATGGTTTATTCGTGGAGGAGACTGGCCGGTCGTGGCAAAGCCCAGACCGGTTTGTAGCAGAACGACGATCAAGTCCGGCAACAGATTTGACCTGGCGCGATGCCCGCGCCTATTGCGAATGGCTGACTGCGCGATGGCGTACTGATGGGCGCATCGGGATAGACGAGCTTGTACGTCTTCCCAGCGAACCCGAATGGGAGCGTGCGGCGCGCGGCGACCAGCAGGACGGAGAAGAGATCGTCTACCCCTGGGGGCATTGCTGGGCGGAAAACGTTGCCAATTCTGAAGAAGCGGGGTTCAACGATACTTGTACGGTCGGCCTCTTCCCAAAGGGCCGCTCGCCATATGGATGTTACGACATGGCGGGTCAGGTTTGGGAATGGTGCACCACCCTGTGGGGCGCGGAAATGGCGACACCAAGCTTTCAATATCCTTATCGAGATGATGATGGTCGAGAAGACCCTGACGCTGCTCCATTCATCAGGCGGGTCTTGCGAGGAGGATGCTTTTCCAGCGGACAGCTCAAAGCGTGCTGCACCTATCGCGGCAGTCTGGAGCCGGACGGCTTCTGGCGCGGCAACGGCTTTCGCATTGTCATCAGCAACAAGAGCCACTCGCGGTCCGAACCCACCGGCTACTATGCTAAGAGGTGAGCGAAAAGTATCCTCCACCGGTCGCTTGCTCCAGTTCCATCCAGTGGTAATCGCGCGCCACGCGAGAACTGCGGCGTGACCGCTTACTTCGTTACGCAGACTAAAGCGCGGTTCCTCACTTCGTTCAAGGAGCGCAGGAATGTGTCAACGGTTCATATCCCTTCAAGAGCGTAAATACACTGATGCGGAATGGCATGTGCACCGTGCATCCTGCACCATCTTCGGCTGCAGTCCATGATTCTGAGTAAGTGAGTAAAATTTCAAAATTAACCTGATCGGTCGATGGTGCTACGATGATGTTCAAGGTTTCTCTAAACACATTGCTACCCCCATGCCTCCCCCGATGCATAGTGTGGCAAGGCCGCGTCTGGCATCTCGGCGGATCATCTCATGCATCAGCGAGACGACAATGCGGTTTCCCGAGGCCGCCAGCGGATGGCCGAGCGCGAGCGCGCCGCCATTCGGATTGGCCCGCTCGGGGTCCCAGCCCATTTCCCTATGCACGGCAATGCATTGCGCCGCAAAGGCTTCGTTGACCTCCATCACATCAAGATCTCCGACGCTCCAACCGGCGCGGCTGAGCGCCGCGCGCGACGCGCCGACTGGTGCAAGTCCCATATCCATAGGATCCATGCCGAAGCTGGCATAGCCGGCAATCCGCGCCAGCGGCTTAAGGCCAAGCTCGTTCATCCGCTTTTCCGACGCAACGAGAACGACAGACGCGCCATCGTTGAGCCCGGAGGCGTTGCCGGCGGTGATCGTTCCATCGTCCTCGAAGACCGGACGCATGGCAGCCAGGCGCTCGAGTGTCGTAGCGCGCGGATGCTCGTCGGCATCGAAGACCTTCGGCCCCTTGCGCGAGGGGACTTCGATCGGAGCGATCTCTGCGGCGAACCGCCCGACCTCCTGTGCGGCCAGCGCCTTTTGCTGGGAGGCAAGGGCAAAATCGTCCTGTTGGGCGCGGCTGATCTGAAAGCGACGCGCGATCCGCTCTACCGTCACGCCCATATGAACATCGTAGAAAGCGTCCCATAGCCCGTCCAGGACCATCATGTCGCGCAACGCGATGTCGCCCATCTTTTGCCCGAAGCGGACCTTATCGGTCACGTAAGGCGCACGGCTCATGGAATCCTGTCCGCCGGCGAGGATCAGCCCCGCGTCGCCGGCCTTGATGGCCTGGGCTGCCATGTGCATTGATTTCTGCCCTGCGCCGCACACCATGTTGAGGGTTGAGGCGGGTACATGGGCTGGCAATCCGCCCCGCAGCGAGGCTTGACGGGCAGGATTCTGTCCCGCGCCGCCGGAAAGCACCTGACCGATGATAACCTCATCGATGGCGGCCGGATCGACATCGGACTCCTTCAGGAGATCCGCGATCACCTGCGCGCCGACTTCGGCGGCCGCAAGCTCCGACAGTGCACCGCCGAGCCGTCCGATTGCCGACCGCTTCGCCGCTACAATGAACACATCCGTTGCCATGCTTGCCTCCCAAATTCTTGTCATGATCAGAATGTTGACATTCTGGTTATACTCAAAATATAGTCCGTCGTGAAGCGGGGTCAGGTCGAAATTTCCGGCCCGCCCGGAGGAGGATCAGAAGATATGGCGGAGACGCTCTGGAGCCCGCCTGACACCATGGCGCATGGTTCGGGAATGGCGCGGTTTGCTCGGATGGCGGGGATAGACCCGAATGATTACGACAGCCTTCATCGTTGGTCGATTTCCGAGCCCGGCGCGTTCTGGCGCACTGTCTGGGACTTTTCCGGTCTTGTCGGCGAGCCGGGGGATCGCGATTTCGTATCTTCGCCGAACACCTGGATGACGGGTGCGGCCTTCTTTCCCGATGCGAAGCTCAATCTGGCGGAAAACCTGCTGCGCGGGCCGGGCGCGGCCGTTGGTGTCGTGGAGACCGACGAGGCGGGAGGCCGCCGCGAGGTTACGCGCGATTGGTTGCGCGCCGAAGTCGCCCGCATTGCCGCGGGTCTGAAACAGGCCGGCATCGGTCAGGGCGACCGGGTAGCGACCATCCTGCCCAACCGGATCGAGAATCTTGTCACGCTGCTGGCGACCGCCGCCATCGGTGCGGTCTGGACCTCCTGCTCGCCTGATTTCGGTGCGGCGGCCATTCTCGACCGCATCGGCCAAGTGCGCCCGAAGGTCGTCTTCGTGCAGGCGCAGTTCCGCTATGGCGGCAAAGCGCACGACATTGCCGAACGGCTGGGCAGCATCATTGCCGGTCTTGAAGGGCTGGCAAAGGTCGTTCACGTCGGCCCGGCCGGCTTCTCCTGCGCCGCGCCGCTCGCGGACTATGCCGAATTCGGTACTGCGGGCGCTGCGCTTGCCTTCGCACGCATCGGCTTCAACGAGCCCGTCTATATTCTCTATACGTCTGGTACGACCGGCAAGCCGAAGGCGATCGTGCATCGCACCGGCGGCGTGCTGCTCCAGCAGGTGAAGGAACATCTGCTGCATGGCGACGTGCGGCCGGGCGACCGGGTTCTCTGGTACTCGAACACGGCCTGGATGATGTATCACTGGATCGTCTCGGCGCTCGCCTGTGACGCCGTTCTGGTTCTTTACGATGGGGCGCCGATCCTCAAGACCGAGACGGGCCTCGACTGCACACCGCTCTGGCGGATCGTGGAAGGCGAAGGCCTGACGCATCTCGGCATCTCGCCGAAATATCTGGCAACGCTGGGCGATAACGGTTTCGAGCCAGGCAAGGCCTTCAATCTCGGGTCCCTCCGCTGGCTTATGTCGGCCGGCAGCCCGGTCGCGCCGCATCAGTTCGACTGGATCTACGGCGCGATCAAGAAGAACGTGGGCTTTGCCTCTATCTCGGGCGGCACCGAAATCATGGGTTGTTTCCTCCTCGGTTCGCCGCTGCACCCTGTCCAGCGTGGCATGCTGACGGTGAAGGCGCTGGGCATGGCGGTGGATGTTCTCGACGAGCGGGGTGCGCCGGTTGTCGGGCGAGCAGGCGAACTCGTCTGTACCGAGCCTTTCCCCTCCATGCCGCTCACCTTCTGGGGGCCGGATGGCGACGAGCGCTATCGCAAGACTTACTTCGCCGACCGGGCCGAAATCTGGACCCACGGCGACCGCGCGACGATGAATGCCGATGGTAGCGCGATCATCCATGGCCGGTCGGATTTCACGCTCAATCCCGGCGGCGTACGCATCGGTACGGCCGATATCTACAATGTCTGTGAGCGGTTCGCGGAGATTGAGGACTGCATTGTCTTCGGTCGGCCGATCGACAATGACGAGGAAATCGTTCTGTGCCTGAAAATGGCAGAAGGGCGCAGCGCGGACGCCGAACTGGCCAGGTCGATCCGGAGCAGGTTGCGCGCCGAATGCTCGCCCCGCCATGTGCCGGCCGCGATCTACACGGTGGCTGACATTCCCTACACACTGAACGGCAAGCGCGTCGAAGGGGCGGCAAAGGCCGTCGTGTCGGGCCTTGAGGTCAAGAACAAGGACTCGCTCGCCAATCCGGCCAGCCTGTCGGCCTTCGCGGCCCTCCAGCGGGAGGCGGCGCTGTGACCGGGTCGAAGGCAGCATTGATTGGCGTGGGATCATTGAAACCCGTTCGCCGGACGGAGGGCGAAACGACGCTGGGCATGCTGGCGCGGGCTTCCGCCCTGGCGCTTGCCGATGCAGGATTGGAGAAGGACGCCATTGACGGACTTCTGGTCGGTCCGCAGGTCGGCGAGACGCCACAGCATGTTCCGGCGACTGTGTCGGAATATCTGGGTCTGCAGCCGAACATGTCCAATGTGGTCGATCTTGGTGGAGCTTCGGGGCCCGGCATGATCTGGCGCGCGGCGGCGGCCATCGATGCCGGTATGTGCGAGACGGTGTTGTGCGTCATCGGCAATCACCGCAATCCAGAAGCGCCGCGCAGCCCTAACCGCAATCCGATCCGCGAATTCGACGTGCCCTTCGGCGCTTCCGGTGCCAACATCTCCTATGCTCTGCTGAAGCAGGCGCATATGGCGCGCTACGGCTCGACGGATGAAGATTTCGCGCTGATCGCGCATTGGGCACGCGCCAATGCGCAGCGCAACCCGGACGGGATTTTCCATGGCCAGCCGGCGAGCGTCGAGGATGTGTTGGCTTCTCCGCTCATCGCCTCGCCGCTTCGTCTGTTCGAGATCGTCATGCCGGTAGCGGGTGCTGAGGCGGTCATCGTCACCTCGGTGGCGCGGGCCCGGTCGCTGGGCGGGCGGGCCGTCCATCTTCTGGGTGCTGGCGAAAAGATCACCCATCGCGCCGTCAGCCAAGCTCCAGACCTAACCTCGGGACCGCTCAAGCCTTCCATGGCGCGGGCGTTTGCGCAGTCGGGTCTAACGGTGCGGGACATGAGCCTATTGTCGCTCTACGACTGCTACACGATCATGGTGGCGACTACGCTGGAGGATTCCGGCATCTGCCCGCCCGGCGGCTTTGGGGCCTTCATGCGGGCGCATGATTTCGGGCCGGAGGGCGACTGGCCGCTCAATACCCATGGCGGACAGCTCGGCTACGGCCAGCCGGATCTGGCGGGCGGCATGACTCATGTCGTTGAGGCCGTGCGCCAGTTGCGCGGCGCGGCGCATGGCCGCCAGATCAGAGATCCGCGCTTTGCCCTCGTGACCGGCAATGGCGCCACGATGAGCGAGGCGGTGGCGCTCGTTTTGGGAGCAGACGCATGATCGATCTTGCAGAACTGAAAGTGCCCGGTCCGACGGAGACGGAGCTGACGAAGCCCTTCTGGGCGGCGGGGGTCGAGGGTCGGCTTCTCATCCAGCGCTGCGAGGACTGCGGCCGCGCCGTCTTCTATCCGCGCGAGATCTGCCCGCATTGCTGGAGCGCGCGCCTTTTCTGGACGGATGCTTCCGGGCGGGGACGGCTCAAGTCCTTCTCGACCATCCACAAGCCCGGACATCCGGGCTGGCAGCCGGCTGCACCTTACACCGTCGGGCTGATCGAACTGGAGGAGGGGCCGAGCATGCTCTCTTTCATTCTATCCGGCACTGAAGCGCCACGTGTCGGCCAGGCGCTCGTCATGCAGCCCACCGATATCGGCGGCCGCGTGCTACCGGCCTTCAAGATCGTTAACGACAGTCAAAAGGGAGATCAGTCATGAACGAGACCAAAAGCGGCTGGGACGGCGTCATCAAGGGCATGCCAGCGGAAGGCGCGATTGCCGAGCGTAGCCGCGTGACGCGGATGGAAGACATTGCCGCCTTCACCGACATGACCGGCGACCGCAACCCGGTCCACTATGACGAGGCACTGGCGAAAAAGACCTCCTTCGGAAAGCTGATCGTGCAGGGCGGCGTTACCACGGGCATTCTCAATGCCTGCGTCGCGGAGGATCTCCCCGGTCCCGGCACGGTGTTCCTCAACACCAACCTCAATTTCAAGAAGGCAGTGGGCGTCGGTGAGACCATTACCGGACGCGTGGAGGTCGTGTCGGTGCGGCCGGACAAGCCAATCTGCCAGCTGAAGGTCTCGGTCTATGATGGCGCCGGCGATGTCTGCGTCGAAGGAACGGCCGTCACCTACACGATGCCGCTGCAAGGACTGTGACATGACGCGAGATGCGCATGACGGACACCGCTGGCAGGCGCTGTCCCTGATCTGCCTCGGCGTTGTCGGCGCATTGACGACCTGGTTTTCGGCAACGGCCATCCTGCCGGATCTCATTCGGCAGAATGGCCTGACGCCGACCGAAGCGGCGTGGTTCACCAATGCCGTTCAGCTGGGCTTCGTGGTCGGCGCGCTGCTGACCTCGCTGGTCAATCTTCCCGATCTCGTGCGCATGAGCCGGCTGATTGCAGTCTCTGCCGTTCTCGCTGCACTTGCCAATGCCCTCCTGCTGATCAATCCGCCGCCGCTTCTGGCGATCCTCGCGCGCTTTGCCACGGGCGTGGCGCTTGCCGGTGTCTATCCGCCAGCGCTCAAACTGATGGCGACGTGGTTCGTGAAGGGGAGGGGTCTGGCGCTGGGCTTTCTCATCGGTGCGTTGACGCTGGGTTCTTCCATGCCGCATCTGTTTCGTGCGCTGATGGGCGGTGCTGACTGGCGCACCGTGGTTCTTCTCTCGTCCGGCGCCTGCCTGCTGGCCGCCGTGCTTTTCGGGTTGGCCATTTCGGAAGGGCCGTATCCGTTCGGCAAGGCGACTTTCAATCCGGCGCAGATCGTCAAGGTTCTGGGCTCCAAACCCGTCTTTCTCGCCAATCTCGGCTATTTCGGCCACATGTGGGAGCTTTACGCCATGTGGGCGTGGATACTGGCGTTTCTGAACGCTGCTGCCAAGGGGCTGACGTTGATCCCCTTCGGCTCGGTCTCCATGTTCAGCTTCCTCATCGTCGCCTCCGGATTTATCGGCTGCCTGATCGGCGGTTTTCTATCCGACCGGATCGGCCGCTGCTTCACCACGGCGGGCATGATGGCCGTGTCGGGGCTCTGTGCCGTCCTGATCGGCTTCGTCTTTGCCGGACCGGCCTGGCTTCTCGCGTTGACCGCCATCGTCTGGGGCATAGCAATCATCGGGGACAGCGCACAGTTTTCTGCCGCCGTCACCGAGCTTTCAGATCAACGCCTTGTCGGCACCGCGCTTGCAATGCAGATGGCGATCGGCTTTGCGCTCACGGTGGTCGCGATCTGGCTGACGCCGCTTTTCGCAGACGCCATCGGCGGTTGGCAGTGGGCGTTCCTGTTGCTGGTTCCCGGACCGCTCATTGGCATCACAGCGATGCTGCTCCTTCGACGCTTGCCTGAAGCCGCGAGGCTGGCGCACGGTTCACGCTAACGTGGGTTTCACCACAGCTTGAAGTCTATGTGGGTTCGCTTTATTTCATTCCTCTTGACCTGTATCGTTCCGATGCTTCGATCCAGGTGCGTTCGCGGGGGGACCACATGGCGACGGAAATTCTTGAAAAGCGTGGTCGGGGCAGGCCGCGAAACGTTGAGGAAGATAGTCGCAATGCGGAGCTTCTGGCCGAGATCAGTGCCGCAGGTCTGATCGACCGTAAGAGTTCCACGCCGCTTTGGGTCCAGCTGAAAAATGCGCTCGCGGACAGGATCGGCCGCAAGCTTTTCTTGCTGGACGATCCTTTGCCCTCCGAGCAGACAATGTGTGAACTTTTCAATGTTTCGCGTCCCGTCGTTCGCGCTGCTCTCGCGGGCCTCTCGGACGAGGGGCTTGTCACCAAGGTTCCGCGCCGTGGCATTTTCGTTTCGCGGCCACGGATGGAGACGAACTTCCTGACCTCCAACGTTTCCGTTCATTCGGACCTCGAGGCGCGGGGACATAAGGTGACTTCTCAGACCTTCGAGTTTCGCCGGGCGGAGCCGGACGAGGAAGAGAAACGGGTCTTTGACCTGCCGCCGAACGGAACCGTCATCCGCGTTGGCCGCATCTACCGCTCCGACGGCCGCCCAATCACGCATACGGTGATCTCGCTGCCGGGCCATAAGGTCCCGGAAATGGAGAATATCGATATTTCCGATCAATCCATCTTCCAGATCCTGAAGGACCGCTATGGTCTCGTTTCCCAGCGCGCCGAACGCTGGTTCACGGCAGCTATGCCGGACGAGGATGTGGCACGCCGTCTAGAAATCTCTGCCGGTCAGCCAGTTATTTCAATCGAGTCGATTGCTTACGACACAAACGACGCTCCTCTGGAGTTTTATCGTGCATTCTACAATTCCGCTGTCGCGCGCATCCACGTCTCCACCGGCACCTTCAAGAACTGATCCCTCTCATCATTCTGGTAATATCCAAAAAATCTCTGATTTATGGTAATAACCAGATTGACAATGATCGGGTACCACGGCATCGTATGATCAGGGAGGGAGGAAACAGCTCCCACGCATCATAAGAGAGAATCTAGAGCTTTGGGCGGCCGATGGGTCACTGTCCGAAGAGGGGGACGTTTTGCGCTATTCAACTGCTTTCGACCTGTCCGGTCAGGTCGCCGTCATAACGGGCGGCGCAAGTGGCATAGGGCTCGAATCCGCGCGGGCACTCGGTCAGTGCGGCGCCGCAATCGAGCTTGTCGATTTCAATGCCGCGACACTGGCTGTTGCTGCAGAAACGCTCCGGGAGGATGGCGTCAAGGTTGCGACCAGCGTGGTCGACGTGACGGATCCGAAGCAGGTAGATGCCGCAGCCGAGCAAATTTTTGCACGGGCAGGTCGTGTCGATACTCTGCTCAATTCCGCTGGCATCGCGAAGCTGCATTCGGCCATCGAGATCAGCGACGAGGACTGGCGGCGGGTCATGGACGTGAATGTCAACGGCACGTTCTGGTGCTGCCGGGCCTTTGGTGCACACATGATCGAGGCCGGCGGCGGCTCTGTCGTTAACATGGGCTCCATGTCCGGGACGATTATCAACCGCCCGCAATTTGCCTCCAGTTACATGGCCTCCAAGGGTGCAATCCACCAGCTGACCAAGGCGCTGGCGGTGGAGTGGGCGCAATCCGGCGTACGGGTCAATGCGCTGGCGCCGGGTTATGTCGCGACAGAAATGACGCTCAAGATGCGGGCAAGGCCGGAGCTTTTCAATACCTGGCTCGACATGACGCCCATGGGGCGGCTGGCCGAGCCTCAGGAGATCGCGTCGCTGGTGGTTTTTCTGGCCTCCGTGGCATCATCTTACATGACCGGTTCGATCGTCGCCGTCGATGGCGGCTACACAAGCATATGAGTGAGGCACGCATGAGCAAACTTTCAACCGGTTCGGAGCGGGAAATCAGCGAGGCGATCATCGAAGCCTGCCTCGAAATGAATCGCGTGGGCATCAATCAGGGCACGTCCGGCAATATTTCGGTGCGCTGGAACGATGGCATGTTGATCACGCCGACATCCATGCCTTACAAGCAGATGAAGGCCGAAGACATCGTCTGGATGGGCTTTGACGGTTCCGTCGCGGGAAATCGGACGCCGTCTTCCGAATGGCGTTTCCACCTCGATATCATGAGAACCAAGAGCGATGTCGGAGCAATCGTTCACGCCCATCCCCATGCCTGCACGACATTGTCGATCATGGGCAAGGGCATTCCACCGCTGCATTACATGGTTGCCATTGCCGGCGGGCACGACGTGCGCTGCGCGCCATATGCGACGTTCGGCACGGAAGAACTATCGCGTAACGCGTTGGCTGCCCTCGCCGACCGCGCCGCCTGTCTGCTCGGCCATCATGGGATGATCGCCACGGGAAAGACGCTCGACCGCGCCATGTGGATGGCCGTAGAGATCGAAACTTTGGCCAAGCAATATCTCGCGTGTCTGCCCTTTGGAGAGCCACCGCTGCTCAGTGTTGGAGAAATTGAGAATGTCATCAGCCGCATGAACGGCTACGGTCACGCGGGCTGACGACGGTTTAACCAATTGGCGTCGAAAGGGAGTTCGATGCCATTGAATTGATGCAAACAGGAGGAGTTCAAAATGCGTCATTCCAAGAACATGAGCCGTCGCACGACGGTGAAAATGGCAGCCCTTGCCGCGGCTCTTGCCGTTGTGCCGATGGCGGCACACGCGGATAGCGACGAAGGCATGTCTCTGAAGGGCAAGACGATCGGCATTTCAGCCGTCGGCACCGACCATAACTGGGATCTCAAGGCCTATCAGGGCCAGATCGACGAACTGAAGCGCCTCGGCGCGGAAGTCATTGCTTTGGACGCCGGCCGCAACGACCAGACCCAGGTCAGTCAGCTCCAGACGCTGATTTCGCAGAAGCCGGATGCCATTCTCGAGCAGCTCGGCAATCTTGATGTCCTCAATCCGTGGCTGAAGAAAATGAAGGAAGCCGGCATTCCGTTGTTCACGGTCGATACCGCCACACCGTATGCCGTCAACAACACCACGTCTAACAACTACAATATCGGCGCTGAACTGGCGCTTCAGATTATTCAGGACATGGGTGGAAAGGGCAAGATCGCGGTCTTCAACGGCTTCTACTCGGTGCCGGTCTGCAAGATCCGTTACGACCAGTTGATGTATGTACTGAAATCCTTCCCGGACATTGAAATCATTAAGCCGGAACTGCGCGACGTCATCCCGAACACGGTGCAGCAGGCCTATTCGGACACGACCGACGTGTTGACCAAGAACGGCAAGGATAGTGGGCTGAAGGCTATCTGGGCGTGTTGGGACGTACCGATGGTCGGCGCAACCCAGGCGATCCAGGCTGCCGGCCGGACCGACGTGAAGTCCTATGGCGTCGATGGCAGCCCGGACTATGTCGAAATGGTTGCCGACCCGAAGTCGCCGGCAGGCGCGGTCGCGGCACAGCAGCCTTACAAGATCGGTGTTCAGGCTGCCCGCAACGTGGCCGCCTATCTGAACGGCAAGACGGTGCCTCCCTTCACTTTCGTTTCGTCGGTCCTGATCAACAAGGAAAACGCCGCGACGGTCGGCAAGGACTTCCTCCCCAAGAAGTGAACCGCAAACTGCGCACCGCTTCCTCTTCCGGGAGGCGGTGCGCAACCTTTTGACATGCGGAAAGTGGAGTTTGGCATGAGTGAGATCGCCATCGACATGCAAGCGATCAACAAGGCTTTCGGTCCCGTCAAAGCCCTGAACAGCGCGACTCTGAAGGTTGCGTCAGGAACGATACATGGTCTAGTAGGCCAGAATGGCGCCGGCAAATCGACGATCATCAAGGTTCTTGCCGGCATCTACGGTCGCGACACCGGCTCTGTTTCTATTTTCGGCAAGCCGCTGAACGGTATAACGCCTGCCAGCATCGAGGCAGAAGGCGTACACTTCATTCACCAGGACCGGCTGCTTGTGCCGACCGCGACGATTGCCGAAGCGATCTTCCTGCGCAACGAGCCGCGCGTCGGACCCTTCATCAATTATGGTGCGATGAACCGCCGCGCTGCGGAATTGCTCAAGCGCTACTTTTCGCTGACCATTGATCCCAAGACGCTGATTTCCGAGCTTTCAACCGCCCAGCAGAAGATCGTGCAGATCACGCGGGCGCTCGCCAAAAATGCGAAGGTGCTGGTGCTGGACGAGCCGACAGCAGCGCTCGTGAAGAATGAGGTGGACAGCCTCTTTGCCGTGCTGCGCAGGCTGAAGGCCGAGGGCTTGGCCATTGTTTTCATCTCGCATTACATGTCGGAGATCGAGGAAATCTGCGACACCGTCACAGTATTGCGCAATGGCACCGACGTCGGTGTGGTCAATCCGCGTGGCGTCGGCATCCAGACCGTCGTGGACATGATGACGAACCGCGATACCTCGGAAATGTATCCGAGGCGCAGCGTCGATATCGGCGGACCTGTCCTGGAGGTCAACGGTCTAACGCTGAATGGCCACTTCCAGAATGTCAGTTTTGCGGTTCGCGCCGGGGAAGTCGTCGGGCTGACCGGCCTTCTCGGATCGGGAGACAAGGAACTGCTGCAATGCCTCTTCGGCCAGAAGCAGCCGAATTCGGGCTCCATCAAAGTTGACGGCCGCGAGGTCAAGTTCCGGGCACCGGTGGATGCCGTCGGCAAGGGTATCGCGATGATCCCCGAGGATCGCCGTGCGCATGGCGTCGCGGTCGGGCTCTCGGTCGGCGAGAACATCTCGCTCGCTTCGCTTGGAGATGTGTCGAACAAGGGCTTCATCAGCAAGGGCAAGGAAGCGAATGCTATCGATGGCCTGATCCGGGAACTCGGCATCAAGACGCCGAGCCGGCACACGCTCGTCCGCAACCTGTCTGGCGGCAATCAACAGAAGGTGGTCGTGGCGAAATGGCTCTCCTGCAACAGCCGTGTCTACTTGCTCGATGAGCCAACGGTTGCCGTCGATGTCGGAGCCAAGATCGAGATCTACGGGCTGATCAACCGTCTGGCCTCCGAAGGCAAGGCGCTCATCTTCGTGTCGTCCGATCTCAAGGAGATTGCGGAAATGTGCGACCGCGTCCTTGTGATCTATCGCGGCCGGATCATCGACGAGTATCGGCGCGGCGAGATTGACGCCGATCGGCTTCTGGCCGCCGCTTCGGGCGCCCCGCAGAACGAAATGAGGAAAGCGCAATGACCCTGGTTGCCGAACAAGTCCCTGTTGTGGCCGAGAGCCGCATGAATTCCCGCTTTCTGGTCAAGCTTCTGATACGTCTGGGTGCATATCTGGCCTTCGGCGGCATCATGGTTTATTTCGCCATGACCGCGCGCGGATTCACGAGCCCCTTCAACATCCTGAATGTGATCGAGCAGTCGGCCATCCTGTGCTTGCTGGCCTATGCCATGACGATCGTCTTCATCGGCACCGGCACCGATGTACAGCGCGGAGGGATCGATCTCTCGGTGGCAGCCAATGCGGGCCTTTCCGCTGCCATCTACGTCGTCCTGCTTAACCAAGGCTATGGCGACGTGCTGGCCCTTCTTGCGGCGATCGGCACCGGCCTTGCTGTCGGGTTCCTGAATGGCGTCGCTATCGTGTCGCTGAGAATCATGCCGTTGCTAGGCACGCTTGCCGTCATGAACATCGCGGGCGGCATTGAGTTGACGATCACGCAGAACACAGTGATTTCGTCGACGTCGCCACTTCTCGATATCCTCAGTTCCGGACGCTTTCTCGGTGTGAGCTCGCTTGTCTGGTGCCTTCTCATCGCGTCCGCGCTTCTGATCTGGATCGTCCATTTCAGCGCGCTGGGGCTGCGCCTTTATGCGGTGGGCGGACATATCGAAGCTGCGCGCGCAGCCGGCATCGCGACGGGCCGATACATCTACGGCAGCTATATTTTCTCCGGCCTGATGGGCAGCCTCGCGGCGATCCTGATTGTGACGCGCCTGTCCTCCTCGACGCCGGGTACAGGGCTGATGCTTCTGCCGGCGCTGGCCGCAGCACTACTCGGAACGGTTTTCTCCCGCCGCTTCATTCCGACCATCGGAGGCACATTGCTCGCAGCCCTTTTCATCGGCTTCCTGGCCAACGGGTTCCAGCTCCTGGGTGTCTCGTCTTACTGGGTCAGTGGCGTCCAGGGTGTTCTGATCCTGCTGGTGGTCGCCGTCACGTCCTTCGCGAAAAAGTCTTGAGGCCTGTCATGACAAGTAGAAACGCAACGTTCTCCGTCGAAGCCTTTTCCAACTATGCCGTCATCGTAGCCTTTGTGGCAGTGATCGTTTTCTTCTCGATCTTTGCGAACGGCTTTCTCTCGGCAGACAATCTCTTCAACCTGATCTCGAACCGCGTCGTTTTGCTGGCCATTGTAGCGCTTGGCATGACCATCGTGATCGCAGCCGGCGGCATCGACCTCTCGGTAGGTGTTGCCATCGACCTGTCGTCCATGGTCTTCATCATGATGATTGCGGCCGGCTATATGGGGCTTTGGGCCGTTTGCGGCGGGCTCGCCGCGGCCTTTTGCGTTGGACTTCTGAATGCCTTTCTCATCAACAAGCTGAAGATCGATGCCTTTCTGGCGACATTGGGAGTACTCTTCATCGGCAAGTCAGTGCAGCAGCTCGCGACACAGGGCGGCAACCCGATCTATTTAACACGGGCGGAATTCGCCGCACCTTTCGATGCCATCACCCGGACCAGCGTTTTC
>JAAIGE0100274399.1_pt1 | contig 15711 bp, 16 predicted proteins | sample 6487951 | NCBI WGS metagenome assembly JAAIGE01 (sample SAMN13974128, study PRJNA590717) | phyllosphere metagenome | biome: tomato field; feature: multiple bacterial spot infested tomato fields; material: tomato leaves; isolation source: leaves from tomato fields | host: Solanum lycopersicum ... | reverse complement strand
GGCAGGTTCTGGCACGCCTGACCCGCCAACCCACCAGCGCCATCAGCGACGCCCTGCGGCCAAGGCCCAGCCAGCGCATGTCCAGTGCCGAATTCACCCGTCAGGTTGCCCACCTGCAAACCCTCAGGAATGCCTTATGATCCGGAGCGTTGCAGGTGTTAGATTCCTGTGTTAATTAAGTCATAGACCTATCTGAAGGGGGAGTGAGGGGCTGTGTGAGCGGCCATCATCCAATCCATGCAGACAGGAAAACAGCGTGGTTGGTCTATGACAGGGTGGCAAATGGAGCTTGTGTGGGGCACCAAGGACTTCGTGATTGCAGGGCAACCTTACCAAGGGTTTCCGATTCTGCTTTGGGACTCGATGGAGAGTTGCACTCAAGCCAATCAGTTCTTTCGTCACTACCTCCTCCGTGGGGATATTGGCTCCAAAGAGTCTTGGCCGAGCACTGGCCGAGCGCTGTACGATTTCTTCAGCTTCCTCCAGGCCCATGATCTTGATTGGCGGGACGTTGATCGCGGTGAGGCCAAAAGCCTTGTGGCTGCCTACCGAGACTACTGCCTCGTGACATGTGAGCTTGCAATCAACACCACCCGCCAGCGCCTGACGTATATCTGCAAGTTCTACGAGTTCGCCTTAGAGAAAGGTTGGGTCAAACGTCTGCCGTTCAGTCACGAGGAGCGGACTGTTAAGCGCGAAAAAAGCTTCCTTCAACATGTCGATGCTAGCGGTGGCAAAGCCTTGGTGAACGATGTGATGCCTCGCAGGCACAAGTCGCTCCCTAAGTTCCTGAGCATGTCCCAGGCCAAGTCTCTTATGGCTGCAGCCGACAATCCACATCATCGAATCATGATCCAGCTTGCCCTGCGCACAGGCCTGCGTCGTAACGAACTGGCCACGTTCCCAACGGCGTACGTTTTCGATCCCGACAAGGCCGGACGAACCGAGCGCAACCTGCGAATTCGTCTTGATCCTTTCGACGGTAGCGGGATGGAAACCAAGGGTAACAAAGTCCGAAATATCCATATCAGCCGGAAATTCATGACCGAACTCTACCGCTATGTGACCAAACTGCGCGGTGAGCGGGCGTCTCTGGGCATAGGTCAAAAGGCTCTCCTCCTGAATCACCTTGGAGAGCCCTATGGAAGCAACGGCAAGAGTTTGAATCGAATCATCGTCGAGACGGGAGAGCGGGTTGGAATTGAAGCCCATACGCACATGCTGCGTCACACATACGCGACCCACACCCTGGTAAGCCTTCAACGCAACCCGCAGCAGGGAATTGATCCTTTAGTGTACCTACAACGCCAGCTTGGCCACAGCTCGATTCAAACCACCATGATCTACCTGCACCTAGTCAACGAAATGGCCGATGAGGCCGTACTGGCGTATGACGACGAGCTAAACGAGATGGCAGGAAAGGTCTGATGGGAAAGCGTAAGGTATTTTCCAAAACAGACCTAAGTGTCCCGCAGGTGGAGCACAGCGTCGACAAGGTAGGAAATGTAGCCATCCTCCCTGAGGCGGTGCCGCCAAAGAACACTGTGATCAAGTTTGGGCGCAACTCTACCACCGCCAGGAATTTCGATTTCTCAAAATGGTATGGCTTGGGCATTGATCCCATCACCTATGCATGTCAGCGCCAGATCGAGCGCTTTCTTGCAGGGCAAGATAATACCGTTGAAGTCACCACTGTAGCCTCCTACTGCACCTCCGGGCTGAAGTTTTTCCTCGACTACTGCGTACTCCAGGCGATGGCTTACGAACGTGACCTAACCCTGAACGATCTCACCCGAGATCTTATTGCCGGCTTTTTGAGTCACCTTGCTCAAAGGGGTGTAGCGACTCTTACACAGAAAGGCTACTACTCGCATACCAAGCCGGTGCTTCTCGCTCTAGGGCAGCGCGGCATCCTACCGCTGGTATCTTCAGGGGATGACGCCACCTTTCCACGCAACCCATTCCCGAACTCAGGCCTTAAGGCTAAGGGGGAGACACCTCTATCGAAGCGTGAGCGACAAGAATTTGCTGCGGCATTGCGGCAGGCAATCAAGCCAATTTGGGCCGATGATCCAATTGTGACTGGAGAACTGCTGGTCTTCGCCTTGCTTATCATTGCTCTGCACACCGGGCGTAACACTACTCCTTTGCTAGAGATGGGCCGTGACTGCCTGCGACCGCATCCGAAGGACAACACCGTCTTCCTGGTGTTGTGGAAGCGACGTGGCTACAGATCCAGCAAGGTTGCTCTGCGAGCTGACGCGAAAGCAGAGCGGGTACTGGAATCCATGCCAAGCGTGAAACTCAACGTGGAGCGCCTCATTCGTAGAGTTATGGCATTGACCGAGCCATTGGATTCAGAGGCGCCGGACGACCTAAAAGGTCGCGTGTGGTTGTACCGAAACAGCGCCACGCGCTCACTGGGCAGAGTCCTAGCGTTGCAGCAGAACGCCCTGGATCGAGGAGCTAGACGTCTTGTAGCCTTGTATGAATTGAAGGACAGCGACGGAGAGCCCTTGCGGGTCAACATTTCTCGACTGCGCAAGACGTTCGCGAACCGCGTCTTTGAGTTAACGAACGGAGATCTTGCGACCACTGCCTCTGCGCTCGGCAACACCCCACGAGTAGCCGATCAAAGCTATCTGGCGCCCAGCCAGGAAGCCCGTCGAAACTGGCGATTCATGGGAGAGGTGCTCATTCAGGAATTACTAACTGCCACCATCGGCGCCACCTACAAAGAGATTCCTCTTGGTCACTGTGGTGACCCGCTGAATGGTCAGTACGCCCCAAAACGCGACGGCGCGACGTGCATGAACTTCTTGAACTGTCTCCGCTGTAAACACTACGCAGTGACTGCCGAGGATCTGTACAAGCTCTTCAGCTTCTACTTCCGCGTGCTAGCTGAACGCTCTCGCATGGACAAGCGTCGGTGGGCGCGAGAATACGGCCACATTCCCCGGCTGATCGACCATTACATAGTCGCCGAAGGACTACGGAGGAGCGTATTCAAAGCGGCAGCAGTGGATGCCGCTCGTGAGCGTGCCCGCACCCAACCACACCCGTTCTGGTCAGTGGATCTAATCCACACCCTGGAGGTTTTCTCATGAGTGAAAACATCTCTGAAGTACTGCTATGGCCGACGATCACCGCTCAGCCTGGCGATGTGCGTGAGGTTCCTGACTCCGAGCGCGACAAGCTGATCGTCAGCGCAATCAAAGTCGATGGACAATGGGTCATTCGTAGTCGCTATGGGGACGATATCTGGCAACTCGATGGTTTACCCAACAACGTTTCGCGCAGTAACCGGGAGATTGATTTCGGCAGCTTTCCATCGACGTTTCGGGTCGTTATGAAGGCAATTGTTTACAGATACATCAGACGTGGTCGTCGCGAATCAGCCCTGCCCAAGGGCGCAATGATTCGGGGGCTAGTAGTCAACGCACGGCCATTCTTACGCCACTTAGAAACGCTGAAGATCGATCACCTTGGTGCAGTAACCCCTATGATCGCAGCGACCTATGTGAGTGCCTGCAGAAATCACAAGCAGTCTCAGAAACCAGGCAAACCACTTTCTCAATCAACCCTTCAGCGCCGCTACTCCACAGTTGAGGCGCTCTATGAACTCAGCCAATACACAGGTGACCCAATACCGCAGCACCCATGGCCTGAAACATCGGCAAGAGCCATGGCTGGAATGCTCGGGAATGTAGACGGAGGGAAAACGCCACTCATTCCTGACCTTGTGTTCTGCACTCTGTTCGAAAAGGCCTATCGAGAGCTAGAACGCGGCAAGCGCTTGCTCGACCTACGTGATGACCTAGAAGCTATTGTCGCGCAGAGCAAAGGCCAAAAAACCTTCGATACGATAAGAAGCAAGAATCAGCACCTAAGCCGTGTGGGTTGGGAGGGAGGACTGGGAGCATTGAATAAATCCCTGACAAGCCTGCGAACCGCATGCTATGTCATCCTGGCAAGCACTTCAGGCTGCCGTAATCACGAGCTGGCAAACTTGCAATCCGGAGCGCACCACCGCACCGAAGATGATGAGGGCACAATTTTCCATTGGATGCGTTCTACATCTGAAAAGACCGATGAAGGACTTCACGACTGGATGATTCCGGAGGCTGCAGTACGCGCCCTTCGGATCATGGAGCGCTGGTCTCTACCCTACCAAGCGATGATCACCAAAGAGATTGCCCAGCGACGCCGTGTCGACTCGCAGGATCCCCAAATCGCAGAGGCTTACAAACACCGCCATTCCCTTTTCTTGGGGGCTGAATCTAAAAAAGCCGGAACAGTCCGTACGCTTTCCAATACCAGCTGGGGCGGGATCCTCAAAGCGTTCGCCAAAGACTGCGGATTGGATTGGAAACTCGCCAGTCACCAATTTCGACGCAAATTCGCAAACTATGCCGCGCATAGCCGCTTTGGCGACCTCCGCTACTTAAAGGAGCATTACGCCCACTGGTCGCTGGACATGACACTTGGTTACGCTATGGACGACAGCTGGGGACAGCATCTCGACCTTGATCTGTATGCGGAGATTCAAGATGAGCTTGAAGATATCAAGCTCGGAGTCGTGGACAACTGGATGGGTGATGAGCCCTTGGCTGGTGGATACGGGCGCGCTATCACGAGGTGGCAACGGGAGCCTGAAAATCTGCTGATTTTCAAAGATCGTGCCTCTATGCTCAAGTCTATCTCTGAGAGCACAACCATACGCAGCAACGGCCACGCTTGGTGTACAGCGGACAATGACGGTTGCGTTGGTAACACACTTGAACGCACGCGCTGCGGTGGTTGCGAACACTCGGTGATCAGTAGCGCCCATGCGCCCATCTACCAGCGGCTCTACGATGATCTGAAAGGATTGCTGCTCTGCAAGGATATCGGTGAAGGGGGACGCAAACGCGTTGAGCGAGACTTGAACCGCTGCCGAGACGTATTGGTACAGCTGGGCATGCCTCCGGAGGCACTGACCGCATGAAAAGCAAAGACAAAGCAGCCAACTACAAGCCTGCCGAGGATCGAGAAAAGGATCTCAAGCTCGCCATCTACCGTCTTCAAAAGGGACGCGCCCACACAAAGGAAACGAAGGTAACTATCGCGGCTGTAGCGCGTGAGGCTGGCGTTTCGACTGCGCTCATCCACAACCATTACCCGGCAGTTGCGGAAGCCATACGTGAGATTCAGGGGCGATCCAGCCGTGCCATGCGGGATGTCAAACATCAAGACCTGATCATCGAGCGCCAAAAGTCCGCAGGCTATCGTCAGGAAAATGAGGAGCTCAAAGCCAAGCTCGCGAGCATCGCATCCATTAATGAAGTGCTACTGGAGGAGAACAGTATGCTTAAAGCCAAGCTCAAAGACCGGAGCGTGGTGGAGCTAGTTTCAGCCCAGCCGCGCAGGTAGCTTTGTCGCGCATGGGAGTTTTTCGCCCGATGATCGAGGGCAGGTTTGCCCCGTATCTTCGCCGCCAGCTCGACAATTAGCTTCCGCCGATGGTGTGGGCGAAGCCAACCAGGCTCGAAAAACCATTTGGCTGTCCCCTGCGCAAGAGGAAGCCGCTGATGCCGACCTGGCGAGGCCCATCTCGATCACACCTCGGCGAGTCACCAATCATTACGACGCGCCCCTGACCACCAAACTCATTGCCAGGCTGCACGCCTAGCAAACTACAGGCCTCTTGATAAATGATCGGATCGGGCTTCGTAACACCTGCCTGATAGCTGAAAACATATCCATCGAGATCAGGGAGAATCTGTTTTACTGCCACGCCGTACGGCTTGGCCAAATTGGAACAGATCGCCACCTTGACCCCCGCCGCATGCAATATCGCGATCGCCTCTAGGGCATCTGGATAGGGCCGTATGCTTGCCACCTCTTCCTCCATTGCTCGTTCAAGGAGAAGTAGCCTTGCGGGTGTTAGCTTGATACCAAGAACACATGCGGCCTCACCGAGTGAGAGCTCGTTGGTCATGAGCGTGCGAAGGTCATCCACCTTAGGCATACGCCCACGAGACCTGCCTTCACGGAGCAACTGACGATAAGGATGCGTTGGCCGAGTGATGTGAACGGTAGTTCCGAAGGCATCGAATATGACAGCGGTAATCTTCATCGAATCTCGGTAACACCAGACACCTACACGATGGATAGATCGCTTAGATTACGTCAAGGCTCAGTGGGCCGTCGGGTAGATTGACTCTCTCAGCAGGAGAGGGTCTGGCTGAAGGTCGGGATCAACGAGCACGTATCGACTCCCACTTTCAGTGATCGCGATCAGATAACCATGTTCCTGTTCAAACTCACGAATACTGGACGTTCTGATATGTCGACCGCTTCGAAATCTGTCCTTCCAGTCGCGATACACGATACCTATCAAACAAAAACCCCACACTTCTGGCCGGTACAAGAAAGCTGTGACGCCACCGGTAAAGGTAAGCCGCGTCGCTTGCAGAACGAGGCTTGGCATCTCAAGCTCCGGAACGTCCATCACGTATCGCCTGTGAATTGGCTTACAACCACGTAGTGATCAAGACCGTTGAAGCTTCTCAACAGGGTGAACCCCTTGCATCGGTAAATCGCTGCGACAGGGGGTGTGACCACCGTTTCACCGTCCGGAATCTTCCGGGAATGGTCGGCATACACTGAGGCCGCGTACATGCGCCCCACAGCTGCTGCATTGATCAGGTAGCCGTCCACTATGACGCCCCAATCAATTGCTTGAGCAGCTTTGAGCCGTGCCGAGAAATTACTGGAAGCGCCTAGAGCAAGAACCTTCAAATCTTCATCTATCATTTCAAATTTCAATAATTTTCATCGGATCGAATCCCGTCGATTCGCCGGGGTATCCCTTGGGGTTCGATACAAGCCGACAACCGCCCAACGTCTGGTCAATCGCGTGATGGGTATGGCCAAAAATCCACGCATCACTCCTGCTGACCAGTGAGTGCCAGCTATTGGTGTAGCTCGCGCTCAAATGCCCTTCCTCATTGTCTCCAGCCACCTCAGGAATTGGGCAATGGTGGCTGATGACAACCGTTCTCCCCTCAAAGGGAGCATCTAGCTGGGAGGACAGCCAATCACGAGCCAAATGGTTTCGTGTGATTAAGTCGTCCGGGCGCAACCTTCGGTAGCCCTTGTCAGCCCTAATGGCTTTGAAATCGTTCATGGAGCTACGAGCAATAGCCATCGCCGCACTCATGTCCCCGCTCGATGTGTAGTCAGTCCAGCAGGTCGCCCCCAGAATTCGGCACCCCTCGAATACAAAAATGTCTCGATCAAGCACGTGTACATGGTTGTCTGACGCCGCCCGCATTTTTTCCAACGTGTAATCAAGATGGCCAGAATAGAACTCATGATTGCCGACCACGTAGGCGACGGGCACTGAGAACATCTCATTCGCCCATCGAACACCTCTTACCCCTTTATGAATGTCACCCGCGAGAACGACCAGGTCGACGTCTACAGGCGGAACGAGGTAGGGCTCAAACTCGATATGCAAGTCAGACAGAATGAGTGCTTTCATTTTTTCTCGAAGTCGATTTAGCCTTTAATTGAATTTGCGCACTCCGCACACAGCGAAGCACCCGACGCCATCCGCCAGCCAGATTTGGCGCCGTTTTGGGTGCATTGATCGTTCGACATCATACGGCGAAGTGGCCGTTAATTACAATATACGGCGTTTATTTGCCATGCATACCTATGGCTCTATCCTCACTTTTTAGGCATCTATGTCGCTAAAATTTGAGGTCGCTGCAGTTCTTAGAGCCCTCCGCCAGCTACAGGGCGGTGGTTATGCGCGGCTTTCCGACACAACGGCACGTCGAACGATTGGCGAGCTGGAGCGAGGTCAGACCGGTGTGACCCTAGACAAGCTTGCAGAGCTTGCCCAGGCATTGGAATTCGAACTGCCGGCGTTCGTGATCCTGTGTGTCAGCCTGCAGGAAAATGCCTCGATCAAATCAGTCATTGAATCGACAACAGCGTGCCTGGACAGGTTTGGATCTACAGGCGGGCTGGATCTGATTAGCGGTGAGATGGCAGAAGGTGTCTTACTCAAGCGATCGCGGGGTAAGCCCCGCAATGAGAAAGTGATAGCGGAAATTCATCGGCTTCGAGCCGAAGGCAAAAATCCTTCTGAAGCTGCGAGGGAGCTCGGGATCCCTCGCACCACTGTCCGCCGCCATTGGAGCCCTTAGGCGAGCTTGAATATGCGGATGTGCTACAGCGAATCCTCAGCGAGTATGGGGCTTACCTCATTCCGACAAGGTCAGTTGCCAATTTGGAGTGCGGCTATCTAAAGCTTCGGGCGGCTCTCAATGAAAGGCACGGGCGGTTTTGGCGGATTCGTGACATCCAGCGCAATTCGCCAGTACCCGACGTCATGCCAGACGCCGTGCTTGAATCCTACTTCTGGATACGTACCGATGTGAGTGAAGCCAAGTGCTTCGTGTAGCCCCACGCTGCCATCGTTGGGTAGTGCGATCCCGGCATAGGCTGCGTGAAAGCCTTGCCCCTTCAGTGTCGGCAGCAATACGTCATAGAGAGCCCGGCCAACGCCGCTACGGTGTGCGTTTGGCGCTACATAGACCGTGACGTCGACCGACCAGCGATAGGCCTCACGAGCGCGATGCTGACTGGCATATGCATAGCCGATTACCTGGCCGTCTCGCTCAGCTACGAGGTAGGGGTAAGTCGGCAAAGTCGATTCAATCCGCTTGGCCATCTCTTCGACTGAAGGGGACTCAAGCTCGAACGAAATCGCGGTATGCTCAACCATCGGTGCGTAGATTGCCTGGATGGCTTGCGCGTCCGAAAGCTGCGCGATCCTGACCGTGGTGTTGTTGCTCATCCTTTATCCCCTTGATGGCTCAAATCGATCTTTGGTTGACTCGTTTCGAGAGCGCCTCAGCGCTTTCCTTGCGCTCGGAGTAGCGGTCTACCAGATACGTCTCCCGGCCCCGAACCATTAGCGTGAACTTCATCAGTTCCTCCATCACGTCCACCACACGGTCGTAGTAGGCAGATGGCTTCATACGCCCTGCGTCGTCGAACTCCAGGAAGGCCTTGGGTACCGACGACTGGTTAGGGATGGTGATCATCCGCATCCAGCGCCCGAGGATCCGCAACTGGTTTACCGTATTAAAGGACTGTGATCCCCCGCAGACCTGCATGACGGCGAGCGTCTTGCCCTGGCTAGGTCGGACGGCGCCCATCGAGAGAGGAATCCAGTCGATTTGGGCTTTGAAAACAGCAGACATTGCACCGTGACGCTCTGGCGAACACCAAACCTGCCCCTCCGACCATAGAACCAGATCCCGCAGCTCTTTGACCTTTGGATGGTCTTCCGGAGCGTCATCAGGGAGAGGCAGACCTGACGGGTCAAAGATCACAGCCTCGGCTCCCATTAGGGCCAGAATGCGTGCGGCCTCCTGAGTCAGTAGCCTGCTGAAAGAGCGCTCACGGGTCGAACCATACAACAGCAAAATACGCGGCTTGTGGGCCAGTTGATCGTTACCCTGAAGCTGATCCAGTGTGGGGATAGCGACCAGAGACAGATCCAGATTTGGAAGATCTGGACTGCTCTCCGAAGAAAATTCGTCCATCACAGCTCACCTATACGATCTAGCTCTCGCTTCAGTTCCTGCGGTGTAAGCGTCGAATGATCCAGACTGAAGAACGCGTCGAAACGCTTCCTGATCTGGACGACGGTCGAGTCGAATGCGGCCTGTATGTCGCTGTCCGTTCCTTCAACATCGGAAGGGTCGGCAAGGCCCCAGTGGCTTTTGACAGCAGGCCCAAAATAGACCGGGCATGGTTCGCCCCCGGCCTTGTCACAAACAGTGATGACCACATCCGGTGGTGAGTCCGAAAAGACCTCCGAGCCTTTGCTATAGAGATCTGCGGTGTCGATGCCCTGCGCTTGTAGCGTGCTCACAGCGCGGGGATTCAGTCGTCCGCTAGGGAAGCTACCTGAACTGACGGCGGTAAAACCCTCCGGGGCCAGATGGTTGAACAGCCCCTCGGAGAGAACGCTCCGACAACTGTTGGCCGTGCACATAAACAGTACTTTCATGGGTGTCTCCTAGACGGGAATGCTCAGCCGCAACGCCAGTGCCGCAAGCGTTACCACCAAGATAGGGAGGGTGAGGATGCTGCCGACTTTGAAGTAGTAGCCCCAGGTGATACGGATATTTTTCTGGGCCAGGACATGCAGCCACAGCAGCGTGGCCAGGCTTCCGATGGGCGTAATCTTTGGGCCGAGATCGCAACCGATGACATTGGCGTAGATCATGGCCTCACGCACCAGCCCCGTAGCGTCGCTGCCTTGTATGGAGAGAGCGCCGATGAGCACACTTGGCATGTTGTTCATGATCGAGGACAGCAACGCAGCGGTGATACCCGTGCCCAAAGTCGCGACCCACAGTCCATGCTCGGCGAACGTGTTAATCAATTCCGAGAGGGAGTCAGTCAGACCGGCATTGCGCAGGCCGTAAACCACCAGATACATGCCCAGCGAGAACACGACGATCTGCCAGGGTGCGTGCTTGATGACTTTCCTCGTCGAGATGATGTGGCCTTTCCCTGCAATGACCAGCAGGATCACCGCACACACAGCAGCCACGGCACTGATAGGGATGCCTAGTGGCTCCAGTGCGAACAGGCCGACCAGTAGCAGGCCAAGTACCCACCAGCCAGCAATGAAGGTCGCCCGGTCACGAATCACCGCCTCTGGCGCCTCAAGTTGATCTGCGTTGTACTGGGCGGGAATGTCCTTGCGATAGAACATCCAGAGCATGAACAGCGTCGCTGCCACCGCTACCAGATTCACTGGCCACATCACCGATGCGTACTCACCGAAACCAACGCCGAAATAGTCAGCCGAAACAATGTTGACTAGATTGGACACGACCATAGGAAGACTGGCGGTATCCGCGATGAAGCCTGCGGCCATCACAAACGCTAAGGTCGATGCAGGGCTAAAGCGCAGCGCAGTCAGCATCGCGATGACGATGGGGGTTAGAATCAGTGCGGCTCCATCATTGGCAAACAATGCCGAGACGGCTGCCCCGAGCAGGATCATCAGCGCGAACAGCCGCCCGCCTTTGCCCTGCCCCCAGCGGGCCACATGAAGCGCTGCCCATTTGAAGAATCCCGCTTCATCGAGCAGCAAACTGATGATGATCACAGCGATGAAAGTCGCGGTAGCGTTCCAGACGATGTGCCACACAACCGGCACATCCCCTAGACTCACGACCCCAGTCAGTAGTGCCAGGACGGCACCCGCTGCCGCGCTCCAGCCGACACCCAACCCCTTGGGTTGCCAGATGACCAGGACGAGCGTAACTACGAAAATCGAGGCAGCGATGAGCATGGGTATGTTCCAGATCAGGAGGTCAGCAGCAGGAAGCCTGGCGTACGGGCCGGTCTTCCATGGAAGCCAGCCGTCCTTGATGGTCGTTAACCCAAGACAGGTGGGCCTGCGTAGTGACGTTCAGAACATCCAGCGCCCACTGTTCAAGCTCGGGATGCAGCCGGTAGTAAACCCACTGCCCCTGCCTGCGATCCGCGAGTAAGCCGCAAGCACGCAACTGTGCAAGGTGCCTGGAAACCTTCGACTGGTTATCGTCCAGTGCCCAGATCAACTCGCACACGCACAGCTCACCCTCAGCCGAAAGCATGAGCATAATCCGAGCGCGGGTTTCGTCCCCGAGGCACTTGAAGAAGGTGTGCGGTAGAAGGTTCATAAGCAATCAACCTTTATATGTGGATAACCGAATATACGGATATAAACATATCTTGCTCGCGTGTACAAATACCTAGTGACGGGACTTGATGATCAGGGCTTCAGTAATCGCCATTTACTCAGTGGCAGGGATACGACGGAAATAGCACTCGTCAGCCAACAAATGTACGGAGGTTTGGAGCCTGGTTGATCCCCCCATGGACTCCCTAACTGGCAGGGCTCCGGTGTAGGCGATCCGCCATACGTCGCTAAGTCCGCTTGCGATATGATGCCAAGCAGATATCAACTCAGGCAGCTTGGAAACGGTTGAACGACCGGGGCTGTATGGCTTTCATTTCACAACACAGGATCGTGTTCTATGCCAGTCGATGCACCTCCATTTGTCCCTGCACCACGACTGCCTGTAATTCCTCTCCCGCCCACGTACCAAGGGCAGCAGGCATACCTCCCACCAGGTGCTGGTGAGTGGATGCCGCTGACAGCTGAGGCTTATCAAGTCCTGAAAGGCGTCGAGCCTGATGATGAAAATGTAATCAGCGCGAACAGGAATAGGCTTAGCGAGATGTTTTCGTCTGCGCTTCAGGTACCTAACCTGGGATTTTTTGCTGGAAGCGGTACATCTCTAGGTAGCCCAGGCGGGCCTAGTATGTGGAAGCTATGGCAAGACTCGATGTGTGACCCGCAGACCCATGCGCTGACCGCTGCCGCCCAGCAGGTTGCTGAGCGTGTCCGTTACGCCGAGCGCGATAATCCAAACATTGAGCATTTCTTATCACAGTGCGATGCCTACCTGGCGTTCACTGACGACCCTGAGGTTAAAGAGTTCGTTGCACGCGTTAAAGAGCAGATCCTGCATGCGTGCTCAACGTTCATCACCCTGCCCACGTCAGACATATCGGCATACCGTGAACTCCTTCAGAAGCTGGCGAGGAGACGGGTTCGTGACCCGCGTCTGAAGGTGTTCACGACAAATTATGACATGTGCTTTGAAACGGCAGCGTCGGATCTGGGGATGGTCATCATTGATGGATTCTCCTACACCCGCAGACGTCGGTTTGACGGTAAACATTTCACCTACGACATCGTGCGCCGCGAAGCAGACAGTCATGAGTTTGCCGAAGGTATTTTTCAATTATTGAAGCTTCACGGATCCGTCAGCTGGAGCCGGGAAGATAATGAGGTCTACGAGGACAGTCGACCGACGCCGGAAAACGCCTGCCTGATATACCCTGCCAAGGGAAAATACCAGCAAGCATTTCTCCAACCTCACCTAGAGCTGCTTTCAAGGTTTTTAGAGTTCTTGCGCCAACCGAACAGCTGCCTGGTTGTGTCAGGATTCGGGTTCAACGATGACCACCTTTCCGAACCGATATATTCGGCCTTGCAATCCAACCCAAGCCTGAAGTTGATCCTCTGCGACTACAATGGCATCAGCCATGTCCACAACCGTGGGGACAATGGATCGAGCGCTTACTGGGGAAAATTCCGCGATCTCGCCCAGCGCGGTTTCGACGTCCATTTCATTAGTGGTTCATTCAGTGATCTGGCCGCGCATGTCCCCCACCTACGCACGGCTTCGCCAGCTGAGAATCTGGCGAACGCAGTCAAACGGATCGGCAGGTAATCATGTCCCCAGAAGGAATACTCCTTAGCACGCTCAAAATCGGGGTTGTCACCAGCGTGGCTGCGCAACTGATCAAAATCAACTTGGCACACGCTGGAGAGAACAGCGGTCGATATCTCGGTCAAAACCGCTACGGCAAGGGTGAAGTGGGGGAACTGGTGCTGGTCGAGGGTCAGCAAGCGGTGCTCCTAGGACGCATTACCGAAGTGAATCTTCCTGATCGTGAGCGTACCGAAATTTCCCAGGACTTCGCTGGCACGCAGGCCATTGACGCAATCGGCTTCATACGCCTGCTAGGGTCTGTTAACCCACACACGTTGAAGGTCACTGCAGGCGTGAGCTCCTACCCACGACTGGGAGACCGGGTCTACTCAGCACCCGGTTCGTTCATATCCAAAATCCCGACACTGATTTCGAGCGGGATAAATGGGGAGCCCCCTCGCGTAGCGCTCAATCTCGGACATGTCTCTGGGGACGGCGGTTTCGCGATTGCTGTCACGCCAGAAAAACTCTTTGGACGACATTGCGCGATCTTGGGCTCAACTGGGGGCGGGAAAAGCTGGACGACTTCAAAGCTCATCGAGGAATGTCGTCAATATGCTTGCAAGATCGTGCTTGTGGACGCGACAGGGGAATACCGATCACTTGAAGGAGAGGACTCAACGCATCACCATCTCGGGAACCCTCTGCATCGGACTCCAGGCTCTCTTGAGGTAGGAATCCCACCCAGCTGCTTCAACGAAACTGATTTCATCGCACTCTTCCAGCCGTCAGGTAAAACCCAGGGCCCAAAACTCAGAGAGGCCATCAGGAGTCTGAGGCTTGCCGCCTTAGCTCCAGATATCTTCACAGAAGGGTATGTCCCGAAGGTAGGTCAACCCAAGGCTGATTTTCGTCGGGCGCTGAACAGGGATAACAACGCCAACCGGGTAGGTGATCCAAATCTCCCCTTCGATATGGGTATGTTGGTTCGGCAAATTGTCGAGGAATGCTGCATGCCGACGGGATACAACAACGACATGACCAAATGGGGCGCTGCAAGCACTGAGCTATCGTACTGCTCCTCTCTCATGACGCGAATCATGACCGTAATGGACTCTCCATCGTTGAGGTGTGTCTTTCGTCCGGCAGAAGGCCTTCCGAGCCTGGTTGAACACCTCGATGAATTCATCGCTGGAGAAAAGCGGTTATTCAGAATATGCCTTAGCTCAGTGGGCTATGAATTCAACGCGAGAGAGGTTATCGCCAATGCAATCGGCAGACTGCTATTGCAGCGAGCTCGTAACGAAGCCTTTCGCCAGCGCCCGTTGATCGTCATTTTGGACGAGGCTCACAATTTTCTAGGGAAGACCTTAGGAGGTGAAGATGACGTTCAGAATTTGGATGCGTTCGAACTCATCGCGAAAGAGGGCCGAAAGTACGGACTCAACATATGCCTGGTCACCCAGCGACCGCGAGACATCACCGAAGGAGTGTTGAGTCAGATGGGCACGTTGCTGGTTCATCGGCTGACCAATGACCGTGATCGAGAAGTGGTCGAACGTGCCTGTGGGGAGCTGGATCGTTCAGCAGCCGCTTTCTTGCCAAACCTGAAGCAAGGTGAGGTGGCATTGGTAGGTGTAGATTTCCCAATCCCTGTCACTATTCAGATTGGCCGCCCTACCCAACCTCCTAAGTCGGACGGGCCGAGCTTCCAAGGGCTATGGTGAACTAGTGACCCTTTTCACAGCAATGACGCTTCGGGGCTATGTAAGGTGCTCGTGATTCAGTCTGGAGCAGCCAACTGATCCATGACTTCGCCATGAAACTCACCGGATTGTATGAGAGCTCACAGGCGAAGATGCCCTGCTATTGAGCGATGAAGCACCTCAAAAAAACTCAAAAAAGATTAGATTAGGTAAGTGCTTGATTTATGGAAGATAAATCGCTTTTAACAGTTAACAAGGCTCCGGAACCTATGAGCGATCAACCGAGCGACCAGCCCCACAACCTCGACAGCCTCCCGCCCACCGAGGCCCCGGTCAGTGCAGAACCCACGCCGAGCACTCAGGCGCAACAACGGCAGCGGGCCAGCCATCTGGCACAGGCGCTGCGCAACGAGCTGCAAAAGGCCGTGATCGGCCAGAATGCGGTGATCGACGATGTGTTGACCGCGTTGATCGGTGGCGGGCATGTGCTGCTCGAAGGCGTGCCAGGACTGGGCAAGACCTTGCTGGTCCGCGCCCTGGCCCGTTGCTTCGGTGGCGAGTTCGCGCGCATTCAGTTCACACCCGATCTGATGCCCAGCGACGTCACCGGTCATGCGGTGTATGACATACAGACCGAGCAGTTCAAGCTG
>JAAIGE0101228655.1_pt1 | contig 15725 bp, 14 predicted proteins | sample 6487951 | NCBI WGS metagenome assembly JAAIGE01 (sample SAMN13974128, study PRJNA590717) | phyllosphere metagenome | biome: tomato field; feature: multiple bacterial spot infested tomato fields; material: tomato leaves; isolation source: leaves from tomato fields | host: Solanum lycopersicum ... | reverse complement strand
TTGAAGACGGTCGCCTTGCTCAGGTCGCTGATGTCGGCCGACGCGGTGAACTCGCCTTTCACGCCTGTACCGCGGGCATGCACCACACGCTCCGGGATACGTTCGCGGTCAAAGCGCTGCAGTTTCTGCAGCAGTTGAACGTCCTGCAGCAGTACCGGGCCCTGGGTGCCGGCTGTCTGCGAGTTCTGATTGTCCCCGACCGCCGCGCCATTGTCGCGGGTCAGAGTGTCGGCTGCGTAGGCGGCCGGAATGCTGATAAGGCCGACTGCTGTTAAACGAACCATGTTTCTGGACCAGTTTAATAACGGCATTTTTGAATCCCTCATATTTTTTTAGTAGGCCGGGCCATGTTATGCGCGCGGGGGGGAAGTGGGCGATTATAAAAATCAATCGGGGTGATTGAGATAAATACTTGTCGAGGAGCGGAACCGACTGGCTAGTTGTCTTGGAAATAGTGTTGATGAGTTTTTAGGCGGCTGGCATTAACATTATTTTCATGTAAAGACATGACTTTATATTTAAATGGTAATGCTATAAGTGATTGATATTGTTCTGGTTAATCTGTTTTTTTTGCCACTCTTCATTGCGCGGCCTGGCGAGCGTTTGTCCGTTAATGAAAACCGCTCGTATTGTTCATAAAAAGAAAGCCGCTCACCAAATTTTTCGTTCAAGGACGAACGTACCAGATTAGTCAGTGCCAACACTCGAAAAGTAGTGGCTATTTGATAGTCGATTTTCATGTTGGCAACTTGAACTAAGAAATACGCTGTAACAGTTAGGCAGGAAATTACCCATTCATAGGTCGGTATGGATTTATCCGTTCGAGCTGCGGGGTTCGGTTCATATCATCCCATCGGGTTATCATGTCGCGTCACCTGCCTCAGGCAAGCCTTACCCTTCGGAGCCAGACGTTCAATGTCCACTGTCATGCTGTTGCAAACCCCGCCGCCAGAATTCATTCGAAGCCAGATCCAGCAGATGGTGGTGGATTACGTGACCGACATCAGTCTGGTTGCCATTGCGCCGAGCAATCCGCTGTACAACCTCTATCAGTACGGCGTCGGTTACGAGGTGCATCTTTACCTCAATGCTATGAATGGCTCCGGCAGCATGACCGTGGAGCTGATCGTGGCCCTGGATGACGAAGATCCGGAGACGGTGCTGGGTTTTCTGCTGTATCTGCCCGTGCAGGGCGATCCGGACGCGTGCGCGGTGACCTATATGGCGGTTCGGGAAAGCCATCGGGGACAGGGCATTGCGCGCTCGATGCTGGAGAAGATGGTCAGCCGATACCCGCACGCGGAGTTGTACTGCGTGGTCGACAAGGTGCCGTATTTCGAGTCGCTGGGCTTCCAGGTACTGGGTGCCCGCGGGCCGCACGTGATCATGAACACCCGCGATCACGGTACTGAAGGCCTGCTCGCAGTCATGGACATCGCGCCGATCTACAGTTCGGTCGAAGTGCGACAGATTCACGCCTACCTGCTCAAACAGCACGGAGACAAGGCAATGGCCGATGCCGAAAAGGAACGTGACCGACGTCTTGACCGCATGACGCACGAGGCGAGGGACTTTGTTGAGCGGCATGAAGGACCGGGCGGGGAACAACAGCCGATTCTGCTTCACTGATCCTCAACCATCAGGGTCTGGCAGGGTTCGGATGACTGCTCCGCAGCATGATATGCCGAGGTGTAATTAATTTTGTGGGGTGTTGAACGTTTGCGAGATGAGTGAAGTCACTATGACATCATTGCTGAGTGCAAAATCATTTCAGCGTAGTCGCAATCCCTCATATCGCAACGGTCCACCCTATGAATATTCTGCGTCAGTTCAAGTTTTCGACCAAGCTTCTCTCGGCGTTCATCATCTGTGCGCTTATCACGCTGGCTGTGGGTGGGCTGGGCATGACAGGGGTGACCCGTCTGGGCAACGCGCTGGAACAGACGTTTTCCAACAACCTGGTTTCGGTGAGTAACACCAACGAAACGCTGACCAGCATGACTGCCCATAACCGTGGCCTGTATCGCCTGCTTGATGCGCAGGATGGCGGCGTATCGGAAACCGACAAGGAGCGTGTTCGTCAGGCGATTGCCGATGACCTTGCGCGCGCTCAGAAAGTGTTTTCCATTTACCGAGCGACGCCGCTTGAAGACGACGAGCGTGTCGCCGGCGATCAGCTTGAGCAGATGTTGCCTGCCTACATTGCGGGTTCGCAGCAAGTGATCGAGTTGATGAGGGCCGGTGACCTGCAAGGCGCCAGGACTCGCCTCAACGATCTGTCTACCGACGGGTTCGTGAAAATTCGCGCTTATCTGCGCACCATCATCGATTCCAACAATCGTCAGATCAAGGAAGGCGCTGTAGCGGCTGCAGAGCTGAGAAACAAATCCGTGTTAATGCTTGAGATCGGCGTCGTGATTGCGTTCATTGTGGCGATTCTGCTGGGCATCTTCATCACCCGCATGATCACCCGCCCTCTGGCGGTGGCCGTGGTCAGCGCGCAACGTATCGCGGGCGGTGACCTGACCCAGCCGATCGTGTCCACCAGTAGCGATGAAGCCGGGCTGTTGCTCGATGCCCTGTCGAACATGCAGGACGGTTTGAAAGGCACCATTCAACAGATCGCCAGCGCTTCGGATCAGTTGGCCTCGGCGGCAGAAGAACTCAGCGCTGTCACCAACGAGAGCACCCGTGGGCTGACTCGTCAGAACGACGAAATTCAGCAGGCCGCGACTGCCGTGAACCAGATGACAGCGGCCGTGGAAGAAGTGGCCCGCAATGCCGTGTCGACCTCTGAAGCCTCGAAGACCGCAACCGAAGACGCTGTCGATGGTCGCGGTCAGGTGGATCACACGGTCAAAGGCATCACCACCATGGTGCATGAGATCACCGAGTCGACCGAGGCCGTTTCCGAACTGGCCGGGCATGTGCGTGAGATCAGCAAAGTGCTGGACGTGATCCGCAGCATTGCCGAACAGACCAATCTGCTGGCACTCAACGCAGCCATCGAAGCGGCACGTGCAGGTGAACAGGGGCGCGGGTTTGCGGTAGTGGCTGACGAGGTGCGCGCACTGGCTCATCGCACGCAGGCGTCGACCGTCGAGATCGAAGGCATGATCAGCACCGTGCAGTCAGGTGCCGACGGTGCCGTGGCGGCCATGGGCAAGAGCCTTTCGCTGGCGACCAATACTCAGGAACTGGCCCTGCGCGCCGGTTCTGCGCTGGAAAAGATTACTCAGGGTGTCGCGACCATCAACGAGCGTAATCTGGTGATCGCCTCGGCTTCCGAAGAACAGGCTCAGGTGGCCCGCGAAGTGGACCGCAACCTGCTGAACATTCAGGACCTCTCGACCCAGAGCGCGGCAGGCGCCGATCAGACCAACGCATCGAGTCAAGAGTTGTCTCGACTGGCGACGTCCTTCAATGGAATGGTGGCGAAGTTCAAGCTCTGAGGAGGGTAGATACCTCATCTTCCGCTGAACAAACGCTGCATCTGCTGCATTTGATGTGGGAGGCGGTTTGCCGCCTCCCACCATTGCATTGGCTGCCGGAACACTGTCCTTCCAGCCGGCCTGCTTCTTTACCTGTCTGCTCGTGATAATCCCGCCGCCAGCCGCAAAAAGCAGTTGCACCCGACCGGGTGAGGTCGCGCATGATAGGCGCTCTCAATTTTCCGGAGATTTTCATGGGGTCCATCACGTCCGTCCTGCGCTTAGCGATACTGTCACTCGGGGTGCTTGTCGCCCAATCGGCTCTGGCCTCCGATGAGACGCAACTGATCGACTCGCTCAATGCCTGGCGTGGTCAGGTGCAGCGCTGCGGCGATCAGGTGTCCATGGAGCTGCCGCCACTGGTCAGCGATAAGCGCCTGATTCTACCCGCCAGTGGCGGGGTGGAGCTGGGGCCGGCACTGTCGCGTGCTTCCTATCCAATGGTCACCGTGCAGGCGATCAGCCTTTCTGGGCCGCGTGATGCGGCCTCGGCACTGAAGGCTGTGCAGGAGAGCTTCTGCAAGGTCGTGCTCGACCCGCAGTTCATCGACATTGGCGTGAGCCGGGAAGGGCAGAACTGGCGAATCGTGCTGGCGCGTTCGCTGGTCGCGTCGCGTCTGGGGGACTGGCAGGCCGAAGGTCAGAAGGTGCTGGAGATGATCAACGTTGCCCGCACCACGCCACGCCAGTGCGGTGCTCAGGCATTTCCCGCGACCACGCCGCTCACCTGGAACGCCACGCTGGGCACGGCAGCTCAGGCTCACTCTCAGGCCATGGCCAACAACAACTTCTTCGATCACAAGGACCGGGAAGGGCGCATGCCTGGCGATCGAGCGGAACTGGCTGGCTATATCGGTCAGCAGGTGGGCGAAAACATCGCTGCCGGTCAGGACACCGCGCGCAAGGTGGTGGACGGCTGGCTGGCGAGCCCCGGGCATTGCGCGAATCTGATGAATGCCGGGTTCCGTGAACTGGGCGCGGCTTATGCCACTGATCCCAAGAGCGATGCAGGCATCTATTGGACCGCGATGTTCGGCACGCAGCAGTGAATGCTGTCACTCGCTGCGTGGACGTGGCTGACGTCTAGAAGCGGAATGCCTGACGGCCAATCAGCAGCCATTGGCCGTTCTGCTTTTGCCAGATCTGGAAGTTCTCGATTTCGGTCGGCACCACCTTGCCGCTGTTCACGGCCTGCGCCGAGAAGTGGTTGCGCACCAGCGCGACATCGCCAGACATTGTGATCTTCTGGTTGAGCATTTTCAGGTCATTGAAGGCGCTCTTGCCGGTTTCGATGTCGGCAATGAACGCCTGTTTGTCCTGGATGTTGCCGCTGGAGTGTCCATAGGTAAGGTTGTCGGCGGTCAGCGCCTGAAGCTGCGCTATATCCTTGTGCCACATGGCCTGGGTCAACTTGTCCACCGCCTGCGCCACGTCAGCCTCGTCCGATGGCGCGGCGACGACGTAGCCCGTGAACAGACAGACAAATCCTACGAGCAGTTTGAGCTTTCTCATGCGCATTCCTTTTTATTGTCATTGTGGGGTGGCCGAAACATGCGCTCGGCATGATCTGGCAGACAGCATATTCATCTGTCGTCGTACAACTTAGACGAGGTGCGCGCCCCTGACAAGTGGACGCTGCCTGCGCCAGTGGGGCGATTGCGGGGAAGATGCTTCGAGCGGGGAAAGGCCGGGGAACCACGTTCCCCGGCCAGAGGGACTCAGGCGACGCGGAATTGTTTGGTCAGGCGGCTCAGGTCGGCTGCCAGTTTGGTCAGTTCAGCGGTAGCGATGGCGGTCTGGCTGGAACCTTCGGAGGTCTGGCTGGACAGGTCGCGAATGCTGACCAGGCTGCGGTCCACTTCACGTGCCACTTGAGCCTGTTGCTCGGCAGCGGTGGCGATCATCAGGTTGCGTTCGTTGATCTGGCTGATGGAATCAGTGATGTCGAGCAACGCCTTGCCTGCGCCATTGGCCATGTCCAGGGTCTTCTGAGCCTGGAAGCTGGTCTGTTCCATGGCGGTCACTGCGTTGCCGGTGCCGGATTGAATCGAACTGACCATCTGCTCGATTTCCCGGGTCGACTGCTGGGTGCGGTGAGCAAGCGCCCGCACTTCGTCTGCGACCACGGCAAAACCTCGACCTGCTTCACCGGCGCGGGCAGCCTCGATGGCGGCGTTGAGCGCCAGCAGGTTGGTCTGTTCGGCGATGGCGCGGATCACGTCCAGCACTTTGCTGATGTCGGTGGCCATGACCGCCAGACCCTGCACCTCGGTCGAGGTGACCTGAACCTTGGACACCATCAGGTTGATCGCCGAAACCGTTTCATCGACCTGGGCACGTCCGGCCATGGCCGCGGTGCTGGATTGCGACGTGACCTGAGAGGCAGAGGCCGCATTGCTGGCCACTTCTTCGACCGCAGCGCTCATCTCGTTGACGGCCGTCGCCGCCATTTCGATTTCATTGCTCTGACGCAGAATGGTGCGCGACGCATCCTCGGTCACGGCATGCATTTCTTCGGAGGTGGCCGCCAGTTGAGTCGATGAGTCGCCGATCAGGGTCAGCGCACTGCGCAGATTGGTCTGCATGGTCGCCAGTGCGGCAATCAGTTTGGCCGCTTCGTCGCTGCCTTCGACCGTGATGTTCTTGCTCAGGTCGTTGGCTGCAATGCGTTCGGCTATTTTCAGGGAATCGCCAATGGGACCGGTCAGGCTGCGGGTGTAGAGCCAGGCAAGCAACAGCGTGGTTGTAACGCCGACCGCGATGAAGATCCCCACGAGCCACAGGGTCTGGCTGTAGGCCGATTCAGCGTTGTCACCCGCTCTCTCGGCTTTTTTGTCGTTGATGCCGATGAGGTTCTTCAGTGAGGACTCCACCTGATCGGCGGCGTTCTTCATCTCGTTGTTGGAGATGGCGACAGCGGTTTCCAGGTCGCCCGCAGCGATCGAGGCCAGATAACGGTCCTGATTGACTTGATAGTCGGCGTTGGCCTTGTTGAGTGCGTCAAATCCCTCGCGCCCCTGTGGCGTCACAATCAGTTTGCCCAACGAGTTCGAGTAGTCGGCGATCAGGACCCGCGATTGTTTGATGTCGTTCAGCGCCTTGGCTCTGCGTTCCTGGGGCTCCAGTGGATTGCGCAGACGGGCGTTGTTACCGCGGATACCGACAAACTCACGGTCCAGCATACCGAGCAGCTTGACGCTGGGCAGTACATTGGTTTCGATGAATTTTTCCGCTTCGTTGAGGATGGCGGCTTGTCGCAACGCGAGCAGTCCCAGTGCGACAATCATGAGGCAGAACAAACCGAAGCATAAAGCCGAGCGAGGTGCGAGTTTGAGTTTGCGCAAGAACATGTGCCTTCTCCATGGGTGATTAGAAAGCCTATCGCCCGCATGGAGGTTTTCTTGATGACAAGTGCAATATAAAGCGCTCCGCGCATCGGCAAAGCCCAGTGGCTGGAGATGCGCGGTCTCTGAAAAAGAGCGCCTGAAGCGTCAGGCAGAAGGGCTGTCAGTTATGCGTGACGGTAACTCAGCGTTGGCCCATGCCCAGCAGGAAGGTTTCGACCGCCCGATCTACCATGGTGCGAATTTGCTCGCAGCCCAGTGGCTGCGGGCTTTGCTGATAGAGCCGTATTTCAGTTTCCGCTGTAAGCAGTGCAGTTAGCTGAAGCGCTGCAAGCTCAGGGTCGGTCTTGCGAAGTTGTCCGTTCTGCATGGCCTGGGCCATCAGGGTGGAAATGGTTTGCATGCACTGGCGTGGCCCGGATTCATAGAACATCATGCCGATTTCCGAACGACCCGACTCGGCAACTACCATCCGATACACCGCCAGCGCTGTGTTGTCGTTGATCAGCACCGCCAGCATTCGCTCGCCAAAGCGGCTGAGCAAGGCTCTGAGGTTCAGATCCTTTTCGCCATAGGTCGCAAGCTCCGATACGGCTTCTGCCAGGTGAGCCGTGGCGTGCCGATCAACCACGGCGATGAAGAGATCTTCTTTTGACGGGAAGTAGCTGTAGATCGTTGCCTTGGAGCCGCCCATTCGCTTGGTGACTTCGTTCATCGAAGTGCGCTCGTAGCCCATTTCGAGGAAAACGCTGGCTGCCGCATCAATGATGGCTTCACGGCGAGCTTCGGTACGCACCTTCATTTAAATCCTCAATCCTTCAGGGAATCTTCGTTTGCCTGTGTCACGCAAATTAACGTGGACTAAAACTGAACCGTTCGGTACGATTTATTTCGTCTCCGAGGAGCTTACTGGAAACGAAGCCTCAAATAAACGCCGCCGCATCAATGCCGAACCCGGCAGATGCCTGAGCCATAAAGCTTCTGGCCCCAACTGCAGTGTTGACCGAATAGTGGAGTGAGCAGACCTGTGAACATCATCGACTTCAAGAAGCCTTGCAAGCCATCCGTTCGTGAAGTGGCAATCGCCAGGGCACCGCTGCTGGAGAAAGTCCTGTCGATTACCTTGAAGACGGATGCTCCTACGCTGATGGGAATCTGCAGCGATGGTCTGCGCAGTAACAGCTCCATCATCGGCGGCGAGTTCGAGGGCGAGAATATTCGGGGTTCGGTGCTGCCGGGTGGCAGTGATTTTTTTGTCGAGCTGTCCAGCGAGCTTGCCTATTTCAATGCGCGCTTCACTTTGCGAACCCGAATGGGCGAGCTGATCAACGTGGAGAGCAAAGGGGTGCTGGTCATGGACGAGGTCGGGCAGGAGCAGCTTCAGAACGGCGTATGGCCCATTTCCGACGGGCACTATCAATGCACCTGCACCCCACATTTTCAGGTGCCACTGGGGCCGAACGACTGGCTGGAAAAAAGCGCGTTCATCGGCAAGGTCGAGTACCTGTTCTACAACGAGAAAGTCATAAACATCTACCGGATCAAGTACTGAGCCGTTTCTTGTATCGGGTCGTCTGCACGATACCCATGGTCAATCCTTCTGACTGAATGCACGCCCGGCAGGAGGCCGCCTGACCTGCGCCGTCTCTGCGCTCTGCAAGGCAGGCACGCCTGAAGCAAATTGGTTACAATCTCGCTCGAGATAGCATAGTGCTATCTCTTCTCGCATGCCATGGATCGGCAAGTCCCGTGGCATGCCATCAATATTTGCTTCGGGTGTCGCGGGTGCGACATCTTCAAGGACGTTAAATGAACAAGCTGCAGTACGCCGCCATCGCACTGATGGGGTTGGTGTTGACCGGGTGTGTATCTTTCGTGCCCGCAGGGCCCATTGGTCTTCCCGCCAAGGCCGTCGAGAATACGTTGCCGGTCGGGGCAATGATCAAGGATGTGAAGATCACTGATCCGGCCATCGATGAGCTTCAGAAGCGAAACATCAGTTCGCAGCTCACGGCACAGATCGGCGCGCACGTCGAGCGTGGCGAGTATTTCCAGAAGATGATCGTTTTTCCGGCGAAGCTGGGCGAAAAGGATGTCGAACTGGCCTTCAATTTCACGTCTCTCAAAGGCAAGCGTACGCCACACCCGGCGTATTTCCCCGGCGCTCTGCTGACGCTGACGATCTGGATCTGGGTCAACGGCCCGATCTACGTCGACGCCTATGATCTGGCGGCGGAACTGCGTATCAACGACAGCCACGGCAAGCAACTGGCACTGTCGCAAAAGACGTTCAAGCGCGACGTGAACACCGGGCTCTGGGACCGCGATTATTTCAACCCTTCAATGGGGGCCAATCAACTGACTGATCTGGTCGAGACGCTGCTGGTCGATGCCACTGGCCAATTGCCTCGTTGAAAGGGATATTTCGAATGAACAAGTTTTTCATGCTGTTGGCTGTGCTGTTTTCACTGTCGTTGCAAGGCTGCATGACCTATTCGAACCATGAGTTGGTGCAGGCTTCGCAATGGCCTCCGGCAACATCGTCCAAGGTCAAACCGGCGGCCTATCTCAAGGTGCAGGTCGAACATGCGCTGAACGAAGATCGCGCCAATAGCGGCACCAACATTGCTGCGCTGGAGAAGTTGTTGAAGGAAGAGCTGCAGGGCAGTCAGCGTTTCAGCAACGTAAGCATCGAGCGGGAGCCGTCCGATCTCTACGTCACGGCAACCTTGCGCAATCACGAAGAAGGCAGTCTTGGCCTGGCATTCCTGACCGGTTTCACGTTCTTTCTGATCCCGAACAAGGTCGACAACACCCTGTCGCTGGAACTGACCTTCCGCGATGGTGAAGGCAAGAAGCTGGGGCAGGTCAGCAAGCAGGAAAAACTCACCACCTGGATGCACCTGGTGCTGATCTTTGCCCTGCCGTTCAACGAGTCGAGCGACAAGGTCATCAGGGATCTGGCGCGCAGCGCGCTTGAAGACGCGGCGGGTAAAGGTCTTATCTGAGCAGGCTGAAGGGGCTGGAGCGGATCCAGCCCCTTCACCCTTATCAGAAGGTGACGCTGGCGCTGAGCCGCGCGGTGCGTGGCTCACCCACGTTGACCTGCAACTGGCTGCCAGTGCTGGACGGGTAATACTGCTTGTCGAACAGGTTATCTACGTTCAACTGCAGACGAGTCTTGTAACCGGCCATCGGCACATCCCAGCGCAGAAATGCATCGGCCACGGTGTAGCTGCTCATGTAGAACGAGTTGGCGTCATCCCCGGCGCGCTCGCCCACGTAGCGTGCGCCACCACCGGCATGCCAGTCGCCCAGACCTGAAGGCACCTGCAGGTGATGCGTGAGGTACAGGCTCGCTGTGTGCTTCGGCGCCTGGCTCAGGCGATTGCCTTCGTTGGCTGGGTCATCCAGCACTTCGGTGTGGGTGTAGGCGTAGGTGCCGATCATATCCCAGCGCTCGGCGATGCGACCGGTCACGTCCAGCTCCACACCCCTTGAACCGACCTTGCCAGCCGCCTCGCTGACACCCGTCACGCCGGTTGGAGTGACGACGTTCTTCTTCTCGATATCGAACACGGCCATGTTGAAGTCCAGGCCTGGCGCGAGCGCGTATTTGGCACCGACTTCGTAGCTGCGACCTTCCTCGGGATCGAAGGTGGTGCCGTCATCGTTCACGTCTTCGTTGGGCACGAACGAGCGGCTGTAGTTGCCATACAGCGAGAGGTCTTCATTGACCTTGAACACCAGTCCCGCCATGGGCAGGAACACGTCATCATTCTTGTCCAGATTCACAGCCCGGCTGGCACCCAGGCCTTGGGCGATGTACTGGTCGTAATGCTGATAGCGACCGCCGAGCACCAGAATCCAGCGGTCGTTCAGGTGCCAGTTGTCCTTCACATAAAGCGAAGACGAGGTCAGTTGATTACTCAGGTTGCTGGTGGACTGGTTGACCACACTCGGTTCAGCCAGGCCGCCATAGACCGGGTTGAAGATGTTGAAGCCGTTCTGCGCGGTGTTGCGGTACGTCTTGCCGCGAAACTTGTCGGAGTCCTCCTGTTCGGCGCCGATCAGCAGGTCGTGCTCTTGCCCGAGGATGTCCTGCTTGCCGATGAAGTCCCAGCTGGCATAACGCGTTTCATAGTCGTAATGCCCGCCGTTGGCCTGACGACGCAGCACGCCTGTGCCTGACAGGGTGCTGGGTTGGGCGATGGAAAGGCTGTAGCGGTCATTGTTCCAGCCATAGGTCAGGCGGGTCTTCCAGTCGTCGCTGAGCTGGTATTCAAAACGCGCAGTCGCCGTTTCGCTGATGCCAACGGTGTTGGCCCATTTTTCATCCAGACGCTTGTTGTAGCTGACATCGGTCGGATGCCCGCCGCTGAATACAGTGCCGCGGTCGAACGGGCTGACATAATCGTTGTACTCGTAGGCAAGCGTGAGGCTTGCACGCTCGCCGGTCCAGGACAGCGACGGTGCGATCAGCGTGTGCTGATCGACGCCGTAGTTGCGCCAGTAATCTTCGCTCTGGCGTTCGGCAACCAGACGATAGGCCAGGCCGCTGTCGCCCAGCGGGCCGGTGGTGTCAACGCCAAAACTGCCGCCACCTTCGCTGAACGCCGAACCGCTCAACGTCGTGCTCTGCACGTACTGCGGCTGTTTGCTGATCACGTTGATCAGGCCGCCCGGCTCCATCGCGCCGTACAACAGCGAGGCCGGACCCTTGAGTACTTCGACCCGGTCGGTGGTCGCGCTGAAGTTCCTGGAAACCACCGAGCGCACGCCGTCACGCAGAATCGATCCGTCGTCATTGGTCCCGAAGCCGCGTTTGACAAGTGAGTCCTTGGTGTTGCCCAGCGTATTGCCCTGACTGACGCCGCTGACGAACTTCATGGCGTCGTCCAGCGAGCGCACGTTGTAGTCGGCGATGGTCCGGGGGGTCACCACATTGACCGTCTGCGCTTCTTCCTTGAGCGGTACGTCACTCTTGCTGGCGGTACTGGCGCTTTGTGCGCTGTAGCCTTCCTCGTTCTGGGTAGCGGCGGCAAATACCTGCGTCGCGGGCAACATTGCAGCATCTGCTGCATGTGCCGTACCGCCCGAGCACATGGCCAGGGACATTGCGGACAGCAGAAAAGGGCCGGGGCGGCGAGGGCGATGGAAGGTGCTCAAAGGAAATGCTCTGTCAGGACGTTAATAGCAATAATTGTAATTTGATATTAATTCTCATGTAAATGAGGGAATTGCCTGACGTAACGTGTATTGGATTCCTACGCTTTTGTGTCGGGATTGAACGGGATCCGCTTGCCCATGCTGATCAGGGGTTCCTGAACGTAGCCCAGTGCCGCATAGAAGGCTTTGACGGCTTCGTTGCTGGTACGAATCTGCAGATTGATCTTCAGGCAGCCAAGCCCGATGAGCGCTTGTTCCGCATGCCTGACCAACGCGCTTCCCAGCCCGCGTCCACGATGAGCGGGATCGACCGCCACCGAGTAGAGCCAGCCCCTGTGCCCGTCATAGCCCGCCAGCAGGGTGCCTGCCAGACAGCCGTCAACGAGAACGACAAAGAAAAGTCGGTCTTCCACCGACAACTTCATGTCGATCGACAGAGCCGGGCGGTTGTGCGGAGCGCCGTCGTCGAAAACGGCTGTCCAGAGATCGATGACCGCCTGACGGTGCTGGTCGTCCGAGTACTCGATAACGCGATGCATGGCGCAGTCCTGAAACAGGGAACGCCGACGCTATCGCCTGCTGCCACGGATGTCTATCGTTCCATGAGTGCCGTATGCAGGTTTTCCCGGGGTTTAGCCTGCGTGTTTCGGCATATCGCCCTTTTTGGTGACCTGAGGTGATGACGAGGGCGTTTTCAGTAATGTCTGTATCGCCTGACTGTAAGCCTGGTTCCCCAGACGCATGCTGTTGTTGTGCGTACCGCCGGGCACCAGCAGCAGGTTCTTCGGCTCTCGTGCGGCCTCGAACAGCTCTTCGCTGAACCGGGCAGGGACATAACGATCATCGGTGCCATGCACGATCAGCACAGGCATGTGAATGTCGGCGATCTTGTCGACCGAATCGAATTTTTGCGACAACAGCCATCGAACCGGCAGCGACGTGTTGGCGATCGCCGTGGCGACGTCTGCCAGGTTGGTGAAGGTGGATTCGATGATCAGGCCGCGTGCCGCCACTGGCGTCTGGTCCTTCTCCGCTTCGCGACCCAGTTCCGCCGCCAGGTCCACGGCGACTGCGCCCCCGAGTGAGTGACCGTAGATCACCCGACGCTGTGGATCCGGTTGCAACTGCTTGAGGCGTTCCCAGGCAATGCGCGCGTCTTCGTACACCGTCTTTTCGGAGGGCAGCTGACCCATGCTCTGGCCAAAGCCCCGGTAATCTATGGCCAGAATCGAAAACCCCAGTGCCCTGAGCTGTTCGATGCGGAACAACTGGCCCGTCAGGTTCCAGCGTGAGCCGTGCAGATACAACACCGCCGGTGCGTCCTTGCGTGGCGCTGGCCACCACCAGGCGTGAATGTTCTGCGAAGTGCCGAAATCGGGCGTCTTGAGTTCCATCTCCTGAACATCGGCGGGCAGGCCGCTGTACCAGCTGGCGGTGCCCGGCTCGATACGGAACACCAGCTCGCGCTCCTTGTGCTCCAGCACCGCGCAACCGACTGGCAGACCGACGATGATCGCGATCATGCACAACCACCTGAAAGGATGTGCCTTGAGACGGACAAGAGGGAAAGAGGGCATGAGGGTATGTGTTCCAGTAAACAAAATGAAATAAATGCCGTTTCCGTCCAGGCGTTGCAATACCCGAGGGGAAATATCGGTTACAGGATATTGCGTCAGTCAATCGAGAAAGGTCGGGAGGCGATTTTCAATTTCAAGGGAGGCGACCTTTCAAGACGTTCCCTTCGACGCCACCCGCGGATAACAACGGATAACACCAAAATCCTGAAATCCTCCTTATTCAGTGGTTTGCATCAGCCGATGTCAGGGCAACGCATCCATCGGCTGTTTTTAGTCCGGTTTGCTATTGAATTAGCGCTTTTTGATAGCTGCGGATTATGCTGTAGGCGCAAGGGCGCTGTATTTCTGTCGCCTGGAGGCGCCGAAATCGCAGTTTCATGGCTAACCTGCTCTGTAGGTTCTTCAATTTCTTCAAGAGGTTACCGCTCAATGTTTCTACATCGCCCCCTGGAAGAAAAAGACATTCCGATCGTCTGTGAGCTGCCCCAGAATGCCGACGAGCTGTTCTACATGTTTCCCCGGGCCACTTATCCGTTTACGCCAGCCCAGTTGGCGGACGCGCTGGAGACTCGCTACGACTCCATCGTGATCGAAATGGATGGCGAAGTGGTGGGGTATGCCAATTTCTCCCGCTGTGATTTTCGCGGTCGGTGCGCGCTGGGTAACGTCATCATTGCCCCCAAGGCCCGGTCCCGAGGCGTGGGGCGCTACATGATCAGTTGCATGATGGACATTGCCTTTGACAAGCACGAAGCCTCCGAGCTGATTGCGTCCTGCTACAACCATAACGTTCCGGGCCTGCTGTTCTACCCGCGCATGGGTTTCCGCCCTTATGCCATTGAAGAGCGACGTGACAAACAGGGTGCACGGGTTGCGGTTATCCATTTCCGTCTGCCCAGATCCGTGGAGTGACGCCGGACGCATTGTGCGTCGCTACACACACGTCTGACTCGACCCTGATCGTGCCCATCGCTCCGCGTGGGCATGCATCCCGCGACGCTGCGCGCCAATACAGGGCACTGATTGCAGAGTCAGTGTGCCGACCGCCTCGCGCAAGCTACCTTTTCCCCTCGGCGACTCACGTGGGCTGCAAGCCGTCGCCAGGGTCAGAAAAGTGTGTTTGAGATGTTTCATAAGTGAACAGAACCAACCATTTTCATGACCGTTCGTCACCCCGTGATAATGCAAAAAACAGCGCAATATCTCTTTAATGACGCAGATCATGCCATTCGCCGCTTGAAGACATAGAGTGAATCGTTTTTTCTGAAATTGTTTACAAATAAACACATCCGTCGTGGCAGGGCGTGATCTACGCTGCACGTTGCCGAGTTGATAGAGGCTGGCGTATAAAGAGCGTCAAGGATCAAGTAAGTGGCGACAATTAATTGGCAGGCAAGGGTGTGCCTGGTTTCAGTTAATTAACTATAAATAGCGACAGTAATCTGCTGGGGTCCGGCAGCGCTTACACAATAAGGAGATGGAAAATGATCGCGAGTGGACTGTCTACTCTGGAACTGCGCAGTATCGTCGAAAGTGCATTTTTACCGTTGCGTTGTACCTGTACGATTGCACCGGACTATTTCATGACGGTGCAGGTCAATGACCCGGATTCAGGCCGGGTTGAATTGCTGGTGACCGGTATCTCTGCGCACGGGTTGAAAAGCCCTCGCGACATATCGAATCTGGTATCGGAACTGCGCAGCGAACTGCGTGACGAGCCCAGTTCCCATGGTGTCCGGCAGAAGCAATACCGTACCGCCTGACCGCCTGACCGCCTGACCGCCTGACCGCATCTGCGTCGGCGTAACGTATTGCACACGGCGTCCCCGTTCCGATCTGTTCAGATCGGAACATCTTCTTCCTGCTGGCACTCCGTCCCTGTCCAGGGTTGTCTTGCCCGCACGTCTTCGCCCGTTCATGCACCGCTTACGGTCTGCGTCAGTCAATATCCCGGCGCTGGATTTAGCGCGAGTTTTACAATGCATCATCAAAAAAATAAACGTCATTCATGGCGTGCTCGTGAGCACCGTGATTAATATTTTTATCTGGCTGAAACGTGCAGTCATTTAAAATCAGGTACTTGCGACGCGGCCAGCGCGTTTTAATGCGGCTGCGGCTTATTTGACACTTCATCGTTTCTTTGC
>JAAIGE0101222829.1_pt1 | contig 15731 bp, 20 predicted proteins | sample 6487951 | NCBI WGS metagenome assembly JAAIGE01 (sample SAMN13974128, study PRJNA590717) | phyllosphere metagenome | biome: tomato field; feature: multiple bacterial spot infested tomato fields; material: tomato leaves; isolation source: leaves from tomato fields | host: Solanum lycopersicum ... | reverse complement strand
TCGGGGCCGCCGGATCCGGTATGCTCGGTCATCGGCCCGAGTGTCATTCGGGCGATTGGCGCAGTTGGTAGCGCGCTTCCTTCACACGGAAGAGGTCGTCGGTTCGAGTCCGGCATCGCCCACCAAAAGAGGCCCGGAATGATGCGGATATCGCAGGTTCCGGGCCTCTCTGGTTTCCCCGTCAGGCGCCTTGTGTGTGCGGTGCGTGTGACCGGGTCCTCGGGATCATGCTCGCGACCTTCTCGGCGTGCACGCGGTCGGCGTCTCCGACGCGTGAGACGTAGAGATCGGCGGTGATGCGGCTTGTCGAGTGCCCCAGCCGTTTCGACAGCTGGGTGAGGTCTCCCCCGCCAGCGATCCACAGTGACGCGTGCTCGTGCCGCGCACCGTGAAGGGTGATCTTCGGTAGGCCGGCACGCTTGCGGAGCGTGTCGAAGAGCCGCGTCGCGTAGTCCGGCTTCACCGGCGTCCCATCCTCCATCGTGAAGACGTAACCGGTGTCGGTCCATGCCTCCGCCCATCGAGTGCGGTCGCGCTCCTGCGCCAGTCTCCAGGAGAGCAGAGCGCCGATCGCGGCATCGTCGAGTGTCACCATCCGGCGGCCGCTCTCGGTCTTCGGATCGCTCTCGACAATGCCCTGTCGTGCTTGCACGCGGGTGTGATCGACACGGGCCGTACGCGTCGCGAAGTCGACCGCCTCCCATCGGAGCCCAACGAGCTCTCCGCGGCGGAGCCCCGTGAGGAAGGCCAGCTCGTAGAGCGTTCCAAGTCGATGGCGAGCCGCGGTGTCGAGGAAGACGCCGACTTGCTCGGGCGACCACGCCTCAAACTTCCGCGGCCGCTCCGCCTCGAGCGGAATGCGGAGTGCCGGGTTGACGTCGACTAGCCCATCAAGCAGCGCAGCCGAGAAGGCTGCCTGCAGCACGACAAGGATCTTGTGCTGCGTGCTCACGCCTCGCCCTGTCTCCGCGAGGTGATCGAAGTAGGCGACGACGTGATGCCGCCGGATCTCGCTGAGCCGCATGATGCCGAGCTGCGTCGGCGCGATGTCGTTCGTGACGTAGCGGTCGTACTGTCCGAACGTGGTGTCGCGAAGCCCTTGACCGTTCCGCGCGGTGCGCCGGTGCCTCGGGAGCCACTTCGCGAGGTAGTCGGCGAGCGTGTCTCGAGTGGGCGGGAGCCACCGCCCCTGGTCGATCTTCACGGCTTCGGCGTTTCGTGCCTTCTGCGCCGCCTGCTTCGTGGCGAAGCCTGCCTTGCGCGCCTGCTGCCGCTTCCCTGTGGCTGGGTTCACGCCGGCGCTCAGGTAATACCCCCACGAGCCGTGCTTCGGGTCGGTCAGCAGCCGCGGGCACGCGCGATCGCGCTGGTCCGGCGTGGCACCGTCCGGGAGGACGCCGTACTGGCGCCCTCCGTCCGTGCGGCACCCGCAACGCCGATAGATCGCCGCGCTCACAGCTGAATCCCCAGCGCGTCCGTTCGAGACGCATCGATCATCATCTCGAGTTCGAGCTGGATCAGCGGGTCGTCGATGTAGCGGCCGACCTTCGCCTGCCACCAGAAGTACGAATGCTTCCCCGCATCTCCACTTCCGAACTTTCGAATGCAGTCTCGTGGGATCGTCGACCAGAAGTCATCTTGTGCGAACCACCGCTCCGCGAAGCGACGGTCCTCGTCTGTGGCGTTCGCGAGGTGGCGGAGCACGAACTCCTGCGCTGACGGCACTCGGAAGACGATGAAATGGATTCTCTTCGCGCGGCCACCCTTCACGAAGATCTGCACCGTCTCATCGTCCGGAACCGGGTCGACGCGACGGGCATACTGGCGAAACGGGTCGTTCGTTACTCTGGACATGTCCGATGTCTCCTAATCGTGTGTCGGACTGTCCCCCGTGCGGCTGCTATCCGCATGGGGGACGCTTCTCTTAGAAAGGGCTGTGCTGCCCCTCCTGCTCGGGACCGCTGGCATGCGGCCGAGGAGGCGCGAGCAAACCGCGTTCTCGGGCGGCAGCCGCCCAGCGATTCGCCGTTGCTCGCGAGATGTTGAGCGCCTTAGCCGTGTCCGTCATGGCGCTCTTTGGTTTGATGCGGAGCTGATACAGGTAGGTGCGGGCGAACTCCTCGAGCCGATCCGACGACGCCGCTCCGCGTGCGGCCGAGCTCTCGATCGGAAGGCGCGGGAGCCTCATCATGTACACCTCGTGCATGAGGCCCCACGTGATCGACTCTTCCCAGTCTTCGTAGGGCGGGGGTTTCGCCGGGTCGTACTCGGCGAACAGCTCCGTGAGGATCTCCCTCGGTCGAATCGACCGGAGGGTGTTCGCCGTGATCTCCCGTCTAGGCCACGACGCTCCCAGAACCATCCCGGTGATCACCGGCTTGCCATCACCGCTGAGTTCGATGCGCAAGTACACGGGTGCCGGGAGCTCGCCGCCTTCCACTCGAGTCCATTCGTCTTCGCCTAGATCATCCCAGTTCGGGGGGTCCATCGGGGTGAAGGTGTAGGACGACATGACCGGAACGTTACCCGCATAGTTCCAGTAATGCAACAGAAGCGCGCGCTGTCTCACGCAACGCGCTGAGACGATACGCGCAAGTGTTGCACTGGCCCGTTCCACTCTGGTCCCATTTAGGTACCAAGCCAGAACAGGAGCGTGCCATGACGCACACGCTTATTGAGGAAGTCCGCGCCAGACGTGCGCTGCCGGCTCCCCCAGTCGCCCGAGCAATCCGCAAGGCCGCGGGCGTGACACAGGAACGACTCGCGATTGAGATTGGAGTCACGCGAGCCACGATTGCCCGCTGGGAATCAGCGGCTCGCAGACCCAAGGGGCAGCATCGAGAGCGCTACGCCGTGGTCCTGGCCTCCCTCCAGGAAGCAGTGACCGGATGACTGTTCTATCCGTCGCACCGCCTTCAGACCTCGAGGGACGTCTGACCATCACTGTCGTCGAAGCTGCCAGGTACTACGGCATCGGCAAGTCGGCGGCATACGACGCCGCCCGGCGCGGTGAGATTCCGACGCTTCGTCTTGGGTCCCGCCTTGTGGTCCCCGTAGCAGCCATGCTCCGACAGCTCGGCGTCGAGGCCAGCGCCGAGGACGAGTAGTGGGCGCCGGCCTCGTGCGAGCTGCGATCGACCGGTGCGCTGGCCTTGACCATGCCCCCGCGCGCCTCTTCATAGGCATGTCCGTCAGCGCTCTCGACGACGACCCTCAGCCCGTCTACTTCAAAGGACAGGACGACATGGCCGCCATCCTCGGAATGGATGCAAGCGACAAGAGCCGACGCGCCGTCCGCCGTTCTCTGCACTCCCTGACCTCAGCAGGCATGGTCCGTTCCGAGCCCTCTGCGCCCGGTCGACGCGCTCGCCACTTTCTCCTCGATGGTCACCTACCCAGCCCGCAACCGCTGCGGCCCGCGGACCCGATCACAGGACGCTCAGCGTCCACCATTCGCCAAACACAGGACGCTCACCGTCCTGTGAGTAACCCGCCTACGGGGGACGCTCAACGTCCTGTGAATGACGCTCGAATGGCGGACGCTCAGCGCCGGAATGGCGGACGCTCAGCGGTCGGAATGGCGGACGCTCAGCGTCCCCCTGAGGAAGAAAAAGGAAGAAAGAGGAAGCGGCAGGCACACCCGCATGAGCCCAACGCTGTTCGCTCGCTCACGGCCCTGGTCACCGGAAGACATCTGCCGATCGGCACGGACGAGCTGCTCAGCGAGGCGTACCGGATCGGCGACGGAGACCCCTGGAACGGGTACCTCTCGATCAAAGCCATCACCGAGGCACCTATCACCGGCGCCCGCGATCCCGCGGCCGCGCTCCGCGCCCGCCTCAGGGCGGTGACCGCATGAGACCCCCCGGGATCTGCCCCACGGGACACCACCACTTCGACCCCGAATCCGGCTGGTGCTGGCACGCACGCTGCGGATGGCGAGACGACGGGCAGTCGGAGTACTCCTACGACCCGACCTACACCCGCTCCCCCATGCAGGGACCAGACATCACCGAACCCCGCCGCCCCCGAGAAGGACTCTTCGCATGACCGACCCGTTCGCGACCCGTCGACGGCTCGGCCGGCCCCGTAAGATCCCCGAACCCGAAGCGGTAACCCCAGTTGCCACCCCCGCGCCAGCTCGCTCCCCCGAGCGCCACGCTCTCGACCTCGCCCTCACCGACTACCGGACACCCTGCGCCGACGACGACCGATTCCTCCAAGACCGAATCCCGCACGACACCGGACAGGCACTCAGCGCGCTATGCAGCAAATGTCGCGCACGACCCGCCTGCGCCGCCTACGCCACCACCGAGGGGCCGAAAGCCGGCTACTGGGCCGGAACCCCTTACGGCGATTCCCGACGCCCGGGAACGAAGCAACGATGACCACCGCGCGCCGTGACCGGTCACGCCTACGCGTGTGCGCGCGCGAGGCGGCGACGTGAGCCGCCAGATGGGGCCGTCGGTCACCATGTCCGCGCGGGTGGTGGCGATTCTCTGGCGACATGGCGAAGTCCAAGGGTTGCGCGAGCGCAACCGCGGGAAGGACCAGGAGCTTGAGACGGTCCTCGAAGACATGCGAGTTGTTGCCGCCGCGCACGCGCGGAGTCGCGTCAACGCGACTCTCGCCAGCGTCGACCCTGCCGGTCCGGTTTCCTCGGAGGTGGGGATGACGGTGGGTGATACAGCCCGTGTGCTCGGTTCATCCACGAGTTGGGTGACGAAGTTGGTTCGGCAAGGCCGGCTTCGAGCCGAGCGCGTAGGCCGTCAGTACCTCATCGACAGGGCGGATCTCGCCGACTACATCGACAGGAGACACTCGGATGAGTGAGCAGATCGATCGACGCTCACAGCTTTCGCAGCTGGCTAACCGCCGCCTCGACGCGGAGTCGGCCGAAGCTGCCTTCCGTCGGATCGTCGAGTGCTCTTCCGACCTCGAGGAAATCCTACTCGCAGCTCACGGCACTCTCGTCGCCCAGGGCGTTCTGCGCGCTATAGACATGGCGGTCGATGAGATCAGCCGTATCGGTATGCCTGTCGGTCTCCTCGGGTCCGCCGCGATGCCCACACAACGTACACACGAACCAGACGGCCCCGCGATTCCGGGGCAAATTGCGCCGCCGCTTCCCGCGCACGGAAACGCCCGATAGGACGGACCACCCCATGACCATCTACCACCTGTTGACCCCTAACGCAGACCATCTGGGGATTCTCGGCGACCGGACCCACCCAACCGCCCGCTGTCGAATCATTTTCGGCGTCGGGTACACCGAGGACTCCCGGCTCGTCGATTACGCCCGCGACCACGGGTGGACCGTGGAAGAGATCGATGAGGTGCCCGAGGTCTTTGCGGCCTGGGTCGCACGTCTCGATGCCTGGCCGTTCGGGGAGATCACACTCGCTCCCCATGACGTCGCTGACCCCGACCCCGACCATCACCTTCGTTTCCGGAACGACCACCAGGTGAACACTCACGGGCCTGACGTCCGGTTCTCTACCCCGACCCATCTCGACATTCGCGACGTCCTCAGCGGCGCGCTCACCGCAGCCTGAGGAGGCTTACCCGTGCCCATCCACACCTACTCCGTCCGGAACGCCGCCGACACGCTTGCTGGCGGTACGCAAGCAGCAACGAAGCTTGCCCGGTCCCTCTTCGATGCGCTCGGGCGGGCAGCGGTCTACCGTGACCCGAATCTCAGCGATGCAGGCCTCGAATCCAAGCGGCAAGAACTCCGCGCCGAGTTCCGAGCCGCCGGCGGCAACGACCTCGCCGCCCTCAAGGCGAAACTCACCGACGCCGGCGACTACCTCCGCGATCAGGCATCGACCAACCTGCCCTACCCGACAGACACCGTCGGGATGATGCAGCTCAGCAACCGGTGGGCGAACGTCGAACGACTGCTGGACGCAGGCAAGGACATCCGCTCCATCCTTGGAGAAGCCGACGTCACGACGGCACTCGCCATCCGGGAGTTCGGGGGCGCCTGGGTGGAAGCCAATAGCTTCCGACCCCCCACAGTATGGGACGCCGTCACTGACTGGCTCGGCGCAGCCCACGCCTCGCCGAACACGTGGCTCGATCAGGCCGTGAACGCGCGAATCGCACAAGTCACGCCCGACACCAATCTCGCGGAGCTGCTGCGCGCAGCCAATGCTGCCCCGGCGCACCTCGCGACCGCACAGCCCTACCTCGATGCGGTCGCTTCACTCTCCGCAGGCGGCAGCGCTGACCTTCTGAGCGTCAGCGTTGACTCGATGCGGATCGCGATGGCGATGAGCCCTAGCGGCCCGCCGTCCGCCAGCGCGGCGGCAGCAGCATGAGCGACATCGACGACCAGGTCGCCGCATTCGCCGCCAGCATTGAGGGCGCGGTCTTCGTCGATGACGAAACGTTCCAGGCGGATGTCGCGGCCCTGCTCAACGCGATCGACGGCAACCTGAACGACAACGAGGCCGGGGCCGCGCTCGTGAGCGAGTTTCGGCGGCTGCAGCCACCCGAGTACGGGAAGGCAGTCGCGGTGGAAGCCGCCCGCCGCCTCTCGGTGTACATCTGTCTCGGCGCACCTACCTGGCGCATCGCGTACCTCACGAAGTGTGTGTCGCGACTCGCCTTCACCTGTCGGATCTTCGGCTACGGCGAGGTCATGGGCTGATGAGCGGATTCGACGCGGGAGCACTGCTCTTCAAGATCCAGTCGGCCGGCAAGGCGATGTTCGTCCGGGACATGGCCGAGACGACTCAGGCGATCGAGGGGACGGAGCGGGCCAGCCGTAAGGCGGCGGCATCCGCCGAGCAGCTCAGCGCATCCGAGGAGAAGGTCTCCCGCAGCGCCAAGTCGGCGAAGCAGGGTCTCGACGCGCAGGGAAAGGCGTCGCAGGACCTCGAGCAGAAGACCCGACGCTCGTCGAAGGCCACCGACGAGCAAGGCCGGGCGTCGGAGACCGCCGCGCAGAAGACCGCGCGCCTCAAGAAGGAGCAGGCGGAGGCCGCGCGCGCCGCTGAGGAGCAGGCGCAGGCCGCGAAGCGTCTCGCCGGCATCCTCACGACGGTCGGCGTCGCTACGGCGGCCATGGTCGGCCTCGCTGTCGCGAAGAACACCGAATTCGACGCGGCGATGTCGAACGTGCGCGCCGCGACGATGGCGACGATCTCCGACCAGAAGCGACTCGGCGAGGCCGCGCTCGAGGCCGGCGCGGACACGGCGTACTCGGCGCGCGAAGCGGCGGAGGCCGAGGAGGAGCTCGCCAAGGCGGGCATGACCGTCAGCCAGATCGTCGGCGGCTCTCTGAACGGGTCCCTCGCTCTCGCGGCGGCCGGACAGCTTCAGGTCGCACGGTCCGCCGAGATCATGGCGACGTCGCTCATCCAGTTCAAGCTGCCCGCCGAGCAGGCCGGGCACGTCGCCGACGTCCTCGCCGCCGGCGCGGGCAAGGCGCAGGGCGGCGTCGAGGACATGGCTCTCGCGCTCTCCTACGTCGGCCCCGTCGCTGCTGGCCTGAAGATCTCGCTCGAGGAGACCGCCGGCGGCATCGCGCTCCTCGCGTCGCAGGGCATCCTCGGTGAGAAGGCGGGCACCGCGCTCCGCGGCGTCCTTATGTCGCTCACGGCGCCGTCGAACATCGCGTCGAAGGCGATGCAGGAGTACGGCATCGACATCTGGGACGCGAACGGCAACATGCTGTCCCTTGCGGCCGTCAGTGAGCAGCTCAAGCAGCGCCTCGGCGGGCTCACCGAGGCGGAGCGTTCCGCCGCGCTCGGTCGGATCTTCGGCAACGAGCAGATCACCGCCGCCCGCGTGCTCTACGACGGTGGTGCGAAGGCGATCGACGAGTGGACCCGCGCGGTCGACGACTCGGGGTACGCCGCCGATCAGGCCGCGATGCGCCAGGACAACCTCGCCGGCGACGTCGAGAAGCTCGGCGGCGCGTTCGATTCGGCCTTGATTCGGACCGGGTCGGGCGCGAACGACGTCCTGCGCGAGATGGTGCAGGCGGTCACGGGGCTAGTGGACTGGTACGGGGAGCTCCCCGCGCCCGTGCAGCAGACGGCGCTTGTCCTCGGTGTCGCCACGGGTGCCGTCACGCTCTTCGCCGGCGCGACGGTGTTCCTGCGGGCGAAGTTCATCGAGCTTAAGGCTCAGATGGACGTCACCAATACCTCGATGCGGGGGACCGCGCTGATCGCCGGCGGGGTGGGCCTTGCTCTGACGGCCGTCCTGACCGTGGTGGGGGTGCTGTCTCAGAAGCACGCCGAGGCTCGCGCGAAGGCCCAGGCCTACGCGGACACGCTCGAGGCCGGCACGAACCGGGTCACCCAGGCGACACGCGACATGGTCAAGGAGAACCTCACCGCGACCGACTCGTGGGCTTGGCTCTCGAACAACTTTGCTGGGTCCGCGTTCGATGCTGCGGAGCAACTCGGTATCGGACTCGACCAGCTCACGGACGCCGCCTCCGGCAACGCAGACGCCATCTCAGACATCGCCAGGGCAACCGGGGACTTCAACGCGAACGGTCCGGAGGCCCACCGCATCATGCAGGAGTTGGGGCTCAGCCAGGCCGACTGGACGAAGGCCGTCAACAAGGTCGAGGACGCGATCAAGGGTGAGAACTCCTCGATCGAGGAGTCAGTTCGGGTCTCCAAGCAGAAGCAGGATGCTGACCGGGAGTCCGTGACGACCTCCGAATCCGCCGCGGACGCCTACCTCGCCGAAGCGGACGCCGCGAGCGATCTGGAGTCTGAGCTTCGCGACCTGATCGGCACGATCATGGAAGCGAACGGGCAGAACCAGGATGCAGAGAAGTCGAACGCCGCCTGGCGTGACGCACTCGCTGGGATCAAGGACGACGTCGAATCGCAGAAGGATGCCTACGAGAAGGCGCACGGCTCACTCCGGGGCTACAGCGCGTCCCTCGATGAGAACACGACCGCCGGCTCAGCGAACCGCGCCATGCTCTCGGACGTCGCTGGCGCGGCACAGAAAGCAGCGGAAGACCAGTTCGCGGTCGATAAGGCCACGATGTCCGCGGAGGAAGCCACAAAGCGCTACGCGTCCACTCTCGCTGCTCAGCGACAGGCCTTCATCGACAGTGCAACCGCGGCGGGCTTCAATTCCGACAAGGTCGCCGCCCTCGCGGACAAGATCTTCGCGATGCCCACGGAGCGAGCGTTCCAGATGATCGCCGACGTCGCGCAGGCTCAGGGCACCATCGACAACTTCATCTACCGCAATGCGAACCGAACCGTCGCGATTCGGATCGCCGCGGGCCCTGGCGGTCAAGGCGGCATCACGAAGGCCGACGGCGGGCTCGTCAAGTTCGCTGACGGCGGGACGACGAAGTCGGAGAGTCATTTCGCTCAGTACGCGCGGCCTGGTGACTGGCGGATCTGGGCGGAGCCGGAGACAGGCGGCGAGTGGTACCTCCCTGACTCGCCCACAAAGCGCTCGCGGTCTCTCGCCATTGCTCAGACGATGGTCGAGGGCTGGGGTTACCAACTCACCCCGAAGGGAGCCGCTGCGTACGCGTCCGGCGGGTCCCGCGGGACGAGCCGCGTCTCCGACACGGTCGTCCAGATGCGGAAGGACTTCAACCTCTCGTACCGCCGTGGGGAGCTCTACAACCAGGGCATGAGCGGGCAGGGCAACTCTCTCGTCGACGAGCTGTACGCCGTCGCGGAGCAGTCGTCCCGCCGCGCCCGTGCACGGATGGAAGCGGATGCTCGCCGCTCGGAGGCGCAGTTCAAGAAGCTCGAGGCCGCGTCCGACCGGGCCGCCGACCGGGTCGACAACGCGTCCGACAAGCTCGGCAACCTGCGCGACGCCGCCGCGTCGGTGGCCTCGAGCGTCGCCGACTCGGTCCGCCGCATCTTCGATCTCGGAGCGCTTGGGAAGTCGACGCAGCAGGTCACCACGACCCGGATGATCGACGGGCAGGCCGTCTCGACCGTCGGCAACCAGAAGGTGAACCCCACCGCGGGCGGCATCGCGAGCTCGTTCGGCAGCACCGCGCGGACCATCAAGGCGTTCGCGGAGAAGCTGACGGCGCTCGGCAAGAAGGGGTACCCCGACCGGCTGATCCGCGAGATCGCGGCTCTCGGCGTGGAAGAGGGCACCCCGATCGCTGACGCCCTCCTAAAGGCGAACGCTGCCGAGGTGAAGTCGGTCTCCGACAACTACAAGTCGATCAACACGTGGTCGGATCGTGCCGGGACCGCGGTCGCGAACATCTCCTACGAGAAGCAGATCAAGGTCGCCGAGCAGCAGCTCCGCGATGCGAAGCGCAACGCCGACGACATTCGCCGGCAGCTCTCGCGAGAGACGGATCGCGTCATCCGTGCGATCTCGACCGGCCTGCGTGGCGCGACGGGGTCGCGGAAGGCCGACGGTGGGCTCGTCACTTTCCACGCGAACGGTTCGGTCTCGGAGAATCACATCGCTCAGATCGCTCGCGCTGGCGAGTACCGCGTGTGGGCTGAGGACGAGACCGGTGGCGAGGCGTACATTCCGCTCCACCCATCGAAGCGTCGGCGGTCCGAGCAGATCCTGTCCGAGACTGCTCGCCGATTCGGGGGCAGGTATCTCCCCGGCGACGCCTCCCAGTACGCCGAGGGCGACGTGACGGGACGCCGCGGCACCGGTGACGGTGAGCGCGTGTTCGTCGACCAGAAGATCACGTTCGTCAACCCGGTCATGCGTGACCCCGAGAAGGACGCAGCCAAGGCCGGGCGAGTGCTCGGCGGCATGGTCATGGGAGGCACACCATGACTCGCGCACTCACGGAGCACTCACGTGCTCGCCAGCCGCGCAATTTCGCACCTAACGCGACCATTGCTTCCCAAGCTCGGAAGCGCCGTCCCCGAAGAGCCGCAACCGGGCATTCCGCCAAGGGAAGCGAACGCACGTGGCTGTGACCCCTGAAATCCGAGAGAGCATCCTCGCGATGTTCGACTCAGGGGCGCGCCGTAATGTCATCGCCCGCAAACTCGGCGTCTCGGGCGCCACGGTCTCACGGATCTGTCATGAAGCCGGCCGCAGCTTCGATCGAGCGCAGCAACTTCTCGAGCTACGCGCCGAGAAGGCGGACCTTGACGAGATGCGGCAGCGCGTGTCGAAAAAGATGCTTCTCGTGGCGGATGACGTCCTCGAGGAGCTAGACGCGCCGTACCTGGTCTACAACTTCGGCGGGAAGGACAACACGTACCAGGAGCATCTGCTCGACGGTCCACCCCTTGAGGCCCGCCTCGACGCGATGCGGGCCGCGAGTCTCGCTGTTGATAAGGCCTCCCGCATCGTTGAGCGGATGCCCGACGACTCTGGCCAGGAGGCGGCCTTCGGAGTACTCGACTCACTCGCCGCGGGCTTCGACGCGATCGCTGCGCGGATCCGCGAGCGGCAAGCCGAGGAGGCAGCCGAAGGAGAGGCCGGCGACGCCGAGCCCTAGAGGGACGAGCTGACAGCCCGAACGTGTCTGTGCAGGTCGTGCAGTGCCCGCTCGATCTTCGCCGCCTCGCCGGGGCGCCGCGCCGTGATCGCGACTTCCTGCTTGGCCAGCAGCTCGCGTTCGCGGCGATGTCTGTCGACCTCAGCGTCAGCCCGGCCGCACGCGGTGGCAAAGGCGGTGCGCGTCGCGTCGGCGAACTCGATACCGGCGCTCGCGGCGATCTTCGACACGGCGCCGGCGGAGACGCCTGAGAGCCTCGCTGTCGCGTTGCGGCCGTGCCCCTGACGTAGGTGGGTCAGCACGGCGTCGATAGCGTCCTGAGACAGCGGAACGGGCCGCGGCATGGGTCTATTTGCCCTGCACCTGGATGAGCTCGAGCTCGAGGGATGTCATCCAATCGACCGGGTCAACGCCGTTCACTTCCAAGCCTGCCGCGGCCGCGCTCATTGCGAACTCGACTAGCCGAGCGAGAGCGTCAACGGAGGGGAAGAGCTTGTTGTACTCAACGAGCAGCTCGGTCGTTCGACCGCGATGCAGGTCGGCTTCGGTATCGTCCTCTGCTCGTCCCGCGAGCATCGCCGAGTGCAGAATGCCTGCCTGCAGGGCGGTCGCGTAGTGCGGAGTCCGGCGAAAGTCAGTCACCGTCGAAGGATACGACCCAACGCCGACATCGGCACTCGCGACCGGTTGCGGTGGTTGGAAATCATTTATCCCATCGATTTGGGTTTCGAATATACGCTCTGGGCCATGACGGACGATAACGGTGTACCGGCGCAAGGTTTTCTCAGCTACGTGCGACTCGACAATGAGGACTACCTCGGGGTGGCGGATGAGCTGAAGAAGTCGCTCGAAGGACGATTCCACGCAGCGACAGGCCGGAAGCTGCAAATCTTCGTGGACCGCGAGAACATCGGCTGGGGAGACGACTGGCGCGGGCGAATTCGCGAAAGCGTGCAAGCTGCGACGTTCTTCATCCCTGTGGTGACGATGCGGTATTTCGAGAGCGAAGCCTGCCGCGAGGAACTCGTCGCGTTCTACAAGTACGCCGAAGAACTCGGCGTCACAGGCCTGATTCTTCCGATCGTGATAGACGGTGCAGATCAAATTCGAGCCGACGATCCACGCGACGACGTTCAACTGATTGAGCGACTCAACTACAAGAACGTCAATGCCGCGTGGGTCGAAGGCTACGGTTCGCCCGAGTGGCTCAAGGCCATCGCGGGCATGGTCAACGAGCTGAAGGTCAAGCTGGCGGACGCGGAAAGCAGGCTCGCTGAGCGTGAGGCGGAGAGCGTCGACGAAGCTACTGCGGGCTCTGAAGGGTCCGGCGACGACGAGATGAATGAAGAAGAAGAAGCCGACGTACTGGCTCTGGGAGCCGACTTCGAGAATCTCACCGCTTCGACGAAAGAAGTTCAGACATCGTTCGAACACTTCACCGGCGCGACGTCAGCGATGAGCGGCGTCGACTTCTCAAGTGGCACTTTCCAGCAACGGCAGTCGCGCCTTGTGTCGGTGGCACAAGCACTGAAGGGCCCCGCCGAAGAGGTGTACGTCGCTGGCTCGGACTTCGAGAAAAATGTCCTCCAGACAGACGTTCGTCTGCGTGCCATCGCCGAGGCGTTGCGGTCGATCGACGCGGAGCAAGCCGAGGAGCAGCTCCAGAAGCTGGTGGCAGGGTTCAAGCCGACACCCGAGATGCTGTCGGTAGTTCCACAGTTGGACGAACTCGTGCAGGCAATGAAGATGGCCGCTCTGACTAACGTCTCTATCCGCAAGGCGGTCAAGCCCGCCATCGCTGGCCTCCAGAGCATCAACAACGCACTGGATACAGTCAATAGCTGGCAGAACATCTGATCGTCTATGTCGTCTATGTCTGACGAACTCGAGACGGGTGCACAGCCGTCTTGCCCGCATTGCGTGACCGTCACGCGGGATGTCGACGGTGGGTATGAGTGCGGCGGGTGCGGGTGGTTCCAAGACGTGCCGTGGGTGGAACGGCCGCGCGGTAGCGACGAGCTACCCGCGATTGGCTGAGCCTCTATCTGCGGGCGGCCGTAGGTGCGGGCCGCCAGGAATGCCGCTCGCGCGTCTCCGCTGACGAGCTGGTTCTGCGGGTTCGATGACAGCGAGCTACCCCGCTAGACACGTGCGTAGACCTCGTCGACGCCGACCCGATCCGCGACCTAGGTCGCCCTCGGGAGCACGGCTCCGTGCTTACGGCAAGTCCGGCGCTTCGTTGTAGAACGATGGATGCTCAGTCATCCAAACGCGGACGTACTCCTCGTATGCATCCACGAGACACTCCTCCATCGTCGGAGTGCGATTCTCTCTGACGTAGGCCGGAACACTCACTTCACGTCCCGCTCGATTAGCTCCGCGAATGCGAGAGCGGAAACTTGCGGCTCCCTCAGGCCGTAGCCCGCGATTACAGCCGCAGCCTCGCCATAGGCGTGCAAAGGTTCGCTCATGAGGCTGAGCGTAGCGGCGCGGCTGAACAAGTGTTCCGCGCGCCACTCCGTCGGGCCGATGTCCATCGCAGCCGGAACCGGTCATGATCGGGTTTATGACCGAGCGAGCACATGAGCAGTCCATCGCCATCCTGGAGACGTTTGTGCTCAGAGCTCGGCGCGTCGCAGCTCACAGCCTGGCTCAGGACCCGCGCGCGTTGCAGAAGCTCGCGAAGCGCGAGATCGACTTCGTCGTCGAAGGCGACGAGGTGTACTTGGTGGAAAAGCTGCCTCCTGAGGAGCAAATCGAGAGTGCTGCGGCGCGGGTTCGACCCATGATTCTCCAACGAGACAGCACCCATTGGGCGAAGGTGATGAACGCGCTCGGATACTTCATTCGTGATACCGAGCCCTTCACGACCGAGGTCAAGCGCCTTCGGGAGGCGTGGCGCGGCATCGAAGACCTCAAGGAAAACGCTGGCGTGTGGCTTGAGACAACGGACGCTGCCGGCGAGACCTCCGATCGCGTATCGAGCATCTCCCTCGCGTACGCATACCTGTACGGCGACGTGATCCATCACGACCCAGCGAGACTGGCTCGTGTCGAGGGCTTTGAACTCACGCACAGGTATCAGGAGGCGGTGTCGCTGGTCGCGCGCGTGATGGCTCGCACCCTAGCCACTCTCAATCTGACCATCGCCGTGAGCCGCCAGGGAATGATCGACCTCAACCCGAGGGTCTTTGAGAGCGAGGTCGCCGTCAGCGTGACAGAACTGAGGACGCTTACCCGAGCATGGCTCGCCCCGATCGGCACCGAGATACCCGAGACGGGCGCTGACCTCGACGAGCACCGGTCAAGTGAATGGGTGAGAATCACACCGGAACTCCTCAATGGCATGTCGCACCCTGTGCAGTACGACGTGGAGTAGGACTCCAGCCAGTCGCGAATGACCGATCAGATTGACCGCACACCACTTCAGTCGCGTGGATGTGATGGGGGTATTGCTCCAGCCACGCTCGCGCGAACTCCCCGTATGCGGGGACAGCCAGTGATGGTCTCGCCTCGTTGTGTGTGGGCGGGTGTGTGTGCGGACCGTTCAGCACGTCACGGAATAGTCCGGCTCCGGGTCCCGCCAGTAGGTACCGTGAAGCGCATGGAAGCGGGAAAAACCGGAACCGGGAAGCCCCAATGGAATGACTACGCTTGATTCACACGGAAGAGGTCGTCGGTTCGAGTCCGGCATCGCCCACCGAGGAGCCCCCGGAGATCCGGGGGCTTTCGTCGTTCTCCGGCGTCACGCCGACCAGCCGTACCGCGTCTTCAGGGCAGCTACGACGCGATCGAAACGGGCGCGGTCGAGGGCTGCTCCCTCGCGGCGCATCGCGGTGCGGGGAACGCTGTAGAGATGGCCGAGGTCCACCCACGACGGGCGACCCGCGGCATCCCACTCCCCTGGACCGAGAGCGAGGTGCGCCCCGTCGCGGTCGTGCGGTTTGCTCGTGAGTCGCACCGCGTACAGCCGGTCGCGATCGTGGACCCCGATGACGAGGACCGGCCGGTCCTTGCCGCGACCGTCGGCCTCGTCGAACGGGACCCAGGTCCAGACGATCTCACCCGCATCGGGATCGCCGTCGGGCTCGGGCCGATAGCTGATGCGGGGGTCTCGGACGTCGGCGGGCATCACGCGCACAGTTCCGGCTGCCGGGGCCTCGTCGCGCGACGGCCGGAACAGACGGACGAGGGCTGAGATCAGGCGCGATGTCACGCCGTCACCCTAACCCTCGTCCGCGGATCCCGTCAGTTGTTGAGGATCACGTCCGCTTCGGCGAAGAACTAG
>JAAIGE0100108977.1_pt1 | contig 15758 bp, 10 predicted proteins | sample 6487951 | NCBI WGS metagenome assembly JAAIGE01 (sample SAMN13974128, study PRJNA590717) | phyllosphere metagenome | biome: tomato field; feature: multiple bacterial spot infested tomato fields; material: tomato leaves; isolation source: leaves from tomato fields | host: Solanum lycopersicum ... | reverse complement strand
TCCACGATCCAGTCGGCGGTCTTGATCACGTCCAGATTGTGTTCGATCACCACCACCGTGTTGCCTTCGTCGCGCAGCTTGTGCAGCACGCCGAGCAACGCTTCGATATCGTGGAAGTGCAGGCCGGTGGTCGGCTCGTCCAGGATGTACAAGGTGCGCCCGGTATCGCGACGCGACAGTTCCTTGGATAGCTTGACGCGCTGCGCTTCACCGCCGGAGAGCGTGGTCGCGCTTTGGCCCAGCTTGATGTAGCTCAGACCCACATCGACCAGCGTTTCCAGCTTGCGCGCGATCGACGGCACCGGTTCGAACAGGCGCAGCGCATCTTCCACGGTCATCTGCAACACGTCGCTGATGTTGAAGCCCTTGTAGCGGATCTCCAGCGTTTCGCGGTTGTAGCGCTTGCCGTGGCAGACATCGCAGGGCACGTAGACATCGGGTAGGAAGTGCATTTCCACCTTGATCATGCCGTCGCCCTGGCAGGCCTCGCAGCGTCCGCCACGCACATTGAAACTGAAACGCCCCGGCGAATAACCGCGTGCACGCGCCTCCGGTACCTGCGCGAACAGCTCGCGCAACGGCGTGAACATGCCGGTATAGGTCGCCGGATTGGAACGCGGCGTGCGCCCGATCGGCGACTGGTCGATATCCACCACCTTGTCGAACAGGTCCAGGTTTTCGACTTCGCGATGCGGCGCCACGGTGTGCGAGGCGCCATTGATCTCGTTGGCCGCCAGGGTGAACAAGGTATCGTTGATCAGCGTCGACTTGCCCGAGCCGGACACGCCGGTGATGCAGGTCAGCAGGCCGGCGGGAATGTCCAGGTCGACATTCTTCAGGTTGTTCCCGGTGGCCCCGCGCAGATGCAGCATCATCTTCGGGTTGGGCTTGTGGCGCTGCTTGGGAATCTCGATGCGGCGCTTGCCCGACAGGTATTGGCCGGTCAACGAGCGTGGCGATTTCAGGATGTCGTCCAGCGTGCCTTGCGCGCAGATCTCGCCGCCATGCACGCCGGCGCCGGGGCCGATGTCCAGCACGTGGTCGGCCAGGCGGATCGCATCTTCGTCATGCTCGACCACGATCACCGTGTTACCCAGGTCGCGCAGCCGCGTCAGCGTGCCGAGCAGGCGCTCGTTGTCGCGCTGGTGCAGGCCGATCGAGGGCTCGTCCAGCACGTACATCACCCCGACCAGGCCGGCACCGATCTGGCTGGCCAGGCGGATGCGCTGCGCCTCGCCACCGGACAAGGTGTCGGCCTTGCGCTCCAGGGTGAGGTAATCCAGGCCCACGTCGACCAGGAAGCCCAGCCGCTCGGCAATCTCCTTGACGATCTTGGCCGCGATCTCGCCACGCCAGCCCGGCAACGACAGGCCGCGGAAGAAATTCAACGCCTCGTTGACCGGCAGCACCACCAGCTCGGGCAGCGGGCGATCGGCCACGAACACGTTGCGCGCAGCGCGATTCAAGCGCGTGCCGTTGCACGCGGGGCAGGGCTGCTGGCTGACGTACTTGGTCAGTTCTTCGCGCACCGCTGGCGATTCGGTTTCGCGGTAACGGCGTTCCAGGTTCGGCAGGATGCCCTCGAAGCGGTGCTTGCGCGTGGTGCGCCCGCCCGCATCGGTGAAGTAGGTGAAGCTGATCACCTCATCGCCGCTGCCGAACAGCACCGCCTGGCGCACCTTGGCCGGCAGCGTGTTCCACACCGCATCCACGTCGAACTTGTAGTGCTTGGCCAGCGAGGCAATCAGCTGGAAATAATAGGCATTGCGCCGGTCCCAGCCGCGCACCGCGCCGGCCGACAGCGACAGTTCCGGATGCACCACCACGCGATCGGGGTCGAAGAATTCGGCTACGCCCAGGCCATCGCAGCTGGGGCAGGCGCCCACCGGTGCGTTGAACGAAAACAGACGCGGTTCCAGCTCCGGCAGCGAGTAGTCGCACACCGGGCAGCTGTACTTGGACGAGAACAGGTGCGGCGCGGCCGCCGGGTCGTCCAGCGACTGCACCGCCACCATGCCTTCGCCGAGCTTGAGCGCGGTCTCGAAACTTTCCGCAAGACGCTGCTTGATGTCCTCGCGCGGACGGAAGCGGTCGATCACTGCCTCGATGGTGTGCTTCTGGCGCAACGCCAACGGCGGCACCGCATCGATTTCATAGAGCTCGCCGTCCACGCGCACGCGCACGAAGCCCTGCGCACGCAGTTGCTCGAACACCTGCGCATGCTCGCCCTTGCGGTCGCGGATCACCGGGGCCAGCAACATGTAGCGCTGCTCCTGATCCTGGGTGAGCATGTGGTCGACCATCTGGCTGACGGTCTGCGCTTCCAGCGGGAAGCCGTGGTCCGGGCAACGCGGCTGGCCCACGCGCGCGTACAGCAGGCGCAGGTAGTCGTAGATCTCGGTGATCGTGCCGACGGTGGAGCGCGGGTTGTGCGAGGTGGATTTCTGTTCGATCGAAATCGCCGGCGACAAGCCTTCGATGTGGTCCAGGTCCGGCTTTTCCATCACGCTGAGGAACTGGCGCGCATACGCCGACAGCGACTCGACGTAGCGGCGCTGGCCTTCTGCATAAATGGTGTCGAACGCCAGCGACGACTTGCCCGAGCCGGACAGGCCGGTAATCACGATCAACTTGTCGCGGGGCAGGTCGAGGTCGATGTTCTTGAGGTTGTGCGTCCGCGCGCCGCGGATGCGGATGAAATCCATCGCCATGGGGGATCCGATGTCGGGCCGGCGAACCGGCAGTGGTGCGAGCGTGCTCAGCAGGAATGAGTGGCAGTCGATCAGCCTACCCGCCGACCTAGGTGAGGGCAATTGCCCCAAATGCCAGTCTGCCGGGGCCGTTGTGGCGGCCGGATGATGCGTTCTACCAGCCCAATGCGGGCCAGTCGCGGCCAGGCTGCTTGCGACTTGACCCGAAACCGGCTAAGCCAGTACAATTCCGCTCCTGTCTGCCCCATGGGCAAGGCAGGCGACCATAATAACTACAGAGGAACACCTGGTCATGTACGCAGTTCTGGTAACCGGCGGTAAGCAATACCGCGTCGCGCAGGGCGAAACGCTCCGCGTGGAAAAGCTCGAAGTCGAAGCTGGCAACGAGATCAAGTTCGACACCATCCTGATGCTGGGCGATAGCGATGGCATCAAGCTGGGCGATGCGCTGAAGGGCGCCTCGGTCACCGCCAAGGTCGTGGCCCACGGCCGCGCCGACAAGGTGCGCATCATCAAGTTCCGCCGCCGCAAGCACCACATGAAGCGTCAGGGACACCGTCAGCACTACACCGAAATCGAGATCACCGGCATTGCCGGTGGCGACAAGAAGTAAGGAGAACCAGTCATGGCACATAAAAAGGGCGTAGGTTCCTCGCGCAACGGTCGCGATTCGAATCCGAAGTACCTCGGCGTGAAGATCTTCGGTGGCCAGGCCATCGACGCCGGCAACATCATCGTGCGTCAGCGCGGCACCCAGTTCCATCCGGGCGCCGGCGTCGGCCTGGGTCGTGACCACACGCTGTTTGCGCTGGTCGACGGCAAGGTGGAGTTTTCCACCAAGGGTCCGAAGAAGCGTCGTACCGTCAGCGTGGTTGCCGAGGCGTAATCGCCCGCTCCATGCAGGCCAGTCCATGAGGCGGTAATGCCTTATGGGCAAGACGGAAAGCCCCGCTTTTGCGGGGTTTTTCGTTTGACGGCTGGGAATCGGGAATGGGGAGCAGGGAATCGGAAAAGCGATTCTGCACCCCGACCGGATTCCGCGGCTGTGCTGGCAAGCATTCTTGCTGGCAGGAGGCGGCCACTCGCTGTGCCGATTCCCGATTCCCCATTCTCCATTCCCGGTTGTCATCCCATGAAGTTAGTCGACGAAGCAGAAATCCTGGTCACCGCCGGTAATGGCGGCAACGGCTGTGTCGGCTTTCGCCGCGAGAAGTTCATTCCGCTGGGTGGGCCCGATGGCGGCGATGGCGGTGCGGGCGGTAGCGTCTGGATCGTGGCCGACGAGAACGTCAACACGCTGGTCGATTTCCGCCATGAGCGCACCTTCAAGGCGCAGCGCGGCGAGAACGGCATGGGCCGCCAGGCCTACGGCAAGGGCGGCGAAGACCGCATCATCGTGGTGCCGGTCGGTACCGTGGTGATCAATGTGCAGACCGACGAAGTGATCGGCGACCTGACCCGGCACGGCGACCGCTTGCTGGTCGCCAAGGGCGGCAAGGGCGGCCTGGGCAACATGCATTTCAAGAGCTCGGTCAACCGTGCGCCACGCCAGGCCACCACCGGTGAGGAGGGCGAGGAGCGTTTGCTCAAGCTGGAACTGAAGCTGCTGGCCGACGTTGGCCTGCTGGGTTTCCCCAATGCCGGCAAGAGCACCCTGATCCGCGCAGTGTCCTCGGCCACGCCGAAGGTGGCCGACTACCCGTTCACGACCCTGTACCCGAATCTGGGCGTGGTCAGTGTCGAGGCGTACCGCAGTTTCGTCATTGCCGACGTTCCGGGCCTGATCGAAGGTGCTGCCGACGGTGCCGGTCTGGGCACGCAGTTCCTGCGCCATCTGCAGCGCACCCGCCTGCTGCTGCATCTGGTGGATATTTCGCCTGCGCTGGGCGTGTATGGCGAGGGTGGTGTGGACGGCGTATCGCCGGCCGATCAGGTGCGCACCATCGAACGCGAACTGGAACGGCACGATCCCGAGTTGCTCAAGAAGCCACGCTGGCTGGTGCTCAACAAGGCCGACCTGATGTTCGAAGACGAGGCGCGTGCCGCCGCAGAGAGCATCGTGGCCGAGTTGGGCTGGACGGCGCCGTGGTACCTGGTGTCCGCCCTCGGGCGTGACGGCACGTTCCCGATCATGAAGGACGTGATGGCGTTCTTCGACCGCCAGCGCGAAGACGAGCTCGATGCACGCAATGCAGGCTGAGTGCAGGCGCAGGCACACAAAAAACCCGGCCAAGGCCGGGTTTTTCTGTATTGCCGGAAGCCAGGCTCCCGGCAATGCGCAAACCGATCGCTTACGCGGCCTTGATGGCCTTGATGCGCGCGGTCAGGCGGCTCTTGTGGCGTGCAGCCTTGTTCTTGTGGATCAGGCCACGGGCGCTGAAACGGTCGAGGATGGGCTGGGCAACGGCGAAAGCAGCTTCGGCGCCTGCAGCATCGTTGGCGTCAAGGGCCTTGATCACCTTCTTGACGGCGGTGCGCAGCATCGAGCGCTGACCGGTGTTGCGCTCATTGCGCACAATGGTCTGCTTGGCGCGCTTCTTGGTGGACTTGATATTGGCCACGGTGGTGGGTTCCTGAAAAATCGGTATGGTGGAAAAAGCAAGCGCGAAAGTATGATGGACCCGGATATGTACGTCAAGTCGGTTGTCAAGAGGGATGCAGAGTGAGCAAGCCCGGCATGTTGAGAGGCCTGCTCTCATTCAGCAGTATGACCATGATCTCGCGGGTGCTGGGCCTGATCCGCGACCAGGCGATTTCCACCACCTTCGGCGCCAATGCGGTGACCGACGCGTTCTGGGTGGCCTTCCGCATTCCCAATTTCCTGCGCCGGCTGTTCGCCGAAGGCTCGTTCGCCACTGCGTTCGTGCCGGTGTTCACCGAGGTCAAGGAGACCCGCCCGCATGCCGACCTGCGCGAGCTGATGGCGCGCGTGTCCGGCACCTTGGGCGGGATGTTGCTGCTGATCACCGCACTGGGGCTGATCTTCACCCCGCAACTGGCCGCGGTGTTTTCCGATGGTGCGGCCACCGATCCTGAAAAATACGGTTTGTTGGTCGATCTGTTGCGGCTGACCTTTCCGTTCCTGCTGTTCGTCTCGTTGACGGCGCTGGCCGGCGGCGCGCTCAACAGCTTCCAGCGCTTTGCCATTCCGGCGCTGACGCCGGTCATCCTCAATCTGTGCATGATTGCCGGCGCGCTGTGGTTGGCGCCGCGGTTGGAGGTCCCGATCCTGGCGCTGGGCTGGGCGGTCCTGGTGGCCGGTGCGTTGCAGTTGCTGTTCCAGTTGCCGGCGCTGAAGGGTATCGACCTGCTGACGCTGCCGCGCTGGGGCTGGAATCACCCGGATGTGCGCAAGGTGCTGACCTTGATGATCCCGACCTTGTTCGGCTCGTCGATTGCGCAGATCAACCTGATGCTGGATACGGTGATCGCCGCGCGCCTGGCCGATGGGTCGCAGTCGTGGTTGTCGCTGGCTGACCGGTTCCTGGAACTGCCGCTGGGTGTGTTCGGTGTGGCGCTGGGCACGGTGATCCTGCCGGCGCTGGCCCGCCATCACGTCAAGACCGACCGCAGCGCTTTCTCCGGCGCGCTGGACTGGGGATTTCGCACCACCTTGCTGATCGCGATGCCGGCCATGCTCGGCCTGCTGCTGCTGGCCGAACCGTTGGTGGCGACGTTGTTCCAGTACCGCCAGTTCACCGCGTTCGACACCCGCATGACGGCGATGTCGGTCTACGGTCTGAGCTTCGGTTTGCCGGCCTACGCCATGCTGAAGGTGCTGCTGCCGGCCTTCTACGCACGCCAGGACACCCGCACCCCGGTGCGTGCGGGCGTGGCGGCGCTGATCGCCAACATGGTGTTCAACTTCGCGTTGCTGGCGGTCGTGTACCAGATCATGGTGCCGCCCGAACTCAAGGCGCAGGGTGTGATGCAGGCGCTGGGCAAGCAGCCGGGCCTGCATCTGGCGTTGGGTATCGCCAGTGCATTGTCGAGTTATCTCAATCTGGGATTGCTGTGGTATTGGCTGGGCAAGTCCGGCGTGTACCAGCGCCGCCCGGGCTGGGGGGGCTATACGCTGCGTCTGCTGCTGGCGTGCGCGGCGATGGTGGCAGTGCTGTTGAGCCTGCTGTGGTGGCTGCCGTCGTTTACGCAGATGGACAAGTGGAACCGCATCGGCTGGCTGGCGGTACTGGTGGGCAGTGGCGGGGCGACGTATCTGGTCGCGCAGTTGGCGCTGGGGCTGCGGCCGCGGCATCTGCGCGAAGGCTGAGGCGACAGCCGAACGAATGCGCGGCACGGTCGCCTGCGCTGGCTGAGGTTGCGCATCCCCGCGCACCGCAGGCGGTGGCGCGCTGCCACGCCAAGGTGCCATACGGCTTGACAGGCACGGCTATACTTGCAGGTTATGTATCAACGAGGGTCGGCCGGCGGGCCGGCATCTGTTTGGATCGAGGAATGAGCAGGCTGTTTAGAGACGTCGAAGGCGGGACGCTGTTCCCGCGCGGAAGCGTGGTCTGCATCGGTGCCTTCGATGGCCTGCATCTGGGGCATCGGACGCTGGTGCAACACGCCGTGGCGCGTGCCCGCGCACTCGGTGTGCCGGCAGTGGCGGTGAGCTTCGAGCCGCTACCGCGTGAATTCTTCGCACCCGCCGCGCCGCCGCCGCGTCTGACCCTGGCGCGCGCCAAGATCGAAGGCTTATACGGGTTCGGCGCCGACAGCGTGGGCATGATCCGTTTCGACGGTCGCCTGTCCAAGATGCGTGCGGAAGATTTTGTGCGGCTGGCGCTGGTTGGCCGGCTGCGCGCGCGCGAAGTCTGGATTGGCCCGGAATTCCGTTTCGGCCATCGACGCAGCGGCGACATCGGCCTGTTGCGTACGCTTGGCGAGCAGCATGGGTTTGTGGCGGGCGAGATTGCGCCGGTGCATCTGCATGGGGAGCGGATTTCAGCGACGCGGATTCGCGAACTGCTCGGCGCCGGCGAATTTGCCCACGCTGGCGACTTGCTCGGTCGCCCGTACGCCATCGGTGGCCGGGTCGTGCGCGGCAAGCAGCTTGGCCGGACCTTGGGCTATCCCACCGCCAACCTGCGCTTTCCGCGCACGCCGGCGTTGTCGGGGATCTATGCAACCTGGGTGCACGGCGTGGCCGAACGGCCGTGGCCGTCGGTGTCGAGCTTCGGCACGCGCCCCACGGTAGCGGGCGTGGAGCCGCTGCTGGAAGCGCACTTGTTCGATTTCCAATGCGATCTGTATGGCCGGCACATTGCCGTGGAATTTGTCGCCAAGCTGCGCGACGAAGAAAAATTCGATGGCCTGGAGGCGCTGACCGTGCAGATGCACCGCGATGCCGAGCAGGCACGTGAGGTGCTGGCGGCGCAGATGCATGCTGAGCAACAACCCTCGAGTACGGCCAGTCCCTTGCAAGAGCCCGAAGATAATGCGAGTCCCTCGCAAGAGCCCGCACATCCATGTGCGGACTTCTCAAGCAATCCAGCGCAACGGTAGATTCCTGTGACCCAAGACTACAAAGCCACTCTTCATCTGCCTGCGACGGAATTTCCGATGCGCGGCGACCTGCCCAAGCGCGAGCCGGCGATGCTGGAGCGCTGGGAGCGCGAGGGCTTCTACGCGCAGCTGCGTGCCAATGCCGCCGGCCGCCCGTTGTTCGTGCTGCACGACGGCCCGCCGTATGCCAATGGCCAGATCCATCTGGGCCATGCGGTCAACAAGATCCTCAAGGACATCATCGTCAAGTCGAAGTATCTGGCCGGCTTCGACGCGCCGTACATCCCGGGCTGGGATTGCCACGGCCTGCCGATCGAGATCGCGATCGAAAAGAAATACGGCAAGGTCGGCGTCAAGCTCGATGCGGCCCAATTCCGGCAGAAATGCCGCGAGTACGCCACCGAGCAGATCGATCTGCAGCGACGCGATTTCAAGCGCCTGGGCGTGATCGGCGATTGGGACAACCCGTACAAGACGCTGGATTTCCGCTTCGAAGCCAACGAAATCCGCGCGCTGGCCAAGGTGGTCGACAACGGCCATCTGACCCGCGGCGTCAAGCCGGTGCACTGGTGCTTCGATTGCGGTTCGGCGCTGGCCGAGGCCGAGATCGAATACGCCGACAAGGTGTCGCCGACGGTGGATATCGCCTATCCGGCGCGCGATCCAGGTGCAGTGGCTGCCGCATTCGGCGCGACGCTACCGAGTGGCGTGGGTGTGGCGGTGCCGATCTGGACCACCACGCCGTGGACGCTACCGGCGTCGCTGGCGGTGAGCCTGGGCGCGGAGCTGGACTATGTGCTGGTGGAAGGCCCGGCCGATCGCGGCCAGCCGCGCTGGCTGGTGATCGCCGAAGCGTTGGCTGCCAAGGCGCTGGCGCGCTACGGCGTGGATGCTGTCGTGGTGCACGGCCATGCCAAGGGCGCCGCGCTGGAGCAGATGCTGCTGAACCACCCGTTCTATGCCGAACGCGAGATCCCGCTGCTGCTGGGCGATCACGTGTCGGCCGAGGACGGTACCGGCGCCGTGCATACCGCACCGGGTCACGGCCAGGAGGACTATCAGGTCTCCAAGCACTACGGTCTGCTGGAGCGCTATGGCGCCGCGCAGATCAATCCGGTGGACGGGCGCGGCGTGTATCTGCCGTCGACGCCGCCGCTGGGCGATACCGCGCTGGCCGGCCTACATATCTGGAAGGCCAACGACGTCATTATCGACGCGCTGCGCGGCACCGGTGTGCTGCTGGCGGCCAGCAAGATGGAGCACAGCTATCCGCATTGCTGGCGGCACAAGACGCCGATTGCGTTTCGCGCCACGCCGCAGTGGTTCATCTCGATGGAGCAGGCCAATCTGCGCGCCGATGCGCTGAAAGCCATCGAAAACGTGCATTGGTATCCGTCCTGGGGCCAGGCGCGCATCGCCGGCATGGTCGACGGGCGCCCGGACTGGACCATTTCGCGGCAGCGCACCTGGGGCGTGCCGATCGCCTTGTTCGTGCATCGCGAAACCGGCGAACCGCATCCGCGCAGCACCGAGTTGCTGCGCCAGGTGGCCGACCGCGTGGAGCAGGGCGGTGTGGATGTCTGGTACACGCTGGACGCGTCCGAGCTGCTGGGTAGCGAGGCGGCCGACTACGAGAAGATCACCGACATCCTGGATGTGTGGTTCGACTCCGGCGTGACGCACGAAGCGGTGCTTCCGGATCGTGGCCTGCCCAAGCCGGCCGACCTGTATCTGGAGGGCTCCGACCAGCACCGCGGTTGGTTCCAGTCCTCGCTGCTGAGCGGCGTGGCGATGGACAAGGCCGCGCCGTACAAACAGTGCCTCACCCACGGCTTCACCGTGGACGAGCACGGCCGCAAGATGTCCAAATCGCTGGGCAACGGCATCGAACCGCAGGACATCATGAAGACGCTGGGCGCGGACATCCTGCGCCTGTGGATCGCTTCTGCCGACTACAGCAACGAAATGTCGCTGTCGCAGGAGATCCTCAAGCGCAACGCCGATGCCTACCGCCGGCTGCGCAACACCGCGCGCTTCCTGCTCGGCAACCTGCATGGTTTCGATCCGCTGCAGCACCTGGTGGCGCTGGACCAGATGGTGCTGCTGGACCGCTGGATCGTGCATCGTGCCCACGAGCTGCAGGAAAAGATCGTGGCCGCCTACGCGCGCTACGACTTCGCCGAGATCGTGCAGGCGCTGCTGAATTTCTGCAGCGTGGACCTGGGCTCGCTGTACCTGGACGTCACCAAGGACCGCCTGTACACGATGGCCGAAGACGCACGCGGCCGCCGTTCGGCGCAGAGCGCGATGTACCACGTGGCCGAGGCGTTCGTGCGCTGGATCGCGCCGGTGTTGAGCTTCACCGCCGAGGAACTGTGGGGCTACCTGCCGGGCCAGCATGTCGACAACGTGCTGTTCGCCACCTGGTACGACGGCCTTGCGCCGTTGCCGGCCGATGCTGCATTGACCGGTGCGGATTTCGACAAGTTGCTGGTCCTGCGCGAGCAGGTGGCCAAGGTGCTGGAGCCGATGCGTGCCAATGGCGCGATCGGTGCGGCGCTGGAAGCGGAGATCACCGTGGCCGCCGATGCGCAGACCGCTGCGCGCTGGCAGCCGCTGGCCGAGGAACTGCGCTTTTTGTTCATCAGTGGCGATGTCACCGTGACCGCAGCCAGCACCGACGACATCTTCGTCAGTGCGCAGCCCACCACCAAGGCCAAGTGCGTGCGCTGCTGGCACCACCAGGCCAGCGTGGGCAGCGACCCGCGTCACCCGGAACTGTGCAGCCGTTGCGTCAGCAATATCGAAGGTCCGGGCGAGCAGCGTCGCTGGTTCTGACGCGGCCTCGCCGGCGGCGGCGCGTGGCGGGGATCTCGCCACGCACACTGCCGGCCTCTGGCGCTGGCGCAGCTCGCGTCAGCTGCCGGGGTAGCCCTGGTCGCCCTGCGGCGAGGCGGCCATTCCGCCGTGCGCCTGGCTTGCTGAAGCTTGGGGCATGCACGCGGTCAGGGCGGCGCGGCTGGTCGAGCTGCCCGTGCCATGCTTGTCCGCCTGCAATCGTGCATCTGTCGTTTTCTGCCGCTGCCGTCACTGTCTCCCACCCAGGCGTCTTCTCCGGCATCGGAGCAGCGGCCACCAACTGCGATCCTTCGACATGAGTCAACGCCCCAATCCCTCCGCCCTGATCTGGCTGCTGCTCTCTGTGCTGGTGGTCGGCCTGGACCAGTGGAGCAAGGCCTGGGTGCTGTCCAGCCTGCCCGAGTACACCCCGGTGCCGGTGATCGACGGCTTCTGGAACTGGTACCGCACCTACAACACCGGCGCGGCCTTCAGCTTTCTGAGCGATGCCGGCGGCTGGCAGCTATGGTTCTTCACTGCATTGGCGGTGGGCATCAGCGGCCTGCTGGCGTTCTGGCTCTCGCGCACCGCGCGCGGGCAGTGGCGCAGCGCGCTGCCGTATGCGCTGGTGATCGGCGGGGCGATCGGCAATGTGATCGACCGGCTGATGCACGGCCACGTGGTGGATTTCATCCAGTGGTACATCGGCAGCCATACCTGGCCGTCGTTCAATATCGCCGACTCGGCGATCGTGGGCGGCGCGATCGGAATTGCCGTGTTCGGCTTGTTCGACAAATCCGGCAAGCAGGAGCCGGGAACCGGGAATCTGCGCTGAAGCCTGCCTGCAGGCGCATGCCGCCCGGTCCGACCCCGCATCCCTCATTCCCGTAGAATGCCCGCCATGGATGTCCTGCTCGCCAATCCCCGTGGTTTTTGTGCCGGTGTCGACCGTGCGATCGAGATCGTCAAGCGTGCGATCGAGACGCTGGGCGCGCCGATCTATGTGCGGCACGAGGTCGTGCACAACCGCTTCGTGGTCGATGACCTCAAGCAGCGTGGCGCGATCTTCGTCGAAGAACTCGACGAGGTGCCCGACGATGCCACCGTGATCTTCAGCGCGCACGGCGTCTCGCAGGCGGTGCGTCAGGAGGCCGAGCGGCGTGGGCTGAAGGTGTTCGACGCTACCTGCCCGCTGGTGACCAAGGTGCATTTCGAGGTGGCGCGGCACTGCCGGGCCGGCCGCGACGTGGTGCTGATCGGCCACGCCGGGCACCCGGAAGTGGAAGGCACGATGGGGCAGTGGAGCCGCGAGCGCGGGGCGGGCACGATCTACCTGGTCGAAGACATCGAACAGGTCGCCACGCTCGATGTCCGCCAACCCGATAACCTTGCCTACACTACCCAGACCACGCTGTCGGTGGACGACACCATGGGCATCATCGAAGCCCTGCGGGCCCGGTATCCGGCCATGCAGGGGCCGCGCCACGACGACATCTGCTACGCCACCCAGAACCGCCAGGACGCGGTCCGCGATCTGGCGCGCCAGTGCGATCTGGTGCTGGTGGTCGGTTCGCCCAACAGCTCCAATTCCAACCGGCTGAGCGAACTGGCCCGGCGCGACGGGGTGGAGTCCTACCTGATCGACAACGCCAGCGAGATCGACCCGGCCTGGATCGTTGGCAAGCAGCATATCGGCCTGACCGCCGGCGCCTCTGCGCCGCAGGTGCTGGTCGATGGCGTGCTGGCGCGCTTGCGCGAATTGGGCGCAGCCGGCGTCTCCGAACTGGAAGGCGAGCCGGAATCGATGGTCTTCGCGCTTCCCAAGGAGCTGCGCTTGCGTCTGGTCAGCTGACGCGACTGCTTCCGGCATGACGGTGCAGGCGCGACGCGGTGCCTGCAGCGATTGACCCGGGGGCGGCTGCGCTCCTACAATTGGCGGCTCGCCGGAATAGCTCAGTTGGTAGAGCGGCGCATTCGTAATGCGTAGGTCGTAGGTTCGATTCCTATTTCCGGCACCACGCTTCAAGACTGGGTCGGCCTGTGCCGGCCCAGTTGCGTTTTGAGGCGTCGAGTGCCGCGTTTCACGCATTGCCCGCGTGTGTTGCAGCCGCGCAGGCGCTTCCCGTTCGGCGGCCGCAACGGCGCAATTCTTGCCTCGCGCTGCGCTGCGACAACATGTCGCACAAATTGGCGCGCTTTTATTGCGTCAGATCATTGCCAATGGGTTTCGTGCAGGTGCAGCAAAGACTAAAATTAGCGCGCTAACCCGTGTCTTCGGTCTGCGCAGTTCATCTCCTCCAGGAAGACAGCTGCGTCGGGAACATCCCGCGACCGATACGACGAACGAGGCTGGCGTTCCTTCGCACTTGGATCGACCGATGATTCCGCTGAAACAGCTCGGGCGTTTACTTCGTCCAGGTCTGATGTTGCCCTTCCTGCTGCTGGCAGGCTGCAACTCGGCCATCCTCAATCCGAAAGGCCAGATCGGCCACGACGAAAAGCAACTGCTGATCACCTCGGTGGTGCTGATGCTGATCGTGGTCATCCCGGTGATCGTGATGACGATTGCGTTCGCATGGAAATATCGCGCATCCAACACCAAGGCGCGCTACGAGCCGGACTGGTCGCACTCTACTGCCATCGAAGTGGTGGTGTGGTCGATCCCGTGCGTGATCATCCTGGTGCTGGCGGTGCTGACCTGGCGCTCGTCGCACGCGCTGGACCCGTACCGGCCGCTGGATTCGGACGTCAAGCCGATCAACATCGAAGCGGTGTCGCTGGACTGGAAGTGGATGTTCATCTACCCCGACCAGAACATCGCCACCGTCAACGAGATCGCGTTCCCGGTGCACACGCCGCTGAACTTCAAGATCACCTCCGACACGGTGATGAACTCGTTCTTCATCCCGCACCTGGGCACCATGATCTACGCCATGGCGGGCATGGAAACCAAGCTGCACCTGGTGGCCAACGAGCCGGGCGAATACTTCGGCCTGTCGACCAACTACAGCGGCCACGGCTTTTCGAAGATGAGCTTCAAGGCGCACGCCGTCGATCAGGCCGGCTTCGAGGCCTGGGTGGCCAAGGTCAAGGCATCGCCGACCGCGTTGAACGCTGCCGAGTACCAGGTGCTGGCAGCCAATCGCAACGACAAGGAACAGTATCCGGTCACCTACTACTCGTCGGTGCAGGACGGCATGTTCCGCTCGCTGGTCGACAAATACATGAATGGTCCGGGCCACAGTAAGGGCCACGGCGACCATCAGGCATCGGCTACGGAGCCGGTCGCCATGTGCACTTCTGGAGACAAGTGATGCTAGGCAAACTCACCATCGAGGCAGTTCCGTACCACGAGCCGATCATCATGGTCGCGCTGGGTGGTGCCGGCCTGCTCGGCCTGCTCATCGCGGGCGCCATCACCAAGTACAAGCTGTGGGGCTATCTCTGGAAAGAGTGGTTCACCTCGGTGGATCACAAGCGCATCGGCGTGATGTACATCATCGTGGCGCTTGTCATGCTGCTGCGCGGCTTCGCCGACGCGGCGATGATGCGCACCCAGCAGGCGCTGGCCGGCGGCGGTGGCGAAGGCGTGCTGCCTCCGCATCACTACGACCAGATCTTTACCGCGCACGGCGTGATCATGATCTTCTTCATGGCCATGCCGTTCATGACCGGCCTGTTGAACCTGATCGTGCCGCTGCAGATCGGCGCGCGCGACGTGGCCTTTCCGTTCCTGAACTCGCTGAGCTTCTGGCTGTTCGTGGCCGGCGCGGCGCTGATCAACATCTCGCTGGGCGTTGGTGAATTCGCGCAGACCGGTTGGCTGGCGTACCCGCCGTTGTCGGGGCTGGAGTACAGCCCTGGGGTCGGTGTCGATTACTACATCTGGGCGCTGCAGGTGTCCGGTTTAGGCACGTTGCTGACCGGCATCAACTTCTTCGTGACGATCATGCGCATGCGCGCGCCGGGCATGACCCTGATGCGCATGCCGATCTTCACCTGGACCTCCTGGTGTACTGCCATTCTGATCATGGCAGCCTTCCCGATCCTGACCGTGACCCTGGCGCTGCTGACCCTGGACCGTTACCTGGGCTTCCACTTCTTTACCGCGGAAGCCGGCGGCAACCAGATGATGTACACCAACCTGATCTGGGCCTGGGGCCACCCCGAGGTATACATCCTGATCCTGCCGGCCTTCGGCGTGTTCTCGGAAGTGACCTCCACCTTCAGCAAGAAGCGTCTGTTCGGCTACGTCTCGATGGTCTGGGCAACGGTAGCCATTACCGTGCTGTCCTTCATCGTCTGGCTGCACCACTTCTTCACCATGGGCTCGGGCGCTAACGTCAACGCCTTCTTCGGCATCGCGACCATGATCATTGCGATCCCGACAGGGGTGAAGATCTTCACCTGGCTGTTCACCATGTATCAGGGCCGCATCCAGTTCACCTCGCCGATGCTCTGGACCCTGGGCTTCATCGTGACCTTCAGCATCGGCGGCATGACCGGCGTCCTGCTGGCGGTACCGGGTGCCGACTTCGTGCTGCACAACAGCCTGTTCCTGATCGCCCACTTCCACAACGTGATCATCGGCGGCGCCGTGTTCGGCTACTTCGCCGGCATGATCTACTGGTTCCCGAAGGTCTTCGGCTTCAAGCTGAACGAGAAGCTGAACAAGCAGGCCTTCTGGTGCTGGCTGATCGG
>JAAIGE0100234797.1_pt1 | contig 15773 bp, 14 predicted proteins | sample 6487951 | NCBI WGS metagenome assembly JAAIGE01 (sample SAMN13974128, study PRJNA590717) | phyllosphere metagenome | biome: tomato field; feature: multiple bacterial spot infested tomato fields; material: tomato leaves; isolation source: leaves from tomato fields | host: Solanum lycopersicum ... | reverse complement strand
GGGACAAGGGTCCGATGCCGCGCGCACCTTCGGACCCGGCGCTTCGACCACCCCAAGCCTGAGCGACGTCTAAGCTCCGCCGGGCACGCCCGCGCGGAATCCAGCGTTCGTCAGGAGTCCGTTACACATGCAGCGTTTTATCGCGGCCGTTTTGGCCGTGGCGTCGTGCGCATCGATCGCGCACGCGCAATCATCCGAGCCGGCATCGACCAGTCCCCCGCTCACGCTCGAACGCGCGCTGGCGCTTGCCGGCGCAGCCGCGCCGACGCTCGAAGCAGCGACAGCGGGGGTGCGCGCGGCCGAGGCCGGTCGCACCGTTGCCGGCTATCGTCCCAACCCGTCGATCGTCGCCGAAACCGAGAATATCGCCGGCAGCGGCCAGTACCGCGGCGTGCGCAGCGCCGAGACGACGGCAGGGCTGGCGTTTCCGATCGAGCTGGGGGGCAAGCGCTCGGCGCGGATCGCCGTCGCCGACGCGATCGGCAATCGCGCCCGGATCGGCTCGGCCCTTGCCGAGGCCGATCTACGTCTCGCCGTCACCCAACTCTATATCGAGGCCACTGCGGCGGAACGGCGTCTCGTCACCGCGCGCGAACAGGCGGGCATCGCTCGCGAGGCATTGCGTGCGGCCGGGGTTCGCGTGCAGGCCGGGCGTGCCTCGCCGCTCGAACAGCAGCGAGCCGACGTGCTGCGCATCAACGCCGAGACCGCCGTGGAGCGCGCGCAGCGCCTTGCCGACGTCGCCCGCGACAATCTGGCGCGCCGGATCGGGCAGCCCGTCACCGGCGTCCTCGACATGGCATGGTACGATCGCGTCGAGGGCTATGGGCCGGCGCAGCCGATCGCACCGGCCGGCACGCTCGCGCTCGCCGCAGCGCGCGCCGATGCAACCAGCGCCGAGGCCCAGGTCAGGCTTGCCCGATCGCAGCGCATTCCCGACGTGACGCTCAGCGCCAGCGCGCGGCGTCTCGAAGCGACGAACGACGTCGCCGCGGTGTTCGGCGTGTCGATCCCGATTCCCCTCTTCAACAACGGTCGCGCGGGCGTGACGCAGGCGCGCGCGCAGAGCGATCAGGCACAGGCGCTCCGGCGTGCGGCCGAGCTGGACACGGCGCAGGACATCGCCCGCGCCCAGGTCGAGGTGGCGAATGCGGCCACGTCCGCCCGCAACGCCAGCGGACCGGCACTCGCATCCGCGACCGAGGCCGCGCGGATCGCGCGGATCGGCTACCGCGAAGGCAAGTTCGGGCAGCTCGACCTTCTCGATGCCGAACGCACCCTGTCCGAGACGCGCACTGCCGCGATCGACGCGCTCGCCACCTATCATGACGCCAAGGCACGCCTGGAACGGCTCGTTGCCGCGGCGCCCTCGCGCGAGGAAAACGACCGATGAAGAAGAACATCGTGCGGGCGCTCGCGCCCGTGACACTGGCGATCCTCCTGGCCGGGTGCGGCAAGGGCGGGAGCGAGGCAGGCGGCAATGCCGGCGCCGAAAAGACGGAGGCGGCCGAAGGTGCCGAGGGCAAGGAGGCCCCTAAGGATATCGTCACGCTGTCCGCCCAGCAGGTCGCGGACGCCGGTATCGAGGTCACGCGGCCGACCGTAGGCGGCGAAGCCGGCGCGATCGAGCTGTCGGCGACGATCGAGGGCGACCCGCAGGGCGTCCAGGTGGTGTCGGCAGCGGTCGGAGGACGGCTCGTCTCGCTGACCCGCAATCTCGGCCAGTCGGTCGGGCGCGGCGATCCGCTCGCGATCATCGAGAGCCGGGAGGCGGCCTCGCTCAAGGCCGAGGTGGAAGCGGCGCGCGCGCGCGCCGCCCTCGCTCAATCGAACCTGCGCCGCGAGCAACGCCTGTTCGCCGAGCGCGTATCGCCCGAACAGGATCTCGTCGCCGCGCGCACGGCCGCCACGGAAGCCGGCATCGCACTGCGCCTAGCCCAGCAGCAATTGTCGGCGACCGGTAGCGGGGGTGGTGCGCTCAACCGCATCGCCGTGCGCTCGCCGATCGGCGGTCAGGTCATCGCGCGGTCCGCCACGCTCGGCCAGACGGTCGCGGCCGACGCCGAACTGTTCCGCGTCGCCAACCTCTCCAAAGTCACCGTCACGACGTCGCTGGTGCCGAACGATGCGGGTCGGGTGAAGCCGGGTGCGCGCGTCGAGGTGACGGCTCCCGGCCGTCGCCAAGAGGGACGCGTGACGTTCGTCTCGCCCGTGCTGGACGAGACCACCCGACTGGTGCCGGTGATCGCGACGCTCGACAATGCCGGCAGCACGTGGCGGGTCGGCGAGACGGTCAACGTGTCGATCCTCGTGCCCGCCAGCGGGGACCGCACCGTCGCCGTGCCATCGGCCGCGGTGCAGATGATCGAGGACAAGCCGTTCGTCTTCGTCCGCACCCCGACCGGCTTCCGCGCGACCCCGGTGACACTCGGCCGGACCAACGGCGGTCAGGTCGTCGTGACGTCGGGCCTCACCGGCTCGGAGCGGATCGCATCCACCAACAGCTTCACGCTCAAGGCCGAACTCGGCAAAGGCACGGCCGAGGACGAGGACTGAGCCATGATCGGTCGCATCGTCACCCTCTCCGTCGAGAAGCGCTGGCTGGTCCTGCTCCTCACGATCGCCGCGGCGTTGCTCGGGATCGGCGCGCTGCGCCAGCTCCCGATCGACGCCGTTCCCGACATCACCAACAACCAAGTGCAGATCAACGTCGTCGCTCCTGCCCTATCGCCCGACCAGATCGAGAAGCAGGTCGCCTTCACCGTCGAGACGGCGCTCGCCGGCATCCCGGGCCTAGAATATACCCGTTCGCTCAGTCGGAACGGCTTCGCGCAGATCACCGCCGTCTTCACCGAAAAGACCGACATCTACTTTGCGCGGGCGCAGGTCGCGGAGCGACTGCGCACCGCTGAGGAAGATCTGCCGCAAGGCGTGAACCCGGAAATGGGGCCGATCGCGACCGGGCTCGGCGACATCTTCATGTGGACGGTCGAATATCGTGAACTCGATCAGGTCCACCATCGCAACGGCGAACCCGGGCTGCAACGCGACGGCAGTTACATCACGCCCGAAGGCGATCACCTCGTCAGCGATGCCGACAAGGCGACCTATCTGCGCACGGTGCAGGACTGGATCGTCACGCCACAGCTCAAGAGTGCGGCGGGGCTCGCCGGCGTCGACTCACTCGGCGGCTACACCAAGGAATATCTCGTCGTCCCCGATGTGCAGCGGATGGCCGCGATGCGCCTCACGCTGCAGGATCTCTCGACCGCGCTCGACCGCAACAATACCAGCGCCGGCGCGGGCGTCGTCGACCGCAACGGCGAAGGACTTGCCGTCCGCTCGGACGGCCGCGTGCGCAATGCCGACGAGCTTGCCCGAACCGTCGTTGCCACGCGCGAGGGCGTGCCGATCCTGCTCAACCAGATCGCGACCGTCCGCACCGGCCAGGCACTGCGCATGGGTTCGGCATCCGAGAACGGCCATGAGGTCGTGGTCGGGACCGCGGTCATGCGGATCGGCGAGAACAGCCGGACCGTATCGACGGGCGTCGCGGAGCGGCTGACGCAGATCGGCCGATCGCTGCCCGTCGACGTGGTGGTGAAGCCGGTCATGAACCGAACCGAGCTGGTGAACTCCACCATCGCCACGGTCGCCCGCAATCTTGCCGAAGGCGCGGTGCTGGTCATCGTCGTCCTGTTCGCGCTGCTCGGCAATTTCCGGGCGGCGCTGATCGCCGCGTTCGTCATCCCCATCACGATGCTGCTCACCAGCATCGGCATGTTGGAAGCCGGCGTGTCGGCGAACCTGATGAGTCTCGGCGCGCTCGATTTCGGCCTGATCGTCGACGGTGCCGTCATCATCGTCGAGAATGCGCTACGCCGCCTTGCCGAGGCCCAACACGGTCGCGAGGGCGAGCTGACGATGCAACAGCGGCTCGGCCTGGTCGCTGCGTCCGCCCGCGAGATGATCCGCCCGTCGGTCTACGGGCAGGCGATCATCATCCTCGTCTATGCGCCGCTCCTCACCTTCACCGGCGTCGAGGGCAAGATGTTCGAGCCGATGGCGCTGACCGTCATCATCGCGCTCGTCTTCGCCTTCATCCTGTCGCTGACCTTCGTGCCCGCGGCCATCGCCATCTGGCTCAGCGAGCGGGTGGAAGAGAAGGAAAGCCGCGTCGTGGCGTTCCTGCGGCAACGCTACGAACCGGGCCTCGACGCGGCCATGCGCCGGCCGAGCCTGACGATCGGCGTCGCGATCGGCGCGCTGGCGCTCGCCGGCGTCGCCTTCACCACCCTGGGCCAAGAGTTCCTGCCCCAGCTCGATGAAGGCAACGTCCTCGTGCAGGCCGTCCGCATCCCCGGCACGTCGGTCGACCAAAGCCAGGCGATGCAGTTCCAGGTCGAAAAGGCGCTCGCCAAGGCGCCGGAGGTTCGGTTCGCTTTCTCGCGCACCGGCACGTCGGAGATCGCCTCCGATCCAATGCCGGCGAACGCGACCGACACCTTCGTCATCCTGAAACCCAAGAAGGAATGGCCCGACCCCGGCCTGTCCAAGGAGGCGCTGGTCGAGCGGTTGGAAAAGCGTCTCTCTACTCTGCCGGGCAACGCTTACGAGATCACCCAGCCGATCCAGATGCGCTTCAACGAGCTGATCGCGGGCGTGCGCGGCGACATCGCGATCAAGGTTTTCGGCGACGACTTCGGCGAGATGAACGCGACCGCCAATCGCATCGCCGGCATCCTGCGCCGGACACAAGGCGCAGCAGACGTGCGGGTCGAGCAGACCGAGGGGCTCCCGATGCTCGATATCCGCCCCAACCGCACCGCCATGTCGCGGGTCGGGGTGACGGCCGGCGACGTGCAGGACACGGTCGCCGCGGCGATCGGAGGACGACAGGCGGGCGTCATCTTCGAGGGGGATCGACGCTTCCCCGTCGTGATCCGGATGGCGGAAAGCTCACGCTCCGACCTGACTGCGGTCGCGCAGGTGCCCGTGCCGACAGCCAGCGGCGGCTTCGTGCCGCTGTCGACTGTTGCGGATATCGCCGTGGTCGACGGCCCCAACCAGATCAGCCGCGAGAACGGCAAGCGGCGTGTCGTGGTGCAGGCGAACGTCCGCGACCGCGACGTGGCGGGCGTCGTCGCCGACGCGCGCGCTGCGATCGACGCCCAGGTGAAACTGCCTGCCGGCACCTATCTCGAATGGGGCGGACAGTTCGAGAACCTGGCGTCGGCGCGGGACCGGCTCGCCATCGTCGTGCCGATCTGCTTCGCCGTCATCATGCTGTTGCTCTACGGAGCGCTCGGTTCGGTGCGGGACGCGCTGATCGTGTTCACCGGCGTGCCGCTGGCGTTGGTGGGCGGCGTGCTGGCGCTGGTGCTGCGTGGGATGCCGTTCTCGATTTCCGCAGCTGTAGGCTTCATCGCGCTGTCGGGTATCGCCGTCCTCAACGGGCTGGTCATGGTGTCTTCCATCCACGACCTGATGCGTACCGGCGTGAATCGGGCCGTGGCGGCGCACCAAGGGGCACTCGCCAGGCTCAGGCCGGTGGCGATGACCGCGCTCGTCGCTTCGCTCGGCTTCGTGCCGATGGCGCTGGGACATGGTGCCGGTGCCGAGGTGCAAAAGCCCCTCGCCACCGTCGTCATCGGTGGCCTGATCTCGGCGACGCTGCTGACCTTGTTCGTGCTGCCGACGCTCTACGCGCGCTTCGGCGCGCGCACGCTGCCGGCACCGTCGAGCGACCATCTCGAACTGCCCCCCCTCCCCGCTCCGGCCCATTGAAAGACCAGACGATGCACGACCATGCAGCGGGCGGACACGCCCACGATCATACCGCCGGGGCCAACGCCAGGATGCTGGGGTGGGCGCTGGCGCTGACCACCGCCTATCTCGTCGCCGAAGTCGTCGGCGCGTTCGTCTTCAACAGCCTCGCCCTGCTGTCCGACGCGGCGCACATGCTGACCGATGTCGCCGCGCTGGTGATCGCGCTGATGGCGATCCGGTTCGGCCAGAAGCCGGCCGACGACAAGCGGACGTTCGGTTACAAGAGGTTCGAGATCCTCGCCGCGGCCTTCAACGCGCTGCTGCTGTTCGCGGTAGCGATCTACGTGCTGGTGGAGGCCATCCAGCGCTTCCGTCAACCCGAAGCCGTCCAGTCGACCGGCATGATGATCGTCGCCGCGATCGGGCTCGTGGTGAACCTCGTATCCATGAAGCTGCTGACGTCGGGCAAGGACGCGAGCATGAACGTCAAGGGCGCCTACCTCGAGGTATGGGCGGACATGATCGGCTCGATCGGCGTGATCGCGGGCGCGGTTGCGATCCGCTTCACGGGGTGGACGTGGGTCGATCCGATCGTCGCAGTGGGCATCGGGCTATGGGTACTGCCACGAACCTGGGTGCTGCTCCGCGATACCACCAACGTCCTGCTGGAAGGCGTCCCCGGAGGGATCAAGCTACCCGAGCTGCGCGCGGGAATCGCCGGGCTTCCCGGCGTCTCCGGGGTTCACGACCTTCACGTCTGGTCGATGTCGTCGGACGACATCACCTGCACCGCGCACGTCACCCTCGCCGAAGGCGCCGATGCCGATGCGGTCAGGAAGGCGGTCGCAGATACGCTCGATCGCCAGTTCGGCATCGAGCATTGCACGATCCAGACCGAGGCGCTGGCCGAAGCGTGCGAGGATAATCACCACCTGCACCCTTGAGGGCGATATGACCGGGCGAAAGGGCGCGCGCTGGACGCAGGAGGCGGACGCTGAGCTGCGCCGGCGCGTCGTCTCTCGCGAACCCGTGACGGTTATCGCGAGAGAGATGGGCCGGACCCAGGATGCTATCCGCGGCCGGGCGGCGATGCTGCGTATCGCCCTGCCGTCCACGATGCGCCCGTGGCGCGAGACCGTGAAGCGGGGACCGCGGATGCCGCGATCGATCCCTCAGCCGACCGGGAAGGAATGAAGACGGGGGCGGTCGCCCGCCCCCGTCCCGTCGTCTTACTTCATGTTCGGCATGGCGTGGCCGGCATGATCGCCGCCCTTCGCCTTGTCGCCATGATCGCAGCAGTCAGCACCGTCCTTGCAGCACGCCATGTCGGCGCAGCAGTTCGCGACCGCGGCGAACGCGCCGGTCGAGAGCGTGAGGGCGAAAGCGGCGCTGATGAGCTTGATCTTGGTCATGATATTCTCCGTTTGAATAGATTCGTGTGGGGTCGGTTCGACGTCACACGATCTGCGGAGGGGGTGTAGCCGGCGCGCTGGTCAGCCCAAGCAGGCCCGAATGGGCGACCGCCCAGGGCGAGAGCGGCGCGAACGGTATCGGTTCGATCTGCGCGATCGTTTCGCCAGGCATCGCCGCGCACGGCATGGCACACGCCGAGGGTGGGATCTTCTTGGTTGGCGTATGGCCCGGCGTGTCCGCACAATCCATCGTCGCGGACGCGATCGGTGTCGCGGCCATCGCTACCGTCTCGCAGAGCGGGCCGAGCCTCACCAGCATCATCACCGCCAGGACGACGATCGCCGCGGTGCGCGCGAATTGGAAAAACGGGACGACCCGGAGCGACATGCCAGCCTCGTAGATCGACCGTCGATCGCGCACAACCATCGGCGATCAGCGGACCTGCCGAGTGCGGGGCTTCGCCCCGACAGCTTTCATCGTTTCGGTCGCTTCCCGCTCGGTCGGATAGACGAGATCCAGCCAACGGTTACGGGCGTCCGAGTAGAAGCCCCACGAGCCGGCATGATCGCCGTCGTTCCGTCTTGCGACCCGATATCCCTCCAAGCTCATTGGTCTTTATACCGCAAAGCGTACGCGCCTCTCGCCTCGCTACACGACACGGCTTGGGCTGAAAGCGCAGACGTGACTGCTTACTGAAACGAACCTCACGTCGGTAGTTCCGCCTTAGGCCCCAGACTGACATGATGGAGCATGACGATTGGAATCGACGGCTCAATTTTGAGCGCTAACGCTGACTATCCGCTGCATCGGCTTGGCTGGAAGTCGTTTCAGGACCTATGCGTCAGTGTGGCGGAGGAGTGCCTACGCCGACCCGTGCAAAACTTTCTGCCATCGGCAGATGCAGGGCGTGACGGTGCTTTCGTGGGCAAGTGGGACGGCGACGATCCAGCTTCCGGCGAGTCGACCATCCAATGTAAATTCACGTCCAAGGAAGGTTTGAACCTTACCCTTTCAATGTTGTCCGACGAACTACCGAAGGCAGCCAAACTTGCGGCAAAAGGCCTAGCGCATGATTATATAATACTGACCAACCACCCGGTCACCGGTGCAAGCGATCTTGTTATCCGGGAAGCTTTTCAGAAAGAAGGTGTAGGGCGGTGCCGCATTTTCGGTAGCGACTGGATCAGCCGACAAATCAAGACGTCACCGCGACTCCGGATGATGGCTCCGCGCTTATACGGAATGGGCGATCTCACTGAACTGATAGACGCCCGGGCCTACGAGCAGGCGCAGTTGATCCTGAGCGCCATGGGGAACGACCTGGAGCGATTGGTTGTGACCGACGCTCATCGGCGTAGTGTCAGGGCGATAAGCGAACATAACCTTGTGCTGCTCTTGGGAGCACCAGCGGCCGGGAAGTCGACCATCGGGGCTAGCATTGCGATCGGCGCGGCCGACATTTGGCAGAGCAATACCATACGTGCGACCTCACCCGAGGACGTGCAGCGGCATCTCGACCCCAAGGGCTCCCAGTTTTTTTGGATCGACGACGCTTGGGGCAATACCCAATACCAACAGCAAACGGCAGAGCGCTGGAACCAGGTCTTTCCCCTTATGCAGGGTGCTATGCGCCGGGACACGCGGTTTCTGATAACCTCTCGCGACTACATTTGGCACGCAGCGCAACGCGACCTAAAGCTCAGCGCCATACCAACGTTGCGCCAAAGCCAAGTTGTCATCAATGTCCAAAAGCTTTCTACCGCCGAGAAGGCGCAGATGCTTTACAATCATCTAAAAATGGGTGATCAGCCTGCCACATTTCGAGCAGCAGTAAAGGACTTGTTGCCGACCTTGGCTGAGCGTAAGGACTTTTTGCCCGAAACGGCCCGGCGCTTTGGGTCACGCTTCTTCGCTAACGGCTTAAAGCCAGATGCAGCGAACGTCGAGAAGTTCTTTGCAAAGCCACAGGACTTTCTTTTTGACACGGTGGTATCGCTCTCGATCGACTGCCGGGCAGCGATCGCGACCGTTTTCCTGAATGGCGGGATCGCCCGGTCGCCCGTCAGTTCAGAGAATATCGCTGCTGGCGCGACGGCCTTCGGCGCAGAGCCTGGTGGTGTGCGTGCACAGCTGGAAGCCTTGGACGGAAGCCTACTGCTGTTAGCGCAAGACAAGGCAGGCGGTTTTTGGACGTATAAGCACCCAACCGTCAGCGACGCTTTTGCTAAGTACCTCGCTAGCAAGCCCGAACTAGTGGAAGTTTACCTGCGTGGAGCTAAGCCCTACTCGGTCATCTACGAAGTCGTTTGCGCGGGTATATCAATTCAAGGGGCCCCGCTCATAATTCCCGATACCTTGGTCAACGTGCTCGTTGACAAACTCGCTGGGATAGACAAGAGCTTTCTCAGAACCTTTGTAACATACCGTGCAAATCGGACATTTACCGAGGCGGTTATCAAGCGACGGCCCGACCTGATAAGTGGGTTAAGTAGCTTTGTCACTCCGATCAAGGACGATCCAGACTCACAGTTGTTGGCGCGATTGCATGCTCTCGGTTTGTTGGATGAGGAAACTCGCGCTAATTTCGCTACGGCCGTAATCGAAGCTATTGCTGACAGTGCAGACAGCAGCATCTTCGAGGAGACTAGTCTAAAAAACGTCTTGGACGCCGACGAGTTAAACATCGCTCGGCAGACGGCAAAAAACGAAGTGCTCAATAAGGTTGGCAACCACGTTGCCCGTCTGAAAGCGGAATGGGATAAAGAATATCCGCCTGAAGACTACTTTTACGACTTGGAACAAGCCGTAAAGAGAATTTTAGAGGATGTGGCAACAGACGATACCGCTGCGCTAGCGGACCTCAGAAAAGCAGTGCAGACTGCCGTCGCCTCCATGGAAGAAGACTATGAGCCTGCGTCTTCCACATCAGCGCCTGTAAGCAGTTCGACACCACGGTCATCGGGCCTTGCTGCACTCTTTCGTGACGTGGACGAGTGAAACGGCACGCTAGCACGGGCTTACGGTAAATCGGTCGAGCAGAGAATTTTCAACCAGTGATACCTTATCAGGTTTTGCCGCCGATCTATGCCCTTATGCTCTCGCAAAAGCCATAACCTGAGCAGCTAGTTTTTCAAGGCAGGCGGGCCGGGCACCGTCGTTCCAGAGGTCTTCCAGGCGTGCTGCTATGTGCAAAACGTTCTTCTTCAAGTCACCGGCATGTTCAAATTGCTTATCTGCTGAAGCTTGGCTTTTCGTCCATGCCAAATCACCAACATCAGCGCGAATACGTTCACCAAAGCAATCCGGCCAAATGACATGGTTGTCGTTCCAGACGATTGAGTCTGGAAAAGGATTATCACACTTGCCGGTTAAAGCCTTCATAAGCGAGGTATTGTCCTGACGATGCATCGCGCGCCGAGCGTCTTTTTGCTCGTGTCCATCCGCATCAAAGATGACAAATGCCGGAATGTTCGTGTGCTTCGCAACGATCAGAGGGCGTAGCATTTCGCTCTTTTTGTCCGCTGGTACGATGTGGCATCCATGCTTACGAAAATCATCCCATAGACCCGATAGTTGTAAATAGGTCTGCAAATAAGCGACATCCTCTCGGCCTTCGACAAGAACGACCCTAGAAGCAAAGAAAATCTCTGTCAGGTTAGGTTGGAGTGTCTGCTGAAGCTTAGCGATCACTCCCGAAGGCTTTCCGAACGGCTTGCCTGTTGCGCTCTCCATATCTGCCGAGATCGCCGAGAGCTGTGACCAGGTAACTGTTGCGCTGCCCTCGTTACTAGGGCGTCTTACCATTCTAACGTCCTGGAAAACCTCCCCAGAGACGAAATAGGGAGAATGGGTGGAAACCATGACCTGAGCGTTTTCCATGGAAAGCTTTGCAAGCACTCCAGAGAGGTGCCTTGCCTGAGGCGGGTGTTGATAGAGCTCCGGCTCTTCGATTGCGAGTAGTAGGCGCGGTCCATCATCCCCGTCGATTGCCGCCAACTCCTGCAAAAGAGCGATGACATAAGATCGTTGAAGCCCATGCCCCAAGCGCGCCAACTTGCCTGCGAATTGCCCTTCGCCGACTTTTACGTGCGCCCACGGCTCGTCAATCCGCACCGACTTATCGCGCTCTTGTTGCCATTGAAGTCGTAGAGACGTGTCAGGGTGCGCCCACTCGGCAAGTCGTACGGTCAATGATTGCGATATTTCGTCTAGCGCAGCTTGGTTGGCGTCTAGAAGCTCCTGATACCGGTTGCTGGTTTCGATCCGCAATGCGTCGAGCACATCCGAGAAATTGGTTTTAGCCCGAACCGTGCGAGCGAGCAATTTACCTAACGCGCTATCTTTAGCCTCAACCTGCTCACTAACCGCGTCCTTTATAGCAGGTACGTAAACCCATTGTACGAACTCGGCGAGCCGGTTGGCGCCTTTCGACACGCCGTAAAACTGATCTTCGCTGGGTATGAGTTCACACTCACCCGGGCGACTTGCCTCATATTCGAGGAGTTGACTCTTATTCGCTTCCTTGGTGCCCGCCTTCGGAAGTTCAGAAAATGCCTCGCGCAGTCCCTCATACAAAACCTTCAAATCCGCTGCAGATGCACCGTCACCGAATGCCGCAAAGAATGGTTTGAAGGCAGCCATTCCTAAGCGCTGCCCGAAGTGCTTTACATCAGCCCGGCCGGTGTCCTCACTAAAGGTCGCCTGTGCCGTGATAACTAGCGATCCGCCGCGAGCGTAATCCTTAAATACCTCTAATGCACGATCGGAAAGCCCACCGAAGGTGACGGTTATTCTAATTGGCTCTTCCGTCGATCCCCTATAAAAATCCTCTTTGTCAAGCTTGAGGAGATCGGTTCCGGTATTTTCCGTCTGACGAAAGAAGATGTTTAGCGCGCATAGAACCGTCGATTTGCCTGCGCCGTTTGCTCCGACAAAGCAGGTGTATTCGTTAAAATCTATCGAAACGTCGTCGTATCCACGAAGCCGCTGAATACGGACGTTCTCGATTTTCATATGAGCCCCTCACTTTGGTACAGGGTGTCATTTGTGAGAAGACAACGCAAGCTACTGTGTCGAGTGTAAGCGGCAGGCGTGGCAGCCGGATGAATGGAGAATCGTCGTTAGACTCGAACGACGCTGAGACCAGCCTTGTAAACGCGTTTGGCGTAGATTGAACGGCGGCCTCTAGAGAGAGGGTAGGGCGGTGCAAATTTCTTGAATTTCGTCCTGGTGTCACAACCGTTCGGTTGTGACACCAAGGGCGGCACAGCGGTTTGCAATTTCTACCCGGCCGTGATCGGCCGCCCCATTCTTCACATCGCCGACATGAGTGGTTCGAGCGTTCCGAGCCATGCGACGAGCGCGAGGATCGTAATGGCACAGAGCGCCTCGATGCCGAGGCTGCGACGTAAGGTGCTGAGTGCGCCGCGTTGATCGCCACGCGGCATCGCGTGCTCCAATGCGGGCGTCAGACGGTAGCGATTGAGCGATGCCAGCACCAGCATCGCGCCGAACAGGACGAGCTTGGCAAGCAGGAGCTGACCGTAAAGGGACGCGGCGAGCTTCGGAAGGTTGCCTAAGCCAACTAGCAGCCATGTATTGACGAGGCCGGTAACGATAAGGGTGCCGACCACGATCGTACCGATCAGGCCGAACCCGTGCAGTGCGCGATGCGTAAGAATCAGATGAGCCGTATCGGCCCGGCGGGCAGGACGAGCCACAAGCAGGATAAGGCCAAGCAGCGCCCCGACCCATGCGCCGGCTGCGAGCAGGTGAAGGATGTCGGCAAGGAGGTGCGTCCAGCCTTTTGCGCCCTCGTCCATTGCACCATGCCCGGTCCAGGCGAGCGTTGCGACCGCGATAGCGCTGGCGATCACCACGACGCCAAGGAGGGGCGTACGTCCGGCCGCCATCAATGCGGCGCCCGACGCCACGACCAGCGCGATCACGCGTGCTTTCCATGCCGTGCCTATGGTCGACCCTGACAGCAGCATCCCGATCGCCTCGCGATCGATCGGCCAGAGCGGCGTGCCTGCCATCGCCGCGGCGAGTAGCGCTAGCGCGATGGCGGAGAGCAGAAGACCCAGCAGCCCGAGCCCGACGAGCCAGGGGCGCAACGCGAACGCACTGGCGCGCTCGCCTGCCTTGAGGCCGTAGAGGCCGAATGCCGACAGGCCGAACAGCCCGCCCAGCGCCAGATAGAGTGCGAAGCGGGCAGCGATCAGCGGCCAGTCGGTTTCCACTTCACTTTACCGCAAAGGCGTAGTTGCCTGCGACGCGGTGCGTGTCGCTCGACACGACATGCCAGGCGACCGTGTAGCGGCCCGGGGCGAGCGGCGCCTTGGGTGTCAGGACAAGCGTGCTGCCGTCACCGGCGACGGCAGCCGTCGCCGTGACCTTCATCGGCGCGTGCGTCGCCCCGCCATGTCCGGTCATCATGAGATCGGCGCCGGAGAACTTCGGCATCAGCTTTTCGCTGAAACGCAGCTCGACACGGGCCGGCTTGGCGACAGTCGCGTTTGCGGCCGGCGAGGCTGTCACCAGCTTTGGATGAGCCTGCGCTGCGCTGGCTACGCCGAGAATGGCAATGGCAGTAGGGAGGAAGATGCGACGCATGGGGTTACTCCGTGGGTTCGTGCCCTATCTACGCGCCGCGGTCGCGCACCCCTCACCCGCCCGATGAGGGATGTCGGGCAATCCTGCGTATGAAATGCTAGTGGGGCGGAGTGGAAAGCATGGACGAACTGGACAGGGCATTGGCGAGGCTGGCAGGCGCACCCGCCCCGGCTGAGCTGGATGGCATCGAGACGCAGGTACTTGCACGGATCGGCTCGCGGCCCGTCGTGCGGCAGGCCGGCATCGGCCTTGGCGTTGTGACGGCAGCGGCGCTCGCGATCGGCATCGTGGGAGCCGAACTGCCCGCCGCTGCCCGCCCGACCGTTTCCTTGGCCCCGCTTGGCGGAGCGTCGCCGCTTGCGCCTTCCTCCTTGCTCCTGGGCGAGCAATGACCTCGACGACGCGCATCGTTCTCGGTGTCGTGCTCGCCTTTCTGGCCGCGATCGGAGGCGTGTTCGTCGGGCGGGCGCTGTTGCCGCAACCCCAGCAGCCAGGCGCCGCGCTGCATGACGTGTTGCACCATAAGCTGACGCTTGATGACGGTCAGCAGGCACGGTTGAAGGTGCTGGAAGATCGCTTCGCGATGCAGCGGCGTGCGCTTGAGCTTGAAATGCGCGCTGCCAACACCCGGCTCGCCGAAGCGATCGAAACCGAACACGGCAACGGCCCCAAGGTCGCAGCCGCGGTGGACCAGAGCCATGCGGCGATGGGCGAGCTGCAAAAGGCGACGCTCGCGCATATCTTCGCCATGCGACAGTTGCTGCGAACCGATCAGACCTCCCAATTCGATGCCGCGGTGGTGAAGGCGCTCACCGACGGTCAGGGGTGAGCCTCGACTGGACCGCGTTGTCTGACGGCGAACTGGCGACGCTCAGCATCGCCGGCCGTCAGGCGGCCTTCGCGGAAATCATGCGCCGTTACCGTCAGCCGGTTTTCCGGCTCGCGCGCGCCTGTGTCGGTGAGCCCGACGAGGCACTCGATCTGGTGCAGGAAACCTTCGTCGCCGCGCATCAGGCGTTGCCGCGCTACGACGCGCAGCGGGCGATGAAGGCATGGTTGTCGACGATCGCGATCAACAAATGCCGGGATTGGGCGAGGAAGCGCGCCGTCCGCCGCTTTCTGTCCTTCGGCTTCGCGGCCGAGGATCAGGCCGACACCCTCCCCGACAACGCCGTGGCGATCGATGACAGCGCAGCCGATCGCCAGGAGCTTGATCGGGTGACGCGCGCTATCTCGACCTTGCCGGCCAATCTGAAGGAGCCGCTAGTGCTTCGAACGATCGAAGGGTTGAGCCAGGCCGAGACGGCCGAGGTGCTGGGCATCAGCCAGAAGGCGGTGGAAACCCGCCTCTACCGCGCGCGTGCGCGGCTCATGGAAAAGTTGAACGCCGGCCAAGGGATGGACGGGCGAGACGCGTAGAAGGGGTGAGGGCCGATCGCGGCCCGACCCTTGAGGAGCTTCGATGTCGCGCGTTCTCGATCGCCGCCAAGTGCTGCGCGGTGCCACCATGGCGGGAGGCGGTCTTGCCCTGTCGGCGTATATGCCGGCGTGGGCGCAGCCGGTTTCTGCGGGTATCGCCAAGCCGTTGCCGACCGTCTCGGGCGAGGACATTACGCTCAAGGTCGCGCATCAGATGATGATGATCGACGGGCGGGAAAGCCACGCGATCGGTATCAACGGCACCGTGCCGGCGCCGCTGATCCGTCTGCGCGAAGGCCAGAACGTCCGCATCCATGTCGTCAACGACCTGGATGAGGAAACGTCGATCCACTGGCACGGGCTGCTGGTGCCGTTCCAGATGGACGGCGTTCCGGGCATCTCCTTCCCCGGCATCCCGGCGCGCTCGACCTTCACCTATGAATTTCCGATTATCCAGAGCGGCACCTACTGGTATCACAGCCATTCGGGGTTGCAGGAGCAGGAGGGGCATTACGGCCCGATCCTGATCGATCCAAAGAACCCGGACCCGGTGCAGT
>JAAIGE0101470701.1_pt1 | contig 15811 bp, 16 predicted proteins | sample 6487951 | NCBI WGS metagenome assembly JAAIGE01 (sample SAMN13974128, study PRJNA590717) | phyllosphere metagenome | biome: tomato field; feature: multiple bacterial spot infested tomato fields; material: tomato leaves; isolation source: leaves from tomato fields | host: Solanum lycopersicum ... | reverse complement strand
GTCGTGGCTGGAATGTAGCGATGCGCCTCCTCGCAGACGAGGAGGATGGGGCGCTGCGGTTCGTCGCGCGCCCAGATGGCATAGTCGAACACAAGGCGGGACAATACCGACACTACGGTCGATGTGATTTCCGAAGGCATTCCAGACACGTCAATGATGGAGATCGGCTTGCCGCCCGAAGGCAGGCGAAAAATCTTGGCAATGAACGCCTGCATTGTGTCGGCGACCAACATGCCCGAGAACATGAAGCTGTAGCGCGGATCGTTGCGGATTTCGTCGATCTTGGTCTTGAGCCGCATATAGGGCAGCGAATTGGTGCCCTTGTCGAGCTTGCCCATCTCGTTCTGGAGGATCGTCGTCAGGTCGGAGAGGAGATAGGGGACAGGCGAATCGACCGTCAGTCGCCCGATGCTGTCGGCCAGCCTGTTCTTCGCGCGCGCGGCGAGCAGGCATTTGGCGAGAATGTCGGCGTCGACCGTGCGGTCGGCCCCGTCGGAGGTGACGAACACCTCACAATGCTCCTCGAAATTCATCAGCCAATAGGGAAGGGCGAGGTTGCTGACGTCATAGACCGCGCCGTTTTCGGCGAAGGCCGCGCCATATTCGCCGTGCGGATCAATCATGACGATATGCCCCTGCGGCGACAGGTCGCAAATGCGATGGAGGATCAGCGCGGCGCTGGTCGATTTGCCGGTACCGGTCGATCCGAGCAGCGCGAAATGCTTACCCAGCATGGAATCGACATAGATGGCGGCGCGCGTGTCGGTGGTGGGATAAACGGTGCCGATCTCGATATGCGGCTGGTCGTCGGCGGCGTATATCTGCTGCATGTCGCGTGCGGACACGGGGAAAATCTGCGTGCCGGGCGTCGGATAACGGGTAACGCCGCGCCGGAAGCGAAAGATGCGGCCAGTCAGCTTTTCCTGTTCACCTTCGCCCAGAAAATCGATGTCGGCGATGATGCTCTGCCCATTGGGGTCGAGCGTCATCGCCCGCACGCCCGCGACAAGCCAGCGTGATCCGACCTGCATCTTGACTTGGCTACCGACCTGACCCGCCATCGCCAGCGTGGGATCGGCATCCTGTTCGAACACGGCAAGTGCTGCTGGATCAATCATGATCTGGGAACTGGACCCGGCGATCTGGAAGACGAGGCCCATCGCCTGAACGGGCGCATTGCCGGTCGCGGTGGTAAAATGCTGTGCGTCTGGCATGTAAGTCATGAAGCCCGATCTCTCCCCGCAAGCATATGACGTGCGGTCCATCCGCCGATCTAGCCGGGATAGGTAAATTTTGACTTATGCGCCGGTGTGGCGTGCGCGTTGGTCAGAACTGTCGGCGACGGGCACGGATAATCCTTCCATATTGCTTCCGAAACGGATCAGCGTGTTGCGGGTGGAACCTCATGGCGCTTCGGCTATTCTCTTGCCGACCAGTTCAGGATCTTTGCTTGCCCGATACGATATCGACCAGCGGAACGCGCCGCTCCGACGCGATCGCGATTGCGCGCGTCATCTGCATTATGGGAGTCGTCTATGTCCACGCCTGGACGGGCGCCAATGGCGAGGCGCTGGAGCAATTGCGCGGGACGGCGCAGGAGAATCTGCGCTGGACGCTGATGGAGGTGTTCGGGCGCAGCGCGGTTCCGCTGCTGGGCCTCATATCCGGCTGGCTCGTGGCGGGGTCGAAGCGGACGCGCGACTGGCGCAGTCATGTCGGGCGCAAGGCGAAGACGATCCTGCTGCCGATGATGCTGTGGAATATCATAGGCATCGTCCTGATCTTTGGCGCGGTGCGGCTGTTCGGGCTGGCGGCGCCGGTGCCGCAATCGCTGTGGTGGACGATCGACGAGATCCTGATCATCACGCGCAATCCCGACATCAACGTGCAGATGCCGTTCCTGCGCGATCTGTTCCTGTGCATGTTGGTGGCGCCCTTTCTGGTGCGATTGCCCTTGGCGGCGGTCACGGGCGTGGCGGCGCTTGCAGCGGCGGCGCAGATTGCGGGGCTAGGACCACCGATACTAATGCGGGCGTCGATCCTGTTCTTCTTTTGCATGGGGATGATCGTGCGGCGGACGGAACGAGAGGAGCGGATCGCGGCTTTGCCTTGGTTCGCCGCCGTGGGGCCGTTCGTGCTGCTGATGGCGGCGCAGCTCTATCGCGAAATGAACGGGGCGGCGTGGGACGCAAACCTGATCCGCGCGCTCGACCTGTCGGTCCGCGTGGCAGCGGCGGTGGCGTTCTGGAGGATCGCCTGGGCCTTGGCAGGCAGCCCGGCGCGGGCCGCGCTGCTCAAGATCGAGCCGTTCGTGTTCCTGCTGTTCTGCGTCCACCTGATCCTGATCTGGACCGGCGGGCCGCTGCTGGGGCATGTCTTCGGGCGCGTCGGATCGCCGCTCTTCCCGATCTATCTGGTGCTTCAGCCCTTGATCGTTCTGGGCGTCACGGTAGCGATCGGGCTGACGCTCAAGCGGGTCTGGCCTGCCGCCGCCCGGACATTGAGCGGCGGTCGGCTATAGTGCCGGTTCGCTGGCAAGCGCCTTCGAGGCCGCCATCGCGATCTCGAAGCTGCGCTTGCGGGCGGCGTGATCGAATATCTGGCCGGTGACGATGACCTCGTCCACCTGCGTGCGGCGGACGAAGGCGGCGAGGTCGCGCTCGACATCGGCCTGCGTGCCGATGCTGGAAACGCTGAGCACGTCGGACAGCATCGCCTGCGCCTGCATGGGCAACGCGTCATAATAGCCGGGGACGGGCGGTTGCAGCTTGCCCGGATTGCCAGAGCGCAGGCGAACGAACGCCTGCTGCATGGAGGTCGCGATCAATTGCGCTTCCTCCGCGTCATCGGCAGCAAAGACGTTGTAGCCAGCCGCAACATAGGGGTATTTCAGCTGCGCCGATGGTCGGAAGTCGCGGCGATAGATTTCGATCGCTTCATCGAGCGCAGCAGGCGCGAAGTGCGAGGCGAAGGCATAGGGCAGGCCCAGTGCCGCAGCCAATTGCGCACCATAGAGGCTGGAGCCGAGGATCCAAATGGGCACGCTCGCGCCTGCACCCGGCGTTGCCTGAATGCCGAGCCTTTCGTCGGCGGCGAAGAATGCCTGAAGCTCCATCACGTCGCGCGGGAACTGGTCGGGACCGCCCGCCAAGTTGCGGCGGATCGCCTGCGCCACCCGCTGGTCTGATCCGGGCGCGCGGCCAAGGCCCAGGTCGATGCGACCCGGAAAGAGCGCATCTAGCGTGCCGAATTGCTCGGCGATGAGGAGGGGGGCATGGTTGGGGAGCATGATGCCGCCCGCGCCGATGCGGATGGTCGATGTGGCCTGACCGATATGGGCCAGCACGACGGCGGTTGCCGCCGATGCGATGCCCGCCATGCCATGATGCTCCGCGACCCAGTAGCGTTCGTAGCCCAGGCGCTCGGCATGGGCGGCAAGGTCGGCGGCGTTGGCGAGCGCGGTCGCGACATCGTCGCCTTCGCGCACGGGCACCAGATCGAGCAGGGACAATTTGGTCATGCCCTGCATATGGGGGCATGAACCGTTTCGTTTCAAGACTAGTCTTGTGTGTTAGGTAGCGCGGCCGAAGCGGGGGGCGGGCGCGTCCGGGCGACGGCCGAAAACGGCTGGCTTGCGTGGGACGGCAGGGGCCGTTGCGGATGCTAACGCGGCGGGCGAGGGGGCGGGGGCTAACGGCGCAGCGCCATTGCCATCGATCAGAGCGACCGTTTCATCGAAGCAGCGGCGCAGCGCCACGACCGTCTCGATCAATTCTTCCGGCCCCATGCGCGTTTCGACGCAGCGACGTGCGGTCATTTCGATTTCTTCGGACATTGCGCTCAGGCGATGGGCACCGAACTGCGCCGATTCGCCTTTCAGCGTGTGCGCGGGACGCACCAGACAGGCGGAATTGCGCGCCCGATATGCCTGTTCGATTTGCTGGATCGACTTGACGCCATCCTCACGGAAATAGCCCAATATGCGCGGAAAGGCGGCGCCGAGTTCGCCGCGCGTGCGGGCGAGCTCGTTCCAGTTGACCAGTTCCACGTCGTTATGGGACACCTGCGCACTCCTTCCCTTTGGAAGGTCAGCTATAGGCAGGCCATGTAAACAGAGAGTAAATTTACAGCGGCGTGACGACGCTTTCACGGCGCAGCGTAAAACGATCCGGCGCGATCTGCGTGAAGCTCCAGCCCTGCTGCTGCGCCAGCGCGGCGAGTTCCGATGGCGCGATCGGATCGTCCGCTTCGATCAGGATCGCGTCCGCCTCGCGCATCGCTCTGGCGGCCCGCAGTGCAGGCCAGGGGCATTTCATCCCCCGTGCCTGCACCACGATGCCGTCATTTGGCGGCATAAGGGTTCTTGGCGCTGCGCAGCGTTAGACGCACAGGCACCGCGCCGAAGCCCAGTTCCTTGCGGATGCCGTTGACAAGATAGCGGCGATAGCTTTCGGGCAGATCGTCCAGTCGCGTGCCGAACAGCACGAAGGTCGGCGGGCGGGTCTTGTTCTGGGTGATGTAACGCAGCTTGATGCGCTTGCCGCCGGGGGCTGGTGGCGGATTGGTTTCCAGCGCGCGTTCGAACCAGCGGTTGAGCACGCCGGTCGAGATGCGCTGCGACCAGGCGGTTCGCGTTTCGAAGGCGACGTGGATCAGGTCGTCCAGACCTTTGCCGGTCGCGGCGGAGACGGTCATGATCGGCACGCCGCGCACCTGCGCCAGACCATCGTCCAGCGCTTTCTTGATGCCCTGATACAGTGCCGAACCGTGTTCGACCGTGTCCCATTTGTTGAGCGCGATGACGAGCGCGCGCCCTTCCTCCAGCACCTTGTCGGCGATGCGCAGGTCCTGCGCCTCCAGACCACGCGTGGCGTCGAGCAGCAGGACGACGACTTCGGCGAAGTTGACGGCGTTGAGGCCGTCGCTGACCGCCAGCTTTTCCAGCTTGTCCTGCACCTTGGCGCGCTTGCGCATTCCGGCCGTGTCGATCAGGCGGACGGCGCGTTCCTCGCCATCGCGGCTGGTCCAGCTCCAGTCGACCGCGATGCTGTCGCGGGTGATGCCGGCTTCGGGTCCGGTCAGCAGGCGGTTTTCGCCCAGCAGCCGGTTAATGAGCGTGGACTTGCCCGCATTGGGACGGCCGACGATGGCAAGCTTGAGCGGGGCGGCCTCGAAATTCTCGTCGGTGAGTTCCTGTTCCGGCTCATCCTCGTCCTCACGATCGACATGGGGGAGGAGCGCCTGAAACAGGTCGGCAAGCCCCTGACCATGTTCGGCGGAAAAGGGGATGGGTTCACCCAGGCCCAGGCCGAAAGCCTCCATGACGCCGGGGTCGGCGGCCTTGCCTTCGGCCTTGTTGGCGACCAGCACGACGGGCGCGTCGTTGGCGCGCAGCCAGCGCGCTATTTCTTCATCCAGCGGAGTTACGCCCGCGCGCGCATCGATCATGAACAGGGCGACGTCGCAATTGTCCACCGCCGCTTCTGTCTGCATCCGCATACGGCCGGGCAGGGATTGCGGGTCTTCATCCTCATAACCGGCGGTGTCGATGATCGTGAAGTCGAGGCCGAGCAGATGCGCGTCGCCTTCGCGCCGGTCGCGGGTCACGCCGGGCTGGTCATCGACCAGCGCCAGCTTCTTGCCGACCAGCCGGTTGAAGAGGGTGGACTTGCCCACATTGGGCCGCCCGACAATGGCTACCGTGGGCAGCATGGCCCTTGTTCCTTCTCAATATCTGTTAGGCGTTCGCACCCCCATAGCCGTTCGGGCCGGGCCTGTCGAAGCCCTCTTCCGTCTTCGGGAAAGAGCGCTTCGACGGGCCCGGCCCGCTTAGCCAAAAGGTGCCTGTGTTTTTAGCGGAAGGCCGTCAGCCTGCCATCATCCGACAGGATGTAGAGCGTGTTGTTGGCGACGACCGGCGAGAGCGACATGGAGCGCTTCAGGTCCACCGTCGACTGGACGTTGCCGGTCGCCGGATCGGCATAGACCATCTCGCCGCGAGTGGAGACGACGATCAGGCGGCCCCCCGCAACGATCGGGCCGGTCCAGCGGATCGCCTTGTCCTTCTTCTTTTCCTTCTGCCAGCGGCGCAACTGGCTGATCCAGCGGATCTTGCCGGTGGCGCGCGCGACGCAGAGTAGTTTCGCGTCGCTGGTGACGGCAAACACCCATTCGCCGACGACTTCTGGGGTCGAAATGCCAGCAATATTGATTTCCCAGAGCCGCTGACCGCTGGTGAGCTCATAGGATGCCATGCGGCCTGCCTGCCCGATCGCGAACACGCGGCCCCGGTCGATCACCGGATCGGCGTCGATGTCGGTCAGCGTGGCGACAGCGGTCGAGATACTCGTGCGCGAAAGTGCATCGCCCCACAGGCTGCGGCCGTTTTCATAGCGATAGGCGTAGAGTTCGCCCGAGCTATAACCCGCGATCACGGTGCCCTGCGCAGCGGATGGCGCAGCGACGCCGAAGATGCCCGTGATCTGTAAGGTGCCGCTGTCCGTCCACTGGGTTTCGCCGTCGCTCTGGTTCAGCGCGAACATCTGGTTGTCCTGGCCCATCACATAGACATGGCCGTTTTCCAGCGTCGGCGCGCCGCGCAGCGGGCCGCCCAGATGCTTTTTCCAGATGATCTTGCCGTCGGCGCTATTGAGCGCGAACACGTCGCCAAGGCCCGTGCTGGCAAAGACGCGGTCGCCAAGGACGCTGACGCCGCCGCCAAAGATGGCGCGACCATTGCCCCGACCCTTGACCTCTGCGGGCAGGGACGTCTGCCACAGCTTCGCGCCAGTGTTGGCATCGAACGAGATGACATGCGCGCCCGCATCGGTGACGTAGAGCTTGCCGTCCGCGATCACCGGAGAGGCGGCAAGGCGGGCCTGCGGCGAACTGCCGTCGATCGATGCGGACCAGATCTGTGCGGGCGATGCGCCGAGCGCGACATGACCGATCGCCTTGGACGGGTTACCGCCCGGCTGCGTCCAGCTGTCATTCACGTAGGCCGCGGGCAGGCTGACGGATACATCGGCCAGCGCAGGATCGACCTCGACACCCTGTTCGTTCGACAGGATGGACGTCCGCTTGCCCACGACCGGCGTCTTGGGTCCGCCCTTCTTGCCGCCGACGATACCGCACCCGCCCAGCAGCGCGACCAGCGCGGCCATGGTTATCGCGCGGCCCAGCGTGCTAGACGTCTTCATGCTGACAATACCCATCCGCTTACTGTCCCTCGGTCGTTTCGGCCGGAATCTCGACCGCGTCGATCCCCATGACGCCTGCCATCTGACGCGCGCGTGAACGAATGGATTCGGGCACGTTCTCGTCCTTCGCCATGGCGGCGAACATCGGACCGGCAAGGTCGTTCTTGTTCATCTTCATATAGGCGAGCGCGACCAGTTCGCCCGCACTGCCGAACCAGGGCGCACCTTCGACCGCGAGCGGTTTCAACCGGTCGACCACCTGCTGGGGTTTCAGGCCATCGAACTCGATCGTCGTCTGGCGAATGAGCGCGAGGTCACGATAGGGCTGGTCGATGCTCGTGTCGGCGGCCATCGCCGCATAGAGCGCGGCGGCCCCCTTCGTATCGCCCTTGCGCGCGGCGAGATCGGCCTTCACCAACTGCGCCGATGCGCGATAGCCCGGCTGGCTCGCCTGCGTCAGCATGTCGAGCTGCTTGGCGTCCGGCGTGCCGCCGCCGACCGCTGTGGTCAGCACCGCATCCATCTGTTCGGACACCGCTTCGGACTGGGTCTTGCTGTAATGCTGCCAATAGAGCCAGCCGCCGAACGCGGCGAGGCCCAGTACGATCACGGCAAGCAGGATGCGGCCATAGCGTTCCCAGAAGGTCAGAAGCTGATCCTGGCGGACCGCGTCGTCGACCTCCCGCATGAAGGCTTCGCTGTTCTGCGGCGTCAGGGCCACGCGTATCTCCGAAATATGGGCATGATGAAGGTGCCGGAAGCGGCGATCAATAGCGGCGACGGGGCCACAGGCAAATCAATTTTTGGGACGATAGACCTGATCGTCGGTGGGGAAGGCCCGGCTACGCACGTCGGCGGCATAGCGTTCCGCTGCGTTGCCGATCGTTTCCGCGATATTGTCGAAGCGTTTGACGAAGCGGGGGACGCGATCGAACATGCCCAGCATATCCTCCGTCACCAACACCTGCCCATCGCAGCGGGCGGACGCGCCAATGCCGATGGTAGGGATCGCGATTTCCGCCGTAATGCGGTCGGCGAGCGGCTCCATTACGCCTTCCAGCACGACGCCGAATGCGCCCGCATCGGCGACGGCATGGGCGTCGGCCAGAATCTTGGCATGTTCCGCTTCGCTGCGGCCCCGCGCGCCATAGCCGCCGAGCGCGTTGACCGCCTGCGGCGTGAGGCCGATATGACCCATGACGGGAATGCCGCGCTGGGAGAGGAAGGTGATCGTCTCCGCCATCGCCTGCCCACCTTCCAGCTTGACCGCCGCCGCGCCGGTTTCGGCGAGGATGCGGCTGGCGCTCGCGAATGCCTGCTGCGGGGAGGCTTCGTAGCTGCCGAAGGGCATGTCGATGATGACGAGGCTGTGATAGCTGCCGCGCACCACCGCCGCACCATGCGCGCACATCATGTCGAGCGTGACGGCGAGCGTGGAGGGGAGGCCATAGATCACCTGTCCCAACGAATCGCCGACCAGCAGCATGTCGCAGTGCGGGTCGAGCAGTTGCGCCTGCCGCGCGGTATAGGCGGTCAGCATGACCAGCGGGTCGGTCGTAACGCCATCGATCTTGCGCCCCTGAACGGCGGGTACGGTCAGGCGCTTCATCGGCGCGGGCGTTGGGGTGGCGCGGCTGGTCGCAGTGTCGATCGTGAAGGTCGTGGACATGGCCTGCGCTCTACTCCAGCACGGGAACAGAGGCAAATCCGAGCGGGGCGGCGCATCGAAACGCGCCGCCCCGAAATGGGAAGACCGGTTAGAACGAAACCTTGATCGTGCCGCCCCATGTGCGCGGATCGCCGGGCTGTCCCGCGATCAGGCCGGTGTTGCCGGGCGCGACCTGAAGCAGATCGATATAGTTTACGTCGAAGGCGTTGCGGACCCAGCCGAACACGTCGAAGCCATCGCCACGGAAGCCGCCGCGGAAATTGGTGAGAGCATAGCCCCTGACCTCCGTGTAGATGGACGGCGACGCGTTGGAGTTCCAGTGTGAACGGTAATTGCCGTCCACCCCGACATAGACCTGCCCGTCCTTGTCCAGCAGCTTTGCGGGAATGTTATATTCCGCGCCGTAGGAGAAAGCCCATTTCGATACGCCCGGCAGACGCTGGCCCGAAATGTCGCAATTGGGGCGGCTGAAACCGGGTGTGCCGGGAGCGGCGGGCGTCTGCGTCGCCGGGTTGGTAATGGCCGTGCCGCCAGCCAGTTCCGGCGGGCAGGGCGCGTCGACGAACCTCTTATACTTGGCATCGGTGTAGGCGCCGTTGGCATAAGCGGTGAAGCGGTCGCTGACGAGGATCTTGAAATCCGCCTCGATGCCCTGCGACCTGACTTTGCCCGCATTGGCGAGGTAGCCGCGCAGCACGCCGAACTGGCCGTTGTTCACCGTCGCCTGGAAATTCTTGATGTCCGTGCGGAAGGCGGTGAGATTGAACGTGGCGCGGCGATCCAGGAATTGGGTCTTGAGGCCCACTTCGAAGTGATTGACCGATTCCGGCTTCACCGTGCCAGCCGCCAATATGGGCTGGTTGTTTGCGTCGAGCGGCAGGCCGTTCTGATTGATGCCGACCGTCTTGAAGCTCTTGGCATAGGTGGCATAGGCCAGCACGTCCTGAGCGACCTTGTAGTTCACGTTGAAGTCGTAGCTGAAATTCCAGTCGCTGACTGACGGCGCGCTGATCTGCGGCTGATAGACGCCGCATTGTGCCGTCAGGATGGCGTTGCCACGGGTCGCCGACGGTGCGCAGCTGTCGATCACCTGGCCCGAGCCGGTCGTGACGATACGCTGATAGAAGCCCGACTTCTTGTCGTAATTGACGCGTGCGCCCGGCTGGATCGTCAGCGCATCGGTCACCTTCCAGCTGACCTGCCCGAACAGGGCGGCGCTGGTGCTCTTGAGATATTGGGTGTTGTTGGCGGTAAGTCCGTTCAGCACGTCGCGATTATAGACGTTGTTGGGATCGGTGGACGGCGCAAGATTCCAGCGGGTGGCGTCGCGTCCTTGCGACTCCGTGCCCTGCGTATCGATCCGCTGGTGGAAGCCGAACAGGCCGACCACGAAGTCGATCTTTTCGCCCTCCTGATTATAGCGGATTTCCTGGCTATACTGGTCTTGCTGCGACGGGTTCTGCGACCGTGCGACGATGGACAGGCCAGTGAAGTCGCGGTCATTCTCCGGCTTCCAATCCCAGAAGCGCCAGGCGCTCACCGATGTCAGCGTACCAGCGCCCAGATCCCATTTGGCCTTGAGCGACACGCCGCCGATCTTGTTGCCTGCGTTCAGGTTGCTGTCGAGGTCGCTCAGCCGGTCATAGGGGTTGCGGCTCGGTTCGGAATAGTTGCGACCATTGGCGTTGGCGGCGGCGACAAGTGCATCATACTGGCGGTTCAGTGCACGCTGGGTGCGGCCGACCCGGACGAATACGGTGCCGCAGCATTCCGGGTTCTGACGGCTATAATCGCCCGACAAAGTAAGGCTGAGATTTTCGGTCGGCTGGAACAGCAATTGCCCGCGTAGTCCGAGATTGTCCTGCTCGTTGATCCAGCGCTGGCTGGTGACGTTGTAATAGATGCCGCGCCGCGTGGTCGACGCGATGGCGACGCGGGCGGCGATCTTGTCGGTGAGCGGCCCCGAAATCGCGGCCTTCGCCTGCCGATAATCGAGATTGCCGAGCGTCACTTCCGCGCGGCCCTCGAAATCGAAGGTCGGCTGGTTGGTAGTGATGTTGATCGCGCCCGCCGTCGTGTTCTTGCCGTAGAGCGAACCCTGCGGCCCGCGCAGCACTTCGACCTGCGCGACATCGAGGAAATCGAATGTCGCAGCGGCGACGCGGCTGTTATAAACGTCGTCGACATAGATGCCGACGCCCTGCTCGAACCCGTCGCTGGTGAGACCAAACGGCACGCCAAGGCCACGGATATTGACCGACGTGTTGCGCGGGTTGGACGTGTAGACCTGAAGCGTCGGCGCAAGCTGCTGGAGCTTCACCACGTTGAAATTGCCGGTGGCCTCGATGCTGTCGCCGCGAATGACGGAAATGGCGAGCGGCACTTCCTGCGCCGTTTCCTGACGGCGGCGTGCGGTGACGACGATCACGTCGCCGCGCGGCGACTGGGCGGTGGCATCCTGTTCGGCAGCGGCAGGTGCAGCCGCCGCGGGGGCGGGCGCGGCGTCATCGGCGAAGGCGAGCGTGGGCAGCACAGTAAGGCCCGCCACCCCGGCGAGCAAAATCGAGCGTGTCATCATGTATAAACCCCTTGTTCCGGCGGTCCGGTGGACGTCGTGGGGGGCGACTTTTAGCAGGCGGTCCCCCCGATCCGCCGGCCGCCGCGGTTTGGCCGCGGACTTGATTATGATATTCGGGCGAAGGTCAGCCGCTGAAGCGCGTCTTTTCCGTGACATCGATCTGGACAACGCGCGCGTCGTGTACCGTCAGCGTGACCGAGCCGAAGCGCAGGGCTTCCAGCACATCGCGCACCTTGTCGAGGCTGAGCGCGATATCAGCGCGGTGGACCTCGTTGCGGTTGGAACGAAACTCATGTGGTCGAATGTCTGTCATGCTTGTCCCTCTGCTCGAACCTTTATCTCAACTTCAAAGATAGACAAAAAAGCAAAAATAAGGGGCGCGCAAGTTTCTCTTGTCGCGCCCCTCGGAGGGTAACCTTGGTCGACTATGGATGCAGTGGCGGCAGCGCCTTTTCGCGGATCAGCGGGGCCGATGGGCGTAGCTGGCGCGCGGCGGACGCCTGTTCCTGCGCATTGTCGATAAGCCTTTCGAGCAGGCTTTGCCCAAATGCCCAATCGCCAAGGCCGGAGCCGGCGTTGATATGCCCGGCATAGCCAGCGTCCACGAAGCTGCTGCCCCAATATTTGCCGATGCTGTGCGCGCGTTCAAAGAAAATATAGGGATCATCGCGGCTGGCGACGAGAATCGAAGGGAAGGGCAGCTGGGCGCGCGGCGTGGGGCCAAAGCTGCCGATCGATTCGGGCGTTTCCATCCGGTCGCAATCGGGCGGCGCGACCAGCAGTGCGCCGGTGACCGGCCAGCCATAAGCCTGGCTCTGAAGCGCGCCCCACCAGGCGACGGCCATGCAGCCGAGGCTATGTGCCGCAAGTATGACGGGCGCGTTGGCTTCGCGGATGGCGGCATCGAGCCGGGTAACCCAGGCGTTGCGATTGGGGCTGGCCCAGCTGCCCAAATCGACACGCTCGCAATCGCCGCGCTTGTCTTCCCACAAGGTCTGCCAGTGGTCGGGCCCGCTGTTGTTGAGGCCGGGGATCGTCAGCACGACAGGCTGACGCGCATCACTGGAGAGTCCGAATCGTTCCATCGTCTGATCCTCACCCTGTTCTGAGGAAGCAGAGGTAATTCTATTTTCTAGGTAGACAATAGCCGAGCGCCAAAATGTGTCGGAAACTGGGCAAGTGGAAATTGGCTGGTCCGTCGCTCACCAGGGGTAAATCAGACCGTAATATTGATAGACGTTGCGGCCATATTGGGCATCATAATCCGGGCGCAGATCATCGGTGTAGCGGGGCGCTTTATCCAGCAGTTTGCGGTCGAGATCGACCACATAGCCGCCCTGCGCGGTGTCGTAGCTCAGCATCGACCATGGCAAGGGATAATGATCGTTGCCCATGCCGAGAAATCCGCCGAAGGACAGCACGGCATAGCGAACCTAGCCGCTGCGCTTGTCCACCATGAAGTTGGATATCTTGCCCAGCCTCTCGCCCTGCCGGTTGTAGACGGCGGTGCCTTCCACCCGGTCGGACGCGATGAGGTCGGCGGGTGGCTGTGGATTATGGTCGGTCATGATGGCTCTCCTCTTGCATCAAATCATCATATCATGATGCAACCATGGCCCCATCGCGGGGTTCCTCCCGCGACATCACACGGGAGACTTTTATGAAGATCAATCGCAGCGGTTCGGCGAGCTGGACAGGTGGCCTCAAGGACGGAAAGGGCACGATTTCCACCCAGAGCGGCGCGCTCGACGCCCATCCCTACGGCTTTGCAGCACGGTTCGAGGGTGTGGCCGGCAGCAACCCCGAAGAACTGATCGCGGCGGCCCATGCCTCCTGCTTCACCATGGCGCTCTCGCTGATCCTGGGAGAAGCGGGGCTGACGGCGGACAAGATGGACACCAAGGCGGTGGTGACGCTGGAGCAGCAGGATGGTGGCTTTGCCGTGACGGCGAGCAAGCTGACCTTGCAGGCGACAATCCCCGGCACGGACGATGCGCAATTTCATGAACTGGCCGCCAAGGCGAAGGCCAATTGCCCCATCTCCAAGCTGCTCAATGCGGAGATCAGCCTGGAGGCGGAACTGCTGAACTGATGGCGATAGCCTGGCGGGCGCGCACATGCTCCCGCCAGGCGATGTAGAGACCGCTTGCCGCGATCAGCGCCGCGCCTATCCAGGTCGTGGCGATCGGCCAGCCTTCCCCGATCCAGACGCCCATTAACGTCGTCCAGACGATCGCGCTGTAATCCATCGGCAGCACGACCGCGACCGGCCCCCAGCGCAGCGCGGCGGTCAGGCAGATCTGCGCGATGCCGCCCACGACGCCGATCGTAATCAGCACGCCCCATGTCGTCGCATCGTGCGCCTGCGCGTAGAAGGGCATGGCAAGCCCCAGCGGCACCATAGATAACAATGTGAACCAGAAGACGACGACGCCCGATTGTTCGGTGCGCCCGAGTTCGCGCAGGACCAGGCTGACGCAGGCGGTGATGATCGCAGCGGCGATGGCGACTGCAACGCCCAGCATCGGGAAATGGCCTGCATCGGGGCGGATCATGATGAGGACGCCGACGAAGCCCAGCAGCACCGCGCTCCACCGATGGATGCCCGTCGCTTCCTTGAGGATCAGCGCCGACAGGATCGTGCCAAAGATCGGCATGGTGAAGCCGATCGTCGCCGCTTCCGCCGGAGGGAGCAGAATATAGGAGCCGAAGTTCAGCATCATGCCGACCAGGCCGATGACCATGCGGGTCGCATGGACGCCGATGCGCTTCGTGCGGATGGAGGCTATGCCGGTGGTCATCGCGATCGTGGCGAACACGACCGGCATCGCGATCAACTGGCGATAGAAGACGGTTTCGATCAGGTTGACGCCATGTTCGCTGGCGATGCGGCCGGTGATGAACATGATCGACAGGCAGAGCACCGCGAAGAGGCGCAGGCCGAGTGCAAATAACGGGCGGTGGGGCCGGGGGGCGGGGGCGACGGTCACGCCACCCCCTTAATCAGGCTGCGCCCATGCGCAACCGGGCCAATCCTATTTCATTGGCTTGCGGAACTTGAGCGTCATGCGGTCGCTCTCACCAATCGCCAGATATTTGGCCTTGTCCGTGTCTCCGTTGCGCAGCACCGGTGGCAGCGTCCAGACACCCTTCTCCCAGTTCGCCGTGTCCTTGGGGTTGGCGTTCACTTCCGACGAACCGACATATTGGAAGCCGGCGGCTTGCGCGATGCGGCGGATGGTTGACACTTTGAGGTAGCCGCTGGTCTTTTCGAGCGCGGTGTCACGGCTTTCGGGCAGGCGATGATCGACGATGCCGAGCGTCCCGCCGGGCTTCAGCATCGTATAGAATGCCTTGAACGTCTCGGCCTCCTTGCCGCCCATGACCATGTTGTGGACATTGCGGAAAGTCAGCACGGTATCCACGCTGCCCGCCGGGATGTTCGCCGCCTCTTCGGGGTAGGCGACGACCTTCACCTTGTCATAGACCGGCTTGCTGGCGAGGAACTCGCGATATTTGGGCAGGTAATTGCCGGTCGGCTGAAGCGCGTAGAAGGTGCCTTTTTCGCGCAGCAGGGGGGCAAGTATCTCGGTATACCAGCCGCCGCTCGGGCTATATTCGACCACCGTCTGACCGGGCTTCACACCGAAGAAAGTCAGCGTTTCGACGGGATGGCGATATTTGTCGCGCGCCACATTGGCGGGCGTGCGATCGGGTGCGGCGACGGCGGCGGCGATCGGATCGCCGGCCTTGTGCATCGCGTGCTGGGCGATGATCGGCGACAGGGGCAGGGCAAGGCCGGTGATGAGCAGACCGGCGCGGACGAGGCGGTTCATGGCGAAATCCTCTCTTCGTGGAAGAAGCGAAGATGTGCCGATTGAACCGCCCGAGCGCAAGGAAAAGCGGTGGCCGTTACACCGCCGCCTTCATCACAAACAGGCTTCGAGGAACGGCTGGTCGAAACCGAACATGCGTGCCTTGTCGAGCGTGTAGGGGCGCAGGCCCATGGACTTGTAGTCGCCGACGATCTTTCCGCTGTCATCCTCGTCATGATATTCGAACTTGAACAGTTCCTGCGTGACGATGACGTCGCCTTCCATGCCGATGACTTCTGTGATGTTGGTGACGCGGCGCGAGCCGTCGCGAAGGCGCTTCACCTGCACGATCATGTCGACCGAATCGGCGATCTGCTTGGAAATTGCTTCTTTCGGGATCTTGATGTCGCCCATCAGGATCATGTTTTCCATACGGCCCAGGCACTCGCGCGGGCTGTTGGAGTGGAGCGTACACATGGAGCCGTCATGGCCCGTATTCATCGCGGCGAGCAGGTCGAAGCATTCCGCGCCACGAATTTCGCCCAGGATG
>JAAIGE0100739313.1_pt1 | contig 15830 bp, 12 predicted proteins | sample 6487951 | NCBI WGS metagenome assembly JAAIGE01 (sample SAMN13974128, study PRJNA590717) | phyllosphere metagenome | biome: tomato field; feature: multiple bacterial spot infested tomato fields; material: tomato leaves; isolation source: leaves from tomato fields | host: Solanum lycopersicum ... | reverse complement strand
TCAGGAAGCTCAACGGGACATCAGTCATTACCTGATGCACCGTTACAACTGGATCAGGCCGCATCAGTTCAACGACGGATTACCACCTGCGGTGGCCGAAGAAAAACTTAACCCACTGTCCGGGATAGGTTGACCACTACAAATGCGCGGGGTCTGGATTTCGAATTTTTGAATAGAGCATTACCGTTGGTGAATCGGGGACAAACAAAGAGATGAAGTTCTCACTAATTTGAGCGTTTCGAGCTTGGGGAGTGTCTAGGCAAGCAGGTGTTACTCACCAAGCGATGCCGGGGCACTGGGGAGACGTGGATGGCGGTGGAGCTCGCCAACTGGTTTACAGATTTCCCCTCTAGCCAAGCGTATGCAGCTCGTCTCTTATTCGTTCAAGAATTTGATCCGGCGTGGTCGATGAGGTTTGCAATAGGTAGCTGTAGATGAGGATGGTTGCGGGGTGAATCCCCATCACCGAAGCAATCTCGTCAAGCTTATCGAGGGTCGGGCTCTTCAGGCCTCGCTCAAGCGTGCTGAGATAGGTTCTGCTGCTTACGTCGGAAAAGTCCTCCTGTGTGAGCCCTTTACTCGTCCTTAGCTGCTTCAGTGCCTGCCCGAAGGCTTGTTTCAGTTCCATTTGCCAGCCTCGCAAAAGGAACGATGAGGCCTGCGTGAGCTCTTTAGGGCTACAATCTATAGTGTTCATTGTCCGGAGCTGCGGCATGTTCAGAACACATCTGCAGGCAGAGGTGAAAGGAGCCGTTGTGTTCGGCGACGGTCTTCGCGTCTGGCGCTACGTCGAGCAGGCAATCCAGTGCCCATGGCTCTATGTCTGCTGTACAGAGAAGAGTGGCGAGGTAACCCTCAGCAGCATGCTGATGGTTGCAGACATGTCGTTGTTCGAAGACATGTTGTCCCAGCAGACCGAGAGGCTGCGAGTGGAGAATGTGCTGCTTGTAAGCCCAAGGCATCTCAACCGGAGCGCAGGCTGGCTGATGGAAGAGCTCGTAGAGTTATGCCAGGCGATCGGCCCTGCGTGCGAGCACCTTGCCTACGTCTACAAGCTGAAAGGTGGCAGCACCTACTGGGACGGATACGTGCAGGATCCGCAGCGTACTCCGCTTCGAGTGATTTACTCGCGGAGCTGATTTTGCGGAGTTGGCCATGAATCTAGACCAACAGAATGAAGTGTCTGTCGTTCAGCTAATGAGGGCGATCTGTTTGCGGAGCCCACGAGAGGTTCCTGAAGATGCCCTAGCCGATTTCGCAAAGCAGGTTTGGTATGGAGAGCTGAATCTAGTCGTTCTGCTTGGGGAGTACCTGGTGCGATCGGACATGGCCGACGAGCAACGGCGAAGGCTGCTCTACGTTATAGATCGGCTGATTTGTTACCCCTGCATACTGCGCTCGAAGGCAACCCAGCTACGGACGATTCTGAAGGAATGGGCTGAGCTGAAGCCCACACAACCAACCACCAACGCTATCGAACTCGCTGCCCGGCACATGCTGGATAAGAAGGCCTTCGAGTGGGGGCTAGAGGAGGACATTACACCGCAGATGAAATCTGTGCTGCAGTACCAGACTCGCCATTACGCAGCATCTCTGGGGAGGGTAACTGGATATTCTGAGCCATAAGCTCCTCACCAATCTTTCCGATTGCCTTTTATGACGTTCTGATCCTATGTGTGGTCATGGTTCCGGCTATATGGCGGGAGGAAGCACCACAAGCAGCCAGATCCTAGAGTTGACCAGCTACACTCTTTTTCATGCACGCAGCTATGGACGGGCCCCATGCACCTCAGCAGGATTGTTGTTCAGAATTTCAGATCCCTGAAGTATCTCGATGTCCCAATCGCTCCTGGTTCATCGGCCATCATCGGAGAAAACAGTGTTGGGAAGACCAATCTGTTTCATGCTCTCCGCATTTGTCTCGATGTACAGCTGTCATCGACGTATCGGTCATTGCTGAAAGATGACATCCATTCACAGGTGAATCTTGGGGAGCCTTTTCAAGTTCTGATAGGTGTCGAATTTTCCGGCTTTCAGGGTAACGAAAATCAGGAGGCGCTACTGCACGGCGCTCAGATCGCGCATGATCGGGCACGGTTGTTCTATCGCTTTCGGCCTCGGAAAGCAGTTCGTGAGGAGTTGAGCCGTGGAGAGCTTCAGCGCCAGTTGACCCTAGAGGACTACTCTTGGGAGTTAGCGGGAGGGGGAAACCCTCAGGTGGATCTGACTGACATAGTATGGTCGGACGAGTTACCGGCCTTAGGTGCCTCTAGCGTCAACTTCCAATACCTCCAGTCTTATCTTGTCGTTTTTCTGCCGGCGCTGCGCGATGTAGAGGCAGATCTACAGTCTCGGCGCTCAACTCTCGCCCGTTTGATTGACGCCTTTCAAATCGACGAGCAAGAGCAGAATGCTCTCGTCCAAGCGGTTCACTTAGCGAACCAACAGATTGAAAGATCGCCCACCATCCAAGGCATTGCTGAATCGATAGATAGTGCGTTCGAGCGCATTAGCGGACCTGCATTCAGGCTGGATGTGGAGCTGGGACTTTCCTCCGCGACCTTCCAGTCCATCCTTCGAAATCTGATCGTGCTACTGAGCAATGATCTGGTTTCAAAATTTGAGCCCCGCCGCAACGGTCTTGGCCTCAACAACATTCTTTATATTGCGACGCTCGTGGAGTACTTCCGCAAGCGGGCGGAGCTCGGCCGCGCAGCAGGAGAGATTCTGCTAATAGAAGAGCCTGAGGCGCATCTGCACCCGCAGCTACAAAGCACATTGGTTGAGGCGCTCCGATCAATGCCATTTCAGTCTTTGGTCTCAACGCACAGCACTCAGGTTACGGCCAAAGTCCCGCTGGCCAACTACGTCGTGATGACGGCTCGTGCTGACGGCACACCATTTGCCGCGGCCCCTGCCTATAACCAACGACTGACAGAGTCTGACAGGCAGGATCTGGGCCGTTACCTGGACGCTACCAAGTCAAACCTTCTTTTTGCCAAGAAGGTGATTCTGGTTGAGGGTGCCGCCGAGATGCTGCTCATTCCTCCACTTGTGAAGCAGGTAATGGGCATCGATCTCGAGCGCGAAGGGATTTCGCTCGTTGCAATACATGGTGTCCACTTCGCACCCTTTGCGCGCCTGTTTGGTGAGGACTGTTTACCGAAGCGCTGCGCGATTGTGGCGGATGCCGATCAAAATGTCGGTTTCGCGATGCCTGACGATGACGTACCGATGATTGCGCCTCATGCCATGCTTCGTGGGCCTTACGTAGAGGTATTCCTTGGCCTGACGACCTTTGAAATAGAGCTAGCTACCGATGGTAATTTGCCAATGCTTCGGGCCGTGGCTGAGCAGCTCGGAGCTCCTAGGTTGATGCAAGCGCTTGATGCTCACGTACTGCTCGGCCTTGGGCCAATGCCCGATGAATTGAAGAATAAAGTACTTCGTACAGCTAGGCGGTTTGGCAAGGGCCGTTTCGCTCAAGTTGCCGCAAGAAACGTAGCGTTGGCGCGTGAGGTGCCGGCTTACATTGCAAACGCCATTCATTGGTTGAGGGCGGAATGAGCCTTACTGATGAGCAGCGAGATGCTGTCAGCGAAGAAGGAAACCTATTGCTAACGGCATGCCCTGGAAGCGGAAAAACAAGAACACTAATTGCCAAGGCTCTACGTGAAATTGAAAAGCTTCGCGAGTCGCCGAGGAGAGTTTGTTGCATCACGTACACAAACTCAGCCGCCCAGGAAATTGAGGAGCGTGCGCGACTCGAAATGCAGGATGGGGACGAACTGCACCTCCTAGTATCCACTATCCATTCTTTTTGTCTGCAGGAGATCTTGAGGCCGTATGGCTGGCTTCTGCCAGGCTTCATAGGAGGGGGTCGTGTATTGACCCGAGACAATCCGGATTTTGAGGAGATCGCTAACCACGCCGCTCGTAGCGTGGGCGTTTATCATCTTGGAGTCGCGGAGTATGAGGCCTTTGAGGCCCTCAGTCTCAATGCTGCCGGAGAGCTAATTGGCAGCGCGGCCAGAAACGCGATTGTCGCTAGAGCAGCTCCGGCCTTTTGGCAACGGTGCATTGCACTTGGATATCTCGATTTCTGCTCGATTATCTACAGGTCGTATTTGATCCTTCGGGATCATCCTCTTATCACTAGCTCACTTTGCGCGAAATACGCATGGTTCTTGGTGGATGAGTTTCAAGACACCACGGAGCTGCAGATAGAAATTCTGCGCCTGCTTTACCAAGCGAGACGGTCGCGTTTCTTTTTGGTTGGTGACCTCGCCCAGTCCATCTACGCGTTCACCGGCGCCAGACCCGAGCTAGTGCTTCCCTTTGGCCAGGCCATAAATGCTCGACTAGATCTCACGCTAAGTCAGAATTTCCGCTCCAGCGGCCATATCGTTGAGCATGCTGAGCGCCTTTTCCCCCGCCACCCGCCTATGACTTCTGTTGGCCGCAACCGCGCCTTCATGCAACAGCCTATCCTGATCCGCGACGTCTCCAACTTCGTTGCGATTACTGAGCACTTTCTGCCAATGCTTACCGCATATGGGATACCCCTTGGTGAGGCCACGATCTTAGGTCGTGAGTGGAGAGGCTTGATCGACCTGGCCCGAGAGCTTCGGGACTTCGGCACACCAGTAGTGGGACCAGGCGCCCGCCCTTACAGGCGATCACGGTTGTTCGCCTCGCTGGCTGAGCAACTCTGTGCTGCAGTTGAAGAAACGCAGCCAGGAACCATGCGACAGCTTGAGCGGGCCGTCTTCCATACGGTCCTTGATATCACTGGGCAACCGCGACTTGATGTCTTCTCTCATGAAGGGCGTGTGCTGATCATCCGGATGCTCCATGCAGCTCGCCGGCATGCACAGCTGGGAGGTGCATTGGCATGGCTAGAAGGGATGTCCCACGAGGTGGGGAGCTTGATGGTCGAGGCAGAGCTCATAGATCGAACACAGTCCGGCCTACTGGTCGCCTCAGTTCAGGAAATGAGGGCAGATATGGCCAGGCAGAATATAGATGTGGCTAATCTGCAAATTGGGGATCTCGGGTTGTTCGCCAACCCGGCTACTGCGCTGAGGTTATCGACAATCCACTATGCAAAAGGCCGGGAGTATGGGGCAGTGGCTATCATCGACGTCAAGCAGGGGAAATTCCCAGACTTTCGTTCTAGAACCCAAGATGCAATCGATGGTGACAAGCGGCTTCTTTATGTCGGGCTCACGCGGGCTGAAAAACTATTAATGTATATTTCTGACCGGGATCGCTGGGCCAATCCTCCCAGTATATTCTTAGGAGCTACTGGAGTGGGGGTGGTTTGAGGGCTAAAAGCACTGGATAAGTTTCGTTAGTTAGCCGCGCTGATCAATCTTGAAAAGCAGTTGTAATTTTAAGGGTGTCTATGTGATTAAGTGAAATTCAGAGTTCTCAAAGAAGCGGCTATAAATGTCTGAGGCTTATACTTGCTGGCTACTAGGGAGTAGTCAGCAAGTTTCTCGGTCCGGTCGTTATCCGAGTGTACTTCGGTCCTGCTCTGGTGTTTGAGGAGGTTTCGAGTTGGCTTTAATTCCGTTTAATCTTTCACGCTGTTCTTTCAGATGAGGTCGCCCCTCGATAACACGAGCCATACGTTCCGTGATGTTTTTCCATCCGGGCCAGTAATCATGATCTCGAAACTGGTTCTCGTCCCAAAAGTCCTCCCACCAGCAACTTTTCTCCTCATGTCGAAGAATGTTCATGGGATGGCGTTTTCCGGCTAACAGTGAAGAGTATGCGCTCTCGCTAACCAAGTAGCCTTCAATAAATACACTGCTACCGTCGTTACCTGTCCAGCGCTTGTAGAGACCTTGAAGTACAAGGCTAAGCGAGGCCAAACTTGACTCTCCTCCTGCCCCAATGACTTCGCTAACATGGTATGGGGTTGAGAAGGTTTGGGAGTTCCAGTCAGAGAAACTTTTCACAAAGGCGAATTCCCCAGGTTCGCTTTTGTTGCGGATCAAGTGGATTTTAGGGGCCTCCCCCGTCTCAGATGGAGTTAGAAGCCAGTCTGGACCTAAAAAGGCATCTTCGGGTATACGCGTATAAACGGAAGAATATGGGCTACCCTCACCATGTAGGAGCCAGTCTTTTTTACATCCTAGCAGGTCGGCGATTTGCGCGAGTTCCGTCAGAGACGGCTCTTCTTCCCCTGCGAACCAACGCTCAACATTCCCTGCGTGAGTCCACCCTAACGCTTCTGCGAGTCTAGAAGGCGTTGCCACTTTTGAAGGCCGCAATTCACTTATTTCAGTCTGCAGATAGCGTAGGCGCTGACCTATTAAGGTGACTCGTGTATTGCGTTTTTCGCCCGCAATTTGTGGTTGCACCCATGCACGTATAGCTTGCCGGGCCTCCGCCTCAAGTGAGCGGTCATGGCATTCAGCCAGCTGACTCAAGGCGTTTAAGACCTCTGATGGCAGATTCCGAACCGTAATCTTTCCAGAGGGGGCATCGCTATTGAACATCTTAGGCACCGGAACGAAGAGATGGAACCCAAGCCTAAAACAAAATGACCTCAAAATGCATCATTTTGTTTTTCTATTCTTCCTGTTTGCTCGAACGCTGCCGCATCCCTCCTGCTTGAGCGGGCTACCTGCCAGCATGAGTAGCCAAATAGGGCACTGCTTTCATACACGGAAGTGTGCACGATTGTCGTCCATCCCTTCGCCTCAAGCTGGCGCCACAGGAGCTTCTGAATTTTCATCTTCGTCTCTTGCTGGTACATCCGTAAGAACGAAGCGAGCGTCTGAGTCCTGGTCAATCAGCCTGTTTCAAGCGTCTGATCTCACGACTCAAAATCAAGCGGCTCTTCTGTCTCACTCTTGTCGGTGTCCCGTTTCCAGTGATGGATCTGGGGTTTCCCCTTGCTGTGCCAGACGACGCCTTCAGAACGGCGCCAGGACGCATGGTGATTCCCTCCATCAGGCCAAGCTCCACGTTCGGTGACGAACACCCATATGCACGAGAAGCCATCTTCCTCAAGGAAGGTGTTGAATAGATCTCGGTCAATGAAGGCGTGTGAGCCGTCATCCCTGCTCTGCCCACTGACGAAGAGAGGAGTGCCGGAAGTACTAACGTAAATATTCGGGTTTGCGTGATCTGGTTTCAGGCCGAGGCGTTTGGCTAACCAGGGCGCAGGCATCAGAGAATTGGCACCGTCCGTCAGCGAGGCATCCAGGTGGGACTCCCACTGGTAGCGGAAACAAGGATAAGCAACCTCAACCTCGCCGATGTTGTAAAAGTCCATAATTGACCACTGCTCCTGATCCCAAGTTGAGCGCCATGGGGCCTCTAGGAGATAGCCATCGTCCGTGGAGTTGCGCGTCGACCAATTGTCCACTCGGATCTCTTTCTGCAGGCGGATGTACTTTATGAGGGCCTCCTCGTCCTCCTTCCTGACAATTACTGGCAACAGAAATCGCCATTCCTGCTTTCTTTGCCCGTGCTCGCGGTCGGATTTGTCCTTATAGCGCTCTGTCTCCGAGCGATGCTCGTGCAAAACCACCCATTCCTGGCCAATCGAATCCTTCCTGACCAATAGGTTTGGCATGTTCGTCGCGGGATTCTCTTCAAACGGCCACTTGCCAAGCTCTGCCTCGGAAGTCTCTCGCATGCGGATCTCGCACCTCGCAATAGAATCTCCGGGCTTGGCTGGGAGGTCGGCAGGAAGCTGGATCGTGGGATCAATGTCTCGATGGAAGCCGATGTCGAGTGGCCCTGCATACTGGCGCGACCCGTGGAGAGCGCGCTCCGACATCCATTTATTGTCAGCAAGGCTGCAGAGGAGCTCATCCAAAGCCAGCCATTGGTACTTCTTGCCGATCCGCTCGACGAGAGGCCGGTCTCGGCTGTAGTCATGCCGCCTGCTTCGGTCATTGGGAAAGAGCTTTTTCGTCCACCCCAGTGCGTAGGCTCGCTTGGCAACCCAGAGTTGGGCAGCGGCTATGTCGATGTGAGGCAAAGGATCTGGTCGCCCATCTTCATTGTTGAAACGTGGTCTGTACTCCTTGCGATACCGGGCTTTTTCCTTTGCGCTCAATTGCATCAGAAGCAGCTCTTCACAGTCCCTGAAGTGTTCTGAGTAGTCTTTTTCAGCTTTGCCCTTCCGACGCATGGCGAGATCTCGGAAGCGATTGGGTGCGAAGCTATGCATCAGCTCCAGGAGCTCGGTACGTAAAGGGCAATGATCTATGACTTCCTGCTCGAAGACTTCATACCGTTCGGTCGGAGTAAGAGGTTCGGCCTTGCTCAGGGACACATTCGCAAATGAGCTAACGCGCGGGCGTATCTCGTAGCATCCAAAATCACCTCCCCACTGAGCGCAAGAGTCTTGTATTTGGGAGTCGCCCGCTCGATTGGCCGCTTTTTTCAGCGCTTCCTCAGTGACTGCCAGGCGAATTGCCTTAGAGGTATAGGGCGGCCTTGATTGCAGCATGTCTACGGTGCTGGGCAGGTAGCCTCTGGCGTGTGCAAGCTCAATGATTCCGAAAGCAGCATCTCTGAGCAGAATGGATGCGGGAACATCTTCACGATTGAATACGGTCTTATAAGCCACGCCAGCAAATTCATGTAGAATTTGCTCGTCATTTCTGATGCAACACGCGCCGTATGCGGCTGTGTGGAGGCGCTCCAGCACATAAAGGTCATCGACTTCGTAGAAGGCTTGAGAAAGTTTCGCATAAAGGGATAGGTTGCGAATCATCAAGGACGTGAGCGCCTTGGTTGATTTATCACGTAGCTCTCGGTTTGAACTCGCGAGGAACCATGTGAGAGTTATCGCGCAGAGGTGTTGAACTTCCGGATCAGTATGGTCATTTTGCTCAAGGGCGCTCCACTCGATCAGTCTCCGTGCGGTATCACCCTCGCCCAAGGGAAGCCCGTTAACAAGTACAGTCCAGTAAGCATCCCGATTTGCCATGCCTAGGTTGATCAATTTTTTGTGAAGCACCTTGGCATTCCATGGGTGCCCCACATTCGCGCTTACCTGGACAACGATATCGAAGTGTTCCTCTTCAGCCTTTACGAACGCCTCGAATATTTCTAGGGTGCGTTCAGTGAATGAGTCGTTATTCCTCCATCTTAGGCTTTCGATGAATGCGTTGCCAACGGCGTAGTCATCAGCCCAAACTCCGATGTCTCCAGGTAGGAGATCAAGTAATTCTTGATGAAATAGTTCAGGGAACTGCACAGAAAGTGCGTCTGTAAGCCCGGCCCATTCGCCGTGAACACTATCGCCATCGTGGATGAATTGAAGGGTGCCAGATCGTAAAGCTTCCGATGGGTCATCAACTTCCTTCAGAAGGCCAGAAGCCATTAAATAGTCCTGAAGGCGCTGAAAGCTAAAACGAACTATGTCCTCCGGAACTGCGAACGGATCAACATCCCAGCCTTGGGGGTTAGGATCTAGTCTGAAAAGTCCGTTTCTCTGAAGGGCCTCGAACCAAGTTATTCCAGGGGGAGCAGGGTATGCGTGAAACTTTTCTCCTACGATTCGAATAGCATCAATGTGAGGTACGAAGTCTCGCCTATAGGAAGCCATATAAGCAGCAATCGCAGCGAGTGCCTGGTTTGTGGGTATGACCAGTTCGTCGCTGCCATCTCTTCCTACACCCAAGTTCCGAGCAATGCTTCTTGTGTAGAAGGAGAATACCTGTTTCGTACCCACAAGTCCCTTAGGGAAATGTCTGAGGCCTTCTAGCTTCAGAGCCACACAAGCGCTGCGCAGGAAGAGTGGATTGACGAATTCTGCTGCCAGCCATGGAGTATTAGGTTGGGAGATCCCACGTCCGCCTAAGTAGATCCTCGCTGCGCGTGATTGCTCTTCCTTAGTTTCGAATCCTTGAATTCGAAACGATGGAATCGTCTCCTCTACGGTTCTAGGGATGACATAAGGCTTGTACTCAGTTCTGCAACTGAACACGAGTAGGAGATTGGCGTGGCGCTCAACCCTGGCGATGAATTCTGCTAGCTCATTACGCCAAAGTACCAGTCCTGCACCTTCATTGATCGCATCTATTAGGATTAGACCGCGCTTACCGCTGGCATCGGCTGCCGTGCTCAGCGCCTGCAGTAAAGCATCGGGATTGATCTCATCTATACCGAGCCGCCTAGATATCTGAGTCCAAATATTTTCTGCTGTTAAATGCTGGCCAAGAATGAAGAAGACAGGCCGACCTTCGGCTATGGCGCTTTCGGCGATGTTCCCTAAAAGATGTGATTTTCCTGTTCCAGCTTTTCCATATATGAAAATGCTGCGTCGGTATTCGGTGGAGAAATGGCGCTTTTGAATATAAGACCTGAAAATGTAAGCTGCATCACTAAGCTTTTTCAGTATTTGGTCTACTGAGTCTAGCGTAGAAAATCCAGACTTTGGCTGCTCCGGCGTTGACTCCCGCAATTTCCACGCGGCTCGTTCTAAGTCATGGACGTTATCCGAGATGTTCTCAACGGTTTGTATGACTTCCCTTAGTGGCCAGTTTTTCCAGGCGTCGGTTGTAAATTGCTGGGAGAGAACTTCTAGTGAATCTATTTCCCGCTCAATTTTCTCTATTTGATCGACCTGGCCACCTAAGGTTTTTCCAACGGATTTGAGTTGAGCTGCAGCGTAAATTTTGGCGATCTGTTCTTGGATCTCTGTGATGATGCTGGGGTCGCGTAAAGCTATTCGAAAAACCCGCTGTATCCCGACCTCTACATGGTCTTCAGGATGATATCTTTCATCCAGCGACTTAATGGCCAAAGCGATGTGGTCAGAGAACCAACTGGCCGAGAACTCAAAATCTCCAAACCAGAAGCGCCGCAGGCCTTCTGCTGATGGATGTGCTAGCCGATCAGTGATATCCGAGGCTGTCCAAACAATAAATTCTATGTTTTTGCCTGGCGCAACGAGTTCAGCCCATTTAGCTTTTCGTGCGTTCCAAGACTGCCAGCCAGTATTGCCACGACCTTGCTTTCCGGTTTTGTCAGTAAGATCACATGGGAGCGCAATGACGTACTTTGTTAGTTCTGGGTGAGCCTTTAGAGCGGTCTCTACAGAGTCATCAATGTTTGCCCAATTTATTTCTCGAGACTTCGTATAGTATTTGGCTTGATACCCGATCTCGCCCCCATCATCGAGCAACCAATATGCTTCGATTCCCCCGTCCCCACCGGCACCTTCTATTCGCCTGAATTCCGCGTCAGCGGCTGGTCTTTCTCGTCGAGCTAGCTGGCAGATGAGCTCTTCGAAGGCGAGGCGCTGTCCTGATTCCATGCCCCTGATGCGTGTGTAATCCATGCGGGTATCCGTAGCGTAACTGGTTGGTGGCACCTTGCCTCATGCGAGTGTATTCGTTTGAGCTGGCGATCAAAATGCTGTGTTAATACTGCAGAATCACGAGCAAGCCTACCGGCGCGATCTGCAGAGGTTGTCAATGTCGTCAAGTCCAAATTACCCTCCCAAAATGACTGCGGTCGGATTTTTGCCCGGGCGGTGGTCTGTCCTGAGCGGACACTGACTTAAGGTGGATAATGTCCAGCACAAGGAGTGTTCATGACCCAGATCAGACGACGTTTTCCCGAATCTTTCAAACGCGAAGCGCTAGACTAGGTGCTTGCTGGTACTCCGCTTCGTTATGTAACCGAGGCGCTCGGCATTGCAGAAAGCCTGCTGGGCAAATGGAAGCGCCAGTACGAGCAGCAAGGTGACGATGCCTTTCCGGGTAACGGCAAGCAGCGGAGCGAGAGCGCGGAGCTGCGTCGCCTACGCCGGCAACTGGACCAGGTCACCATGGAGCGCGATGTACTTAAAAAGGCGCTCGCCATCTTCTCGCAGCCCACGAAGTGAAGTTTCGCGACATCGAGGCGTTGGCTGGTCGTTACCCTGTAGCACCGTTGTGCCGGTTGTTGCAGGTGTCGCACAACGGTTTCTATGCCTGGCAACAGCTACCTCCTTCGGCGAGGGAGATGGCGAATCGGCGTCTGAGCAAGGAGATCCGCACCATCCACCATGAGGTGAATGGGATCTATGGTCATCGCCGTATCGAGGCAGAATTGACAACCATGGGGCAGGCGTGTGGCCGGCACCAGGTTGCTCGACTGATGCGCGAAGCCGGTCTGCGCGTTCGTTCGCGCAAGCGCTGGCGGCTGGTTTCCAGCAGTCGCCATGATCTGCCGATCGCACCGAATCACCTGGATCGCCAGTTCGCCTCGGATCGCGCCAATCGGCACTGGGTCTCGGACATGACCTATGTGCGGATGGCCTAAGGCTGACTGTATCTGGCCGTTGTGCTCGATCTCTATTCACGCGCCGTAGTCGGCTGGGCGATGCACCATCGGATGCAGCAGGCCCTGGTACTCGCCGCCAACCTCAGGCGGAGGTGCTGCTGCACTCGGATCGTGGTGGCCAATACTGCGCCTACGACTACCAGGCCTTGCTTCGGCGACATCGCATCGTGCCTAACCATTCGCGACCAGAGAACTGCTGCAACAATGTGGCGATGGATAGTTTCTTCCGCTTGCAGAAGGCCGAGCGGGCATACCTGACGCGTTACGCCAGCTACCAGGAGGCAAAAACCGACCTATTCGATGACATCCGCTTTTACAATCACCGCCGTCGCCATTCGACGTTGGGCTATCTCAGCCCGATGGAGTTTGAGCGGCGCTATGCGAGCAGTAGCTCTTAACTACCTGTCCACCAGCTCCGGGAGAGACCAGCGGTCACAGGAGCGTTAACTAGACCGCTCCATCGACTTGTCGGAACCTGTTATATTCTTATTCTTTTCTATATCGCGTCTGATTTGCTCCAGATTTGCCTCTGTCATTTTCGCTCGACCCTGTTGGAATTGCTTGTACTGATAAACAATATATTTCCGTAGAATATTGGGAATTTCCGTTATCTGCTCGAGATTTAAATCCCCTGCGACAAGCTCAGTTGAAAGGGATATCTCATCAGTGGGCCACCCATCACTGAAGACATGAAAATACATAAATGGCAGTTTGAAAGTGGCGAAAAATCTGTGTGGATTATCAAAGAAGCGCATGTCTTGAGCGCCCACAGATCGCTCCAAACTATAGATAACTTCCTTTGGTAGCCCATAATAAGGAGGTTCGCCGAAAAAAGGAGTAAAATATATTTTCTCGTGACATTTTTCAGCGACAATATCAGCCTTAGCTTTCGCTAGAAACGCATCGAGCTTTATGTTATCCTCAGTTGTGCGTTCATTGTTAAGTTTTTTTGTGGTGAGAAGAGCGCGCCAAAAAATCGACAGCACTGCCACTCGCATTGATTCGGTGATAGTAATCACCGATTTCTGCTTGCGATAATTGGCTATTTTTCTAAAAAAATTCTCAGCCAGCTCCTTTTCTAGAACCGCTAACTTCAGTTCACACGGCCCGCACAGTAGATACTCTTTTGGACCGTCTTGATGGCGAACGTTAACATCGAGACTGCTCCTCATGTAAGGAGTTTTCGCCGTATCCTTCAGCCATTGATACACGAATTTTGGAATGCTATGCGATTCTCTCAGCGCCACATCTTCCTCGTCGCACAAAGCGCATTGCCCCCGAACCGTCTCGCTCTCTGGCGTATTCTCGGCGACTTCCTTATTCACCACATCAGACATCCTAAACCTCTCTTACGAATTCGATTCAATTTCTCTGCTTACGCTTCAACAACAGTCCGGGCCCGTCCTAAAATCACCGGCGTGGGAAAGCATTATTTTTTTCGATTAGCTCTTCTTGATTGCTTCTGTTTTTTATTTTTCGACTTCTTGGCTGTCAGTTGCTTTCGCTTATTTGCAGTTTGCTGGACAACGACGGCGGTACCAGGTTGACGATCGCTCACCTCCGGAAACTGATAGCTCCTGCTCTCCGTCGGGGTACTGGAATCCGCGTAGATTCCAAGCTCCGCTCTCAGCCTTTCCACCTCAGCGCGCTCTTCCTCGGTGTATTCATTGCGAATATATACGCATACGTCTTCGGAGCCCCCACGATAGTCTTTCAATGGATGATCAAAACCGAGTGCGATGATAGTCTTGGCTCCAGAGAATTTAAGTTTTGCGCACTGTGCGTATGAAAGCAAAAGCCTACTTCGGTATTGCCTGTACTGCACACCGGACTGCTCTGCAAGCTTGGGGCATGCCAAGAAAATATAAAGCAGATCCGGAGCTTGCTGTGTAGCTAAGGTGCGAGCCCGGCGTACATATTGCCCGGCTTTTGCTAGTGCCATCATCTCAAAGAAGTGGCGGGACAGCTCACGTCTCATGAACCTGGTTTCACTTGCCATCAGTCGCAAGGCGAACTCAGTTTCATGATTCTCTTGATTCGCGCCCAAGTCAGAGATCGTCGGATCCCCTACAATGATAAATTTTTCGATCAACGCATCCCAAAAACCACTTATTTCATTCTGGGCGTGCATCTCCCTGTACTCTGGGCGTGATAGCAGTTCAGGATAAAGTGTTTCATCGAAGCTGATGTGGTGAGGAACGGTCTCAGAACTAGGGAGGAATGCATGCTCATTCTCATCAGTGTGCATTAAGTAAGATGCAATCAATTGTTCCTCCCCCGCACTCGTAATCGTCGTGTTTGGATTGAGCAAGAAGGCCTTACGCGCACCTAGGTAATCGACGAAGTCCTTGATGGTGCTCATCTCGTGCATCAGCACTTCGAGGGAAATTTCATCAAAGACGTGGACAAATTCTTTGTTGGGATCTAATGGCCCAGTGGTGAATGGCAGGTCAGCATAGACATCGTGGTTCAAACCGGTCTGGATCATGTGCGAGCCGACGCTGCCTGAGAAGTGCTTAGCGCAGGCCTCAGCACTTCCCCGAGTCACTGCGACAAGGTGAAAATGTATCTTTGAAATGTCGGGAATCTGCACGGGCAGAGGTCGAGTGCATTTTGAATCCAAAAACACCCTATCTGGGAACCGTTCCAGCCAGCTTTTGGCGCCATACAACTGCTTCGCGGAACTTATAACGGCACGTTTATACCAGCGCTTCCAAGCAACCGCGGTTTCAGTCTCGGACTGATAGGTGATGTGCTTGTCGGAAAAAATGACGATGTCATCTCCAAATACGACCATTACATCGGCAAACTCCTTCGCACTTCCTTTCCCTTCGCGCATGTCCTGGTCAGTGTGCAAGTTGGCGTGGGCCCATAGGCTCAAGAACGACTTGCGGCATAGCCTCATCAGCAATCGCTCGGAGTCATTCACGCCCTCTGCATCCGATATGTCGAAAACACCTGGTCTTTCCGAGCTAGACATTCAAATCCCCCCTACTTGTTCAAAATAATCTATCAGAAGCCGAAGCCGGGTTTACGGCGATCTATCCAGCCCAAGCAATGCCTCCCGCCGGTTCAGGTGAGCAACAGTTGAGCCCCACCCTTCGGTCGCTCTGCAGCGTCGGCAGGGGGCGACCTGACGCTCCGTTTAAGCTCGCTCGTGCGGATGGATGAGTTCTGGCCATGACGAGCGGAAATGGGGGGCGGTTTAGCCGAACAGCTTTACGGGGTGACGGCTGCCGCTGAAACAAGCAAAATGTAAACAACCCGTCCCGTTGCAGGGGGCTTATTTACATCTTTTCTGTTCGGAGATCGTTATGTGTGTCCAAGACCTTGATTTTCAAAGGGTATGCGACCTGTTTACGCTCTCTACGTATACAGAACCGTTCTGATCGTCAGCTGACAGCAAGAGGCCCCGCACTGCGGGGCCTTTTCATTTCTGCCGACGCGGCTCAGGCTGGCTTGAAGAAGCGCTTGCGTAGCAGGCCCTGGCAGATCCACAGCACCAGCGCCAGGCTGATGCC
>JAAIGE0100112811.1_pt1 | contig 15834 bp, 14 predicted proteins | sample 6487951 | NCBI WGS metagenome assembly JAAIGE01 (sample SAMN13974128, study PRJNA590717) | phyllosphere metagenome | biome: tomato field; feature: multiple bacterial spot infested tomato fields; material: tomato leaves; isolation source: leaves from tomato fields | host: Solanum lycopersicum ... | reverse complement strand
GATCGAAATCAATGCACGGCCGCCGCCGCGCTCTTCCAGCTGTTTGGCGGCCGTGGCCACCACGCGTGCGCCAGTGGCGGCGAACGGATGGCCGGTGGCCAGCGACGAGCCCAGCGGATTGATCTTGTCCGGGTCGATGCGTCCCAGCGGCGCATCCAGCCCGAGGCGATTGCGGCAGTAATCCTCGCTCTCCCAGGCACGCAACGTGCACAGCACCTGCGCGGCGAAGGCCTCGTGGATTTCGTAGATGTCGAAATCCTGCAGGGTCAGGCCCTGACGCGCCAGCATCTGCGGCACCGCGATGGTGGGCGCCATCAGCAGGCCTTCGCCATGCACGAAGTCGACTGCCGCCACCTGTGCATCGCGCAGGTAGGCCATCGGCGTGTGGCCATGCGCCAGCGCCCAGGCTTCGCTGGAGAGCAGCACCGCGGCGGCGCCATCGGTGAGCGGGGTGGAATTGGCGGCGGTCAACGTGCCGCGGCCGGAGGTCTTGTCGAAGGCCGGGCGTAGCGTGGCGAGTTTTTCCAGCGACGTGTCCGCGCGCAGGATGTTGTCGCGCGAGACGCCGCGGAACGGCGCGATCAGCGAGTCGAAGAAACCGCGCTCATAGGCAGCGGCCAGCTTGTGGTGCGAAGCCACCGCCCATTCGTCCTGCGAATCGCGCGAGATGTTCCATTCCTTGGCCATGTCCTCGCAGTGGTCGCCCATGCTCTTGCCGGTACGCGGCTCAGCCACGCCCGGGAATTCGGGCTTGAGCTCGGAGAACTTGAAGCCGGAGGTCAGTGCACGGATCTTGTCACCGGTGCTCTTGGCGCGGTTGGCAGCCAGCAGGCGCGCGCGCAGCTTCTTGCCGTACACGATCGGCACGTCGGAGGTGGTGTCCGAACCGCCGCCGATGCCCGATTCGATCTGGCCCAGCGCGATCTTGTTGGCGACAGTGATGATGCTGTCCAGCGAAGTGCCGCAGGCGCGCTGCAGGGTGATGCCGGGGGTCAACGGCGACAGGCCGGAGGACAGCGTGGCTTCGCGGCCGAGGTTCCAGTCGCTGGAGTGCTTGATCACCGCACCCATCGCCACTTCACCCAGCTGCTGGCCGTGCAGGCCGAAACGTTCGACCAGCGCGCCCAGCGTACGGACCGACATGCCGAGGTTGCCGACATCCGAATACGCGGTGTTCTGGCGGCAGAACGGAATGCGGACGCCACCGAGGATGGCGACGGGACGAGCGTTGGGCATGGAGATACCTGGCATGGATGAGGGTGTCTGCAACATGGCCTGCACGACGGAGCAGGCATAATGGAGCCAAGTGTAGCTGCCGCCCTGTGATGGGCCAACCGTGGAACCATGAGCAAACCCGACCCCGCGATGAATGCCCTTGGCGTGCTGGCCCTGGAACTGGCCGGCGGCGAAATCCCCCGCCAGGCGGTGCTCAGCGCCGAACAGGCCGGTGAACTGGCCGAACGCGTCGGCCGTGACCTGGCCAAGCAAGTGCCGCAGGTGGCCGAGCTGGACCTGGTGTTCGCCGCCGCCCATTTCGACCCGGCCGAAGTGCTGCGCCCGGGCTGGCCGATCCACCGCCGCCTGGAAGAACTGCAGATGCGCGCACCGGGCCGCAACCAGGGGCCGCGGCTGCTGGCCTTCGGTACCGACGCCAGTGGTGATGTGCCGCTCCCGTTCCAGGCCGATGCCAGCCTGGTGGGCGGTGGCCTGCGCGTGGTGCCGTTCCTGCTGACCGGCAGCGACGTGGCCACCACCAATGCGGTGGCCGAAGCGCTGGAAGACACGCTGCTGGCCAATGGCATGGCCCATGCCGACACCGCGCTGATGGCGCAGAACGCGTTCGGCGCCCGTATCGAGCATGCGCGCTATTTCACCGTGAACGACCTGGCCGCGATGATGTCGATGCAGTACGACAACCAGGGCCTGGCCGCGCTGTGGCCGCTGATCGAGACTGCGATCATGGCTCCGGGCGAGGACGAGTGGCTCAATGCCGCGCCCGAGCCGCTGCTGCGCTATACCCATGGCGAAGCACGCATGGCGCTGTTCGATCCGGCCGGCTGGTGCGCGCATTACGACCACGGCAACAACGACTGCGACCGCCTGCAGGGTATCTACGAGCAGTTCCTGATGCGCCAGCGGCAGATGGCTGCGGTGCTGGAAGCGCACGGCGTGCCGGTGCTGTTCGTGCACTGCGAAGCCGGGCAGGACGCGCGCGAGCTGCTGGCGCGCTGATCGGAAACAGCCGCCGCCGCGTGTTGTAGAGCCGAGCCCATGCTCGGCTCAGGTCCACCGAAGAGCAGGTAATGCCCGCCGCTGGCCGGCACTACCGATCAAGAAAAACGCCGGCTTGCGCCGGCGTTTTCCATTTCCGGCAAGGCCGTCCTTACGGCGCCTTCTGGATCACAGCGCACGCCAGGCGTGCGCCGGCATTGCCGGTCGGCTGGGTCTTGTAGTCGTCCGCATCGGCGTGGACGATCAGGCCTCGGCCGATGATGTCGAAGTCATCACCCTTGCCGATGTTGACGTTGCTCGACACCGGGCCGTCGATGGTGGCCACGCCCTTGTCGTCGGCCTTGATGTTGGGCATGTCGCCGCCGTGGTGCGGATCGACGGCCACGCTACCGTGGTCCTGCTTGCCCGGGTTGAAGTGGCCGCCGGCGCTCATGCCGTCCGGCGCGCTGCAGTCGCCCTTCTCGTGGATGTGGAAGCCGTGTTCGCTGCCCGGCTTCAGGCCGCTGATCTGGCCGGTCACGTGGACCTTGCCGTCGACCACCTTGAAGGTGACGCTGCCCTTGGTCTCGTTGCCCTGGGTCGGTGCCAGTTCGGCCGTCGCCGAGGCGTCGGCAGCCGGAGCTGCTGCCGGCGCTGCGGCCGGTTCGGTGGTGGCGCCCTCGGCCGGGGCGGCCGGCGGGGTTTCAGTCTGCGGCGCGGCGGGCTGCTGGTTGCAGGCCGCCAGGCCCAGTGCGGCAATGGCCGCGAACAGCGAAGTGTGGATCAGACGCATGGAATCTCTCCCTGGATGATGCCGGCAACGATCAACGGACAACCCGGATCACGCCACAGGCGATGCGGACGCCGGCATTGCCGGCGGGCTGGCTGCGATAGTCGTCGGCATTTGCATGCACGACCAGTGCACGTCCGGCGATATCGGTGGCGGCGCCTCCGCCAAGGGTAACCCCCTTGAGGTGGATATCGACGTTGGCGCGGCCCTGGGCGTCGGCACGCAGATTGTCCATGTCGCCCAGATGGTGCTTGCCGGTGCCGGCGCGGCCATGCGCGGTGCCACCGGGGTTGAAATGGTTGCCGGCGCTACTGGCATCCACCGCGCTGCAGTCGCCGCGCTCGTGGATGTGGAAGCCGGCCTGCTGCAGGGGCTGCAATCCACCGACCAGGCCGGTGATGTGGATGCCACCGGGTTCCACCATCAGCGCGATGCGGCCGCTGACGATGCTGGCCGAGGCCGGCGAGAGGTTGGCCTCGGCCTGCTTCGCGGCGCTGACCAGGGTCGGCGGTGGCGGGGTGGGCTCGGCCTTCTTCGGCGCACTGCCACAGGCAGACAGCAGCACGGCGGCGGACAACGGCAGGATGGCAAAGGACAGACGCATCGAAGACTCCTTGCAGGTGACACTACGGACGGCATCGTCCATGAACGATCAACAGTTCGGCAAGCGGGTGCGAGGATCGCGTGCAGGGACCGTTCAATGGCCCCCGCGGCGGCGCCCGGCGCCCAGCTTGCGGGTGAGGGTATTGCGGCCGAGGCCCAGGCGGGCAGCGGCTTCGGCACGGCGGCCATGGGTGATCTGCAGCGCCGCCTCCAGCAAGGCATGATCGACCCGCTCGCGCACCTGTGCGTGCAGTCCTTCCACGCCCTCGCCCAGCTGCCGGCGTGCCCATTCGGCCAGCAGCGCCTCCCACTGCCCCGGATCGGCGCCACTGGCGCTGCTGCGGCGGCCCCGCGTGCGATTCAGCGCGGTATCAACGTCGGCCACGCCGATGGTATCGGCGGCGGCCAGCGCCGCCATCCGCCAGCACACGTTCTCCAGCTCGCGTACGTTGCCCGGCCAGTCGTGCTCGCGCAGCGCCTGCAGGGCGGCGGCGGTCAACCGCTTCGGCGGCGTATCCAGCCTGTGTGCAGCGGCAGCCAGGAAGGTGCTGGCCAACTGCGCGATGTCCTCGCGGCGCTCGCGCAGCGGCGGCAGCTGCAGGCGCACCACGTCCAAGCGGTGCAGCAGATCGGCGCGGAACCTCCCCTGCGCCACCAGACCTTCCAGGTCCTGGTGGGTCGCGGCGACCACGCGCACATCGACGCGGATCAACTCGCGGCCACCGACGCGGAAGAACTCGCCCTGTGCCAGCACGCGCAACAGACGGGTCTGCAGCGGCAGCGGCATGTCGCCGATCTCATCCAGGAACAGGGTGCCACCGTTGGCCTGCTCGAAGCGACCGATATGGCGGCGCTGGGCACCGGTGAAGGCGCCGGCTTCGTGGCCGAACAGTTCGCTCTCCAGCAGCTCGGCCGGGATGGCGGCGGTATTGAGCGCAACGAAGGGCGCCTGTGCGCGCGGCGATTCGCGGTGCAGGGCATGCGCCACCAGCTCCTTGCCGGTGCCGGTCTCGCCGGTGATCAACACCGCCAGCGGTGCCTGCGCCAGGCGGCCGATGGCGCGGAACAGGGCACGCATCGGCGGGGTGTCACCCACCAGCTGCGGTGGCTGATCGCTGCGGGTTTCGGCTGCGGTTGTGGGCGCAGCCATTGCCGGCGCCACCGCCGGCAGCACGCGCTGCGCCAGCGCCACTGCATCATCCAGATCAAACGGCTTGGACAGGAATTCATGCGCGCCGCCGCGGAATGCACCGGCGGTACTGGCAACATCGGTATAGGCCGACATCACCACCACCGGCAGCTGCGGCAGCGCGGCCTTCAGCTTGTCCAGCAACACCAGGCCACCGTCGCCCGGCATGCGTACATCGGTGAACAGCAACGCCGGTGGCGGGCCCTCGCTCAGGGCCTGCAGGGCCGGAGCGGCGCTGTCGAAATCGACCACCTGGTAGCCCGCCTCGCGCAGCGCGGTGCACAGCACGAAGCGCACGGCACGGTCGTCGTCGACCACCCAGATGCGTTGTGCGGGAGTGGAGGCGTCAGACATCGCGCGGGGCTTCCTCGGCCGGGGCGGCGCCGTTGCCGATCGGCAGCAGCAGAGTGAACACGGTATGTCCCGGGCGCGAGCGGTAGGTCAGCGTGCCGCGATGTTCGCGTGCGACCTGCTGCGCCAGCGCCAGGCCCAGGCCAGTGCCTTCGGCGCGACCACTGACCAGCGGCAGGAACAGATGCTCGGCCAGCTCCTCGGGCACGCCACGGCCGTCGTCGGCAATCTCCAAGCGCAGCGCCAGCGTGTGCAGCTGCTCGGCGATGCGTACGCCGTGCTCGACGCGGGTGCGCAGGGTGATGTTGCCGGCACCGGCCTGGATCGCGTTGCGCACCAGGTTCCACACTGCCTGGGTGAGGCGGTCGGCATCGCCATGGAATTCGGGAATGCTGGGGTCGTAGTCGCGCTGCAGGCGTACCGCCCAGCCGGCCTCGTTCTCGGCCAGGCGCAGCACGCGTTCCAGCGCGGCGTGGATGTTCAGTTCGGCGTGAGGCGCGGCCGGGGCCGGTGACAGCAGCTGGTCGAGCAGGCCGTTGAGGCGTTCGATCTCCGAACCGATCAGCTCGATCAGCTCACGTTCGCTGGCGTCACGCTGGGCGGCGCGCCGGGCCAGCAACTGGGCCGCGCCCTTCAAGCCAGCCAACGGATTGCGCAGTTCATGGGCCAGCCCCTTCAGCGCCGCGCTGAGCGCGCTGGGCAGGGCCTGGGTCGGGTCGAGCCCGGGGAACTCATCGACCGGGTGCGCCTCCAGCAACCAGCCACCATCGTCGCGGCGGCTCATCCAGCCCTCGGCGAAGCGCGGTGCCTCACCGGGCACCGCCAGCGCCAGCCGGTTCAGGCGCAGGCTGTCGCGCTCATCGCGGGCCAGGAAATGGGCCAGCGCCTCACCCTGCACTTCCAGCGCGGCCAGGGGCTGGCCGAGCAGGCGGCGGATGCTGACACCCAGCCAACGCGCGAAGGCCGGGTTGCAGCCGATGATGCGGCCATCAGCCCCAGCCCAGGCCAGCGGCGTGCCCAGGGCGTCGAGGGATGGCGGCGGTGTGGGGTCGGACATTGCACCAATGTAGTGCAAAAACCGGATCCGGGGTCAGAGTCCTTTCCGTATGGAAAGGGATCCGACCCTGCGGGGCCTGCGACGGTTACACCGGGTAGCCGGTCGCCTCGCGGGCCTTCTTCCAGGCGATGTCGAACTCGCGCGCGCTGATTTCGTCGTCTTCATCGAAATCCATGAACGACACCGGCTGGTCGGCCAGCACGAAGCGGTCATCGCTCTGCCCGGTTTCATCGGCCCAGACCACCTTGGCCCCGTAGATCTCCACCTGGCGCACGATTTTTTCACCACGGGCTTCCATCAACACGTTGCCCTTGCCCAGGCTCGATTCGGCCCAGTGCTTGTAGTACTTCTTGCTGTTGGTCTTTGCGTTGGGTTTTGCGTATTTCATTGCATTGGTCCTGGCCGCAGGTGCGACCGGAAAGTTCGGAATGGCGCCATTATCAGGCATTCGCGCGCAGATCCCTTTCCTGCGGAGAGGGATCTGACCCCTGCCAAACTACTTCGGCAAGGGGGCGCCCTTCGGCCACAGCATCCAGATGCTGCCCTTCTGTTTCATGTCACCGGCCAGCTTGCCCGCGGCATCGCCGCTGCCCCAGTACAGGTCCGCGCGCACTTCGCCGGCAATCGCGCCGCCGGTGTCCTGCGCGGCCACCGGGCGCACCACCGGGCTGCCGTCCGGGCGCGTGGTGGACAGCCACAGCAGGCTGCCCAGCGGCACCACGGTGCGGTCTACCGCCACGCTGTAACCCGCCGTCAGCGGCACGTTCAGCGAACCGCGCGGGCCTTCCGGGCTGTCCGCGCTGCGTACGAAGAACACGTAGCTGGGGTTGCTGCGCAGCAGTTCCGGCACACGGGAAGGGTTGGCCCTGGCCCAGGCGCGGATCGCGTCCATGGTCACGTCCTCCTTCTTCAGCTGGCCCTGGTCCACCAGCCAACGGCCGATCGCGCGATAGGGATGCCCGTTCTGTTCGGCATAGGCCAGGCGCACCTGCGTGCCATCGGCCAGGCGAACCCGGCCCGAGCCCTGGATCTGCAGCAGCTGCAGGTCCATCGGATCGGTCAGCCAGGCCAGCACCGGGGCCTTGGCGCCCTTGGCCGCGATGGTGCCTGCATCGTCATAGGGCTTGAGCACCTTGCCATCGACACGGCCGCGCAGGCGCTTGCCCTTCAGTTCCGGGTAGACGCTGTCCAGCTGCACCACGATCAGGTCATCCGGCGTGCCGTACACCGGCACGGTGGCCTTGTCGGTGCGGGTCAGGCTGCCGGGGTAGATCGGCTCGTAGTAGCCGGTGATCAGCCCATCAGCCTGGTGCCCCCCGGCACGCAGCGCGTAGGCATCGAGGTCGCGCTGCAGGAACTGGCGGATCGCGGCAGGGTCCTTGTCGTTCACTGCTGCAGCCGTAGTGCAGGGCTTGGCCCAGACAGCGTCGTTCTTCAGGCGGGTGCAGCTGCTGCGCCAGGCAACGAAGCCGGCCTGCAGATCGGTATCGGAAACCGGCGGCAGCGCACTCCATTCAACCTTGGCGTAGGTGGCGGCAGGCTTGATTGGTGCTGGCGGTGCTTCGGGACGGGTGCCGGTGGTGCTGCAGGCCGCAAGCACGGCCAGCGCAAGAAGGCTCAAGCTCGTGCGGCTCAGGGGGGCGATGATGTCTTTCATTGCCCCAATGTAGAGGAAATGGCACGGCACCGGACCCGTCGGGTGCCCGGCGCCGCGCTCTCCCTTCAGCGTCCGCCGCTACCCAGCAGGCCACTGTTGCTGGTGGCGAACACCGGCGGCGGCACGTCCAGCATGGCATCGCTCACGGTGCGACCGGCCAGGAACTCGACGATGCTGCGGGCGATGGCGGGGTTGCCCGTCCACAACTCGTTGTGATGGCTGGCGTTGCGTACCAGCAGCGAGCGGCCGTTGCGGAAGCCTGGACGCAGTGCATCGGCGTTGGCTGGTGGCGTGCGTCCATCCAGCGTGCCGCTGATGAACAGCACCGGCACCTCGCTGCGCAGCGGGCCACGGAAGGATTCGCCCAGATCGGCCAGGCCCAGGCCGTTGCCGATGGCGGGGAACGGGAAGTTCAAGGCGTCGCCGAACAGGCTTTCGCGCGCCTGCGCCTCCACCCGTGCCAAGCGCTGCGGGCTCTGCCCGGACGCCACATCCATCGCCAGCCCCATTGCCGGGTACTCGGCGAACTGCGCACGCACGATCAGCACCAGGTCTGCCAGCGGATCGTAGTTGCCGCGCTCGGCCTCGCGCAGCACCAGCGGCAGCCACTGCTGGGTGTGCCGCTGGCCGAGCGCATTGGCGATCAGGATCTGCGCATCGAATTCACCGATGGTCACCTGGCGACCCTCGTGCATGCGGCTGCGGCCCTGCCGTGGCTGCTCACGCAGCGCCTGCAGCACGCGTGAGGCCGATCCGACCAGATCGTCGAAGCCATCCTTGCGCGCCAACTGCGCAAGCTCCTGCAGCAGCGCGTCGCTGCTCAGCGGCAGCTTCAGTGTGTCATCAGGACCTTCGGTGCCCATCAACACCACGCGCTCGAGGCCTTCACCGTGCAGTCGCACCGCAGCCAGGGCCAGATGCGTGCCGTAGCTCATGCCCCACAGGCTGATCTTCGGCACACCCAGCGCGCGGCGCAGGTCGTCAAGGTCGGCGGCGCTCTCGGCCGTGGTGTAGGCACCCAGATCAACGCCAGCCTGCCGCCAGAACGCCACGCACTTCGCTGCCGTTGCCTGCAGCGCGACCAGCGCCGTATCGCGCTGCAATGGCTGCGCATCATCGAATCGGGTCTGGTGCGGGCATTCCGGCGGCGGTTCGGACAGGCCGGCGCCGCGCTGGTCGAGCAGCAGCACATCGGTCTCGCGGCGGACCAGGTCGAACACCGGCCAGCGTGGGCCGCGCGCAGTGTCGATGCCGGAGCCGCCCGGGCCACCGGCCAGGTAGACCACGGGAGCGCTGCGACCATTGCCGCCGGTTGCACGCAGGCGTACCACTTTCAGCTGCATGCGTGGTCCATCCGGCTCGCTGTGCCGTCGTGGCACCGCAAGCACGGCGATTTCCGCAGGGATGCTGCCATGTGCCTTGGTCTGCAGTGTGTAGGGCTCGAACGCCAGTGCAGCCGGACTGGCCTGCGCGGGGGTGGCCACGGCCAGCGCCAGGCCGATTGCAGCCAGCGCGGCGGCGATGGCAGTGCGGCAACGATGGGAACTGCGGGGAAGCGTGCGGGCGCTGCGGGTCATGTCGGGCTCCGATGGAAGGACGTGCGCCACCAGCGTCTGCCCTTCCGCAGCACACGGGGCGTGCGCACCTGCCGAACGTCTCCAGGCGGCCGTCCACTGTCTCCACGCAACCGATAGGATGGCCTCCATGCAGATCCCACGAACCCTGGCTGTCCTTGCTGTGCTGCTTGCGGCCGTGGCCGTCTGGCTGCTCGTGTCGACGCCGCCACCCGGTCTGGTGCAGGTGCCGGGCGCGCAGATGGCGCTTGCGAACATCGGGGCCGCCGGCGCCGTGCCCGCGCGACCGCCGCAGGATCTGGACTGGCAGCCACTGGACCAGCGCGAGCTGGCAGGTTGGCGCGGCCCCTACTGGCTGCGCTGGCAGGTGCCAGCGCCGACCACCGCGGACGTGCATGGCCGCACGATGCGGCTGTCGCTGCGTGCCGCCAGCCAGCTGTACTGGAACGGCAACCCGTGGGTCGGCAATGGCGTGGTCGGCCGCAGCGCTGCGGAAGAGCACCCTGGACGCATCGACCTTGTGCGTGTGCTGCCTCCTGCTTCGGGCAACCGCAGCGACGAACTGATCGTGCTTGCGTCGAGCCAGCAGCAGCACTTCCATCTGCATGGTGCCGATGCGATGGTGCTGATCGCACCCGCGGCCGTGCTGTACGGCCAGATCATCCTGCCGTGGTTGATCGCCGCCTTCGCCACCGGTGCACTGGCGGCGGCCTGTCTGTACTTCCTCACCGTGTTGCGCGGCCAGACGCAGGCACCCGGGGCCCGTCTGCTGCTGGCACTGGGCGCAGTGGGGCTGGCACTGCCCGTGGTCGAGGCCTGGCGCTCCCTGCTGGGGTATCCCTATCCATGGCATGGCTCACGCCTGGTGGCACTGTTGTGCCTGCATGTGGCGGCAGCGGCGTTGCTGCCGGCCTATCTTGCACGCCGCTTCGCGGTAGCCATGCCGCGGGCCGCCTACCTTGGCTATCTGGCCGTGATCATTGCCGCCGCTGTCGCGCTGCCCGGCTTCGATACGCGCTCAGCGGCAGTGCTGCTGTCGAGCCTGATCGCCTCGGCAGGGGTACTGTTGCGCGCGCATGGCGAGTCCGAGGACCGCTGGCCGATCCTGGCCTTGCTGCTGGCCGGACTGCTGGCGCTGCTGGTCGCAGGCGGCGCCTTCCTCGATGGGCCCTTTTTCCTGCTGCTGGCGGTGCTGATGGTGTTCCTGCTGCTGCGCCACGCTGCCCAGTTGCAGGCACTGGACCGACACAACGCTTGGCTGAGCGAAGAACGCGCGCAGCTTTCGCTGCAGCTGCTGCAACGGGGCATCCAGCCGCATTGGCTGATGAACACCCTGACTTGCCTGCAGGAGTTGATCGAACAGGCACCAGCGCGTGCCAGCCGCCTGGTGGAATCACTGGCCGACCAGTTTGATCGCCTGCGCGACAGCAGCAGCCGGCGCAGCGTTCCCCTGCAGGACGAACTGGCGCTCTGTCGCAGCCATCTGGATATCGTTGGCATGGCATTGGACCAGCGCATGCGGTTGGAGGTCGATGGCGAAGACGCGATGCTGTCGTTGCCGCCCGGCATCCTGCATGCCCAGGTGGAGAATGCATTGACCCACGCAGGTGCGCTGGCCTGCGCAAAGCATCCGTTCCACCTGCACGTGCAACGCACCAACGCGCGCTGGATACTGGAGCTGCGCAGTGCGCGGGGTTCCGCCCCACACCGTGGCCGCGGCACCGGCACGCGCTATATCGAGGCCAGCCTGGCCGCCGCCTGTCCTGGCGGATGGGCCTTCGTGCAGGGCGCCGAAGGCGACCACTGGTGCAGCCGGATCGAACTGACATGCGCATCCTGATCGTCGAGGATGAGCCGCTGGTACGCCAGCGCCTGCTGCGCCTGTGCAGTGAACTGGCAGGCGCGCGCGCGCGCTTCGACGCCGTTGCTGATCTGGAGTCGGCCGGAGATCGACTGCAACGCAGCGTCTACGATGGCCTGCTGCTGGACCTCAACCTGGGCGGCGACGATGGTTTCGAGCTGCTTCGGCGCGCGGTGGCCGGACGCTATCAGTGCGTGGTGGTGTCGGCCCATCGCGATCGCGCGCTGCAGGCATTCGAGCATGGTGTGCTCGACTTCGTACCCAAGCCGTTCTCGCGTGAGCGCCTTGGCCAGGCACTGGAACGCCTGCTCGACACCGGCGGCTCCCGCCCTGGCCGCGCGCGCTATCTGGGTGTCTGGCGGGCGCAGGGCACGGCGACCGTAGAACTTGCTGACGTGCTCTGGATCCGCGCCGACGGCGACTACAGCCAGGTGCGCATGCGCGATGGCCGCAGCGAGCTGCACGACAAGTCCCTGGCCGGACTGGGCAGCGTGCTGCCTGGCGACTTCGTGCGTTGCCATCGTTCCTATCTGGTCAATCTGCAGCATGTGCGCATGCTGCATGCAGGATCGGGCAGCCGTTACTGGCTGGTGTTGAGCGATGGCAGCGAGCTGGCCGTGGGCCGCGCGCATGTGGCGGCAATACGCGGAGAGCTGGGGATGGAGTGAGGTGTGGAAGCTGCCAGCCATGGGCTGGCACTACTGCACTTCGTGGTGGTGGCCGCGCTGCGCGCTCGCCGGGCATGGCCCGGCGCTACCCACTTCCGGGTGTTCTGCGCCGCGCGAGCATCTACGGGGTCTGCAGCAGCAAGGAATGCAGGATGCGGGCATCTTCGGCATCCAGCGTCTTCGGCAGGTCGTCGCGGCCACGGAAGCGACGGTGGAAGGCGGCGACGGTGGCCTCGCGGTTGTCCAGCGGGTAGCCAAAGCGGGCCAGCGCATTCCATGCATCGAAGCCTTCCGGTGCCGCACCATCGGCGGCGCGCGGCCACACGCCGAACCCGGCGTCGGCCAGCTGCTGCCAGGGGAAGAAGCGGCTTGGGTCCTGCTTGCGGGTCGGCGCCAGGTCGGCATGGCCGATGACCTGCCGCGGCGGGATGTTCAGCCGTTCAGTGAGATCGCGCAGCAGCACGATCAATGACTCGATCTGCGCCGGGCTGAAGGGACTGCGACCGTCGTTGTCGAGTTCGATGCCGATCGAGGCTGAATTGAGATCGGTGATGGTGCCCCAGCGCCCGGCACCGGCATGCCAGGCGCGGCGTTCATCGGCCACCAGCTGGTAGCGATGGCCATCGGCGCCGATCAGGTAGTGCGCGCTGACCCGTCCGCCGCTGTTGGCGGTACGCAGCGTGTGCAGGCTCTGCTGCACCGACTTCTGCTCGGTGTGATGGATGACGATGATGACCGGCGTGCGCGCGTTCTGGTTCGGCGACGGCACCCAGGTGGCGAGCGGATTGCGGGCTTCCTGTGGCGCGGAAGCGCAGGCGGCCAGCAACAGACAGGCCGAGAGCATCAGAGCGGTGCGGATCGGGTGCATGGCCCGATTGTGCGCGATCAGGCCGGATGATGCATGCCACGGTGCCGACCAACGGTCGGCACCCACCAGAGCAGGAGCAGTGCCAAGCAAGCTTGGCACCCACCAAACGCAAAGGCGGCCCCGCAGGGCCGCCCGCCACGCATCAGGCCTCGTAGGCCGATTCGCCGTGCGAGGTCACATCCAGGCCAGTACGCTCTGCTTCCTCGGTCACGCGCAGGCCGACCACGCTGCGCACCACCAGCAGGATCAGCGTGGTCACCACCGCCGACCAGACCACCGTCAGGCCAACACTGACCACCTGCACCCACACTTGGTGCGCGATATCCAGATCGGCCTTGGTGCCGCCCAGCGACTGCGCACTGAACACGCCGGTGAGGATCGCGCCGACGATACCGCCGACACCGTGTACGCCGAACACGTCGGCGGTGTCGTCCACCTTCAGCAGGCGCTTGAGACCGGTCACACCCCACACGCAGACCACACCGGCGACGAAGCCGATGACGATCGCGCCGAGCGGGCCGACTGTGCCACAGGCCGGGGTGATGCCGACCAGACCGGCCACCGCACCCGAGGCGGCGCCCAGTGCCGACGGCTTGCCCTTGCTGATCGCTTCGACCAGCGTCCAGCCCAGCACGGCAGCAGCGGTGGCCAGCACCGTGTTGAGGAAGGCCAGCGAGGCGACGGTATCGGCGGCGGCGGCGGACCCGGCATTGAAGCCGAACCAGCCGACCCACAGCAGCATCGCGCCGATGTAGGTGAACGGCACGTTGTGCGGCTTCAGCGCGGTCTGTCCGTAGCCCAGGCGCTTGCCGACGAACCACGCGGCGACCAGGCCGGCGACGCCGGCATTGATGTGGACCACGGTGCCGCCGGCGAAATCGATCGCACCCATTTCACCGAGGTAACCGCCACCCCACACGATGTGCGCCATCGGGATGTAGCTGAGGGTGAACCACAGCGCCGAGAACAGCAGCACCGCACGGAACTTGATGCGCTCGGCGAAGGCGCCGACGATCAGTGCGGTGGTGATGCCGGCGAAGGTCGACTGGAAGGCGACGAACAGGTAGTCCGGCAGGCCCTTGATCGGGGTGTTGCCCACCGACTCCGGCGTGAACCCCTTGAGGAAGGCGAACTCGGTGAACGAACCGAAGAACGGATTACCGGCGCTGAACACCGCGCTGTAGCCATAGGCCACCCACAGCAGCAGCACCAGCGAGAACACGACCAGGATCTGGCTGAGCACCGACAGCACGTTCTTCGAACGCACCAGGCCGCCGTAGAACAACGCCAGGCCCGGCACCACCATCAGCAGCACCAGCAGGGTGGAGGTCAGCATCCACGCCACGTCGCCATGGTCGTAGGCCGCGGCGGCTTCGGCGACGGCAGGTGCGGCAGCCGCGGCGACCGGGTCCTGCAGCGGTTCGACCGCTACGGTTTCGCTTGGCAGCGGCGACACCTGGGCCTGCGCATGGGCAGTTCCCGGCCAGGCGCCAGCAGCCAGCGCACTGAGCAGCATCAACAGGCACACCAGATGGAACCGGGATTGCCACCCGGTGAGAAGGCGCATCTTCATGGGGGAGTCTCCGGAAGGGGGTTACAGCGCGTCGGCACCGATTTCGCCGGTGCGGATGCGGATGACCTGTTCGACGGCGGTGACGAAGATCTTGCCGTCACCGATCTTGCCGGTGCCTGCAGACGACTGGATCGCTTCGATCACTGCGTCGGCACGTTCGTCGGTGACCACGGTTTCGATCTTGATCTTGGGCAGGAAGTCGACCACGTACTCGGCACCGCGATACAGCTCGGTGTGGCCCTTCTGGCGACCGAAGCCTTTCACTTCGGTCACGGTGATGCCCGACACGCCGGCATCGGACAAGGCCTCGCGGACCTCGTCGAGCTTGAACGGTCGGATGATGGCGGAGATCAGTTTCATGCGCATGTCCCGATGGCGGATGGGGCCAGCGCGCCAACGCGCGATGGCATCAGGCAACCACGGGCCATCGTGTTGATGGCCGTGGCTGTTGCACCGGACACGAACCGGGCCGGGACAGCCGTGCCTCTCTCCTTGCACGGCCGACGCGGGAGGGAGGGCGGCCCATGTCGCGTATCCGGTCTCTCTTACCCCTGGATCAGCGGGCCAAGGGCCCGCGTTTCCAATGCAGCGGACCAACGGTCCGCTCTACCACGGCGGACCGTGGCCCGCCCTGCGGCTCCCCAGCCGCGAAGACGGAAGCGATGGCGGCGGGTGGGAGGGGGAAGCCCACCGCCATCGCCACCGATCAGCTGGCGTAGTACAGCTGGTATTCCAGCGGGTGGGTGGCCGCGCGGAACTTGGTCACTTCCTGCATCTTCAGCGCGATGTAGCCGTCGATGAAGTCATCGCTCATCACGCCGCCGGCCTTCAGGAACTCGCGGTCCTTGTCCAGCGCTTCCAGCGCCTGGTCCAACGAGGAGCAGACCTGCGGGATCAGCTTCTCTTCTTCCGGCGGCAGGTCGTACAGGTCCTTGTCGCTCGGTGCGCCCGGGTCGATCTGGTTCTTGATGCCGTCCAGGCCGGCCATCATCAGCGCGGTGAAGGTCAGGTAGCCGGACTGGATCGGATCCGGGAAACGCATTTCGATGCGGCGTGCCTTCGGGTTGGACACCCACGGAATGCGGCACGATGCCGAACGGTTGCGCGCCGAGTAGGCCAGCATCACCGGCGCTTCGTAGCCCGGCACCAGGCGCTTGTAGCTGTTGGTGCCCGAGTTGGCGAAGGCGTTGATGGCCTTGGCGTGCTTGAAGATGCCGCCGATGTACCACAGCGCCATCTGGCTCAGGCCGCCGTAGCCGTCACCGGAGAACAGGTTGGTGCCGCCCTTGGACAGCGACTGGTGCACGTGCATGCCGCTGCCGTTGTCGCCGACGATCGGCTTGGGCATGAAGGTAACGGTCTTGCCGTTGCGGTGCGCCACGTTCTTGATCACGTACTTCATGCGCAGCAGTTCGTCGGCCTTCTGCACCAG
>JAAIGE0101240212.1_pt1 | contig 15844 bp, 13 predicted proteins | sample 6487951 | NCBI WGS metagenome assembly JAAIGE01 (sample SAMN13974128, study PRJNA590717) | phyllosphere metagenome | biome: tomato field; feature: multiple bacterial spot infested tomato fields; material: tomato leaves; isolation source: leaves from tomato fields | host: Solanum lycopersicum ... | reverse complement strand
GAACACCAGCGGCGCGCCGGTCCTGGTGGCCTTCGCGACCCAGGGCGGCCAGGCCGAGCGGATCGCGCTGCACAGCGCCGGCGCCCTGCGCGCCGGCGGCCGCGCGGTCGACCTGCGCGCCGTGTCGGCGCTGGCGCCGGGAGACCTGGCCGGCTACGGGCAGGCGCTGTTCGTGGCCAGTACCTTCGGCGAAGGCGAGGCTCCCGATTCCGCACGGCGCTTCAGCCGCGAACTGGAGGCGTGGCAGTCGATGTTTGAGGGCTGCCGCTTCGCCGTGCTGGCGCTGGGCGACCGCAACTACGCGCGCTTCTGCGGCTACGGCCATGCACTGGACCGCCGCCTGCAGGCGCTGGGCGGCAAGCCGCTGTTCCCGCTGATCGAAGTGGACCAGGGCGACGAAACGGCGCTCGGACGCTGGATGCATGCGCTGGGCGGGCTTGGGGCCGCCAAGGGAGAAATGCGGCCAGCCGGAGAGGCCGCACCATTTTCGGACTGGGTACTTCATTCGAGGCGCCTGCTCAACCCGGGCAGCCAGGGCGCGCCGCTGTACGAAATCGCCCTGCGGCCAGGCCTCGAGGCCAGCTGGCAGGCGGGCGACTTGCTCGAGGTCGCCGTTCCCGCGGCGCCGTTGGCGCCGCGCCGCTATTCGATCGCCAGCGTGCAGGAGGACGGCGCGGTGGAACTGCTGGTGCGCCAGCAGCGCCACGAACACGGCCTCGGCCTGGCCTCCGGCTGGCTGACCGAGCACCTGGCCGTCGGCGGGTCGGTGCGCGCCCGCCTGGTCGCCAATCCGGGCTTTCATGCACCTGGCGACGACCGCCCCTGCATCTATATCGGCAACGGCTCGGGCATGGCCGGCTTGCGCGGTCACCTGCGCGGCCGCGCCGCCATGGGACGGGGCCGCAACTGGCTGCTGTTCGGCGAGCGCCAGCGCGCCTTCGACAGCCTGTGCGACGCCGAGCTGGCGGTCCTGCGGGCGGCGGGCATGCTGCCCGAACTGGACCTGGCGTTCTCGCGCGACCCGCAGCCCGAGTATGTCCAGGACCGCCTGCATGCGCGCGCCGACCTGCTGCGCCAGTGGATCGACGACGGGGCCACGATCCACGTCTGCGGCAGCCTGCAGGGCATGGCCGGTGCGGTGCACGAGGCGCTGGCCGCGATCCTGGGACAGGCGGAACTGGAACGCCTGATGGACACGGGGCGCTACCGGCGCGACGTCTACTGATTCACTTGCCGCCCTGGAGCCGCTGCACGGTCTGGTCGGTGGTCCACAGTGCGTTGGCGATGTAGCGGTAGTTGACCAGCGCGCTGGCGTAGCCGTCGCCTTCCGGGGTCTTGGGGCCGGCCACCGCATCGCGCACCACGGCTACCTCGAAGCCGCGCTCGAGGAATTCGCGCAGGTGCGACTCCACGCACAGGTTCGACAGCATGCCGGCCAGGATGATCTTGTCCACGCCCTGCTTGCGCAGCTGGAGCATCAGGTCGTTCGATTGCGGGCCGTACAGCTTGTGCGGCGAGGCGACGACGGTCTTGCCGTCCTCGATGTACTGCTTGAATTCGGGCATGAAGTCGGCGCCGGAGCCGCGAAAGCCCTCCAGGCTCAGGGCGCTGGGGCGGTCGAAGATCTTGATCTTGTGCTGGAAGATCTCGGCCGGGCCGCCGTGCTTCCAGGCGTGGTCGTGCGGATAGTAATAGTGGGGCGAGATCGACACCACGATGCCGGCCGCCTTCGAAGCCTTGAACAGCTTGGTCAGGTTGGGCACCAGGTTCTGCTCGGTGACGCTTTCGCCGACCACGCCCCATGCCGCGCCCTTGGCGCTCATGAAGTCGATCTGCGGATCGATCACGACCAGCGCCGTGCGCTTGAGGTCGAGCTGCATGCCCGGATCGGGCAGGGCCGGCTTGGCGGGATCGGCATACTTCGATGGAATCTGGGCGGCGGCGCCGGTGGCGAACAGGACGCCGGCGAGGGCGCAGGCCAGCGCGCGGCCGATGGTGGATGGTTTGGTGGTCATCAGGGTTCTCCTTGTGGATGGACCTCCATTACATCCCTGCGGCGCATGGCTCGCCAGCCCACATTTGGCGAGCCCGGCGTCCCCCTGATTCCGGATGGCATTGTTGTCCTAAAACGTGGTAAGCTGGTTTTTTAAGCCATCAGCGCAGATAGCGCCAGACGATGCCGGGAAATCCCGCCACCGCGAACAGGACCAGGGTGACGGGCCACAGCTCCCACGCGGTGACCGGCGCATGGCCGGCGCCGCGCAGCGCCAGCTGGGCCCCGCCCACCCACAGCGCATAGCCGCCGAGGGCGAGCCCGAGGCGCGCCACGAACTTCCAGCGGCGCGCGCACCAGGGCAGGTTGGCCAGCAGCGCGCCGAGCGCCAGGTGGAGGGCGGGTAGCAGGTCGGTGTTCATCGCGGCCTCCTACAGCGCGCCATACGAATGCAGGCCGGACAGGAACATGTTCACGCCGACGAAGGCGAACAGCGTGATGCAGAAGCCCGCCAGCGACCACCAGGCCAGCGCCTTGCCGCTGATCTGCCGCACCAGGCGCGCATGCAGCCAGGCGGCGTAGTTGAGCCACACCACCAGCGCCCAGGTCTCCTTCGGATCCCACGACCAGTAGCCGCCCCAGGCCTCGGCCGCCCACAGCGCGCCGAGGATGGTGGCGATGGTGAAGAACACGAAGCCGAGCGCACTGCTGCGGTAGCACAGTTCGTCGAGCCAGCGCCGCGACGGCAGGCGCGCCGCCAGCGCGGGAATCCCGGCCAGCAGCCAGGCGGCGCCGGTGGCGGCGGCGATCGAGAACGCGCCGTAGCCGATGAAGTTGGCCGGCACGTGCAGCTTCATCCACCACGACTGCAGCGCCGGGATCAGGGGCTGGATCTCGTGCGCCCCGCGGCCGTAGACGAACACGAAGGCCACCGCGGCGCTCACCGGCAGCATGGCGAACAGGCCGAGCTGGCGGTTGCCGGCACGGCGTTCCAGGTGCAGGTACAGCAAGGTGGTGAGGAAGCAGAACAGCACGAACACCTCGTACAGGTTCGATACCGGGATGTGGCCGATGCCGTCGCCCAGCAGATAGGATTCGTGCCAGCGCACCAGCAGGCCGACGAGGCCTGCGCCGCTGCCGATCCAGGCGGCGCAGGCGCCGCGCCGTAGCCAGGCGCTGGACGCCTTCCACCAGCCGATCCCGTACAGCAGGGTGGCGGCCCAGTACGACAATCCCATCCACAGGATGGCGCTCTGGCTGGACAGGAAGTGGCGCAGCAGGAAAGCCTCGTCGGCGCGCGCCGGGTCGCCCCGGTACAGGGCCACGGCGCCCACCGCCAGCAGGCCGCACGCGACGCCGAGGACTTGCAGCGCGCGCCAGCGCAGCCCCAGCACGCACAGGGTGATGGCGCTGCAGCCGAGGATCGCGAGATCGTATTCGTCCAGGCCGGTGTGGTGGCGCATCAGGACGTAGCCGACGGCGGCGGTGACCGCGCCGATGAACAGGCCGTCGCACAGGCGCGCCGGCAGGTGGAGCGGGGAGGAAACCCGGCCTTCAGGCGCGGGCAGCGTGGTGGACATGGGACACCTCGATGAGCAGGAGTTGATCGATGGCCGCGCGATGGGCGGCGAATTCTTCGTCCAGCAGCGGGCTGGGACGGTTGGCGTCGAGCGCCAGCAGCAGGGAATGGCCGTCGTAGTGCAGCCACAGGCGGCGCTCGCGGATGAAGGTCATGGCGACGACCCCGAGGGCCAGCAGGGCGGCGCCGAGGTAGACCAGGCCGGCGCCCGGTGCGCGCGTGACCTGGAGCACCGAGGCCTGGACTTGGCTATAGCCCGCCAGTTCGGCCGGCGCCAACATGCGCATGGCGCGCGCTTCGCTATAGGCTAGCAGGCTGTCGTTCAGCAGCTCTGGCGGCATGCCGGGCGCCAGGCGCGCGGCGGCGTGGCGCAGCAGGTCGAGCACCAGGCCGGCGCCGCCTTCGGGCGCCGCATCTGCCTCAACCTCGACCATCTGCGCGATGCCGGGCAGGCCTTCCGCTGCGTAGCGCGCCAGCAGGTGTTCGGCGCTGGTACGCAAGGTGGCGGCCAGGCGCGGGTCGCGGCTGCCGGCAGCTACTTGCTCTGCCGCGGCGCGGCGTGCGGCCGGGTCGTTCAGCGCCGCGCTCCAGGCGCGGTAGCCGTCCAGCGTGCCGGCGGCGTCGGCCGGCAGGCGCAGGTACTGCATCCCGGCGGCGCCGGCGTTGACGGCGCGGCGGCCGAACACGAACCAGCGCTTGCCCTCGATCTCGAACGGCTTCTGGTAGGACAGCCATTCCTCGGCCTGGCCCTGGCGGTCGCGCACGCGCAGCAGCACCGAGGGGCCCACGTCGACGCTGCGTTCGCCCGGCCGCGCCAGGCGCTTCCACGAGGCCGGCAAGCTGTCGCGCGCCAGCACATTGACAGTGCGCAGCTCGCTTGGCTCGAGCGTGACCGGCTCGCCGCCGACCAGCAGCGCCGCCGCCTCGCCGATGCGCAGCCGTTCGATGCCGTCGCCCAGGCGCAGCAGCACCGTGCTGCCGCCGTCGTCGAAGCCCGACTGGTACAGCGTCACGCCGCGGTAGCTGGCCGGCTGGTTGACCCGCAGCGTGAGCGGGATCACCCGGTCGCCGTCGCGGATCTCGATCTCGCTGGCGAAGTCGCGCGGCTGGCCATTGGCATGCTGCTCCAGGCTGAAGCGCTTGAGGCGGACCTCGAACGGCAGCGGCTGCACCAGGTAGCCGTCGCCGGCGGCCAGGATCGCGCTGTCGGCCGCGCCGCCTTCGGGCACGGTCAGCATGGCGCGGTAGGAACCTCCGCCGGGCGCCAGGCGCGCCGCGGGCGGCGCATCCTGCGGCGCCAGGTGCAGCGGGGCGGGCGCCGCGTCGCCGCGCCACAGCCGCCACTGCAGCGGCAGGTTGCCGTCGACCAGGCCGCCGATGCAGACCAGCACCATGGCGCCGTGCACCAGCACGTAGCCGGCGCGCCGGCCCACGCCGCGTCGTGCTGCCAGCACCCAGCCGCCTTGCGCGCCGGCGAGCGGTTCCTGGCGCAGCGCGAAGCTGGCGCCGCCGACCAGCGCGCGCAGCGCCGGATGGGCGGCGCTGGCGCTCACCCGGTCCAGCGGCCAGGCGGCGTGGTGCGGCACGCGCAGAAGGCTGGCGCGGCTGCGCTGGGCGCGAAAGCCGCGCATCTCGCGCCACATGGCCGGGGTGCGCTGCCACAGGCACAGGGCGGTGGAGGTGGCCATGAAGCCGAGCAGCGCCAGGAACCACGGCGCGTGATAGACGTCGGTCAGGCCGGCCAGGCGGAACAGCGCCGTCCAGTGGGCGCCATAGCGGCCGACATAGTCGGCGGTCGGCTGGTTCTGGTTCAGCACCGAACCGATGGTGGCGGCCAGCGCCACCACGCACAGCACCGCGACCGCGAAGCGCATCGAGCGCAGCAGGGCAATCATGACAGCCTCCTGTTCCTCCGGGCCGTGCCGGCCAGGGCCAGCCGGTACACCGCCGGGATCACCAGCAGAGAAAACAGCGGCGCGGTCAGCATGCCGCCGATCATCGGCGCGGCGATGCGCTGCATGACGTCGGCGCCGGCCGCGTCGGACAGCATCACGGGAATCAGCCCGCCCAGGATCACGGCCACCGTCATCGCCTTCGGCCGCAGGCGCAGCAGGGCGCCGGCGACCAGCGCGCGGTAGGGACGGCGCGGGTCGAGCGCCAGCGCCCCGTCGAGGTAGAGCAGCATCACGATGCCGAATTCGGCGGCCACCCCGGCCAGCGCGATCAATCCGACCACCACCGCCACCGACAGCTGGAAGCCCAGCAGCCAGGTCAGCCACAGGCCGCCGGTGGCGGCGAACGGCAGGCTGGCCAGCACCAAGGCGACTTTCGCGCCGCTCTTCAGGTGCAACTGCAGCAGGCCCGCGACCAGCGCCAGGGTCAGGATGCTGGCGCCCCACAGGCGCAGCTTGCCGTCCCTGAACTGCAGGTACTGGCCCTGCCAGCTCACGGCATAGCCGGGCGGCAGGCGCAGGCCGGCGTCCAGCAGCGGCTCGGCCGCCGCCAGGAAGCGTCCGGCGTCGCGCGAGGCGACGTCCACGTAGACATAGGCCACCGGGCGTCCGTTCTCGCTCTTGATCTCGGTGGGGCCGTCGGTGACGGAGAGGCGCGCCACCTGGGACAATCGCAGCTGGACGCCGCCCGGCGCCTCGAGCCGGATCCGTTCCAGCGCGGCCGGATCCTGGCGCTGGGCCAGCGGATAGCGCAGCAGCACCGGATAGCGTTCGCGTCCCTTGACGATGGTGCCGATCGTGTCGCCGCCCACGGCCGCCGCCACCGCGTCCTGGATGTCGGTCACCGCCAGGCCGTAGCGGGTGGCGGCGGCGCGGTCGATGTCGACCGCCAGGTAGCGCCCGGAGCCGACGCGATCGGCGAACACCGAGCGCGCGCCCGGCACCGTGCGCAGCAGGCGCTCGGCGGCGCGCGCCTGCTCGTCGAGCACCGCCAGGTCGGGTCCGCCGATCTTGATCCCGAGTTCGCTGCGGATGCCGGTCGACAGCATGTCGATGCGGGTCTTGATCGGATAACCCCAGGCATTGGTCAGGCCCGGGATCCTGAGCGCCGCGTCGAGCTTCTCGACCAGCGCCTGCTGGCTGGGAGCCGAACCGGCCGGCCACTGCTCGCGCGGCTTGAGCAGGATCGTGGTCTCGAGCATCGACAGCGGCGCCGGGTCGGTCGCGCTCTCGGCGCGGCCGGCCTTGCCGAACACCTGCGCCACTTCGGGCATGCCGCGGATGATGCGGTCGGTGACCGCCAGCAGTCGGGCCGCCTCGTCGGCGCCGATGCCGGGCATGGTGGTCGGCATGTACAGCAGCTCGCCTTCGTCCAGCGGCGGCATGAATTCCGAGCCGAGGCGGGAGAGGGGCAGCGCGCTAGAGGCTAGTACCACGAGCGCCAGCGCGATCGCCGCGCGCGGCCGGCGCAGCGCGGCGCCCAGCAGCGGCCGGTACAGGCGCTGGAGCAGGCGGTTGAGCGGGTTGGCCTGTTCGGATGGCAGGCGGCCGCGGATCAGGTAGCCCATCAGCACCGGCGTGAGCGTCACGGCCAGCATGGCGCTGGCGGCCATCGCATAGGTCTTGGTATAGGCCAGCGGCGCGAACAGGCGCAGCTCCTGGCCCTGCAGCGTGAACACCGGCAGGAAGGACACGGTGATGATCAGGAGCGAGAAGAACAGCGCCGGCCCCACCTCCACGGCCGACTGGCGCACCAGCAGCCAGATCGCGGCGCCCTTCGGAGGCGCCTGCACGCTCTCCAGGTGGCGGTGCATGTTCTCGATCATGACGATCGCGGCGTCGACCATGGCGCCGACCGCGATTGCGATCCCGCCCAGCGACATGATGTTGGCCGTCACGCCCTGCAGGCGCATGATCCACAGCGCGGCCAGGATTCCGAGCGGCAGGGTGACGATGGCCACCAGGGCCGAGCGCAGGCGGAACAGGAACACGCCGCAGATCAGGGCCACCACGATCGATTCTTCGACCAGCTTGCCGCGCAGGGTGGCGATGGCGCGCTCGATCAGGCCGGCGCGGTCGTAGGTGGTGACGATCTCGACGCCCGGCGGCAGGGTCTTGGCGAGGGTTACGAGCCGGGCGCGCACCGCATGTGCCACCTCGAGCGCATTGGCGCCGTGGCGCATCACCACCACGGCGGCGGCGACGTCCTCGACGCCATCCAGGTCGGCGATGCCGCGCCGCAGGGCAGGGCCGGTGCCGACCTGGGCCAACTGGTGCAGGGGGACGAGGCGCTCGCCGGCCGCCACGCCCACCTGGGCCAGGTCGGTCACGCCTTCCAGGCGGCCGTCCATGCGCAGCAGGTATTCGGCGCCGCCAGCCTGCAGCGGCGCGCCGCCGCTGGCGCGGTTGGCGCCGCGCACGGCGGCCGCCACCTGTTCCAGGCCGACGCCGTGGGCGGCAAGGCGCGCCGGATCGACCTCGATCTGGAACTGGCGGGATTGCCCGCCGATGGCGGCCACCTCGGCCACGCCGGGCACGCTCTGCAGATCGAGCTTCAGGTGGAAGTCCTGCAGGGCGCGCAGGCGCTCGGGTCCCTGCCTGCCCGTGCGGTCGCGCAGCGCATATTGGTAGACCCAGCCGATGCCGGATGCGTCCGGGCCGAGGCGCGGCATGGCGTCCGGCGGCAGCTGCCCGCGCGCCTGGGCCAGCACTTCCTGGACCCGGGTGCGGGCCCAGTACAGGTCGGTGCCGTCATGGAAGATCAGGTAGACGAAGGATTCGCCGAACATCGAGTAGCCGCGCACGGCGCGCGTGCCGGGCACCGCCAGCAGGGCGGCGGCCAGTGGATAGGTGACCTGGTCCTCGACCAGCTGCGGCGACTGGCCGGGAAACTCGGTGTTGACGATGACCTGGACGTCGGACAGGTCGGGCAGGGCGTCCAGCGGCAGGCGCTGCAGCGACAGCAGTCCGCCGGCCAGCAGCGCCAGGCTGGCGGCCAGCGCCAGGAGGCGGTGGCGCAGCGACCAGTCGATGAGAGAGGTGACGTTCATGGCATCGCTCCGCCATGCCCGTGGGCGTGACCGGCATGGGAAGCCGGGGAGACCGGAGCGGCCGGGGGCGTGCGGCAGATGTCCGGATCATTCGGGTTCATGGGCAGCATCGACGGATCGGGGCGGGCATTGGCCTGCAGCGCCAGCGCGCCGTCGAGCAGGAACTGGGCGCGCACCGCGACCCGGTCGCCGGCCTTCAGGCCGGCGGTGACCGCGATCGCTTCGTCGGACTCGATGCCGGTCTCGATCGCGACCCGCTCGAAATGGTTGTCGGGCGCGGCGCGCAGCACGTAGTCGCCGGCGCCGGTGCGGATCAGGGCTTCGCGCGGGATGCTGAGCCCATGCTGGCTGCGGGTGGCGATGGTGGCGTCGGCGAAGGCGCCGGGCACGAAGGCGGCGCCCTGGCCGCCGCTGAGGGCCACCCGCAAGCGCGCGGTGCGGCTGGCGGGATCGACCTGCACGGTGGACAGGTCGACCCTGGCCTCGGCCACGGCGCCGCGGTCGATGGTCGAGCGCAGGCGCACGCGGTCGCCATCCTTCAGCCAGGCCAGCTGGTCGGGGAACAGCGTCAGCTCGGCCCACAGGCGGCGGTTGTCGGCATACGCCAGGATCTGCTGCATCGGGGTCACGTAGCCGCCGGCGCGGGCGCCGATCGCGGTCACCACGCCGTCGCGCAGCGCGCGCACCGGCACCACCTCGACGACGCGGCGGCCGCGTTCGAGCTCCTCGACCAGTTCCTCGTCCATGCCGGCCGCGATCAGGCGCGCGCGGTTGCGAAAGCGCTCCTTGGCCAGGCTGCCCGCCATCGCGTTGGTGGCGCCGCCCATCCCGCTGTCGTTCGCCAGCAAGGCGTCCTTGCGCACCAGCAGCTCGATGTATTCGCGCTGGCGCTGCTGCAATTCGGGGGAGTAGATTTCGTACAGCACCTGGCCGCGCCGGATCCGGTCGCCGACGCCGCGCGCCTGCATGCTGCGCAGCCAGCCCTCGACCGTGGGATTGACCTCGACCACGGCGCTGTCGTCCGGGCTGATGCTGGCATAGGCGTGGATGGTGCGCGCCAGCGGGCCGCTGGCGACGAGCGCCGTCTCGAGGCCCATGCTGCGCTGGATCTCGGGCGCCACATGCATGCCGTCGCCGGCGTAACCTGTCCCGGCAGTTGCCGGCGCGCCGACCTTCACCAGGGTCATATTGCAGATCGGGCAGTTGCCGGGCCTGGGCAGGCGCAGGTGCGAGTGCATGCCGCAGGTGTAGAGGTCGCCGGCCGCATGCGCGGCGCCGGCGGCGCGGCGGGTCCAGGCGTAGCCGCCCGCCGCGCCGCCGGCGGCGACCAGCGCCAGGCCGGCGATGAAGGATCGGCGTGACAGTGCCATCTCGTACTCCTTGGGGATGAAGGCGGGCCTTGCGGCCCGCCCGCCTGGATCGAATTAACGAACCAGGATGTTTTCGCCGCGACCCATCTTCGGATCGGCGTCGTTGGTGAACTGCAGGATCGCGATGCCGCCGGTGAGGGCCTGGCGCATCGAGTGGGTCACCAGCGCGTTGGCGCCTTCGACCGGCGAGATGATGTCGAACGACGAGGCGTCGCCCGGGCCCACCACATAGCTCTGCAGGCCGTGCAGCTGGTTCTTCGGATTGCCGCTCGGGTAGACGCGGTCCCAAATGCCGGCGATCGCGTGGAACGAGGCGAAATCGTTGGCGCCCGCATTGATGAAGTGGATGCGCACGCGCTCGCCCGGCTTGGCCTGCAGCATGCGGGTCGCGGCCGGATCATGCACCGGGTCGTACTTGAAGATGCCGCCGTTGAACAGGATGTTGGTCCATTTGTTGTCCATCATCTCGGCCTGGTTGTCCGGGTTTTTGTACAGCTCGGACTGGATCAGCACGTATTCGCGATCGGCCTTCGGCATCGCCTTCTTGTCCTTCGGATCGACGATGATCGCGCCATACATGCCGCGCGCGATGTGCTGGATCATCGGATCGGCGCCGCAGTGGTAGTAGAAGATGCCCGGATAGTCGGCGCGGAAGGTGTAGCTGCCTTTCTCGCCCGGCTTGACCTGCTCGAAGTCCTTGACCACGTCGACCCGCGCCGCGTGGAAGTCCATCGAGTGCGAGTTCTTGCTCGACTTGTCGTTGTACAGCGTGAATTCGACGATGTCGCCTTCTTCCACGTGCACCACCGGTCCCGGGACCATGCCGTCGAAGGTCCAGGAGCGGTACATCGTGCCTTTGTTGTCGATCGGCGTTTCGACTTCCTTGGCGGTCATGCTGATCTTGACGGTCTTGGCCTGCGCCGCCATGGGCGCCAGGGTCGTCAAAACTGCGGCCAGCGCCAGGCCAAGCGCGCTGCAAAGTGAGGTTTGTTTCATGGTTGTTTCCCTGTTCTGAGTTATTTCGCGCCGCTCTTGCTGACGAAGCGCAGGTAAGTCACGAGTTCGTTGATCTGTTCGTCGTTCAGTACTCCTTCCCATTTAGGCATCAATACGGACTTGCTGACGGCCAGGCCGCCGCCCTTGATCGCCTTGAACAGGGTCTCGTCGGGGGTGTCGCCCATGGCCTTGGTGTCGGTGTGGTCGCGCGGCTTGACCGCCATCGCGGCGCTGTTGATGCCGTTGCCGTCGCGGTTGATGCCGTGGCACTGGACGCAGTAGGTGTCGTACAGCTTGACGGCCTTCGGATTCGGTTCGGCGGCGCGGGCGGGCAGCAGCGCGCAGGCCAGCAGCGTGGCCAGCGCAAGGCGCGGGAGCGTGATTGGCGTGGGCATCATTTCTTCTCCTGGTTCTTGAGCGTGGACAGGTAGCTGGTCAGCTTCTGCATGTCGGCGTCGGTCAGGCCCAGCGTCGGCATCCAGGTGTGCGGGTCGAAGCGCTGCGGATCCTTCATATAGGCCAGCATGAAGTCCGGCTGCAGGCGCGCGCCGGCGCTGTACAGCTCGGGCCCGGACAGCGGCGGATCGCCCGGCTTGGCCGCGTGGCACGAGGTGCAGCCGCGCAGCTTGGAGAACAGCATCGAGGCCATCGAGCCGCCCGGCTCGCCCTTGTGGGCGCCGGCCGTTACCAGGCCCTCCGGCTTGAGCGCCATCAGCAGCTCGGCCGCGGCCTTGGCGTCGGCCGCCGACAGCTTCGGATGCGGGGCGACCTTGGCCGCGTCGATGGTGTCGACCGACCGGTCGGCGCCGGGCTTGACGGCGTGGACGAACATGGCGCCGCCGGCGCGGATCGTGGTCGGGTTCTGCAGCCAGGCCACCAGCCATTCCTGGTTGAACTTGGCGCCGGCGTAGTACAGGTCGGGGCCCTTGCGCTCGAGGATGCGCTCGAGCGAGGCTTTCTCGGGCTTGGCGATCGCGTGGCAGGCCACGCATTGCTGGGACAGCAGGTCGGCGGCGCCGGCGGCGCCGGGCAGCAGGGCGAATGCGATTGCGGCAGCCGCGGTGCGCAGGGAAGTCGTGTTCATCTCTTCTCTCCTTACTGGACCGCCTGGCCCCTGAATCCATCGTGTGTATGGATGCCCGGACCCTTGCGCAGCGAATCCTCGTAGTAGAAGTTCGGCTCGAACTTCTTGTTCTTCCACTCGTAGAAGTCGGGCTTCTTGACCTCGGTGTATTCCAGCACGCTCATGATCCCGCCCATCGGACGGTCGCCGTTCATGGTGTGGGTGTCGACGTGGTCGTGCAGCATCCACAGGCCGGGGTTGTCGGCGGTGAAGATCACGTCGTAGCGCTCGCCCGGCGCCACCGCGATGGTGTCGGCCTTGTACGGCGCCGGCAGCGGGAAGCCGTCCTTGAAGGCGACCGTCATCACGTGGCCGTGCAGGTGGATGCTGTGGACCTTGTCGCCCGAGCCGATCAGGCGCATGCGCACCACGTCGCCCTTCGACACGCGCATCGGCTGGTTGTCGGGGTAGGACTTGCCGTTGATGGTGAAGTAGTCGTAGACGTCGCCCGGCACGCCGCCGAAACCGGGCTTGTTGGCCCACTTCGAATCCCAGTCCGAGAACATCAGGATGAAGTCCTTGGTGACGGTCTTCTCGAGCGCGGTCGGCTTCTTCGGCTTGACGATGAAGGGACCCCACATGCCGCGCAGGGCGACGTGCTCGTTGACGTTGACGTGGCAGTGGTACCACATGGTGCCCGAGGGCTCGGCGGTGAATTTGTAGGTGAAGGTCTCGCCGGGGGCGATGTTCGGCTGGGTCACGCCCGGCACGCCGTCCATCGTCCAGGTCCCTTTCTGCACCATGCCATGCCAGTGGATGGTGTGCGGCAGCGCGGTGACGTTGTTGACGGTGACTTCGACCTGGTCGCCCTCGTCGACGTAGAACAGGGGCCCCGGCACCTGGCCCTGGAAGGCGAAGGTATGGAACTGCTGCTTCTCGACCAGGGTGATGCGGGTGTCCTCGATATTCATCTCGAACTTGCGCTCGGCCGCGAACGCGGCGCTCCCGGCCAGGGCGCCGAACGCGAGCAGGGCGGCGGCGGCGCCGCGCCAGCCGCGGGTGGTGGCATGCATGGTGTTCTCCTTAAAAATGTATTTCAAATGCAGCTTTAAGCTCAAAAAAAACACCGGAAGCGGCGTCTCGTTCTTGAATATGTATATTGTATGTACATTATTGATTGTTCGCAATATTCGAAGGCCTGTTGCTGGCTATCGCTCTTGGGAGATGGGCAGCAGGCGGATGATGCGTTGTGGCTGCTGCTGATGCACGGGCTGTGCGATCTGCCGCGACACAGACAGCAGCGAGGCCAGCGTGTGGCGGTCGAGTTCTTCCAGGTAGGCCGCGGTGGCGCGCGCCAGCACGTGCTTCAGGCCGCAGTCCGGCCCCATGGCGCAGTTGCCGCCGCCACGGCCGAAGCACTCGGCCATGTTGAAGTCGGCTTCGGCCACGCGCACCACCTCGCCGATCCGGATGGCGGCGGCCGGTCGGCCCAGCCGGAAGCCGCCGTTGCGGCCGCGCACCGTCGCGACCAAGCCGGCCTGGCCGAGCGCGCACACCACCTTCATTAGGTGATTCTTCGAGATGCGGTGCAGGTCGGCCATCTCCTGGATGGTGAACTGCGTGCCGTCGTTGCCGGCCAGGTGCAGCAGCACGCGCAAGGTGTAGTCGGTGAAGGAAGTCAGGCGCATGGATAGTGACGCCGCAGGCTGGACTGCATGGCGATGGTTTGAAGATATATTTACAATCTATCTTATCGCGGACTTGCACCAAGTCAAGCAAACCAGGCGCAGCGGACCTCGTTCTCCTTCCTCTGGCGGAGGCGCGCGTCCTGCCGGCAGCCAGACGGGCTACGCCGTACGGCGCCTGCAGGGTGGCGTCGCTCTCGTTATACTGCGCGCATGAACATTCCCCAATCCGACGCCGGCGGCGATTTCCAGGCCCTCGTGGCGGCGCGCCGCAATTTCACGCTGCGGCGCCTGCACGCGCCGGGACCCGATGCGCAGGCGCTCGCACGCATGGTCGAAGCGGCCGCGCACGCGCCCGACCACGGCCTGCTGCGGCCATGGCGCTTCGTGCTCATCCCACAAGAGCGGCGCGCCGACCTGGGCGAGGTGTTCGCACAAGCGCTGGCCGCGCGCGACCCCGGCTGCGGCGAAGAAGCGCTGGCCACCGCGCGCGACAAGGCGCAGCGCGCGCCCTGCCTGCTGGTGGCGGTGCTGCGCGACGATACGGCGGCCAAGGCGATTCCGGTGGCCGAGAAGCTGGTTTCGCTCGGCTGCGCCTTGCAAAACCTGCTGCTCGCGGCCGGCGCTGCCGGCTTCGCGACCGGACTGGCCAGCGGCGCCGCGATGGACGCGCCGGGCATGCGCCGCCTGCTGCGCCTGGAGGTGCACGAGCGCGCGATCTGCTTCATCGGCCTCGGCACGGCGGCGATGGAAAAACCGCCGCGCCCGAGGCCGGACGCGGCGGATTACCTGAGCAGCATCTAGATTCCTGCGGCGCTAGGCCCCGCCACAGGCGCCGCAGCAACCGCCGGCGCGCGCCTGGCGCACCGGAAATCCCGCGCGCGTGGCCGTGATGTCGATCTCGCGCGACGTGGTCAGGTCGCCGTCGTACAGCACCCTGACGTGGCTGGCGCCGGCATTGGCCTCGACGGCGTTGACGCCGGGGATGGCGCGCAGCCAGTACAGGATGTGGTCGGCGCCGGGCTGGTCCAGCGCGGCGTCCAGTTGCAGTCGGTGTTCCATGGTTGGATCCTTTCGGTAGTGGTGAACGGTCAGCCGCAGCTGCCGATGTAGTGGCATTCGGCGCAGCGCGCGCAGCCATCGACCTTGTGCAGGGCGCGGGCGCCGCATTCCGGGCACTTGGCGGCGGACGTGCGCGGCTCGGCGGAGATGCTTTCCGCAACTGGTGCGGGCATGGCTTCGTCGTGCTCCGCCCCGCGCGCCGCCAGCACACGGTCGAGCCGGTCGACCGGCACCTGGTTGCCCCAGGTGTCCAGGAAGCCGCGCCGGATCAGCATCCGCTGCAGCATGAAGGCGATCGCCGCCACCTCGGAATCGTGGTAGACCGGCACCTGCACGCCGTCCTCGCGGGTCAGGTGGCCGCAGCGCACCGGACCTTTTTCCCACACCACCTCGCGCATGTCGGCCAGGGCCTTGGCCACCGGGCTGCCGGCGCGCGCCGCCAGCGACAGCAGGCGCATGGTCGAAGTGATCCACTGGTGGCCGTCGCTGCGCTGGTTGGCCGGCATGAAGAATTCGAACGGACGCTCGATGGTCACCGTCCGGCCGTCGTGCTGGCCCTCGACGCGCAGGAAGCTGATGGTCAGATAGACCGCCTTCTTGCCTTCCTGGGTCGTGTACTCGACCTTCGAGGTGAGCGACTCCAGCTCGCCCAGCGGTCGCGATTCGAAGCGCTTGCGCAGCGGATCGTCTTCGGACGGCGCGGGCGAGGTCGATGCCGGGGCCGGATCAGCTGCGACGCTCAGCACGCTGCCGGTGACGCTGTTCGGGCGGTAGGTGGCCAGGCCCTTGAGGCCGGCGCGCCAGGCCTCGGTGTACAGGTCCTTGAACTCGGCATACGGATAATCGGCCGGCACGTTGACGGTCTTCGAGATCGCCGTGTCGACGTAGGGCTGCACCGCCTCCATCATGCGCAGGTGGTCGAGGGCCGACATCTCGAGCGCGGTGACGAACTGCGGCGGCAGCGGCTCGCCGTCCGCCTGAAGGCCGAGGTGGCGGTACAGGCGCCAGGCGTGGTCCGCGACCTCATAGGTGCGGATGGAATCGTCCGGCATGCGCTTCCTGCGCTGGTAGACCCACGAGAAGGCCGGCTCGAT
>JAAIGE0100357143.1_pt1 | contig 15852 bp, 10 predicted proteins | sample 6487951 | NCBI WGS metagenome assembly JAAIGE01 (sample SAMN13974128, study PRJNA590717) | phyllosphere metagenome | biome: tomato field; feature: multiple bacterial spot infested tomato fields; material: tomato leaves; isolation source: leaves from tomato fields | host: Solanum lycopersicum ... | reverse complement strand
GTTGTCGGCCGAGAACGGGCATCAGCTGTTCATCCCCATCGGCTTCGCGCACGGCTTCCTCACGCTCGAGCCCGACTGCGAGGTCACGTACAAATGCTCGGACACCTATGCGCCGCAGAATGACGGCGGCATTCGCTGGGACAGTGTCGGCATCGGCTGGCCGATGCCCGTCGGCACTACTCCTGAGCTGAGCGAGAAAGACAAGGTGCAGCCGACGCTCGCCGAGTTCGACAGCCCCTTTGCCTATGGCGGCCGCCCGCTGGCCCCGCTTTCCTAAAAGGGAATTCCCAAGATGCGCATCTTCGTTACCGGCGGGGCCGGGTTCATCGGCTCGGCGCTCGTCCGGCATCTCATCGAGAACACGACCCATGAGGTCCTGAACTTCGACAAGCTGACCTATGCGGGCACGCTCTCGACGGTCGAGCGGGTCGCCGGTAGCGATCGCTACCAGTTCGTCCAGGGCGACATCTGCGACGCCGACGCCGTGCGCGCCGCGATCGCCGAATTCCGCCCCGACGTCATCACCCATCTGGCGGCCGAGAGCCATGTCGACCGTTCGATCGACGGGCCCGGCGCCTTCGTACAGACCAATGTCGTCGGCACCTATGTGATGCTTGCCGAGGCGCGCAGCTATTGGCAGAGCCTAGGCGAACAGGCCAAGGCGGCGTTCCGCTTTCACCACATCTCAACCGACGAAGTGTACGGTACGCTGGGCGAGACCGGCTTGTTCACCGAAGAGACGCCCTATGACCCGCGTTCGCCCTATTCGGCGTCGAAGGCGGGGTCGGACCATCTGGTCTCGGCCTGGGGGCATACCTTCGGCCTGCCGGTGCTCATCACCAACTGCTCGAACAATTACGGGCCCTATCACTTCCCCGAGAAACTGATCCCGCTGACGATCCTCAACGCGCTCGATGGGCGCAAGCTGCCGGTCTATGGCAAGGGCGATAATATCCGCGACTGGCTCTATGTCGACGATCATGCCCGCGCGCTCGATATCATCATCGAGAAGGGTGAGCCGGGCGAAACCTACAATGTCGGCGGCCGTAACGAGCGCAGGAATATCGACGTGGTGCTGCGCATCTGCGCGGTGCTTGACGAATTGCGCCCCACCGATACGCCCCGCGCCGAACTGATCGAATATGTGACCGACCGCCCCGGCCATGACGCCCGCTACGCGATCGACGCGACCAAGCTAGAAAACGAACTGGGCTGGAAGGCGCAGGAGAATTTCGACACAGGCATCGAAAAGACGGTGCGCTGGTATCTCGACAATGAATGGTGGTGGCGTCCGCTGCGCGACCAATATGATGGCCAGCGCCTCGGGCTCGAGAAAGCCAAGGCATGAAAATCGCCGTCACCGGAACCGCTGGCCAGGTCGTCACCAGCCTGATCGAGCGCGGGACGGCGGCAGGGCATGAGGTGATCGCGATCGGCCGCCCGAATCTGGATCTGGCCGATCCCGCCTCGGTCGCCCGCGCGCTGGAAGCGGCCAAGCCTGACGCCATCGTCTCGGCCGCTGCCTATACCGCCGTCGACAAGGCTGAGAGCGAGAGCGATCTCGCCCATGCCGTCAACGGCGCGGGCGCAGGCGCGGTGGCGCAGGCGGCAAGGGCGCTGGGTGTCCCGCTCATCCACATCTCGACCGACTATGTGTTCGACGGCACGCTGGACCGCCCCTATGTCGAAAGCGATCCCACTGGCCCGACCGGCGTCTATGGCGCGTCCAAGCTGGCGGGCGAGCAGGCGGTGCTGGCGACCTATCCCGAAAACAGCGCGGTGCTGCGCGTGGCATGGGTTTACAGCCCGTTCGGCGGCAATTTCGTCAAGACGATGCTGCGGCTTGCGGGTGACCGCGACGAACTGGGCGTCGTCGGCGATCAGGTCGGAAACCCCACCAGCGCGCTGGCAATCGCGGACGGCATCCTGAAGGTCGCTACCAATATGGTATCCGATGGTAGCCAGGAGCTACGCGGTGTGTTCCACATGACCGCGCCGGGCGATGCAAGCTGGGCCGATTTTGCCGAAGCCATCTTTGCCGCATCGGCGGCGCGCGGCGGTCCGTCCGCTTCGGTTCGGCATATCGGCACCGCCGACTATCCCACACCCGCGACACGGCCCGCCAACTCACGGCTCGACTGCGCCCGGATCGCGCAGGTCCATGGCGTGAGGCTGCCGGAGTGGCGCGCCTCGCTCGACGAGGTCATCGACCGGCTGCAACCCGCCAAAGACTGAATTTTCAAGCAGGGACATCATCCATGAAGGGCATTATTCTCGCAGGCGGCAGCGGCACGCGCCTCTATCCCATGACGCTGTCGACCTCGAAGCAGCTCATGTCGGTCTATGACAAGCCGATGATCTATTATCCGCTCAGCACGCTGATGCTGGCGGGCATCCGCGAGGTGCTGATCATCTCCACCCCGCGCGACCTGCCCGCCTTCCAGTCGCTGCTGGGCGACGGCTCGGCCTGGGGCATGACCATCGAATATGCCGAGCAGCCCAGCCCCGACGGTCTGGCGCAGGCCTATATCATCGGCGCCGATTTCGTCGCGGGGCAGCAGTCCGCGCTGATCCTGGGCGACAATATCTATCACGGCCACGGCCTGCCCGAGATCCTTGCCAGCGCATCGTCGCGCAAGGAAGGCGCGAGCGTCTTTGCCTATCATGTCAACGATCCCGAGCGTTACGGCGTCGTCAGCTTCGACGCGAATATGAAGGCGGAGACGATCGAGGAGAAGCCGGAAAATCCCAAGTCCAACTGGGCGGTGACCGGCCTCTATTTCTATGACGAGAAGGTCGTGGACATCGCCGCCAACATGAACCCTTCGGCACGCGGCGAGTTGGAGATCACGGACGTCAATCGCGTCTATCTGGAGCGCGGCGACCTGCATGTCGAAATCATGGGTCGCGGCTATGCCTGGCTCGACACCGGCACGCCCGACAGCCTGCTCGACGCCGCCGAATTCGTCCGCGTTCTGGAAAAGCGGCAGGGCTTCAAGATCGCCAGCCCGGAAGAAATCGCCTTCCGCCAGGGCTTCATCGACGCCAACGGTCTGGAAAAGGCGATCGGCAAGCTCGGCAAGTCCGACTATGGCCGCTATCTGCGCAACATCCTGACGAACGGCTGATTTGAGCCACTTTGTAATCGTCACAAGCCGTTGATTACGAAGAATAAAACGCCAGATTGCGCGATTTTAGACTATGTCGTGCAGGCAAGTCCTTGATTTAAAAGGGCTTGCCTGCACAGCAATTGCGACAACTGTCTACTTCAGTGTCTCGTTTCAGGCAGGCAGAGCCTGCGCCCGCACCCGTTCGAGCGCCTGGGCATTGATGGCTTCGGCCCGCTGCGCGCTATCGCTTTCGGTGTAGCAACGCAGTTCCGGCGCATTGCCGCTGGGCCGCAGGTGAATGATGTCGCCGCCTGCAAAATGGATGCGCAGTCCGTCGGTCTTGTCGATCCCGTCCGCATCGCCCGCGATGTCGCCGAACATCCCGGTCAGCCGCGCCAGAACCTCCGCTTCGCTGCCTTCCTCCAGATGCGCGATCAGCGCCTGGCTCTGCGTCGTCGGATACTCCTGCAACCGCTCGCTGAACGTATAGCGTTCAGGCAATTGCGCCTGCAAAGCCGAGAGCGTCACACCCTGCCGCCGGGCATCGACCAAAGTCGCCAGCATCGGCAGCACCGCGTCCCGCGTCGGCAGCGCGCCCAGCGTCCGCCCTTCCACCGCAACCGGGGTTGCCAGCAGGAAGCCGCCATTGGCCTCGTAACCGCAGACGCTCTCCTGCCCTTCGGTCACCAGCGCATTCATCGCCTCGATCACGAAGGGCGATCCGATCCGCGTCCGCCGCACTGCGTCGAACAGGCCGGACAATTCGACCGCACTGTTGCAGCTGACCGGCGTCGCCACCGCCTTGATGCCCAGCGCCCGCGCGCACAATATGCCCAGCACATCGCCTCGCATCCAGACACCCGCCTCGTCAGCCAGCAGCGGACGATCGCTGTCGCCATCGGTGGACAGGATCGCGTCCAGCTTATGCTCTGCGGCCCACTCGCGCGCCAGTTTCTGGTCCTCGGGGCGGACGGCTTCGGTATCGACGGGAATGAACCTGTCCGAACGGCCGAGCGAGACAGCCTTACCGCCCAGCGCCTCGACCAGCGCAATGAGAATATCGCGGCCCACGGCCGAATGTTCGTAAACGCCCAGCTTCAGCCCCGAAAGTGCCTGGCTGCCGAACGCATCGACATAGCGGGCAACATAGGGTGTCGCGACGTCGATCAGCGGGCCGACCGGCTGCGCTGCCTTGAGCATTCCCTCCCCGTCGAACAGGTCGGGCAGATCCACGCTCTGGCTGCGAATGCCCTGCTCGTCGGCCTTGAGCACCTCGCCATCGATCCGGTTGAACTTGATGCCGTTGCGATCGTCGGGGATGTGGCTCCCCGTCACCATCAGCGACGGGATGCCCTGCGCAAAGCCATAGCCCGCTACCGCCGGCGACGGCACGAAGCCGCAATTGTCGACCACACCACCCATATGCTCGATCGCCGCCGCACAAGCCGCCATGATGCGCGGCGTCGAAGGGCGCAGGTCGCCCGCGATTGCGACATGCTGCCCCGCCTTGAACTGACCGATGCTGGTCAGGTGCTGGAGGAAGGCGCAGCTATAGGCAAAGCAAACCCGGTCCGTCATCGCGGTGACCAGCCCCCGCGCCCCGCTGGTGCCGAAAGCTACGCCGGATTGTGCCATGAGGTCAGCGATGGAAACGGTCTGGGTCATGAAGATCCTCGTGCGGGGGAATGGAAAACAGGCGTCTAGCCGTAAAGACGTTCATCCCACCAGATAGGCTCCGGCAGGTCGTGGGTAATGTGGCTAGCATCGGGATGCTGCGGATTGATGAGGATGTTCCGTTCGATCCGGGCCGGAATGGAGGGCACGATCAAGATGGCGCTGCGCCGCTCGGCAAACCATTCCTGCCCGAAAGCCTTGCACAGCCCCTCGTCCTTGCCGTCCCAGCCCGGATACGCCGCAGTCTGGAAAATCTCGTAGCTGGTGCCGTTGGGAATGGTGATGCGGATATAATGCTGGTTGGGCGGCAGCACGCTGTTCGCATGCACCAGCTTCTCCAGCACCGCCGTCGAATAATGCTCGGACGTGTAGATGAGCGGGCTGAGCGGTGTATTCCACCGTCCCGGGAAAAGGCGTGCGCCTTCGCTGTCATAGATAGGATGGACGCCATCGGGATCGCCGATGCGGTAAGCCGTCAATACTCGGTCGGTACGGCCGCCCTTCACACGCCCCCGCCATACGCGGCGCGGCCAAGGAGGTTGATGACGAGGTCCGCACCCGGACTGGTCGCCAGCGCGACGTCGAGCGGGGCCTTTCCGTCGAGCATCGGATGGGGCCGGCTCAGAAACTCGCGGGCGCGCTCAGGCTCATGATAGACATCGAGCGCAAAGCTGAACACCTTGGCGAGCCGCGCAAGCCGATCCCCCTCCTCGCTCGTCAGCCGCTTGCCCGGCGACTTGCGCCGACGGTCGAGCGTCGCCTTCGGGATCAGCCGGAACTTGAACCGCGCGTCTCCTGGAGCCACGCTGTCGGCCAGACGATCCAGCGCAGTGACGGGCAACCCCTTCTCGATCGACGACGGCAGCGTAAGCCGCGAGGCATGAAGCCCCGCCTTGACGCCGAGCAACGCTTCGATGCTGTTGAGTTGTGTCGCCATAAATGCCTCTGGCCCAGATGATGCAGATATACGCATCATCTGGGTCGATGACAAGTTGGCTGCCGTTCAGACCGAATATGCGACGACCTTGCCAATTTTTTGCCAAACACTTCATCATCCGCTTATGAGCAGCATGAATATCTCCCTGCCTGAAACGCACAAATCCTTTGTGGATCAGCAGGTGTCGGGGCGCGGCTATGGCACGAGCAGCGAATATGTGCGCGAACTGATCCGTAAGGATCAGGACCGCCAGCATCTGCGCCAGCTTCTGCTGGACGGTGCCGCGTCGGAGTCGACCGGACCTGTCAGTGACGCCTATTTTGAGACTTTGCGGAAGCGCGCCGGTAGCCGCATCGCGGAATGAGTAAAAAGCCTGTCATCCCCCGCGTTCTGGTGCGGCGGGACGTCGAGATGGCGATCGACCATTATGGCGAAGCGGCAGGAGCGATGTCGCGCTGAACTTCGTTGTGGCGCTCGAAACTGCCTTTCGCGCTATCGGAGCAAGGCCCGGAGCAGGATCGCTGCGATTTGCGCATGAGCTGGAATTGCCCGGACTGCGCACGCGCAGGATTGCGCGACTTCCCTGATCTTCTATATCGAGCGGGACGGTCATATCGACGTCTGGCGCATCCTCCATGACCGGCGTGATATTCCCGCAGGCTTTGCTGATGCGGACGATGATCGTTGATAGTGATCGGTAGATCAGACGCCCTTTGCTCCATCGGCCGACCGGCCCCCAAAGGACGCAATTCCACAAAGGATGTTCGATGGCAGGATAGGGATGCTGGCGTTCATTGTATTACATGCCAGCTATCCGGGCCTGACGACAGGAGGGTTTGACTGAACTCCGACACCCTCCGAAACACGCTTTTCCCCCCCGCCTTGCCCGCGTACTTTTCATGTCGCTTTTGATGCAGTCGGAAGGTCCGCTCTGGCGGCGGAAATCAAGGCCCGCGCTGCCGAGAATATCAAAATTCGGATGATGCGTTTTGATGCACCTGCGCGGGTTCTCGCCCGGTAAAGCAGCCGTTGTTAAACATTCCCGGCGCCTAGCCTATCCGGCCCTCCCTTCCGTCCCCTTAATGCCAAGTCTGCTCAAGCAGACTTGGCCCATCCTTCACCCCCGTCTCAAATCCGCACTCGCTCCACCTCGGCCAGACTGATCTCGTCGCGTCGCCGGTCATAAAGCTGCGTCGTGCGGGTCGAGCTGTGGTTGGCCATGGCGGCGGCGTTTTCCAACGTGCCACCATTCTTCAGGTAGGTGGTGATCCCCGTCGCGCGGAAGCTGTGGTTGCCGATGCGCGTCTCGATCTCCGCAGCGCGCGCGCGGCGGCGCACCATGGCATGGGCTTCGGCCTGGCTGAGCGGCGTATCGCTGAGGCGTCCCGTGCCGCGCGCGATGGTGCGGAACAGCGGCCCCCTGCCCTCGTCCAGCCCGCAGCCTTCGATATAGGCCGTCAGATAATCGTCGAGTTGGTGGTGGCACGGCATCTCATGCCGCTTGCCGCCCTTCTCATGCAGCCGCAGCCACAATCGCCGCCCCTGCACGAAGACATCCTCACGCCGCATCGCCAGCGCCGCACCGACCCGCGCAAAGCTGTAGATCATGAGGCCGATCAGCGCCCGGTCGCGCAAGCCCACAGGCGTCGTCGCATCGATCGCATCGAGCAACGCCCGCGCCTCTTGCGCGTCGAGCACCGGCGTCTTGCCCTGCCGCGCCGAATGCGCCGGACCACGGACGCTGGCGGCGGGGTTGGTCGCGATCACCTGCCCCGTCACCAGCCAGTCGAACAGATGCCGCACTGCCGCGAGCCGCTGCTTGACGCTGGGTGCGGCGAGGCTTCGCCCAAGCGTCTCGATCCAGGCGGCGATATGGATGGGCGCGATGTCGGCCAGGTCGCGCACGCCATGGCCGACACACCAGGCCAGACAGTCGCCCGCCGCCTTTGCATAGGCGCGGCGCGTGTTGGGGTTGCGGATGGTGGCAGCGAAGAATTCGAGAAAGCGCATCTGCGCCTGTTGCCCCGCCTGTGCGATAAGGGGCGGCATTGAGATGGAAGAACGGAGGACGAGAGAGGGTGTCATCAAAAGTGCAGTCTATGTGTGATAATGTCCTTTATCACATGTTTTGGTCAGAATTGCCAATGTTGCAATTAGGACGCCTTCATGGTCGAACAGGAAAAAGAAATAACAGGGGTTTCCATGATCAAGCTTCCGCGTCTTCGTCGTCGAAGGCGACCGCAGGTTCGTCAAAGTCATTCGGTTCGCGATTATCAGGCTTTGGTGCGTGCCAAGCTCAAGGCATCACCGAACGACCCTGCCCTTGCTCTGGCACAGGCGATCGGGGCGCCGACGATGGCGGACTTCATTTCCATCGGTGACGGTCATGCTGCCGTGCTGCGGCATCATGGCCTTGCCGACGGCATGGCGGTCTATGATCTGGGATGCGGATGTGGGCGCACAGCGCAGGCGCTGCGTCGATCGGGCTGGCAGGGCGACTATACCGGCGCGGACGTGGTGCCCGAACTGCTGGAAGAATTGAAACGCCAATGCCCTGACTACACCACCCTTCTGCACACCACGCCGACTATCGTCGCGCCGGATGCCTCGTTGGACATGGTCTTCCACTGGTCGGTGTTCACGCACCTCTATCCCGGAGAGTCCTACCTCTATACGCGCGACGCTTTTCGCACGCTCAAGCCCGGCGGGAAAATGATCTTCTCATTCCTTGAATTGGAGGAGCCCGAGCACGACCGGGTGTGGAACGCCAATCTCGATCATCTGTGCATCGGGCACCCCGCCGAACATCTCGACGCCTTCCTCCACCGCGACTGGATCCGCCGCTTCGCCCGCGATGCCGGTTTTGCCGAACCGCGCTTTACCGATGGACAGGATAGCACACATCATCCGGCTTTCTGGCAAAGTCTTGCGGTATTGGAAAAGGCCGCCGCCTGAACGCGTTGAGCCGGAAAAGTATAGCGGCATCGTCCCCGAGCCTGCGCAACTAAGGCACGTCCCCGGCCCGCTCCCGAAAAGGATGCGGGCCGGTCGCCTTATCAGAAGCGGATGCGAACGCCTGCCGACGCGCTTTCACGATGGTCGTCCTCGCCGCTCTGCGCATCGACCGTGGTGAAGAATTCGACGCCGCTTGTCAGGCGATAGGACAGGCCCGCCGATGCCGTGCCGACCACCGCCGCTCGCTGCGCACCGGTGGCGAGCAGGGTAAGCGGCCCGTCCGCATAGCCGCCGACCGCTTCGGGTGTGCGCCCCTGGATTTGCGCCCGCAGGCCAAGGCCGACATAGGGACGCAAGGCTGCATCGGACGTATCGGCCCGTGCGAAGCGGAAGCCCGCATCGGCAAAGCCCGCGACATGGCGATCGCGTGCGACATCAAGCGCAAAGACGCTGCCCGTCTCGCTCACGCGGTCACGCACGGTGCGGACATAGGTCACGCCGACCTTGGGCGTCACCGCCCAGTCGCCCATCGTCGGGATGGCATAGCCGACCGACAGGTCGCCGACCCAGCTATGCAGGCCATAGCGGCCCGATGCCGAACTGCCATTGGGCAGCCCCCGGTCGGTCTGCGCATCGCCGCCGTCATAAAGCACCGATGCCGTGAGACGCAGCCCGCCCGTCGCATAACGCCCATGGATGCCCGCGACGAAGCCATCGGTCTTCGTGTTCGCGCCCAGTGCATCGATGCGCTGGAGGCTGTCGAGATAGCCGATGAAGCCGCCGACCGCCCAATCGCGGTTGCCGACGCCTACGCCGCCCAGCAGGCCATAGCCTCGCGTCCGTGCGCTCGACGTGCCGGCATCGCGGTCGCCCGCCATCCGGTGCCACTGCCCCAGCACCTGCCCGAAGGTGAAGGGATGGACGTCGTCACTGTCGGTGAAGGCAAAGCCCGGTCCCCGCGCCGCATCGGCCAGCGTCAGCGCCTGATCGATGCCAAGCTGCGTCGCGCTGGCATAGGGTTCGGGCGTCAGTCGCGCGAAGGCCGCCGGGTTCGACCCGCCATTTGCCAGCAGCAGCGAGGGCAGCGCCGCAAACAGCGGGCTGTTGGCGGCCTGCGTCGGGATGACGCTGTTGGCATAATCGATGCTGCGCGACACTTGCGGGTTGAACAGCGGGTCATTGAGGAACTGCCCCAGCAGCTGGATGCGATCGGTACGCTGAACGATGAAGCCGAACAGCGTGTCAGCCTTGTCGATCGTCGTGTAGCTGCCGGTGATCCCGCCGCTTGCGATGATGAGGTCGTAGGAGGTGCCGGGCCTGATCTGCCCGTCCGCCACGATCTTGAGCGTCGATCCGTTCGCGATTCCCAGCGTGCCGTTGATGCGCAGCTGATCTGCGATCGTCGGCGTGATTTCGAACAGCGAGACGGAGCCACTCGCCAGCGACACATTGCCGTTGACCGTCATCGTGCCCGGTGACGCGCCGGGGCTGAGTGTGCCTGCGACTATGATATTGCCGTTGACGATGCCCGCCGATCCGAAGGTCGCGCCCGACCGAACAGCGATTTGGCTTGCACGGATGACCGACCCGGCCAGACCTACAAAACGCCCGCCCGTCAGGTCGATCGACCCGAAGCTGCCCGTGCCCGACAGGGTGGCGAAGCCCGCGCTCATGCCGAGCGTCTCGACATTGGCGACGTTGGTGAAGGCGACCGGCGCGGCGCTGCTGCCGCCCGACACCTGGATCGTGTCGTTGCCCGCGCCGCCATCGACCGAGCCAGCAAAGCCGCCCGCGATGGTGAAGCGATTGTCGCCCGCGCCAAACGTCACTAGCCCCTTGAGCGATGCGCCCGATGCGATCGTCAGGCCGGTGCTGGCGTTCACCGCATCATAGACATGCGCGCCCGTCAGGGTAAGCGTGCCGGTGCCTTCGCTGTTCAATATCTCGAACTCGGTCAGCAATCCTGCTCCCAGCGTGCGGTCGCCCGCCAGCTCCAGCGTCGCGCTGTCTGTGCCAGCGCCACCCGACACCGTGCCCGCCAGCGTCGCGCCAGCGGCCAGGCGGAAGCTGTCATTGCCCGCGCCCAGGTCGATCGTCCCGGCCAGTGTGCCGCCCTGCGCGATGGTGAGCGACTGCGCGCCATCGCCAAAGCCGATGCTGTCACTTCCTGCGCCCAGCGTGCCTGCGACGGCCAGCGCCCCGCCGGTGAGCGCAATCCGCTCGAACCCGATGGCGCTGCCTGTCAGCCTGACCGGAGCATTGGCGGTGAAGCGCAACAGGTCATTGCCTGCCCCGCCGTTATAGATGCCCGAAGCCTGCGTGGTGGCGAGCGCCAGCGCATCATCACCCGCACCCATATCGACCGCTGCGGCAAGCGTGCCGCCCTGCGCGATAGTCAGCGACTGCGCGCCATCGCCGAAACTGATGGTCTCACCGACTGCGCCCAGCATGCCGGTAACGGTCAGAGAGCCGTTGCTCAGCGCGATCTGCTCGAACCCGGTGACAGTGCCAGCCAATGTGACGGGCGCATTGGCGGTGAAACGCAGCAGATCGTTGCCTGTCCCGCCCATATAGACGCCTGCCGCCTGCGTGGTGCCGAGTGCCAGAACATCGTCGCCCGCGCCCATTATCGCGGCGGCTACATCGCCATCGACGCTGAAGCTTTCCGCGCCATCCGATCCCACGACGCCGCCGACCGTAAAGCCGCCCAGCGCCAGCGACAGGCCGGTGCCATTGAGTGCGATCGTCTGGAAATTCTGGTCGAGCATCAGGTTAAGCGTGCCGTTGCCTTCGACCGACAGCCGTTCAAAGCCGGTGCGTTGACCGATGCCGTTGCGGTCGCCCGCCAGCATCACGGTGTAAAGGTCGTTGCCCGCGCCGCCGTCGACGCCGCCCGCCACGCTGCTGCCTGGTCCTTCGACAAACTGGTCGTCGCCCGCGCCCAGCAGCACCGCGCCGCCGATGCGGCCATTGTTGACCACGCGGTCATTGCCCGCGCCAAGGTCGACGGTGCCGCCGATCGTGCCGTCGTTCAGCACGGTTTCCGCGCCGTCGCCGCCCATGATCGTCGTCGGGCCGGTGCTCGCCAGCGTCTGCCCCGCTGCCACCGTGACGGTGCCGCGCATCAGGCCGATGCTGTTGAAATTGAAGTTGCCCGAATAGGCGACGGAGCCATTGCCGATCTGGCTGAAGCGTTCGAAGTTGATGAACTGGTCGCCATTCACCGCCCCGCCCCGCGTTGCGTCGATGATCAGGCTGTCGTCGCCCAATCCTGCATCGACGATGCCGGTCAGCACCGCGTCGGCCGCGTGCAGGAATATGTCATCCCCTGCGCCAAGCCAGACATTGCCTTCGATCCGGCCGTAATTGTCGATCCGGTCGTTGCCATATCCCAGGTCGATCGAACCGATGATCGATCCTGTGTTGACGATGCGATCGTCGGCATTGCCGATCGTCTGGATGCCGCCCGCCAGCACATTCGATCCAAGCGAGGCGATGAGCAGGTCGTTGGCCTCCAGCAGCGTGTCCGCTCCACCCCGGATCGTGCCGCTATTGGTCAGATCGAGCGAAGTGCCGTTGACCAGCACGGCGACCGACTTCGCCCCGGTCGTCTCGATCGTGCCGCTATTGTCGATAGTGCCGGTCACCGCCTGATCGGCCGTGATGCTGAGTGCCGTTGTGGGCATGGTGTAGGTATAGAGAAACGGCTTGTTAGAGGGGTATGGATAGCCGAAATAGGTTTGCGATACCCCTTCCCCGGTTGCGCGCATTGTGCCGCTATTGCGGATCTCGAAAGTTGATGGTGAGACTGTGGGCGAATATAGGGACACAGCCGTACCACCCGGACCGGACGTGCTGATGGTGCCGCTGTTCGTCAGCGACATATGGGTTGTTACGTCGGGATTGGGGAAATAGGCACCCATGGAAACCGACAGTCCAATAAGCCCGGTTCCACTGATAGATCCGCTATTGTCCACGGTGAGCGTCGGCAGTTCGTCCTGCTGGGCGAAACTGGAATCGATCGTCATGGCACCATTGATCGTACCCTTGTTGACGGCAGATAGGCTCGACAGTTCCGTTCCGTAAAGGCTTACCGCGTCGTTGAAAGCAGAAGATGTTATGGTGCCGCCATTGTCGAAGGCGAGGCTGCCAGATGTCAGGCTGATTGCGATTGCATTTAACTGCAATCCTGTTCCATCGATATCACCTTCATTAGTGAAAGAGCGATACCTTCCTTCGATTTGCCCAAGCACGCTACCTTTGTTGACCAGCGCCAGCGGCGCGTCGCCTATACCTCGGTTCAATCCGTAAAGCGGGAGCCAGTTGGAAATCGATCCATTGACGGTCGCTTCGTTGATGATCGTACCGTCACCGCCAATATAGACGGCGTTTTCGATCCGATCCGCTGCGGTCAGGGTCAGAACGGTGTCTTGGCCCGATGCTTCGATATAGTCCGCTTCGAAATTGAGGCCCGGTCGGGCGCCGAGTGCGATCGTGCCGCTCGCTTTGCGCGAATAGCCAAAGAGGTCGAAGCCGTCGCCGCCGTTAATGATCCCGCTAACGCCGCTGTCCTCACCTGTCTGGACGAACAGATCGTTGCTCGATCCAAAGACAAGGTTGCCCTGAATTGTGCCGCCGTCAGCGACATAGATGCCCGCACCATAGCCGAAGGCGGGAGAGGAAGACAGGACGTTCCCGACGAACGTCCCGCGATTGACGATCGTGCCGCCGTTCGAGAAATCGACCGCCCTCCTGCCACGGATGGTCCCGCCCGCTTCGTTGGTGAGGGTGCCCCCCTGATAAGTGCTGAGGGTCACGGCAGTCGAGGTGCGGCTTTCGATCGTGCCGCTGTTGACGATCTGTTGCGCTCCGTTGCCGTAATAATCGGACTGCACCGCAACGCCGTCCACCGCGATGACTCCGCTGTTCGTAAGCGACGTAAAGCTTGTGACGCCGATCGCACCCGATCCGGCGACGTCGCGGATCGTGCCGCTGTTGATGACGGTACGCATCCCGCCGATGGCCGTGCCTCTGCCCGTCAGCGTGATGGTTCCGCTGTTGGTCGCCGTCGCCGCGTCACCATATCCGAAGATAGCCGTCGCGCTGTAATTGCGCCCTGCGGCATTGGATATGTTGATCGAGCCGTTGTTCGTGAAATCGGCCGATCCGGCCATGATCGCGGCCGGATTATAGCTGTAGTTCTGCGTCGTGACGCTCAGCGACAGATTGCCATCATTGATGATCGACAGTTTGCGGGTCTGGTTGTTACCGGTGCCGATCAACTGGTCCGTCGTCAGGATCGTCGCGTCGATGAGCGTGCGGTCGACGCTCGATATCGTTCCGTTCAGCGACACCGTGCCCTCGCCGACAAGGCCGATGCTCGTGCCAAGCGCCGCAGGCGCGCTGAGCGACAGCCGGGCACCATCGGACACCTCATAAGCCAGCGCTTCAAAGCCGTTGGCAAGCGCCAGCGTCGCGCTGGTGTCGGCCTTCACGCGGTAACGCAGCGTATCCCACCCTGCCCCCGCATCAACGCCGCCAGCAGCGCCTGCGAATGCGCGTCCTGCCGGAGAATCGAGATCGACGACAAGCTGATCGTCGCCGCCGCCCAATCGGATCGCTCCGGTGACGCTGCCGCCATTGTCCACGACAATGTCGCTGTTGGAATCGAAGCTGTAGGGCGAGGACAGGTCGACATCGCCGACGATCCGGCCTGCATTGGCGAGGATCGATCTATATCCCCCACCTGCCACACCGCCGACAATGGTGCCGCTGGTCGCGTTGACGAGCGTCGCGCCGAGCGACACACCTGCCGTCCCCCCGGTGATCGACCCGCTGTTGATGAGGCGACCGCCGGTCAGCGACAGGCCATAGGATGCGCCTTCGATCGTGCCACTGTTGGTGGAGTCCGGGTAATATCCATAGAGGATAACGCCCGTGCCACCCGAGGAGCGGATCGTCCCGCTGTTGCTCAGAGCGCCATATCCGATCGTCGCGCCCGTTCCCGCCGCAGAAATCGATCCGCTGTTCGTGAGCGAGGAATAGGTGGAAACCCCCGATCCGCCATTGGCGATGATCGTGCCGCTGTTGATGACTTTGGCAGGGCGATTGACGGCGAAGGCCAGATTGCCGTTGAGGTTCGCGGTAATCGTGTTTCGATTGTCGAACGTCAGTTCGTAGGTCGAAAATCCTGCGTCGATTGCGGTGCCACTGGTCGTAAGGGCTGCCTGATTGACGAGCGTGCCAACGCCATTGATCCGCACGCCCGTTCCGGCCGTGAAATCGGGGGCCAGCGTCGCGATCGCGTTATTGCTGAGCTCGATCCCGAAGATCTCGAAATTGCTCGGCAGCACCACGGTGCGGAATATGGTGTCGCTCGCCACTCCGATCTGCATGGTGTCAAATCCGGCGCCGCCGTCGATCGTGCCGGTGATGGAACTGATCCGGCCGCTGGCTGCGTCATATATCGCGCGAAGCATGTCATCGCCGGCACCCAGGATCAGGTCGCCGTTGATCGTTCCCTCGCGGGTGTCGATGCTGCTGCCCTGGACGCCGACTGCGCTGGATATGACGGACCCGTTGATCGTGCCCTGGTTCGTCAGGTTCAGGACATCGCTCGTTTGGATGGCGACAGTAGCACCGCCGATCGTGGCGCCCGACATGTTCGTGATATAGGCCGGACCAGTGGTGCTGATCGTTGGCGCCGCGCCGCTCGATACGATCTGGCCCCGATTTTCGATGAACATGGAGCTATAGGTCGACGCGACGGCGCTGCCGCTGCCGCCATCGACCGTACCGAGATTGACGAGACCGGACAGGCGGCCCGAAATGCCGCCGATCCATCCACTTGCGCGGTTATCGACCGAGAGGTACCCGGAGCCGATCTGGTCGATGACAATGGCTGGCCCTGACGTTCCCAGGATCGTTCCCTGATTGTAGAGCGAGCCGTAGATGCTGGCGTTGCTGCCAGCATCGCGCCGGAACAGGATGCCTTGTGCGCCTGTCACCGTTCCGCCTGCGCCGACAGATATGGTTGCGCTGGACGATGGGTAATAGGGCTGACCACACGAAAGTGCATTTTACGTACGCTAGGAGAGAACCTTTGACGAACGCGGGTGAATGACATCATGCGGCCAAGAGCGATGAAGGCGTGCGCAACGGGCGGAGCTGGCCGGG
>JAAIGE0100439633.1_pt1 | contig 15860 bp, 18 predicted proteins | sample 6487951 | NCBI WGS metagenome assembly JAAIGE01 (sample SAMN13974128, study PRJNA590717) | phyllosphere metagenome | biome: tomato field; feature: multiple bacterial spot infested tomato fields; material: tomato leaves; isolation source: leaves from tomato fields | host: Solanum lycopersicum ... | reverse complement strand
GGCAGCCCGCGAGTCGTCAGGGGAAACAGCGCGACGTGGCCTGGCTGCTGTCCTTCAGCGGGACCATGGACGGCCACATCAATGATCGACTGATGCACTGACATGGCGTGATATCTATACGCGCCCCGGCTGCCAGCGTTCGAGAACGCTTCAGGTGCCAGAATGATGCGTTCGCGGTATCGGTCATCACTCTCGTCTTCGTCACCATCGGCGCTCACAGTGATGTTACTGGCCGCTAGGTCGTTCAACTCAGCATCTGATATGACACTGATCTGGCCCACCGCCCAATCGTTGCCAGCGTCACCAAACGTGCTGCAGGTGGCAGTGACGCTAACCTGAGCTTGACCAGTCAATATCAGGGCATCGGAGTCAGTCAGAAAAGCAATCTTGCTGTCTTGCGTGGCCACCCGAGTGCCCATCGGGATCAACCGAGGCTGCGTTGCTACTGCCGCAAGGGTGAACCGTAGGGTGCAACGTGCCGCTACAGACAGCAGCCGAGGGGTGGCCACCAGCTCGCCCAGGTAATCCAGGATCGGTCCTTTCGCGTACCTGACCAGCAGTTGCTCGCCTGCATTCTGGATCGACATCTGCAGGCCGGTAGTGGCGTAGGCGATCTGGTCGATAAACAAGCGCTCAACTTGAGCCGGGTAGAGAGTCTTACCTGACTTGGTTTCATACCGGGCGATCAGATCCGCTTCGGTGGCTGCCGGATCAATAGTGACGAATACCGGCTTAGGCAGCTCGCGCATACGACACCTCAGTCAGTTGTGGTACACCATCGGCGACACGCCAGGTAATCCTGAGCCAAACCTGTGAGCCTTCAATCGTCGGCGTGACTTGGACAACATTTATCCGAGGCTCCCAGATACGGATCGCGTCCACGGCCTCGCGCACCAGGTGCGGCACAACCCGGTTCACTGGCCAGTCGATATAGAGGTGGATGTCGCTGCCAAAGGTCGGGCGGTGCGGATCGCTGCCCTTTGGGGTGGTGAGGATGATGCGGATCGCCTGGTCGATATCACGCAGGCCTTCAACGATCGCGCCGGTATTGCCCAGTGTGGGCTGCCAGTGGGCGGCGGTGATGCTTGATAGGGAGATAGGCGTCGTCATGCGCCCATACTGAGGAAACTCGATGCCTCGCGACTTTAATCTGGATTAAAGATGGCCCCCATGTTCAATGCGAGTGGTGGTTTGAGTTACCACCCACATCAATCACAGCACCGGCAACGTCGACGTTCCCGCCAACTGTCACGTTACCGCTGACTTTCAGATCCCCATTCAAAGCCACCTCAGCGATGTCCAAAGTTGCTGAGGGCGCTTTCACCGAAACCGGCTCACCACACTCGACACTCAGGTTTCTCGCGCACTTGAGCGTCGTAGCCCCTACGCAGTCCACGGCCATGACACCTTCTTTGCGGTCGTAGGTCACGGTAGTGCCGTCACTGAACCGAATAAAGTCCGTATCTTCGTCGACCACTGGCGGCGGTTCTGCAGACGAATAAACTCCGCCCAAGTACACGCCACCCACACCATCAGCATCGAGCAGCAAGGCCACTTGCTCACCCAGTTCAGGCATCAGTGGTCTGCGCTTCGTGCCCTGGGTGTTGCGCTGCGGAATGTTCAGCCAATAACTCTCGACACCATCGCGATCATCAAGACGCACTCGAATCCGGCACCCCCGGTAATCAACCGCACTGACCTCGCCATACTCCAGCTCAACTCCCATCGTTACCTCTTATGCCAGGGTGCCGCCCTGGGAAAAACCATAGTGAGACAGCGCCAGGTCGGGCTGCGTGTTTTCTGACGTGAACTTGATCGACGGTGCTGATACCCGGCACAGATCGAGGTCGACTGTGTAGCCGCCGTTGCGATTGATCCGGTGGTGCGCTGCAGTGATCAGGTAATTACCGCCAAGCTTGCCAGCAGCGCTCAGGCCGATGACATTGCCACTGATCAGGTTGGGTTGCCCCATCATTGCCCAGCCGCCTGTAGTGCGCTCGCGGTTCTTCTTGGCCAGCTCAGCCTTTGCTTTAGCCTTTGCCTCTTCCTGCGACGCTGCTCGCTTGCGACTCTTCTTGGTATCAGCACTAGTCGTGGTCTGGCTTGCGCTGCTGGGCACTGCCACGGTCTCGCCGTTCTGGATGTCGTAGGACATGAGCTTTTTGGTCGACGGCTCCTTGTGCTTGACCTGCACTTTGGCCGGTACTGTCATGATCTGGTCCCTTAACCTGACGCTCTTTAACTCCTTCAAGCCCACCTGGGCGACAGGCTTGCCCTTGGCCAACTCGCTGATGGAGTGGAACACAAGCTTGGAACCGGTCACTTTGAACGCATAGTCATATTCGTCAGCCAGGTTGCGCAGAAACTCCAGGTCAGGCTCCTGCTGCGTTAGGCGATCGATCTTGATCGGTTCGATGCTACCAATCAGAGTCAGGTTTTTCCGCTTGGCGATCTCCTGGGCAACAGCGGCCAACGTGGTTTTCTCATAGGCTTTGTGCTCGTCGGTTCGCAGTGCCGTGTTGATACCGGCTGCGATCGCACGGATGGTCACCGTAGAAGGCGGCGTGCTGAAGTTGATCTCGTCGATCTCTAGACTGGATAACTGGCGCAGCGGCTTGCCTTCCCAACCCATCGCCAGAGTCAGCTTATCGCCATGACCGGGGTACCAGTCGTCCAGCCACTTTCCATCTACGTCTTCCAGCTCGACATCGAGGCTGTCAGCCTGGCCGCTCAGTACGTCCGAATAGAAGATCGATATAAGGTGCTTGCTGATGTCGCGGGTGATATTGCGCTGCTGGTAGGTCAGTACAAATCGCGCTTCAGGCACCTGGGAAGGCGTTAACGCATCCATGGTGGAAGATCGTCCCCGGTTGTAACAGGTTCAAGGACAGGGATTGCCAGCTTCAAGCCTGAAGGCAATGCCCTGGTAATCGGCACGTGGGGATTGGCCTCAACGATCGGGTGGTACCGGTGGGCATCGCCGTAGTAACGCCAGGCCAATTGGTCCCAGCGCTCCCCCTCGATCGTCGTGTGTTCCAAGAACATCAAGCTCTCCTTGTGACGACTTGCGCGGCCAGCCCGGCGATACGCGGTGATGCGCTTTCCATCTTGTCGTACGCCTGGCTCATGGATTCGCCTGAGCGCTTGAATCGATCAGTAACGTTGTCCAGGTCAAGCGGATTGAGACTTGACCGGGCAATGCTGACATCGCCCATGACACCTTGGCCCAGGGCAACGATGTCTGAACCATCTTTCATCAGACCCGCGACCTCGGTGAGCCCACTCACTGGCCCGAGCATACGCTCACTCAAACCGATCAATTGTGGTGCCTGAGCAAGCAGCGTGGCTGGGTTGAAGTTCTTGACTGCGTCATAAATCCCCTTTGCCTGCTTGATCATGTTGCCAGCTTGGCGTGCGTAGCCAACCACCTGCTGGATAGTGCTCTTGGCCGGTGCAAGCTTCGATACCACTTCGGGCGTGGCCAGCTTCGATGCCAAGGTGTTCTTAGCCGCAGAGTCCACCAGACCGGCTTTGACTGTCGTCGGCTTGAACTGGCCAGCAAACTCCCGCAGGCCGACCTGAACCGCAGTTGAGAAAATACGACCATCGGCGGACGTGCGCTTCGGCACGCTGCTGATGTCCGTGATAACGAATGTTCCAAGGTACTCGCCGCTGCCCAGGACAAACGCAAGCGGCTCGTGCTTGGCTTTCAGCTCGCGCAAGTTGCGCAGACGGACCTCAGGGTCGCCGAGCCACGGATGCAGTTGCATGGTGAAAGTGATCTCCTCCAGGCCTTCACCAATCCACTCCAGCTTGGGCTTTCCCTTGATCAGCGGATGTTCAGCCCAGTCGGCTGTGCCTCGCTGCTCCATACCAGTGATGCCGCTGGCGACCTCAAATTCCAGCTTTCCCAAGACCGCAAACATCAGCGTGCTCCTGCAGCAGGACCGTAGCTACGGCGCGCCTGGTCGTGCATGTAGCGCTCCATGAACTTGACGAAGTCGGCATAGCCCGCCTGTAAAGCTGAGCCCACCTGCGCGCCTACGCCTTCGCCACCGGGAACACTGATCACCGGAGCATATGTGATGGAAGGCAGGCCAGAGCCTTGACTGCTACTGCTCATTCCATCTGGCCCGGCCATGGATGAACCACCTGCAGTCATGCTGGCCCTTGTCGCACCGGCCAGGTTGGGCAAACCCATCTCAACCATAGACTCGCTGGCCATGCCCAACGCGGCCTGGCGCACCATGCCTGCCTGGGAGGAAATGCCGATCGCTGCGCCTTCACTGATGTTGGCCCCGTAGCCCATGAACACACGGCTCGGCGACTGAATGCCTAAGGTCTCGGTGAACCAGTCCTTGATCGAGGAGCCGATGCCCACCACTGTGTTCTTGGCGCTCTCCAACTTATTGCCCAGGCCTGTGATCAGGCCATCAATGATCATCCCGCCGAAGTCTGTGAACTTTGCCGGTAGCTCAATCCCAAAGTACGTCGAGACGCCCGCAAAGGCACGGTAGAACAAGCCGAGCGGCGAGAAGTTGGCGATATGGGCTGCCATACTGCCAAGGCCACCGCTAAAAGCATCAGGCAACGCGGTGATGCCTTCCAGAACCCAACGCAGGGGGGCCAGCAGGCCGCTCAGGATCGAACCGACAACTTGGCCGAACTGGATGCCGGCATAACCGACCCGACCCAAAGCATCACCGGACATGTCGACCGGCGTCAGTAGCTCTTTGAACCAGGTGATCACTGGTGCCAGTAACTGGCCCAGCTTCGTGAACATAGGACCAAATGGAGCGAATGCTGCCGAGAAGGCGGTGCCGATCGGCCTAATGCCATCCATGAAGCCGGTGAAGAAACCACCGACGAACGCCTTGATTGGGTCCCAGTATTTATAGATAAGCAGGCCCGCAACAGCGACGGCTGCTATACCAGCCACTATCCAACCAATCGGCGTAGCCATAATGGCACTCCCGAATGCTGAAAGCGTGCTGGCGATCGCGGGAAAATGGACCAGCATTTGTGCCTTCAGTAAGGTCCACTTTGCAGATGCTGTTGTGAACATCGTGTTCATCGCGAGAAACGGTGCCATAACCAGGTTCGCTCCATAAGCGACTCCCAAGATGCCCAGCTTCAGGCCGAACAAAGCACCCACGACCGCAACGGTACCTTTAATAACTTCGGGGTTTTGGCCAGCCCAGTTCGAGAAAGCGTGCGCGACCGGAAGAATTGCCGAGGTGACATCAACCAATGCAGGCAGCAAGACGGTGCCTACGGTGATTGCTACATCGTTCAGGTTGGTAGTGAGCAGCTTCAACTGCTCTTTGGGGCTCTGCATTCTGCGAGCCCAGTCTTGGTCAAGTACACCCTGTTCAGCAGCAGCCATGCTGCCTTTCTGGATGTTTCTACCCTCATCTCTGTTCGCAATGGCAGGCCTAATAAAAGCAAGCACTTGCTGATCCGCGAACAACTCACCCAGTTTGTACGATTCGTTAAGTCGGGCGAGCGCGGTTTCACGCTCAGTGTCATCCTTGATCGCCATAACTTTTTCAAAGTCAGCGGCCGCTTTTGGACCTTTTTTACTCATGTACTGAGTAATGATGTCCAGCATGGCCTGCATGGGAGTCATTCCCTTGGAGACCAGGTTCTTCATTGCGTCCTGAAGATCAATGCCCGCATCCTTGAATGACTTGAGCGTGTCGGCAGCAGTGATTTTTGACATGAAGTTCTTGAAATTGTTAGCGGCCTCGTCGTTGCTGCCAGCACCTTTACGGGCAATCTGTAAGGACGCACCAATCTCAGCTACAGCGCGTTCACCAGTAATACCTAGGGCGGCAAACTGGGGGGTCAACTGCGGCAACCATTTGGCCATGTCCGCAAGCTCGAATTGACCACTCTTACCTGCGAACGCGAGCATGTTCATGGACCGTTCAAGCCCCGCTGCACCGATTCCCAGATTGTCATTCAGGGCAATGGCAACGGAGCCTAGGTCATCCATGCTGGCACGTGTGGCGGTCGCGGTTTTGGCCATGATGGGGGCATAGCCTTCAAGCTCGCTAACGTTCGAAATGCCACCCGCAATGAGCACGGCTGTTCCCTTGGCGACTTCTTCCTGAGTCTGGTTCCATTTCAACGCCGCGCCGCGCATCACATTGCTGAGAGACTCTTCCTTAGCCTGATCAAAACCACCTGTAATAGCGATATCGTTCGTCTGGTCCTTGTAGTCGATCGCCGACTTCATTGAGATCACGACAGGCGCGGCGACCACGGCAGCATTGCCGAGGGTTTCCATGATCTGGCCACGGGTTTCGCCGCGTTCTTCGGTATGCCGCTCTTGCCGAGCAATGCTTGCGTTGAGGTTTTCCTGCTTGACCTTTAACTGGTCGATCGTGCGGCCCAGTTGGGTGTACTGACTGCGCATCTTCTCGATGCCAGTGCCACCACGTGCCAGGCTCGCAGCAAGTTCTGCACCGAGCAGCTTTTGACGGGTTGTGAGACTGTCAGCGGTTCGACCAAGCAGTTGCATGGTCGAGCGCGCAGATCCGAATGCAGACTGCAGAGAGCCGGATACAGCGGCCCCTATGCGGAGCCCGACAAGAACTTCATTGGCCATTGCCAGGCTCCTTGAGAATGTACTTCGGGGGTATTACTTGGAGTTCATGCGTTCTGATGCTTCGATGCGCCGATCAATTTCGCGTTCGCAGGCTTCAACCCAGAACAGGTAGTCCGGCATTTCCAGATTCGCTATCTCCGACGGTTGCATCCGCATCACCAGGAGCAGCGCTTCGTCCCAGGATTGCAGCCAGGTCTTGTCCCTCAGCCATTCCCCGAAACACCTTGGTCAGGGTTGCAGAGTCGGCAATATCGAGGTCGCTCAGGTCCTCCATGGTCATGCTGGTCATCTTGGCAACCAGGAAGTCCTCCTGATCGGCAGCGTCAGCGCTGTACTTTTGGGCAGAGGCGATGTCTTTGCGCTTCAGACGAGTGATCGGCAGTGACTCGATGCGAGTACCGAGAGCATTGTTGAAAGGAAATTTCAGAGGGATTTTGAGAGTATCAGCCATGATTGCAGCTCCAGATGACGGGGTTGTCTTTGAAAGAATCCAAAGCGTCGCATCTGGTCGTCGGCCTGGCTTTTAACCGACTTTAAAGAGAAGCCCCGCACAATGGCGGGGCTCCGGTTGCATCCATGCAGCCCCATCCATGGGGATCATCCTACTTAGCCATCACGCCTGGCCAGTGTTCTTGCGATAGTTGACCAATTGATCCTCACCGTTGACCTTGAAGATGTTGGCCATGTAGTCCAGGAGCAGCACTTCTTCACCGTCGAGCACTTGGCGTACGTAGGTCGCTGAGAAAGGCGATTCGTACTTGGCCGGGTCGCGAGGCTTATGACTGCCGAGTTTGTACTCTTTGAATGTGATGGTCATCATCGTGACCAGCGGGATTTCCTTTACCAGGCCAGTGCCGTCGAATACCTGGACGTTCGAGCGACACTGGAGCTGAACTGCCTTGAACGGTGACGCCAGCTTACGGGCTGCGTCGGCATACATGCTGTTCCAGTTGATCTTGCCTTCGATTTTGTCAAAACCATCAGGCAGTTCAATCAACCCGATCAGGCCAAGGCCAACGAAGTCGCTGGTGACCGTCTTGACTGAGCCCAGGTCAATTTCCTCGGCTTTACCCAGAAAACTGTTGCCATCAAGGTAAATGGTGGCGTTTGAAACCCGATGTGCAGAAAGGCCCATTACGGTGCTCCCAGGTTAACCAGGTATTCCCCGGTGATTTCGGTCTCGAACGTGCCGCGCTCGAATGGCAGTGGCACGGTCAGCTTGTAGTTGAACAACACATGCCCCAGTTGCAACTCGGTCTGAGGGTTGCGTGCCTGGTCGTACCAGCACAGGCCACCGATCAGCGCACCGTCACCAATCAACTTGCGCATAAACAGATTTACGCTTTCGGTGATGCTGTCGAGTAACGCATCCGTGACGGGCATATCGACGAACTGCAGGGAGCTGTAGCGGATCGACTCGTCGACTATGTCCTTGGTACGACGGACATGCTCGAAGTTGCGCATCTCAGTCACCGTCGGCCATGCCGCAGTCCGGTTGCCCCACAGGCGCAAGCCGGTACCGAACGAGTTGAACACAGTAGTGATGCCATTCTCGTTGAGCAGGTTGACCTCACTGCTCGCATCATCGACACGGGCGGTCAGTGGACGCTCCAGACCGATCACGCCCAGCAGCTCCTGATTGGAGCTACTCCTCCAGTAGCCCTTGTCGTTATCGACTTTGGCACGCAAGCCTGCAGCACGAATGGACAATGGCTCCAGGCGCTCCAGGCTCGTCGCGGTATCGAGCACCTTGACGTGCGGATAGCACAGACGAACACGGTCGCTGCTGGTATTGAAGTTGATCGCGCCTGCCGGGCCCCGACCGGCAATGCACTGCTGCACAGTGGTGCCGATCGGCGCATCGATGTATGTAACGCCGCCGACCTGTGTTGCGGCAGCAATCAGTTCAGTGCTGACGGCATTGAGCTGGCTGAACCATGGGGCGATGAAGATTTTCGCAAAAAAGCCCAGGGTGTTATAGCTGTCAGCGAAGGCCTTGATACCACTGCGCTGGCCAGCGATATTCACTGCGCCGACGATCTCAGCCAGGGTGACCTTGCTCGGGTCTGCATGGGTGTAATCCGCCAGGACCGCGCCGTGAACTGGAATAGCGCCTGTGCGCATCCGCGTGACCTTGCCGGTCAGCATGTCGACGGTGAAGTCCGTGTCTTTCACGTAGGCATTGCCAGCGGCGGCAGGTTTCAGCGTCAGAGCCTGCAGCGCCCCATGCCCCAGCTTCAACAGGTCGTTATCGCCAAAGGACCGAGCCTGATCGACGACATTGGAGCGGTGAACCAGCGGGTCAAGGACGTTGACCACGAGGACTGTGCCAGCGCCAAAGTCATAGATCCCTTCCAGGGCTTTCGGAATGCTGAAGCCGTCCAGGTCCGCTGGGCCGAACTGTGCACCATCGGTGTCATTCAGCGACAGAGTCACCGCATTGACTGGGCCGACGGGTGCAGTACCGACCAAGGCAATGACCGCAGACTTGACCACGCGAATGGCACGTGGGCCTCGGGACACTTCGATCGTTTCAATACCGTGCAGGTAGTTAGCGGCCATCAGGTTTTCTCCTTGCCGGTCTTGGCGGGAACAGGCTGCAAGTGATCGAGTAGCAACAGCACCTGGACATACTCGTGCTCGGCAGGCAACTCGACTTCTTGCCCAGGTATGAGCTGGACATCCAACAGCTCTTTTGTGTCGCCCACACGCAGTGATGCTGCGCTTTGAGGGCCTTTGTATACGTAGCGTGTCAGTTTCACGGGCTTTCCTCGAAACGAAGCTGTGTAAGGCGAGGCCCGTTTTCGGGCTCCATGATTTGCATCTGTATTGAGCGGGTTGAAATGTCGAGACCGTACTGCCACAGCCCCTGGCTCTGCCCGATGAACGTCTCCGCAACAGGTCGACAGGCAATATCGCAGTGAGGGGCCTTCCAGCCCGTCAGCATGGCGCGGATACGATCCAGATAGCTGATAGCCCCGTCCTTACCATTCAACTGGCGAAACACCAGTGTCAGTCGCAAGGTAATCTTTCGAGCCTGGAACATTGAATCTAAGGCTTCAGACTCATCAAACGTTGACTTGCCGAAAGCCACGAGAACAGCCCCCCGAGGGTGGTTCATCCGATAACCACCCGGACTTTCCGGGAATAACTCGACCATCAACTCCTTGCCAAATCCTGTTGCCAAGCGATCGACAATCGACGCCATCAGTTGCTCGGTTTGGGTCTGCGGTGCGGAGGCTGGTCGACTCATCAGTATTTTTCCCATTCCGTGTCGCTGAACTGCTGACGTCTGGATCTGACGCGGATCTCTCCAGGCTCTGGAGCTGCCTGGCCTGACGGCATGCCAAGGGTTACAACGCCATCGCGAATGCTTTCCAGCAGCTTGATGGTGTCTTTACGGCTGTCCTTGACCGCATCCGGGAGCCCACCTTCAGGGCGGCGCTGGTACAACCAGTGCCGTGCCAGATAGACAACAGCATCCCGCAATACAGTGGGTACCGGGTCGAGTGGCAAGGTGTAACGACCGCGCAGATAGCCGTCGACCAGTTCTTCAGCCTGACGCACACCGTCCTCGACCACTGACTCATTTGCCTCCATGGCTGCTGAGTCGTCGTTCGAGAGCTGAATGAGCGTCATCTCAGGGATGGCGTTGCCGATATCGGCGCGGGTGCAGTAGCGCATCGCTCAGCAAGCCAGCTCAACAAGCGCTTCAGGGAACAGGCACATGGCCAAAGGATTGGCCTGCGCTTCCAAGTCCCAGCCCTTGCCCAGCTTGCGTTCTTCCGCTTTGCTGTAGAACGGCAGCCCCATCGTGTTGACTGTTTCGTTGTAGTTCGCGGGCGCGTTGAACATTTTGAAAATGCCTTTCGCGACCGGGAACACGCGGGCTACGTTGCTCGGAATGAAACGCTGGCCACTGACTGTCACGTCGTACTCAATGAACTCGATACCACCGAAGGTGAAGCCAGAGCGCATGTCACCACCGAGCCGATCCTGGGCTTGCTGATAATTGGCAAATGCTGCTTTGACCTTATCGTGTTCAGTGAAGGCATCGAACCAGTCCGGGCCGCACATAGCCCTGAAACCCGTGACCATGACACTGCCCAGCTTGGATTCGGCATGACGCTTCGCATCCAGACAGATCTTGCGAACGTTGGTCCCACCGACATCTAATGCTACAGGGACCTTCTTTTGCTCGACGCCGAACTCTTCGTAGAGATCCGCGATGACAGAACCGTCAGCGTCGAGCAGCTTGCCGCCCAAGGCACCGACCCGTTGAAACTCACGGGTAGCTTCGACGCTGTTTTTCATTTCCTGCAACTGGTCGTTGATCACGGTTGCTTGAGGCAGTGCTGCCATTTCCTGGCCGAACGAAGCAATGCCTTGCAACTGGCTGGGCAATATCGGACGAGAGACTGGCAAGTGAAGGGTTTCAAAGGTACGTCGCGCACGACTACCGCCTTTAACCGGCGCAGGATCTGCGTTGCGCGAAGTGTTGGGTACCAGCACCAGACGCCCTTCATACTCGTCGATCACGACATGAGTGGTGGTGATGCCTTTCTCTTCAAACAGGCCCATCGCGCCTACCTTGCCTGGAACAGTGGGCAGTTTGTTGATCGCGGCACTGAGGGTCGCAACGGTGAACAGATCTTGAAGATTCATAGCGTTTCCTTAGAGCGCCGCACGGGCGACGATGCCTACAGCGATAAGCTCTTCCAGAGCGGTGGATTTCTGCGCGTCGGTAATACCGGCAGGCCAGGTAAGTTCGTTGAGATCCAGGACGCCACCACGAGCAATGACCACGCCAGGGGCATCGCCCGTGGTGGCGTCAACATGTTCTGTCAGCACTGCGACAGCTTTCTTGGCAGCGCCAGTGCCAGTCGGATCAAGAACCTGGTACTTGCCGCTGACCTTGGCCAGCACGCTTCCGAAGGGGTAAATCGCACCGGCCAGGAGCGTGATCTTTTCCTTGGTCCAGCCAGCTGCTACTTCGACCAGGAGCAAATCGCCAACCTGCTTGGCGGGTTTAGACGTAGCCATACGGCCTCCTATTGCTTGCTGCGCGCTTCCGCGTCAGCGACCAGCGGGTTGATGGATTTATCCACGGTCTTGCCAGCGCGAGCCTTTGAAGCTTGCTCGCCAAAGCTGACGGCTCCTGTCAGTTCCTGGAATACGGCCTTGAGTCCGTCTGCCAGAGGTTGACGGTCATCGGCTTCACCGAACTCCAAGGGCTTGTCGCTCGACTCGGCAAAATTCAGAACGGCAACGACGGCAGGTACGTGAGACGGCTTCATGCCGCTGGCGACAAGTGCCTCAGCGAACTCGGTGTTCTTGACGTTGATCGCTTTCTGGGTAGCGGCCTTGTCGGCCTTTTCACGCAGAGCCAGGCTATTTTTCAGTCGCTCGTTTTCCGCCTGCAGGGCGGCCTGTTCTTCCGTAGTCACGGCATGTACCTCAGTAGTGGATTTGGGTTCGGAGTAGGACGGGCCGATGCCTTGCTCTGGACGACGCGCAGCTTTAGCAAGGCTGTCGATCTCCCAAGAGGGAGCGACCTTGTCGGCGGTCTCGGCACCGAACTGGCCGATCAGAAATTCGCGGAAGCGGCGCCAGAGGCCGGAACTGACCTCATGTCCAAAGTCGCCGAACTCGATAACGCCTTCATCGGTGTCAGCGAGTTCGATCGGTCCCAGGCCTTTGATCGATGGTGGCTGTGCGCCGAGAAAGCCGACATGGCGTAGGTAGTACACGCCTGGCACAGGGTTGCTCGGTGAATCTGGGTGGTAGAACGAGGCGGAGATTTTCTTGTAGCTGCCTTGGCTAACCAGTTCCGCGAACGCTGGGTCCACCTGTTGGGGTTCGGCAACCAAGCCATCGGCTGTTGCCTGCAGAGACTTCACCCAGCCCACAGCCGGTGCATCATGCTTCGGGTGGCCAATCACGAGAGGTGCTTCATGTAGAGCTGGGGAGTAAGCACGCACCGTGGCGGCCAGGTCGCTCTCACTGAAGTTGAAGCTGTCACCGCTCATCGCGGTGTGCTGACCTGGCTTGAAAATATGCAGTGGCTTCATGGGGCGTCTTTGCGTGTTTGTGGAATACACGCACAGCCTGCCCCACGAGCTGAGCCAGGACTTTTAATCGGGTTTAAAGAGTGATTGAAACGGGGATTTCAAGAAACGATGTGTATGCACCCGCTCATCTGAACATGAGGTGCGGCAGGGAGTGCTTTATAAAGCTTTACAAGGCCCATGCAGATAATTTCATTGGGCAGTTGTCATGAGTCATAAATGAACGCGCCTAATCGCGTCCTGAAGCCTTACAGGCGAGCAGCCTTTTTCAAATGCAGCAACGCCAAATCAAGAAGCGCCTCTTCAGCTTCAGGCTGCAATACTCCGTTTTCATCCATCGGCAGATAAGGTCGGGCTGGAATGTCACCCCACAGATGCGGAAAGGATGCCTTTGAGCCACCAAAATGCATCATGGCTGCATAAGGTTTGTTGCTGCCCACCACTGCAGTAGCATCAGTGGAGTAGCTAGAGATCGAAGCTGCCAGGCCTGCCGAACTGACCTGCAGGATCTGCCCTGGCCATGTACCAGCTTTCTCGCGCTGCTCGATCCGCGCATCTGAAAGCTCCTTCCATTCGGGCCGACCTTGCTCTTCAAGATTCTCTTCAGTCTGTGATGCCAGCTCGGCAGCAAGTGATCGCATCAACGGACCAATATCACCCACGGCCCATTCGATTTTGTTCAGCAGTTGCTGCAGGCGCTGGTGATCCATCTCGATAGTGATCATGTCAATCTCCTTGCATGGCCTTGGCCTGTTTGGTTTTCAGAACAGCAGCAAGGCCTGTACCTGGTGCATGATTGAACCCTGGATCAGTGCGGAACAAAACCACCCGACCTTCGGCATTGGTTGTGCGGACAGCGGTTACTTGGGCAGTGCGAACTTCGCCAGTTCGTAAGTTGGTACCTGTTTCAACTGTTTCAGTCTGCATCCGTCCAGCACTGCTATCTACCGCCAGCCCTTTACGTTTGAGCGCAGCCTCGGTCAACGCTGTCACCCGGCATCGGCAGCGGAATCCGTTCGGTGGATAGATAACAGACCAGATCGGGTCATCATGGCGATAGACCTTTCCACTCATAACGCGATGACCAGGTCTTGTTTTTCCATCAAGGATAGCGACATAGCGCCAGTACGGGTGTGTGTCAGCCGTCTCTTCCATACTGACCTTCCGGCCTGCCATATACGCACTTTGCAAATTTGTCTGATAGATCGTCTGAAGACGATGCGGACTGCCCAACTGGACCATCTCAGCATTGCCTTGGCTATCGACAATTGCCTGTTTTCCCCACCAGCCCTGCGCCTCAAGAGTAGGCTGCAGCGTTTTGATGAATTGGGACAGGGTTTGGCCATCCTGCAGGGCTGTCTCCAAAGCTGCACGGATATCAGACAGTAGGTCGAGGCGCATGGCTTTGGCGACAGTGAATGCCTTGTCGTGAGCCTCATCGAGCATGTCCTGCCATGCCCAAGTGATGGCGTAGCCTTTGGACGTCATGTATTCGACAGCCTTCTTCGGCTCAAGACCAAAGATAGCCTTCAGATCTGCAATGGTCGGCAGCTTGACAGGTGCCTTGGGTGTTTTGTTCTTGGCCATGTCAGTCTTCCAGGTCAGCAGCGGCGCTCAGTCGGCCCCACATATCGGCGACGAACATCAGACGTGTCAGGGTCTCTTGCAGCCCCTTGTCATCCATCTTCGGATACACCTCGGCGAGCAGGCTCAGTGCTTCGACCTCGGTTCGGCCACGCTGTAGTGCTTCAAGGATCGGTGCAATCGCTTGTTCAGCCTGTTCCTGCAGCAACTCGGCGGGTAGCGCGGCAATCACCTGGTCAAGCGCGGTCTGATCAACGATGGGCTTGAAATCTGGCTCTGCGAACTCAGCCGCAGGCGCTGCCACTTCTTGCGCAAGATCTCCTTCCTGCAGGTTGTAGGTCCGCATCCAGTAAGCGGGGGTGAACTTGACTCCCGAGTCGGTGAGGTTCTTATCGCGCTCGGCCAGGGTTTTGTCGATCTCATCCTGTTCCCAGAGTTCATAGACCGGAGCAACGACCGCTTCGCCAAAGTTGATGTCGACGATGCGGCGGATCACCGCGTTGAGGCTGGCAGCCACAATGCCTGCATCGCCATCACGGATATCATTGGTGACTTCGGCTCCCGCCATTGCACTGGCACGGTTACTCTCTTTTTCAGTGGTTTGGTTTTGCCCCAGCATGGCCACGTTGATCTCACTGCGGCAGTACTCCAGCAGTTCGCGATACACATCAGCACTGTCAGCTTTACCAGCGGCTTCTACGATTGACACACTTGAGTCATCAGGGATCGCCGCAACTGCGTCTTGAACCATTGCCTCAAGACTGTCGAGCAACAGGTCTGTTTCCGCATCGGTCGCACCACGGGGGTGCTTACCAATGACCCAGGGCGAGCCATATTTCTCTGTGAACTGCACCCAGAACTTCAAGCCGCCTTTCATGAAGATGGCAGGCCAGAAGCACATGCTCAAATCGGGAAAACCGTAGGGGTTGGCATAGGTCGCATCCTGGCGAGCCACAACGAAACGCAGCGGATCGCAGACCTCACCGTCCTTTCCAGCCTCTTTCGAGCGAAAACGTAGCGCGTTGTCCTGGTCGTAGAAGAACCACTCAGCAGGCTTACCCAGCAGATCCTCGGGCACGGTGAACAACCCAACCGGTTGCCACATCAGCTCAACAGGCTGATAGCCGTAAAGGGGGGCATCGAGCAGCTCCCGGATCACACGATCAAGATCCAGGTCGGTTAGCCAGTCACGAATGAAGCGCTCGACCTTGGTCGGGGCATTGCTGCGTTTCAGTCCGCGCTCCAAGGCCAGCACAGCAGACTTGCGACGGCGCACGTTGCCGCCGACCAGGGCAGCACTGCGCAGATCGCGATAAACCGTAATATCTTTGCCCTGAGCCTTCAGGATCGGATCAGGGTTAGGCAGGTTGATACCACTCATTGAGGCAATGTCGGCCCTGCCACGAGTGGCGACGTGATTAACGAGACCTGGCGAACGCTTGGCGTCTGCAAAGCTCACGAACTCGGTGGGGCTGACCCACACACCTTTGCTTTTCATGCGTACCCCTGGGTGATTCGGCGGCCCTGGCGAGGGCGACGTGATTTAACGCTGACCGGTCCTGAGCTGACTTCGAGAGTGGCGAAGTTGGCCAGCG
>JAAIGE0100555371.1_pt1 | contig 15865 bp, 13 predicted proteins | sample 6487951 | NCBI WGS metagenome assembly JAAIGE01 (sample SAMN13974128, study PRJNA590717) | phyllosphere metagenome | biome: tomato field; feature: multiple bacterial spot infested tomato fields; material: tomato leaves; isolation source: leaves from tomato fields | host: Solanum lycopersicum ... | reverse complement strand
TCTCGTCATGCTCGCCCAGCGGCGCCTTGTAGGCGGGAGTGAACAGAGGCTCGGGCAGGCGGTCGCCGTTCTGCAGGCCCTCGGGCAGAGGGATGCCGCACACGGTGCCGCTCTCGGTGTACTCGACCCATCCGGATCCGGTGATGTAGCCGCGCACCACGCACTCGACGGGAAGCATCTCGAGCGACTGGGCGAGCATGGCGCGGTCGGCCACGCTCGGCGGGATCTCTCCCTCGACGAGGTGGTCGGGCACGTCGGAGAGCGTGCGGAACCACCAGCGGCTGAGACGCGTGAGGAGCGCACCCTTCTCGGGGATGCCGGGGGACAGCACGACGTCGAACGCGCTCACGCGGTCGGAGGCGACCACGAGGATGCGGGTGTCGGCCGGGTCGTCCGAGGCGTACAGGTCGCGTACCTTGCCCGAGTAGATGTGGCGCCAGCCGGGGATCGTCTGTGCGGTGCTGTCCGAAGGTGTGCTCACCCGCCCCATTATCCCGGTCGGCGAGGCAGGTGCACATGTCAAGCCCTGGCGATGGACGGTCGGGAGCGGCACGCTCGAGGAAAAGGGACGGGCGAGACACGACTCGGAGGAATCATGACGAAGGATCTGTCGACCGGTGACCGGGTGAGCTGGAACACCTCGCAGGGGCGCACCCGCGGAACCGTGGAGGAGAAGAAGACGAGGGACTTCCGGTTCGCCGGGCAGGCCTTCACCGCATCGGACGACGAGCCGGCGTACATCGTGAAGTCGGAGAAGAGCGGGGAGAAGGCCGCGCACAAGGCCGGTGCTCTGCGCAAGCTGAAGAGCTGAGCCGGTTGCCGCAGGGCCCCCGCAGGCGTATAGTCCACATGGACTATTCGAGAGGGGGTGCGCTGTGTCGCCTCATTCCCGACCGCTCACCCCGATGGGCGTGATGGTGCTCGCGCTTCTCCGCGAAGGCGACATGCACCCCTACGAGATGGTGCGGCTCATGCGGGCGCGGCGCGACGAACGGCTGCTCCCGGTCACCCATGGCACGCTCTATCACACGGTCGCACGCCTGCAGAGAGCCGGGCTGATCGACGAGATCGGCATCGACCGCGACGGCAACCGCCCCGAGCGCACGACCTACACGCTGACGGATGCCGGGGGCCTCGCGCTCTGCGACTGGCTCCGTCGCGAGCTGGCCGATGCCGAGCGGCCCGCCGAGTTCCGCATCGCGCTCGCCGAAGCCCACAACCTCGAACGGCAGGAGGTCGTCGACTGCCTGCGCACACGGCACGCGGCGCTCCGGGACGCGCACATCGCGCACCGCGACGGCCTGGCCGAGGCGCGGGCCGCCTCCGTGCCCGAGCAGGCGCTCGTCGAGTTCGAGCGCCAGGAGGTGCTGCTCGACGCCGAGCTGCGCTGGCTCGACTCGCTGCTCGATCGTCTCGACGCCCGACTGTTCCCCTGGGGGCCGACGGCCTTCGAGCACACCGACCGCTATCTCGCTCAGCGAAAGGCCGCACAGCAATGACCGACGCACGCCAGGCATCGGGTCCCGACACGGGCACCTTCGCCGCCGGACACCGCCCGAAGAGCCCCTGGCCCGCCCTGTGGGCGCTCGTCATCGGGTTCTTCATGATCCTCGTCGACACGACCATCGTCTCGGTCGCGAACCCCGCGATCAAGGCGGCTCTGGACCCGTCGACCAACAATCTCGACAACGTGGTGTGGGTCACGAGCGCCTACCTGCTCGCCTATGCGGTTCCCATCCTCATCACCGGCCGTCTGGGCGACCGCTTCGGCCCGAAGAACATCTACCTCATCGGCCTCGCCGTCTTCACGCTCGCCTCGCTGTGGTGCGGGCTGTCGACCTCGCTCGAGATGCTGATCGCCGCGCGGGCGGTGCAGGGGCTCGGGGCCGCGTTCATGACCCCGCAGACCATGGCCGTGATCACGCGCACCTTCCCGCCCGAGCGGCGGGGGGCCGCGATGGGCCTGTGGGGCGCGACGGCCGGCGTCGCCACGCTGGTCGGTCCGCTCGCCGGCGGTCTGCTCGTCGACGGCTTCGGCTGGGAGTGGATCTTCTTCGTCAACATCCCCGTCGGAATCGTCGCGTTCGTGCTGGCCTGGCGGCTGGTCCCGCAGCTCGCGACCAGTCCCCACCGCTTCGACATGGTCGGCGTCGCCCTCAGCGCGGTCGCGCTGTTCCTTCTCGTGTTCGGTCTCCAGGAGGGCGAGAAGTTCGACTGGGGCGTGATCTGGGGTCCCATCTCGGTGTGGGGGCTCATCATCGCCGGGCTCGTCGTGCTCGCCCTCTTCATCGTGCAGCAGGCCCGCACACGCAGCGAACCGCTCGTTCCGCTGGACCTGTTCAGAGACCGCAACTTCTCGGGCGCGAACGTGGCGATCGCCGCGGTCGGGTTCACTGTCACGAGCATGTCGCTGCCGATGATGTTCTTCCTCCAGACCGCCCGCAACCTCACGCCGACCGAGGCGGCGATGCTGCTCATCCCGATGGCGGTGCTCTCGGGCGTGCTCGCTCCCGTCGCAGGCAAGCTGCTCGACAGGGTCGATCCGCGCATCATCCTCCTGCCCGGACTGCTGTGCGTGATCGGCGCCCTCGTCTGGTACTCCACGCTCATCACGATGGACACGCCGATCCTGCTGTTCCTGCTGCCCTCGGCGCTCATGGGCATCGGCAACGCGGGCATGTGGGGGCCGCTGGCGACCACCGCTACGCGCAAGCTCCCGCCGCGGCAGGCCGGTGCCGGTGCCGGCATCTACAACACGACGCGGACCATCGGATCGGTCATCGGATCGGCATCCATCGCCGCGTTCATGCAGGCGCGCCTGGAATCCAACCTGTCCGGACTCGACGAGGCCCCGGCGGGGATCTCGGGCGGCGGCGAGCTGCCCCCGCAGGTGGCAGAGGGCTTCGCCGCGGCGATGTCGCAGGCGATCCTGCTTCCCGCGTGCGTGATGGTCGTGGCGCTCGTCGCCGCGCTGTTCCTCGGACGCTACGACCGGACGGATGCTCCGGCATCCGCTTCGACGCGATGACGATCTCGCTCATCCGCCCCACCCCCGATCTGTTCGAGTCCTGGGCCGCGGCGGTCGCCGAGTTCGGCGACGCGCACGTCGACGGCTCGGGTCTGCAGGCGCCCGTCACCCCGGATCGGGCCACGCTCGACGCCCTCATCGAGAAGTCCGAGGCGCTCGCCGACACGGCCTCGGAACTGCCCGGCGACGCCGTGCACAACGATCTGTACTGGGTGGTCGACGACGGCGAGGTCGTGGGATTCCTCTCGTTCCGGCACGAGCTCAACGAATGGCTGCGTGAAGCCGGCGGTCACATCGGCTACTCGGTGCGCGCCTCTCGTCGCCGGCAGGGATACGCCTCGGCGGCGTTGCGCCTCGGCCTCGACCGTGCGCGCGAGATCGGCCTCGACCGCGTGATGGTCACCTGCGACGACGACAACGTCGGATCCTTCCGCACGATCGAGGGGGCGGGCGGCGTGCTGCAGGACGTCAGCGACCAGTCCGAGCGGGGTCACGCGATGCTGCGGCGCTACTGGATCGCCCTGTAGCCGGCGCGAGACGGAGCGCGCCCGGTGAGGGGCGGAGCGCAGTCCGGGAACGGCGACACGCCGTCGACGGTTAGGGTTGATGGTCGACGACCATCCCGGTGACAGCATCCTGTCGCCCACCCGATCCGAGGAGACTCCGTCGTGATCCCACATTCCTTCCCCGCGTCTGCGCGTCTGCGCACGCTCGGACGCACCGCCGGGGCGATGGTGCTCACGGCGTTCCTCGCGGCCGGTGCGCTCTTCGGCGGCGCGTCCGCCGCCACGGCGGCCGAAGACGGAGAGACCTACGTCATCGGCACCGACACGACCTTCGCGCCCTTCGAGTTCACCTCTCCCGAGGGCGAGCTCGTAGGCATCGACATGGATCTGCTCCGCGCGATCGCCGAGGATCAGGGTTTCGAGGTCGAGATCCGCCAGCTCGGATTCGACGCCGCCGTGCAGGCACTGCAGGCCAACCAGGTCGACGCCGTCATGGCGGGCATGTCGATCACCGACGAGCGCAAAGCCACCTTCGACTTCAGCGACCCGTACTTCACCAGCGGCATCCAGCTCGGCGTCCTCGACTCCAGCGACATCCAGTCGCTCGACGACCTGGACGGCCAGACCGTCGCCGTGAAGACCGGCACGCAGGGTCAGACGTTCGCCGAGGAGAACAAGGACGAGTACGGCTTCCGCGTCACGCCCTACCAGGACACGACCGACATGGTCGACGCCGTCAAGGCGGGCCAGGCCGTCGGATACTTCGAGGACTTCCCCGTCCTGGCCTACGGCATCCAGCAGGGGTCGGGCTTCCGTCTCGTCGGAGAGCCGGAGCTCGGCGGCGAGTACGGCTTCGCCGTCAACAAGGGGATGAACCCCGAACTGATCGAGATGTTCAACGAGGGGCTGGCGAGCCTGCAGGCCTCCGGCGAGTACGACGAGATCGTCGACCGCTATCTCGCCGAGGGCGACGAGGGCGGGTCGGCGCAGGCGACCGACATCTTCTCCGTCGCCGTCAAGTACTGGCCGGCGCTCATGGAGGGCCTGTGGCTGACGATCCTCGCGACGCTCGTCGCGATCGTGGCCGCGTTCATCCTCGGACTCGTCTTCGGTTTCGGACGCATCTCGCGCATCGCCCCGTTCCGCTGGATCTCGACCGCCTACGTGTACGTGTTCCGCGGCACCCCGATCCTGGTGCAGGCGTTCTTCGTCTTCTTCGCCATCCCGCAGCTCTTCCCCGGCCTCACGTTCAACCCGTTCGTCGCCGGTGCGATCACGCTCTCGCTCAACACGGGCGCGTACATGACGGAGATCATCCGCGGCGGCATCCAGGCCGTCGACCCGGGCCAGAACGAGGCCTCGCGGTCGCTGGGTCTCGGCCACTGGAAGACCATGCAGAAGGTCGTGCTGCCGCAGGCCTTCCGCATCATGATCCCGTCGTTCGTCAACCAGGGCATCATCACCCTCAAGGACACGTCGCTCATCAGCGTCATCGGTCTCGCCGAACTGACGTTCCAGTCGCGTCAGATCATCGCCTCGACCTATCTGTCGGCGCAGGTGCTGACGATCGTCGCCATCATCTACTTCGTCGTGATCACGCTGCTGACGCTGCTCGCGAACCGCCTGGAGAGGACCTTCAACGCATGAGCAAGATCGAGGTCAAGGACCTGCACAAGTCGTTCGGCGACAACCACGTCCTCAAGGGGATCGATCTCGCGGTCGAGGACGGCGAGGTCGTCGCCGTGATCGGCCCGTCGGGTTCCGGTAAGTCGACGCTGCTGCGCTGCCTGAACAAGCTCGAGGAGCCGACGTCGGGGCACGTGATCGTCGACGGCGTCGACCTGACCGACAAGAGCGTCAAGCTCGACGAGGTGCGACAGCGCATCGGCATGGTCTTCCAGCACTTCAACCTGTTCCCCCACATGACCGTGCTGGAGAACATCACGCTCGCCCCCGTCGAGCTCGGCAAGTTCTCGAAGGCCGAGGCGAAGCAGCGCGCGCTCACGCTGCTCGACCGGGTGGGTCTCGCGGAGAAGGCCGACGCGAAGCCCGCGTCGCTGTCGGGCGGACAGAAGCAGCGCGTGGCGATCGCCCGCGCCCTCGCCATGGATCCCGAGATCATGCTCTTCGACGAGGCGACCAGTGCTCTCGACCCCGAGATGGTCGGAGAGGTGCTGCAGGTCATCCGCGATCTCGCCGCCGGCGGCATGACCATGGTGCTCGTGACGCACGAGATGGGCTTCGCCCGGGAGGTCTCCGGTCGGACGGTGTTCATGGACGGTGGCGTGGTCGTCGAGGAGGCCCCGCCCGCAGAGCTGTTCGGCGCACCCAAGAACGACCGTCTGAAGGACTTCCTCTCGAAGGTCCTCTGAGGTCACGGGGGTGCCCGGGGTCACCCGGGTGCTCCCCGTCCCCCCGGGTGCTCCCCGTCCCCCCGGGTGCTCCCCGTCCCCCCGTCCCCGGTCACCCCGTCCCCCCGGCATCCGGTCACGGCGGCGGATCCGGCGATCGACGCGCCGTCACGGCGGTCGTTCGTGCCGCGTGTCGCAGGAAGCATCCGCCCCTGTGCCCGGGGCGGTACTCGATTCACCTGCCGATCCATCATTCACCCCTGGGGGGCCTGTCGGGGTGACGTCCTCTTCTCCCTCCGGGCACAGTGGCGGACCGACCATGTCAGGTTGAGATCGTCTCTCTCCCCCGGGGCACAGTGGCGGACCGACCACACGTCGGTTGTCTTCGCCCTCTCCCTCCGGGCACAGTGGCGGACCGAGGAGTCGAAACGCCGCCGGACGGGGAGGTCCGTGCGGCGTGGCGCGGCGCGGGTCCGCCGTTGTGCCCGGAAGAGGGGAAGAGAGGAAGACGGGGAAGAGAGAAAGACGGGGAAGAGGGGAAGACGGGGAAGAAGGGGAAGAAGAAGGGGAAGAAGGGGGGGGGGGGAGAGACCCGGGGTCAGTCGGCGACGCGAGCGGCGATGTCGCTGCGGTGGTGGGACCCCTCGAGCGAGATGCGGGAGAGGGCCTCGTATGCGCGGGCGCGAGCGGTGCGGAAGTCGGATGCCACGGCCACGACGTTCAGGACGCGACCGCCCGTGGCGATCAGCGAGCCGCCCGGGGCGTCGGGGCTGGCGGTCGCAGCGTGCACGAGGCGCACACCGTCGACGGCGGCGGCCTCTGACAGGCCCTCGATCGGACGGCCCGTCTGCGGCGACTCGGGGTAGCCCTCGCTGGCGAGCACGACGGTGATCGCGACGTCGTCGCTGAAGGCGGGCTCGGGCTGATCCTCCAGAGTTCCGGATGCCGCGGCGAACAGCAGCTCGGAGAGAGGGGTGATCAGTCGAGGCAGCACGATCTGCGTCTCAGGGTCGCCGAAGCGTGCGTTGAACTCGATCACGCGCACACCGTTCGGCGTGAGGATGAGGCCCGCGTAGAGCAGGCCGATGAACGGAGTCCCCTCGCTGTCGAGCTGGCGGATGACGGGGAGGGCGACGTCGCGCGTGACCTCGTCGACGAACGCCTTCTCGCTGCCGAACTGGTCGTCGAGCCAGGGCAGGGGGGAGTAGGCGCCCATGCCTCCGGTGTTGGGGCCCTCGTCGCCGTCGAGCGCGCGCTTGAAGTCCTGTGCGGGGCTCAGCGCGCGCACGGTGTCGCCGTCGCTGAGGAAGAAGAGCGAGACCTCGGGACCCGAGAGGAATTCCTCGACGAGCACGGGGCCGGAGGGGAGGTAGTGCTCGGCATGCGCGAGCGCCTCTGCACGATCGGACGTGACGACGACGCCCTTTCCTGCGGCGAGGCCGTCGGCCTTGACGACATGCGGGGCTCCGAAGTCGTCGAACGCCGCCTCGACCTCGGCGGTGGTGGTGGCGCGCACGGCGCGTCCGGTGGGCACGCCCGCGGCATCCATGATCCGCTTCGCGAACGACTTGGACCCCTCCAGCTGTGCGGCGGCCCTGCCCGGGCCGAAGACGGGGATGCCGCGCTCGCGCAGCACGTCGGCGACGCCCGCGACGAGCGGAGCCTCGGGGCCCACGACGACGAGGTCGATCGCGTGCTCGTTGGCGAAGACGGTGACCGCCGCGCCGTCGAGCGGATCGACCGATACGGGCGTCGCGTCCTGGGCGATGCCCGCGTTGCCCGGCGCCACGAAGATCTCGTGCTCCGTCTGCTCGGCTCGCAGGGCGAGGATGATCGCGTGCTCACGGGCACCGGAACCGAGGACGAGGATCTTCACGCGTTCCAGCCTACCGAGGGCCGCCGTCGGCGTTTCGTCGGGTTCCGCCGGACTCAGAGCTCGATCGGGCGTCTGTCGGAGCGGTCCCACTCCTGCGTCCAGCCCGTCGCGTCGAAGAGCGCGTCGAGCACCATGGCGGTGAAGCCCCAGACGATCGTCCCGTCGATGTCGAACGCGGGCCCGCTCCACGTGCGACCCATGCGGTGGATCGTCGAGGTGAACCGGGTCTCGGGATCCAGCAGGCGGGCGACGGGCACGCGGAAGACCTCGACGGTCTCGGCGTGATCGACGGCGGCCACTCGCGAGGGCGATCGCCACCATCCGATCACGGGTGTGACCCGGTGGCTGCTGGCGGCGAGGGGGAGCTCGGCGAGAGTGGCGAGCACCTCGACGCCGGCCGGGTCGAGCCCGGTCTCCTCCTGCGCTTCGCGGAGCGCGGTGGCGACGGCATCCGCGTCCTGATCCTCCCGCCGCCCGCCCGGGAACGAGACCTGCCCGGGGTGGGAGGAGAGGGTGGCGGCTCGTCGCTGCAGCAGGACGTCGAGGTCGGCGGCGACCGTGCTCTCGTCGGTGCCGGCGGGGATGCTGTCCAGGCGCCCGAAGAGCACGAGGACGGATGCCGGGTGCGCGTCGCCGGGGAGGGCGGGGAACAGATCGGGCCAGCGTTCGGTGTGCGCGGCGGCGGCGATCAGCTGCGCTCTCGCGCCGTGCAGGGTCTCGGCCGTCTCGCTCATCAGGACGAGCCTATGCCCGCCGTCGTGCCACGAGGGCGGGGCGGCGGGAGCGCTTCGCGGGCTGTCGACCCTGTATCGTCCCGTCGACCCGGTAGGCGACTGGCGCTGGCGACATACAGGGTCGGCGTGAACGTACCGGCTCACGGGAGGGGCGCCGACTCCGTACAGGGTCGGCGCGAGCGCGCCCGGCGGCTGTCGACCCTGTGACGTCCCGTCGACCCGGTAGGCGACTGGCGCTGGCGACATACAGGGTCGGCGTGAGGGTACCGGCTCGCCGGGGGGCTGGGCGACGCGAGCGCACCGGCTCGCCGGGGGATGCCGCTGCCCGGCGTACCCTGGATCGCATGCCCTCCCGCAGGATCGACATCATCGACGGTCGCGCCGCGCTCGATGCGGTGCGCGCCGCCGATGCCGCAGGCGAGAAGCCGACCCGGCCCGACCTCGCGATGGCGGTGCGCTACCTCCTGCAACTGCTCGACGAGAAGGCACCGGGCAACAGTGTCGAGGTGAGGGTGCCTCCGTTCGGGGCGGTCCAGGTGATCCAGGGGCCCCGCCACACCCGGGGCACCCCGCCGAACGTCGTCGAGATGGACCCCACCACCTGGATCTCCGTCGCCACGGGAGCCGAGTCCTGGGCGGATGCCGCGGATGCGGGGCGGATCCACGCCTCGGGCACCCGCGCCGACCTCGTCGACGTGCTGCCGCTGCGGCCTTGACCATCGTCGCCGGCGGACGCAGGCCACGGCCTCCGTCGGACGCAGGCCACGGTCTCCGTCGGACGCAGGCCCCAGTCCCGGCGGATGCAGGCCCCGGTCTCCGGCGGACGCAGGCCCCGGCCTCGGCGGATGCAGAATGGACGGATGAGCTACGCCGTCGACGATTCCCGTGACCGCATCGACGTCGACGCAGTGTGGGCGGCGCTGCGCGAGGTGTACTGGGGCAAGTGGCGCAGCCGCGAGGACGTCGAGGCGCAGATCCGCGACGCGTGGCGAGTGATCGGCGTCTACGACGAGCAGACCGGCGCGCAGGTGGGATTCGCCAGGGCGGTGTCGGACGGCGCCGGGTTCGCGTACCTCGCCGACGTGGTCGTGCTCGAGGCGCATCGCGGCCACGGCCTCGGCAAGCGCATCGTGCGGGCGATGATCGACGAGGGGCCCGGCGCGCATTTCCGGTGGACGCTGTTCACGAGCGATGCGCACGGTCTCTATGAGCAGTTCGGGTTCGCGGCGCCGGACCGCACGGCGCTGGTGCGGCCGGCGGCGACACTCCCCGTGCATCCGACACAGGCGCGCTAGCGCCGAGCGACCACCAGCGGCACGCCCGTGACCGGGTGGGGGAACACGTCGACCCGCTGTCCGTAGACGGCCTCGATCCGCTCGGCCGTGAGCACGTCCACGGGGACGCCTGTCGCCGCGACGCGGCCGCCGGAGAGGAGGGTCACCCGGTCGGCGTGCGCGAGCGCGGCGTTGAGGTCGTGCAGCACGATCGCCACGGCGATGCCGGCGTCGGCCTGCGCGCGGATGAGGCGCATGACGTCCTCGTGGTGCTTGAGGTCGAGCGCGGCGGTCGGCTCGTCGAGCAGCAGGATGCCGGTGCTCTGCGCGATCACACGGGCCAGGGCGACCCGGGCGCGCTCGCCGCCCGACAGCGAGGTCACCGACCGGCCCGCATGCTGCTGCACCTCGGTCGAGGTCATCGCGGACGCCACGATCTCGTCGTCGTCCTCGGCGGCGTCGGTGTGCGCCCAGGGCGCTCGGCCCATGCGCACCACCTGCTCGGCGGTGAACGGGAAGGAGACGGCGTTCTCCTGCAGCAGCACGGCGCGGGTGCGTGCCATGTCACGCGCGCGGACTCCGCCGATCGGCGCGCCGTCGAGAGCGACCTCGCCCGAGGTGGGACTCACGTCACCGGCGAGGACGCCGAAGAGGGTGGACTTCCCTGCCCCGTTCGGGCCGACGAGGGCGTGGATCTCGCCCGCTCGGATCTCGATCGACGCATCGTCGAGGATCGCCCTCCCGGCGCCGACGTGCACGGAGACGCCGGTCGCCCGCAGCCGGATGCTCATGCCCACCCCCCGGATCGGCGACGCGTGCGCACGAGGAGCCAGAGGAAGAACGGCCCGCCCACGAGCGAGGTGATCATCCCGATCGGCAGGTCGGCGAGCGGGACGGCTGTGCGGGCGACGAGATCGGCGACGGCGATCAGCAGCGCGCCGCCGAGTGCCGACGCGATCATGAGCGGCAGGTGCGCGGGGCCGATGATCATGCGCATGAGGTGCGGCACGACGAGGCCGGCGAACCCGATGATGCCCGCGAAGGCGACGGCCGCGCACACCAGGATCGCGACGGTCACGATCACCACCATGCGCAGCAGCTCGACGCTGACGCCGAGATGGCGCGCGGTGCGCTCGCCGAGCGCGAAGAGGTCGAGCTGCGGCGAGACGATCAGGGCCACCACGACTCCGACCGCCACGAGGGGGGCGACCAGGGCCGTCTGCGACCACAGTGCTCCGTTGAGCGACCCGAGCTGCCAGAAGACGATCTGCTCGCGCGTCGACGTGGTGCCGAGGAAGGTGAGGAACGCCATGCCGGCACCGGCGATCGCGTTGATCGCGATGCCGGTCAGCAGCAGGGTGACGACCTCGGTGCGTCCGCCCGATCGACTGATGACGTACACGGCGAGCACGGCGGCGAGCCCGCCGAGGAACGCGAACGCGGGCGTCGTCCACATGCCGAACGAGGCGAGGCCCAGGGTGATGCTCGCGGCGGCGCCGAGGGCGGCCCCCGACGACACGCCCACCACTCCGGCATCCGCCAGGGGGTTTCCGAAGATCGCCTGCATGAGCACCCCGGAGACGGCGAGAGCGGCGCCGACGAGGAGGCCGAGCACGACCCGGGGCAGTCGCAGGTTGTAGATCACGCCGTAGGCGGTCGTCTCGGTCGGAGCCCAGGCCGTGTCGATGCCCACGCCGCGCAGCAGCACGCCGATCAGGTCGCTGGGAGAGAGGGAGTACTGCCCGCTGATGATCGAGACGACCCCGGTCACGAGGAGCGCGACCAGGAGTCCGGCGGTCACGAGGACGAAGCGCAGCCTCCGGTGGGTCGAGGGGGTGCGCGTGACGACGTCGGCGGTCACGTCGCCGGCCCGGGCGTCGCCGACGCGGGGGCGTAGAGGGCGCGGGCCAGGGCATCGATCACCTCGGCCGACCGGGGGCCGAAGCTGAGGATCTCGCTGTCGGCCATGTCGATCACGCGCCGGTTGGCGCCCGCGGGCGTCTCGGCGAGCGCGGGGATGCGTTCCAGGAGACCGTCGATGCCGTCCACCGATTCCAGTCCGTCGGTCATCATCACGAGCACGTCGGGCTGAGCGGCGACGAGGGCTTCGGCGGTCATCGGCTTCATGCCCTCCCAGCCGATCTCGGCGGCGACATCCACGCCGCCGACCGCGTCGATCAGAGAGTCGGCGCCGGAGTCCTCACCGAAGATGTAGTAGATGTTCGCGCTTCCCCGCACGTACAGGAACAGCATCCGCGCGCGATCCTCGGCGGCGGACGGGACGACCTCCGCGATCTCGGCGAGGGAGGCGTCGAGGTCGGCGTCGAGACGCTCGATGAGCGCCTCGCCCCGGCTCGGGACGCCGAGCGCTGTGGCGATCTCGGTCACCAGCTCGTCGGTGGTGTCGAGGCGGCGGTCGCCGGAGATCACGACCACGGCGATGCCCGCGTCGCGCAGCTGCTGGCGGACCTCCTTCGGGCCGATCGTCGTGTCGGTGAGGACGATCGTCGGCGCGAGCTCGAGGATGGCCTCGGGGTTGAGCGTGTGGCCCGTCTTCGTCACGACCGGGAGGTCCTCGGTGCCGGCGAACAGCGTCGAGGAGTCGCGTCCGACGACCTGGTCGCCGAGGCCCAGTGCGAAGACGGTCGAGGCGATGGTGCCCGAGATGTCGATCGGAAGGATGCGGTCGACATCGGTGATCTCGACCTCGCGGCCCTCGCTGTCCGTGACCGTGACGGGGAGTGCGGGGGCGGTGTCGTCGTGCACGGGATCGATCCGGTCGCTCGACAGGCAGGCCGTGGATCCGCCGGTCGCGCCGCGCACGTCGTCGACCAGATCGAGAGACGCGAGGGGAACGGATGCCTGGGGGCACGCGTCGTCGGAGGCGGCAGGCGTGGGATCGGTTCCGGACGCTGTGCAGCCCGCGAGACCGAGCGCGACGACGGCAGCGAGAAGGAGGGGAAGTGTGCGTCGCATTAGGCAAGGCTAGCCTAAAACTTGACTCCACATCGGCGAGCGCTCTAGGGTCGGCAGCGAGGCTTACTTAGCTGAGCCTAACCAATTCCCATCCTCCCGCCCGCCTGCCCTGACGGCACCGCCGGTGCGCGTCCGCTGCGTGCCCGGAGCCAGGAGAACCGTGAACGCCACAGCCACAGCATCTCGGGGGAGCGGCCGCATACGCGTGCTGCTCGCCGCCCTCATCTCATTCGCCCTGATCTCCGCCGGAGCGGTCGTCGCACCCTCCGCACACGCCGCCGCCGGCACGGTGAACGCCTCCGTCACGAGCGCGGGTACGACCGGAATCACCGTCCAGGTGGATGCCGTCGACCTTCCCGAGGTCACGGGCGTGTACGCCGCGCTCATCGTCGCGGGGACCGAATCCGGGCTGTCCGGCCCCGGCGGCGGATACGCCGCGTTCGCGATGCCGTTCCCGGCGGTCACCGCCGGTGCGAGCTCGTTCGCCCTCACCGCTCCGGCCGAGAAGCTCGACCGCACGAAGGCCTACGAGGTCCTCATCTGGAAGCAGCACTCGGTGCCGACCGCCGACACCGTCTACGCGCGCGGCGACGTCGCGATCACAGGCGCACAGTGGGATGCCGTGTTCCCGCCGACGGAGCCGACCGAGCCGACGGAACCGACGGAACCGACGGAGCCGACCGAGCCGACGGAACCGACGGAGCCGACGGAGCCGACCGAGCCGCAGCTCCCGGCGGAGGCATCGATCGAGGTGTTCCTCGCGGACGGTGCGACCCCGGCCGCCGGGGCGGCCCTGAAGACGGGCGACACGGTCGTCGTGAAGGGGACGGGCTACGACCCTGCCGCGAACGTGGGAGGCCGGGGTGTGCCCATCCCGGCGAACCTGCCGCAGGGGACCTACGTGGTCTTCGGCAACTTCGCCACCGCATGGCAGCCGTCGACGGGCGCCGCGTCGACGACCCGTTCCGTGGGATCGCAGGCCTGGGCGCTCGCGGAGTCGGTGCTCGCGCAGGTGCCGCCGCGCTATCAGGAGGCGATCCGCGGTCAGTGGGTCGACATCGCCGCGGACGGCACGTTCACCGCGACCCTGACCCTCAAGGACGCCACGGCGCGGCCCGGTGCCTACGGGGTGTACACCTACGGGGCCGGCGGCGTCGTCAACGCCGCCCAGGAGCGCTCCGTCGCCCTGGACTACACCGAGGCCGCCGTCGTGACCGCGGCGGTGACGGATGCCTCCGTCGAGGGCGGCCTGACCGTCGCCGCCACCGCATCGAAGCTCGGCGCGATCACCGGAGCGTACGTCGCGGTGATCGAGAAGGGGACCGAGGCCGATGTGACCGCGGGCGGCGGGTTCGCCGCGATGCAGTTCGTGCGCACGGTGACGGACGGTGCGCTGAGCGTCGACCTGACGGCCCCGGCGACGCTGCTCGATCGTACGAAGACGTACGAGGTCATCGTCTGGAAGCAGCACACGATGCCCACCGCGGGCACGATCCACGCGCGAGCCGACGTGGTGATCACGGAGGAGCAGTGGGATGCGCTGACGGACGGGAAGCCTGCGGAACCCACGCCTCCGACCACGCCGACCACGCCGACCACGCCGACCACGCCGACGAAGCCGGCGGCACCGGTGCCCGGCGGCTCGCTGCGTTGGGGCATCTCGACCTCGTTCACCGACTACGTCACCGGCGGCATCGCGAAGGGCGCGATCGAGGTCTCGGCCGGAGCGACCCGCGCGAACGGACTGTTCCAGTTCGGCCAGACGGTCGGCGGCGACTACAGCACGGGTACCGGACTCGGCGACGTCGTCTACCGCGGCTCGGTGCGCTTCACCGGGCACAACGGCCTGCTCGACGTGACGGTGTCGAATCCCCGGGTGTCGATCACCTCCGCGCGAGCGGCGACGCTGTTCGTCACGCACGGGGGCTCGGCGGTGCCCTTCGCGACGCTCGACCTCTCGCGGGCCGTCATCACGAAGGCGGGCGGCGCGGTCATGTATTCCTCCGCACCCGCCGCGTTGACGGCCGACGGTCGTGACCGCGTGCTCTCGGGCTACGCCACGGTGCTCGACCCGGTGTCGTTCACCATCGGATCCGCGGCGGCGGCGCCCTCCGGGGCCACCGGCACGGTCGCGGCGGCGGCGATCACGACGAAGACGGCGCTGCCGTCGACGCCTCCCGCCCGCGCCGGGATCCAGATCGACGACGCCGAGCTCGACGCGCTGCAGGCCGGGCGGCCCGCCACGTTCTCGGCCTCCGGCTTCGAGCCGAACGAGACCGGCATCCGAGTCGTCGTCTACTCGACGCCGCTGCTCCTCGGCACGATCGAGGCGGATGCCGACGGCGTCGCCTCCTGGACGGGGTCGCTCCCGGCGACCCTGGAGAACGGCCCGCACACGCTCACTCTGCAGGGCTCCGTTGCGCGGGGCCTGGAGTTCACGCTCGCCCGCGAGACCGCCGTTCTCGGATCCTGCACCGTCGAAGGGGCGTCGCTCTCCTGGGGGTACAAGGAGTCCTTCCGCGCCTACATCGAGGGCATCGCCCAGGGCGGCTGGACGCTGACCGACGTCGAGTACCGGTATCCGGCCTTCGTGTGGGAGGGCGGAGCGGGCTCGTTCGACGAGCAGACGCTCACCGGACTCATCGGCTTCGGGGGCGACATCGCCTTCACCGGGCACGACGGCGCGCTGGACACCACCCTCTCGAACGCCCGTATCGAGCTCGCGGGAGACACCGGATACCTCGTCTTCGACGTGCTCGGCACCACGCAGGACGGCCAGAGCGTCGACCAGCAGGGCGTTCGCCTGGCGGAGTTCCCGCTCGACGATGCGGCCGTCGTCGACGGGGCCCTCACCCTCGAGGGCGTGCCCACGACCCTGACCGAGGCGGGGGCGTCGGCGTTCGGCACCTATGCCCCGGGCGAGGAGCTCGACCCGATGACGGCCGCGCTGCCGGTGGCGGCCGAGTGCGCCTCGACGGCTCCGAGCGAGGAGTCGGAGGACTCGTCCGAGACCGAGGTCGTCACGGCCGCCGTCACCGCGGCCGTCGACACCGACGGCGCGCCGGTGTGGCCCTGGATCGTCGGCGGTCTCGTGATCGTCGCGCTCGCCGCGGGAGGCGG
>JAAIGE0101263301.1_pt1 | contig 15898 bp, 21 predicted proteins | sample 6487951 | NCBI WGS metagenome assembly JAAIGE01 (sample SAMN13974128, study PRJNA590717) | phyllosphere metagenome | biome: tomato field; feature: multiple bacterial spot infested tomato fields; material: tomato leaves; isolation source: leaves from tomato fields | host: Solanum lycopersicum ... | reverse complement strand
GTAGTCCTTGTGTCGCAGGATCAGCTTCACCCGGTTGGCCATCGACCAGCCGTAAACCTCGCGGGTCGCCAGGCGTCCGGGCATGTGGTGATAGATGAATGGGCCAGAGCCGCCGAGTGCGGGCGCTGGCTCGCTGATTAGGCTGGCGTCCGACCCTAAATAAATCGCGGCGTGGTTTGGGAAATGACACGGCCTGCCCACGGTCGGGATCTGGAAAACGATCATGTCACCGCGCTGCGGCTGACCAACCTTCACGAAGCCACAGGCCTCGTAATTTTCCTCGTAATGACTAGGGCCGTCCGGATCTTCCCACCACAGTTCCTTGCGTTCGAAGTTCGGCAGCGGCAACGACGCCTCGCGGGCGTACCAGTCGCGGCAGGCCGACCAGCAATCGAGCAGGCCATGCGAGAAGTCCCGACCCAGCAAAGGCGCCTGAAAGCCGCTCGGCTTGAACCACTGGATATCCCCGCCGGGCCAGCCAACGATTGCCCAAGGCAGTTCGTGAAGCTCGCAACTGACCAGATCGGTCATGCTCGGCGTGGCGGCACGGTCCGGGTGGCTGTGCACGATGGCCAGCACCTCGCCCCGGTCCTCGGCTGCCGCCGCGTCGTGCTTGTCGATCAGAAAGTGCTGTAGCGGGTCGGTGGCCACGTTGCCGCAGGGCACGTACTCACGGCCTGCATCGGTCTTGATCAGCAGCCCGCAGGCCTCGGCCGGGTGTGACTGCTCGGCGTGCGCCCGCATGGCGTCCTGAAGCTTTTGGTTGATTCGCATGGTTACCCCTTCGTGATGAGGCTCGCGCCCATGGATCCGCCGAACCGGCGTGTGTTGCCGCGTAACTTGCAGCTGCCCCACGAACCGGGGCAGCGGTCCATCGCCGGGTTGTCGGTGGGCTCGTTCTTTTTGGTGAACATCGCGGCACCGGTGTAAGCACAGGCCTCTTGCCGGTACTGGCCGCGCATTGCCCAGCGGCAAAGCTTGGTGATTTGCTGCGCCGGAAGCTGCTGGCCTTCCATATCGATGGGGCTGGAAAGCTCGAACCCGACAGTCGAGAAGTTTTCCTCGGTCTTCTGCTCGATTTTCCACAGACTGATCCGGCTCTGATCGGCAGCGTCCGGGTTACCGCCGTCGAAGTTCGCGGCGTCAAGGAAGTGCTTGAACGTCTCGATCACCTTGAAGTCCGCGCCAGCCAGGTCCTTGAACTGAAGGCAAATCGCTGAGACTGCACGCGGAATGCCTGCCAGCTCGTTGGCCAGCTTGAGCTTTGGCGTTGCAGGCCGGCCATCACCGCGAATGTCCAAGCCGGTGACCTCGATCTGAATCGGCGAGTACAGCTGGCCCTGCCAGATGATGTCGCCCTCGTGTTCGTGCCCATGGAAGCGCCAGAGCGTAGCGCCCAGGCGCGTGGCATCCAGTTCGTACAGGTGAATCTGGTTACCGGGCTCCAGTTTCTGGATGGCCGCGCTATAAATCATGGTGGTCACCAAAAGAAAACCCCGCACTCGGCGGGGTCAGGGGTTGAAGACTTGTTTAAAGTTCGCCGACAGCCTGTGCAGCCCGGCGCCTAGAGTAGAAAGCTTGTATCCGTTGGCCCGGTATCGGCCTTGAGCACCGCCGGGCGGCGTCCACAGGAACGACTTGTAGCCCTCCTGCCGATCCAGAAAATCCCGGACCAGCTGCAACTGCTGCCCGGCACCGAACTTGCCAGTTACCGACACGTCCCAGGCCTGCGACTTATTGTTGATACCCAGCCCGCCGGACTGGCTGTAGCCGTCGCCGAAGTCGTTGGACCAGGTGCGTTGCGCCACGTCGCCGGACGCGCCGACCTGTACGTCAAAATCGAATGTCTCAGCCATTACGCCCGCCTCCAGAGCAGGCCGCCCTGCCTCATTTCTTGCTGGAGCACTTGGCGGACCTGCGCCGCAGCACTGTCGCCTATTGCCTTGCCCTGACTTGCCACCTCGGCATCACTCATGCCCGGCTGCGCCTGGACGGTGACTGGCACGGTAATGCTGATCGGCGAAGAAGAGCCACCACCGCCTCCGGCCTTGTCGGCCAGGTACTTGGTCAGGTCGCGGTTCTGGTTCGGGTTGAGCACGCGCTCACCGCCATCAAGCAACCAGGTGCCTTCCTTGGGAATGTTATCCAGACCGTTGTGAGCCATACCGGCCAGAGCAGATGCGGATACCGCCGCAACCATCGGCGCGGTGGCAGCGGTCGCCGTGAGCGCAGCGGCCGGCGCCAGCGCAGGACCAACGAGCGGGATGCCCGCAGTCGATGCATAAGCGTTAAGCGCGGCCTGCGCCGATGCGGCTTGCGCATTGGCGATCAAACCGGTGGCGGCGGCAGACTGTCCGCTTTTGCCCACGAGCAACTGAATGCCCTGATAAATCAGCCATTGAGCGGCCATGTCGGCCAACGCGTTAATGACCGACTTGGCCATGTTTCCAGCGAAGTCCGCGATAGCGTCACCAGCATCCTTGGCGCCAGTAGCCACGTCAGCGAATAGGTCACCCATTCCGTTCGTGAGGTCGTCGAGGCTCCCAGACACGAAGTCGGCGGCCTGCGCTGAATAGTTCTCAGCGGAATCCACGTAGTTCTGCCAGGCATCGTTAACGCCGTCCATCCAATTGGACTGCGCCTCGTCAAGCCGGTTGTAATAGTCCTCTTGCTTGACCATGCGCTCTGCAAGAGCCTCAGAGAGCATGCCAGTCTCCTTGGCGTACAGTTCGGCACTGATATCCCCGGAGTTGCGTTGAGCCTGCAGGTCCGCAGCCTTGCGGGTGTATTCTTCCTGAATGGCCATATCCTGCTTGAGGCGATCCCGCGCCTTGTCGCCCATCCCGGCGCCAGCAAGCTCCATATCGAAGCCAGCACCGATTGAAGCGTTTTCATCCTTGAGGTTCGCGAGGAAACTGGCGGCCTTCGCCTCCTCCTCGTTCGCGATCTTCAGCTTTTGAAGGGCATCTAGCTCAGCTGCTAGCCCCTCCAGCCGCTTCTGCTGAACAGCGTTGATTCCAACCAATTTGCCCGAGGCGACCTCAAAGCGGATCTTGTCGACTTCGGTCGCATTTTTTTGCGCATCGGTACTGGTGTTGATCAGCGCGATCTGACGCTGCAGGTCGGTCTCTGAACCTTTGACGGTGTCGCTCAGCTTTTTTGCAGCAGACTCAGCGTCCTTGGCGGCCTGCTTTGCGGCTTCAAGTGCCTTGGGATCTACTCCGCTGCCCTTCCCGCCTTGATTACTGAATCCGTTTCCACCGAAAAGCCTCTGATACTCGGCGGCCGCTGACCGAGCGTCAGAGATGTATGTCTTGATAACTTCGCCAGCCATCGGCGCTTCGATGGTGGCCTTCAGTCCCGCGGCGGCTTGCGCAGCGACTCCAAAGCTGATGTTCGCGGCCTGTTCCATAGCCTTCGCGTTTTCCGCAAATTCTTTAGAAACATCACCAAAGCTAAGCTGCGATAGGGCTGCTTGTCCTGAAGAGTCAAGCTTTTGAATATATCCCACCGCGGTGGAGAACATCCCCACTAAGGTGTCTGACGAAATTTTAAAAACCCTTACCACTCCATCGCCAGCACTAATGAGAAAAGCAATTGCTGCTACGAGCTTTTCGCTCATTTCCCCCACTACGGTTGTAACACCACCACCAGCCTTAACGCTTTCGTTTAAGTCCTTAGTTAGCTGCTGCACTACGGGCATGAAATCATCAGCAAGTTTATTTCTGGCTCCCTGCAGATTCTGCATAAGGCCAATAAGCTCGCCGGAGAACTCTTTTGTGACGGCGATCGTCTGTACACTGAGTATTGCGCCTGCAGACTCTGCCGCCTCACCTAACTGCTTGAACTCCCTGCCGCCATTTCGCAACAGAGGGACAAGGGCGCTCGCCTCGTCAGCAATGCCCTCCATATAGAAAGTCATTTCAGCCTGGGAGACGTTTGCCTTCTCGAGGCTTGAAACGTACAACTGAAGCGCCTCGGCGCTATTCAGCTTTTTGAAACTTTCAGCAGTCACGCCGACTTTCGGAGCAATTACCTCGAAGAAGTCCTTGAGTTCGCCGCCGCCGGTGTTGAAGAAGTCCCCCAGTTTGTCGTTGGTGTCCTTGAAAATATCCGCGAGCTTTTCCTGCTCAACCCCTACCGTTTTGGCACCGGCTGCATACTTCTGAAACTCGGTAGTGCCCAGACCAGCCAAAGCTGCGAGATTGGTTATTTCCTTGGAGCTGCTGGCCGTGTATGCCACCAAGCCTGTCAGAATGGCAGGCACGCTGCCGATTGCGACTCCCACGCCTTTGGCCAAGCTATCGAAAGACTTGGCGATTTCTGCGTTACGTTTTCTCGCCTCCTGGCTAGCTCGATCAAGGGGACCGGTAAACGAGCCAATCCTCGCCACCAGGTCCAACGTAAGCGTGCCCAGTGACTTACTCATTAAACTTTTCTCCAGACGAAAAAAAACCCGCTACAGCGGGTTTGTTTTTTTGTAGGATCACCCTCCAGCATATTTGCTCTTGAGCTCTCCCAACCTCTTTTGCTCGCGTTCAGTTAGACCAGTCGCATCATATATGGCGGCCTTATCTGCACCGTCAAGACGTATAACCTCGACGGTAAAAACAGCATCATCAGAAGCTCTCACCTTGCCCCATTCACCAAACATATTAGGAGAAAGGTTCCACGCCGCAGTTTCCCCCGGCTCAAGCCCTCCACTAATCTCATAGTTAAAATCGTCCACTAGCCAAGGAACAGCCCTACCCGGCGAGGCAATTGTTCCTCTGAAATAAGCCCGAGACACAGCCTTATCTGTGTCATTTCTAACCACCAACTCAATAATTGGCTGAGGCCTATATGAGTACTTATCTTCACGCAAATAAAATCTAGACTTTACGACTGCAAACTTTACCAGCTGAGATTTCGCAGCCTCGGATTTACTCAGCTTCTCCGTCAGATCTTTTATTTCAGCAATTGCTTGCTCGCGCTGCCTAACCTCGCGCTCATCGATAATACGCTTCGCTTCTGCGGCTACGTCATCGGCAGTCTTCCCGTCTAACGTTGAAAGCATTTTTATACTTGTTGTAGCCGCGTTGGCCTCTCCTTTAAAAATACCACCCAGATCCACCTGGCTTATGGCAACAAGCTGTACATTGCTTTTAAATTGCTCTTTCTTATCACCCGAAAGGCTTTCCGATACTTTAGCAATGGACTTTTTAAGAGCTTCTTCTGAGCTACCATCAAGTTTGGGCTGTCCGCAAGCTACAAGAGCCAGGGCTGAAACAAGCAATACCGCAGTCCTGCGCATAAGTGATCCCTCGTGTTAGGTAACGCACAGAGTATCAGCAGGCAACACTTCAGGCCCAGCTTTCCATAGCCCTCTCGAGACTGATCGGCGGCTCTACCTCGTGAGGCATGAAGTCGAATACCTTGTACGGACCGTCCTTGTAATTGACGTTCGCGTACAGCATCGCGAGCTGCGCTGAGCTTTGCTCGACTCGCATGCCTATGTGCAGGGACCCTCTTAGGTCCCGGTACTTACGCCACGACCTGACTTCATTCAGGCTGAGGTTTTCTTTGGCTTCCGCGATCGTGCGCCCGCCGACTCCGGAGAGGACGAGTTCGTGCCAGAACTCTTCGTCGGCGGAGAGGGCGTCGTCTTTCCCACGTTGTTTACCTGACCGATGGCTGTGAGCAACGCGAACGTAAGGTTGGGGTCAAGCGAGCCGCGTGATGGATCAGCTTCGCCAGTGATGTCTTCGACGGTAAAAACCGGCTTCCCCTGCTCGTCGCAAATACTTGCGGCGATACGCCCAGCGTGGACTTGCACTTTACCGGCAGCCGAAAGCGCGTCGTTGATCGCCGTCTGAAAGCCCAGCGGCCTGACGTACACAGTTGCGACGATCTCTTTTTCACCCTGCTGCCATTTGATTTCTTTCTCTACAGGGCGGCCGGTGAACGCGCCAACGCCTCTCAAGCTTTCGAGACTGATTTTCATCGTGCCGCCTTATACGCTGGTAGTTTTGCGGACCCAGGCGGAGCCGCCGGATCGCTGAATTGTCGCGGCCGTGGTTACTACCGTGTTGGCTGCAAAGTCGAATGGGAAGTCGGAGACATAGCCGTCGAAGATGAACCAGGTGCGAGTGCTCGGCAGCTCAAAGTCATCACTCGCAGCATTCAGGGTCGGAGCAGCCGTCCCGTCAGCCCAACCTACAGCCCATGCAACGCTCTCGATGGTGTCGTCTTCGGAAATCTGATGAAGGCGAACGTGCGAGGCGCTGCGCGGGTCAGCATTCAATGTGAGGGATGCTTGGCCTGGCGTACGAAGACCGCGCATGTAGCGGCGGACCTTGTCACTCAGACAGGTCACTTCGATCTGGTCGGCAGGGTTGCCACCTGGGCTGAACGCAGTGGCGCACTCAATTTCCAGGATTTCAAGAACAGCTGGATTGGAAGCAGACGGTACCAGCGCGAAAACCTGAGTACCTTGGGTAAGAATCGACATGGCGTTCTCCGAATGTCGGGCATAAAAAAACCCGCACGTGGCGGGCTGGGTAAGTTGGTTTTCGCTACCTGGGCACAAGCCAGTCGATATCGAAACTCGACCGGTAAAGCTTTGTTTCTGGGTCCTTGTTCTCTCCGCCCCAGCGAACGACGTATGCGCGCAGCTCAATGGCCTGGCTGATAGCTTCGGCAACGCTGCGGGCGCCGCCGCCAGAGACGGCGTAAACATCGACCTGAAGCGTGAAGCCGTCGATATCGGGACGGCCTGCGAGGTAGTTTTCTGGACTGCCTGTGATGACTTGCCAGACGGCATATGGTTTGGCCACGCCTTCGGGGGCCTCCCCGAACGGGTAAAGCCTCGTCGGCTCGATTCCGAGAAGGGCTGTAACACCTGGGTCGGCGGCACACACCGCGAATATTGGTGCAGCTGGCATCAGGTTGCTCCTGCGGATTTGGCCGCCCGCTTGATTGCACGGTCGACCGCCTTTTCGTACTCACTCAAAAACGTGTCTGTAGCCTGGGCAATATTGTCCGCGAGGGCTTTGCGCATGAAGGGATCCGCTCGCATTTTCTCAGTGCCGAACTCAAACAATCGCCAGTGAGGCGTTGGGGAATTGGCTGAGGTATCGCCGCCATTCTTCAGAACCGCGCCATGGAGCACGCCAACGCGAAAACCCAAATCACCGCTCGACTTGAACAAACGCCCATTCCAACGAAGCGCGATGTTTTTGGCGATGGACCGGCCCGTGATCGGGTCGTCCAACTTTTGAGCGCCTTCCTTGGCCTTGTCAGCTACAAGCTGTGCAGCTTTTCGAAGCGCTGTGCGGCCACCCTTGCGCTTCATGTCATAGCTGATTGACTCCAGTTTTCCAACGAGCGAATCGATTCCTTCCAGCTGGAAATCTACGCTGTCAGCCATCGTTCACCCCCTTGGCCACGAGGATGGTGAGATAGTCCAGACCGGAATCAGGATCGGGCAGCGGCGGGCCTTTGATATCGTAAACATCACCCCGGTAAAGTATTCGCATCGTCGGCAACACGCCGGCGCGGTAGCGGAGTACCATCCGCCCCGTGGCCTCTGACTGGGTTGCCTGAGCTGCAATAAAATCCCTGGAGCTCAGCGGCTCGACCGCCGCGGGCACCTTATCCCAAACCGTCATCCAGCTCTCAAGCTCTTCGCCAGTTTCGGGATCCTGCTTTCGGACCAATGCCTGGAAGGTTATGCGATGCCTCAATCGACCGGCCTGCATCAGACACCCATCCTGACGCGGTAAGGCGCCAATAGAGATTTAGATGCAAGCGGAAGCTCGACTCCCGTAGACCCAACCACAACCTCTTCGCGGTTGGCGAACAAGTGACCAAGCTTTAACAGGCAAGCCGCAGTGATCGCCGCGGTGATCACTATGCCGCGCTCGTCCATGTCGATGAGCTCGTAGGCTTCAGCCAGATTGTTCTTGGCGTTATCCCGCAGCTTGCAGCGGATATCAGTATTCTCTGGCAAATCAGCGGTCGAGATTGCAATCGCGTAGGCTCCGCGAGCATCGCGCGTGCGCTGAGTGGTATCTGACTTGGCGGCGTCCAGCGCATCCTGATCGGCAAAGAACCGGCGGTTCAGGAAGCGCATTGCAGCCTCCTCAGCTGCATCTAACTGAGCCTGAATCAATACCTGATCCTCAGGCTCAGCCAGAAGGTGAGCCATGGCCAGTTCGATGGCGATAACGCTCATGATTATTCGGCTGCCTTTTTGGTGGACTGCTTCGCCGCGGCTTTGTCGGCAGGCTCAGGAGCTTTCTTGTTTTCCGGCTTTTCTGCGTTTTTCATATCGTAATCCTCGATGAGGCCGTTAGCGTGCAAGTCCGAAGCGCGGAACTCGTCGACCGTGATCGTAGAACCGCGCTTGACGTAAGTGCCTTCGCTATCAAAACCCTTGATGGTTTTCACTTGAATATCTGGCATAGCTGATCGCACCCGGTCTCCCGGGTGCGCTCCTTTGAGGGGCTTTCGCCTTTAGTCTGCGTCGAATTCGCCGTGGACGAACGACTCTGGACGGTAAACTGCCAGCGCCAAGCGCTCTTCAGCGCGGATGGTCACCATGTTGGTACGGAAGTTGTCACCGTCTTCAGTCGAGACTTCAACGGCAGCGTCTTCGCGATCGAACACCTGGGCGGCGATGTTCATGGCGCCAACAAGGAACTCGCCTTCTGGCACTGCGTTGCTGTCTACAACTGGCAATTTCCAGAGACGCTGCGCACCGCCCTCTTGAACGTTGACCCAGATGTACGAGCCGTTCGCATCCTTGGTCAGCTCGATGTCTGCCCAGTCGACAGGGTTCAAAGCGATTGCCGAGGCACGGTATTCAGCGATACGCACCTGCAGGATGGCGCGGCGTAGGGTGTCGATCTTCGTGTCGCCAGTCTTGCGCAGCGCTTCGTTGAACAAGGTGGCTTGCGGGATCAGGCCCAGCAGGTTCTGGCCAGTGCCGTCGCCGGCGAGCAGCTGCTCTTCTTCCTTGTATTTCAGGCCGTAGATCGCACGCCCGTTGATGTAGCTCTGCAGCAGCGGGATATCGGACAGAACCTGCTTGGAGGCTCGGAACCAGTGAGCGAGGGTTTTGACGGTGGTAGTCACCAGTCCGAATGAGATATCGGACTGCGCCTTGGCGGCTCCCTCGCCAGCTTGAGCGGCAGCCATATTCTGGAAGCCGGTCTCACGCACATACTCAATCGCGTTGGACGCGGTACGTCCGGGCATGATCAGGTCACGGATGGTGAACTCACGGTCCGGCGAGGCAACGATGCCAGGCACTCGGGTTGCCTGGATCGCTGCACCCACACCACCGGTACCGGACAAACCGCTGGTGATGTTAGTCACCGCCTTCCGGCCGATCCGTGCAATACCGCGGCCTCGAGTTTGGAGGTTTTGAAACTCTTCAGACTCGGAAAGCTCTTCACCTGCCGACTTCTGCTCAGTTGGATCGTTGGCTGCGAAGCGCCGCGCCAGCTTCTGCTCGATGTCTTGCAGCCGGTCCTGCAGGCCCAAACCATTCTTTACCAGGCCATCGAGGATGGTCTTGGTTTCGGTCAGGATGGTGCCGTGCTCCTTGATCTCGGCGCTCGCTTTCTCGGCAAAGGCTTTGATTTCCTTGTCGCGCTCGTCCAGCAGCTCGTTGACTGCTTTCAGCTCGACCTGATCATTGGCGCGCTCTTTGCGCTGCATTTCACGGTTTTCGGCGCGCGCGCCGTTGCTCAGTGCGTTATGCATGGTGAATCCTCAAAACGATGGGAGAGACAGTGCGGGGCGCTTCTTTATCGCCTCGACAAGTTGGGTGTCTGCCAAGTCGCCCGCGGACTCGCTCCGGAGCAAATGCTGCAATCCACGGTTGGCAATCACCGCAGATTGAGTTTTCGAGAAGCCTGCCTCGCGCAGGAGCAGCTCAAATTCAGGTAGTGACGGCAGGCCACCGTGGGCCAGCTTTGACTTGATAGTGTCGGTTCGGGCCTCGTCGTTGGCCGGTACCGTGACGATTGAAATCTCGACCAGATCAAGCTTGGTCAGTGTGCGAACCCCGGTCTTTTCGTCGCGGGTAGAAGCGCGAACGTAGTAACCGATGGAAAGTCCGGTGATCGAGCGGGTTTTCATACCGCGCTGAGCAATACGGGCGTAAGGGGCATCCTCCAGCCAGAGCTCGCCCGATCCGAAAAGCCCACGCTCGTCTTCCTTCAGGCTCTCGATATTCCAGCTACCGATGGGCTCCCCTGTACGGTGCTGCCAGAGAACAGGAAAGGTCCTGCCTTTCGATTTGGCGTCTGCGATTGACTCGAGGAAGGCGCCCGGGGCGACGACCTCGTTGTAACTGTCCACGACGCCGAACACGGAGCCGTAGCCAGAAAAAAGGCCATCGTCTCCGACAGCCTTCACGTCATAGTCAAATGAACGGTACTTGACCGCCATCGCTTGGTCTTTTCGGTTCATTCGGAATTTCCTTTGGGCTTTTCGTTAAGCCAGTCGATTAGCGCGGATCGCGCCTGTTGAGCATCGCCAGAGCCCTCGCCGAGCTTGTCGATAGGAAGCATGTTCGACTGGACGGTGAGCTGGGCAGCATTTCCGCCCATGGGCGCCAGGTTTTCTTTAGTACGGCATTCGTCACGGGTGTAGATGCCGTTTTGCGTCATCGAGCTGTAGAAGGCGGCTCTTGCAGCACTGTCTGCCCGAAGCAGTCCTTCAGGATTGAACTTGGCGTAGAAGCGCCGACGTTCGTCAGGCCGCAGCAGCCTGCGGTTTATGCTTTGTTCAATTCGCTTCATCCAAGGCAGCAGGGTGAAGCTCAAAAAGCCGAGCATCTGCTGTTCCATTCCGGTGCCCCAGCTGGTGCTGTTTGAGGTGTGCCCCACCATCCAAGGCGGCACTCGGAACCATCGGCAGATCTCTTCTACGTTGAAGGCGCGGGTTTGAAGCATCTGCGCATCTTCAGGTGTCATGGACACCTGCTGATATTTCATGCCGGCTTCCAGCACCATCGTCTTACCAGTGTTGACTGCGCCTGCAAACTTGGCGGCCATGTCCTCGCGAATGTCTTCGCGCTGGACCTTGTTCAGTATCTGGTCAGTGGATAGAACACCACCAAGCTTCATTCCGTTGGCAAACATCTTGCTGGCAGACTCATCGGCGGCCATCGCAGCACCGAAGACGTTCCGCCCCATGGCAAGCGGGCTTAGGCCGCAAAGAGGATCTGTTCCGAAGCCGCGGGTGTGCATCATTTGCTCATCAAGAAGCGTATGAGGCTTGCCGTCGCTATCGATGAATCGGTATTCAATCGCGCCACCGGCTATTCGCCTTGGCGGTGAAACCGACTGAGGCAGCAAGAACTCCAGCGCAGATAGGTCGTTACCTACAAAGCGCGGCTCATTGAAACTGTTACCGTTGAGAAGAAGACTTGCGACCACACACTCCCAAAACTCGACCGGCGTCTGGTCAGCATTGGGTTGCTGGCTGATCACGCGGTGCACCGGATGCATTGAAGCAACTGCGGGTACGGCGTTCTTGTCTTCGTACAGAGCAATAGGCAGCGTGGCCAACGTCTCGGCAATCAAGCGAACGCATGCCCAGACTGTTGAGAGCTGGAGGGCTGTCTGCTGGCTGACAGTCTTTCCGGAGGCTGAGTCTGTGCCGTGAAAACCATTCCAGAATGCGGCGTCCCCGAGGCCAATACGGCGGCCAACCCAACCCGCCAAGGAGGACTTGACCAGTCCGGGCTCCGCAGACTTAAACATGGCCTGCTGTAACACCGCCTTGAGAGGTCTACTCACTGGTCAGCCCCTTCCGAATGAAACCCGCCGATGCAAGGCACGCGATCCCGGCAGCGACCAAGCACCAGCCTGCGCCAGCCAGAACGAACACGCCCCCAACGAGCAAGCAAAGCCCTGCCGCCGCCGCTAATAAGAAAATGAGCAGGCCAGTATTCATGAGCATTCCAGTTATCCAACGATGATTGGTTGCGAGAAAAACTCGCTGATATTTCCGCTGCCGTCGTTTGCCAAGATCAGCACCCGACCTATGGCCATTATCAGCGCGACAGCGCCGTCGATCTTGTTGTCATCACCCTGCTTGATAGGCCGAACGACATCGTCGTTACCGGGCAGGTTCTTGCCGATCACGTTTCCGACGCACCAGGTCATGATCGGATTACCGTCATGGTGGAAGCGTCCAGCGGTGATAGCCGCTTCCAGCTCTTTCATGGCGTCGGACATGTTGGTGTAGTTCTGGGTGATAGTGATCGGGTTGAAACCCTCGTCGTCGAGGTCATGGCTCAATCCAGTAGCACCGTGCGGGTCAATCGGCGATTCACGCAGTGGTGCGTGGTGATTCGCGTCTTTGGTGTCTTCAAGGATTTCGCGGTAATCGATCTCAGCACCATCGGTTACCTCAAGGTGTTTCGAGTTCAGCCAGGCCTGGAAGCGCTCGGACATCCGCTTGTTGTCGCTGTCATAAGCGGTGTCGTATGGCACCCAAAACTTGGGAGCCACGCTGTAGTAGTGAGTCTTTCCGTCGATCACCCGCCAGAACAGGCGCGCCCTCGAGTTCATGTCAAGCTTGCGCGCGAGGTCGAAACCGGCGATCCACTCCTGCCCCTCGAATTGATCGAGCGTAAGCGACGTGTCCTCGCAGGACTTCCAGTCTTCCATGTTGAAGAAGCCAGATTTCGCGCTCACCCAGAGGTTGAGGTGCTTGGTCTTGAAGGTGTTCGTGAACCTCGCCGAACGGATCGCCCGGGCCTGCTGGCTCTCCAGGTACTCCTGAAATACGGATACGCCGTGGTTCGGGTTGGCTTTGGCCAACATCTTAGGGTCCGTCCAGTCGTCCCCCTCATCAAGCGTCCAGATCCAGCCGAACAGCTCGTCATCTGGAACTGTCCCGGCCAACATCTCGATCACTTGGCGGCGCTTGTCGTAACAAGGCCCCTCGATGTCAGCGCCGGCCGTGGTGATGATGAACATCAGCGGCTGACGCCGTGCCCCCATGCCGGTGAGCATGGTGTCGTACTGGGCCGAGGTTGGGTGCTCGTGGTATTCATCGACGATGGCGCAGCTTGGTGAAGCGCCGTCGCCGGGATTGCCGATCAGCGGTTCGAAACGGCTAAAGTCAGACGGAATGTTCATATTCGAGGCGTTGACCTCGATGCCTGCGGCCTGAATCAGCATCGGCGATTTCGTCACCATCAGCTTCGCGGGTCTGAAAACCTCCCATGCTTGCTTCTCCGTCGTGGCGCCTGAATAGACCTCGGCTCCGAACTCGTCGTCGGCAACGAACATGCCTATGCCCACACCACCCGCTACAACGGACTTGCCGTTCTTGCGAGGCACCTCCCAGTAGCTTTCGCGAAACCTGCGGTGACCGCCCTTCTTCTTCACCCAGCCAAACGTCACGGCCAGGCCGAACAGCTGCCACCCCTCAAGCGTGATCAACTGACGCTTGAACGCCCATTCACCTTTGGTATGCGGCAATAGCTGAATCAGCTTGAGTTTTTTCTCAGCCTTCGCCGGATCGAACTTAAATCTGAACCCTCGCTTGCGGCTTGCTGCCAGATCGTCGAAGTGACGTTGCACGGCTTGGTGAATGTAACGGCAGGCTGGCACTTTCCCGCGCAACAGAGACCTTCCCCACACCATCGCCTTATCGACGTTGGGGTGGGCGGACTTGGCCATTTAAGATCTCAGTAGTTGGGCAAATTCATTGGTTTCTTTTTCCTTGTTGCCGCCGATAAGGCGTGTCCTGCTGGCCGGATCGAGGCCCAGCATCGAACCGAACGTCACCATCTGCCGCATCGTTTCGTTCGCTGCGGTCAGTGCCGGGTTTTTCATCGGTCCGCCGGTGGCACCGGTAACCACTATGCCGTGGGCCTGGACTGACTCCTGCGCCATCCGCCAGTTGTCGTAAGCAACACAGAACGCTTCGACGTTGTGTAGATCAGTTATCGCAACCACGTTTTCACGCAGAAGTTCGGGAACAATCATCTTCCACATTTGCGAAGCGCGGTCGCTGAGCCATTCAGGCGGATCAACATTTGTGATCTTCGAAAAAGCGGGCTCGGCCTTATTCAGCGCGCGTTTGCCAGGGTTTCCGGCTAGTGCTTTCTTGGCGGTCGGCTTGGGTTTGCGACCACGGCCGGCGACCGTGGCGGTACCTCCCATCGCGCAACTCCAGAATTTTTAATTTCGCGGGTGTAAAAAAACGATTGAGGGCGCGGTCTAGAAGCGAAAGAGCCCAGACTTTTGACCCTCCCCACCACCCTGACTGAGCGAGCGCACCATTAATGTGCGTTTTAGTGAGGAATGACGAGAATATTTCTCGTTTCGGTCAGCGAGCACGGGCAGACCGGGCATTGCCCCATCCGCCGTCCTCTGCCGCCGTCTTCGTGCTGTGGCATGGGTGACACATCGCCTGCCAGTTCGATCTATCCCAGAACAGGTCCATGTCACCCTTGTGCGGCACGATGTGGTCAACGTCTGTCGAAGCTGTGACACGCCCAGAGCGCTCACACTCTACACAGAGCGGATGCTTAGCCAAGAAGCCCTTACGGGCCTGCTGCCACTTGTAGCTGTAGCCGCGCTGGCTGCTGGTCTCGCGTTGCTTCTCACGCTGCTTCACTTCGAACTGCTTGCCTACATCCTTATGGGCGTCACAGTACCGAGGGTTACGGGTCAGTGTGTTGCAGCCCTGGGCATTGCACGGCTTCTGCGGCCTCAACGGCATGGTGTGCCGTCCAAGTAGGTGCGGGGCTGGGCATCGGGGTCTTCCGGCTCTTCTTCACTCAGTGCGTCGATCAGCAGCGTCTGTTGCTCTGCCATCCGCTGTAGCAGCTGGGTCTGCTTCACCTGCTCGGCCAGGATCTGGCTTAGCAAGGAGTTGCTGTGCTCGTTCATATGCCACTTTGCTCCACTTCTTGATCCACTCTCGGCGCGCATCACATCCGCTACAGGACATCAGCTCACTTGCTCGACAGTAACAATGCCTTTCAGCCGGCGGGTAAGCACAGTGCCAGATCGTCTGTTTGCCTTATAGGGATAGGGCATGAACACCACGATACCCTGGCGTGTGTCGCACCAAACAACGCGATGTATTTCGTTGCCATTGACGTATACGCGTCTCTGGCCACGACCATCATTACAGCTATGGAAGCTTTCACTCTGGGACATGACGACCTCTATGCGTGTCGGCGCTGACTGCTTTACGGCGTCTGCCGCTCTACCGCCTCGTTGACTTTGTCGGCGGCCTTGCTGGCTACCTCTGCCGCTTCCGTGGCCTTACCTGCGGCACCTTCAACCTTTACGGCCGCTTCGGTAGCAGACTTGGCCAGCTTGTTCAGACGCATGTCGCGCTGCTTCGTCGCCTCGTCGTACCCGCGACGAACTTCCGTCACCTGAGCGCTGTACCAGCTCGCGAGTGACCATTGAGAGGCACCGAAACCCAGCGAGAACGATCCGGCTATGAGCATTGCAGCGATGACCCATACTTCCGCACGGCGCCACCAGCGACGAGCGATGAATTCCATCGAGCATCTTTCCATCAGTTGATACCTCCAAGCTGTGCACGCAGACGAGCAATCTCAGCGCTTTGGCTGGTCACCTTGTCAGTGAGCTGGGCAACCTGGCCGGTCAGGGCTTCAATCTTCCCTTCCATTCGGCCAACAGCGGCGGCCAGCTCGTTACGTTCTTTGGCGAACTGGTCGGCTCGGGCCTCGGCTTCCTTGCGGGCCTGGCGTTCCGAATCGAGCAGTTCATTCAGCCTGCGGACCGTGCCGATATCGGCATTGTCCATTGCGCGGTCGGCAGCATCCTTGGAGAGGAATTTCCTCAACCACAGGAAGCCACCCAACAGGATTGTGCCCGTACCGCCCAGCCAGGTAGCTGTG
>JAAIGE0101250404.1_pt1 | contig 15899 bp, 12 predicted proteins | sample 6487951 | NCBI WGS metagenome assembly JAAIGE01 (sample SAMN13974128, study PRJNA590717) | phyllosphere metagenome | biome: tomato field; feature: multiple bacterial spot infested tomato fields; material: tomato leaves; isolation source: leaves from tomato fields | host: Solanum lycopersicum ... | reverse complement strand
GTCGAGCCCGACGGGTTCCTGATCATGGTCAGCACCTGGAACAGCAGGATGATGACGAGAAGGCTGCCCAGGATGCCGAACTGGCGCAGCGTCGACTGGCCGCCGCCGAACATCTTGCGAAGATCGCCGAAGTGGAACCCGTCCGCCTTGACGGGGGTGGAGTCGCGGCTCATGCGCTCGCCTTCTGGTTCGTGGAGGTCATGCTGCGCATGAGCGCCTCCGGAGTGGCGTGTGCGGTCGGCAGGCAGTCGGTGACCCGCCCCTCGAACACGGTGTAGATGCGATCTGTGATGCCCAGCAGTTCGGGCAGCTCGCTCGAGATGACGATGACGCCCTTACCCGCCGAGGCCAGCTGGTCGATGATCGAGTAGATCTCGTACTTCGCCCCGACGTCGATGCCGCGGGTCGGCTCGTCGAGGATGAGCAGGTCGGGGTCGGTGAACATCCACTTCGCCAGGACGACCTTCTGCTGGTTGCCGCCCGACAGCTTTCCCACGCCTTCGTCGACGCTGGGGGTCTTGATACGCAGGGCCGTGCGGTAGCGCTCGGCGACGGCGTACTCCTCGCGGTCGTCGACGGCGCCGCGCTTGCTGATCTTCGACAGCTTCGCCGAGACGATGGCGCGCTTGATCGTGTCGAGCAGGTTGAGCCCGAGAACCTTGCGGTCTTCGCTGACGTATGCAAGACCGTGGCGAATCGCCGACGGCACGTCGGGGATGACGATCTCTCTGCCGTCCTTCACGATCGTCCCCGAGATGAAGTTGCCGTACGAACGGCCGAAGATGCTCATCGCGAACTCGGTTCGGCCGGCGCCCATCAGACCGGCGATGCCGACGACCTCGCCGCGGCGCACCTGGATGCTCGAGCCCTTCACGACCATGCGTTCGGAGACGGTCGGATGCTGCACCCACCAGTCCTTCGCCTCGAAGAACACCTCGCCGATCTCGGGGGTGCGATCGGGGTAGCGGCTCTCGAGCGAGCGCCCGACCATGCCGCGGATGATGCGGTCCTCGTTGATCTCGCCGCGGGAGATGTCGAGCGTCTCGACCGTGCGCCCGTCGCGGATGATGGTGATCTCGTCGGCGACCTGCTCGATCTCGTTGAGCTTGTGGCTGATCATGATCGACGCGATGCCCTTGGCCTTGAGCCCGAGGATCAGGTCGAGCAGATGCTGCGAGTCGCTCTCGTTCAGGGCGGCGGTGGGCTCGTCGAGGATGAGCAGACGGACGTCCTTGTTCAGGGCCTTGGCGATCTCGATCAGCTGCTGCTTGCCGACGCCGAGGGTCTTGATCGGAACATCGGGGTCTTCGGACAGGCCGACCCGCGCGAGCAGCTCGACGGCGCGGCTCTTCGCGGCCTGCCAGTCGATGACCCCGCCCGAGCTGATCTCGTTGCCGAGGAAGATGTTCTCGGTCACAGAGAGCTCGGGCACGAGCGCCAGCTCCTGATGGATGATCGCGATGCCGGCCTGCTCGCTCGCGGCGATGTCGCGAAAACGCTGCTCCTGTCCGTAGAGCAGGATGTCGCCGTCGTACGAGCCGTACGGGTACACGCCCGACAGGACCTTCATCAGGGTCGACTTGCCCGCGCCGTTCTCGCCGCAGATGGCGTGGATCTCACCCGCGCGCACCGTGATGGAGACGTTCGACAGGGCTTTGACACCCGGGAACTCCTTGGTGATGCCGCGCATCTCCAAGATCGGCCCCGACACGACCGGCAGTGTTGCTGTGCTGCTCACGCATCATCCTCGATACTCGGCGGTCACTCTCGATGTGACCGTTCACATGGATGACAATATTGCGCCCGCCCTCCCCCGGTGTCAAGTAGGACACTCGGAACGGACCGGCCGAGTGCGCGGCGCGGCTCAGCTCAGCTCTGCGCGATGCGTTGCGATGCGACGCGACGCGGGGCGTGAACGCAGTGCGTCGGCGCGGTCCGTCAGCGCGGCGCGCTCGAGGCGCGCTCGAGCACCGTGGGCTTGATCGCTCCGTACACCGGCGGCGCCTCGCCGTCGATCTCGGCCAGCAGCAGACCCACCGCACGACGACCGAGCTCGGGAAAGTCCTGGTGCACGGTCGTCAGCGGCGGCCACACGTGAGCGGCGACGGGGATGTCGTCGAACCCGACGACACTGACATCGCGGGGCACGTCGAGGCCCGCATCCCGGAACCCGTGCATCAGACCGATCGCCATCAGATCGTTCGCTGCGAACACCGCCGTGAAGTCACGTCGGCGCGCCAACTCGGTACCCGCGAAGTATCCGAAATCGGCGGTCCAATCCCCGCGGATCGGCGGAAACGTCGGCAGATCCGCCTCTCGCAGCGCGTCGAGGTACCCGCGCATGCGCGACTCGGCCTCGATCCAGTCCTGCGGCCCCGCCAGGTGCAGGATGTCGGTGTGCCCCGCAGCGATCAGATGCTCCGTGACCGCGCGGGCACCCGCCACCTGATCCGCCGCGAGGCTCACGCCGTCGAAGCCCGACGCGGTCTGCAGGCTGACGATCGGGACACCCACGGCCATCCCCCGCAGCACGTTGAACACGCGGACCTGCGGTGCCAACGCGACGATGCCGCCGACCTGTTCGCGGCCCAGCTGACGGATCGCCTCACCGATCGCCTCGGGCGTCGTCTCGGGCAGATTGACCGTCGTCACCGAATACCCCGCCGCCCGCGCCGCATCCTCGATGGACGCGATGGACGACGACGGCCCGAACTCGCCGATCGTCGCCGACAGGATGCCGAGCGTGCGCGACCTGCTCGTGACGAGCGCGCGCGCCGCCAGATTGGGCTTGTAGTCGAGCACGGCGATCGCGTCTTCGACCCGGCGCTTCGTCTCGGGGCGGATGCTGGGATGGTCGTTGAGGACGCGCGAGACCGTCTGATGCGAGACGCCTGCCAACCGAGCAACATCTCGGATGCTGGGGACTCGGGACCGCGCGCCGGGGGTCGACATCGCCGACACCTCCTTCCCCGTGTGCACGATCACATGGGTGCCCCCATTATGTCCGAAAGTGGGCGCGGGGCGGAAAGTCCGCCGAACGCGAAGAACGCCCCGGCCGAAGCCGGGGCGTTCTGAGTCAGCGGATGGCGCAGACTAGGAAGCGAGCTCCGCCGCAGGCGGCGCAGCGGCCGTCAGGGAGATGACTCCGTAGTCCCAGCCCTTGCGCCGGTAGACCACGCTCGGGTGATCCGACCGCGCGTCGATGAAGAGGAAGAAGTCGTGGCCGACCAGCTCCATCCGGTCCACCGCCTCTTCGACCGTCATCCATTCGGCGTCGAACTCCTTCGTGCGGATGACGACCGGCGAGTACTCCTCGTCCTCGTCGTTCACCACCGGGATCTCGCCCGTCGCGACCGCCCGCAGCACGTCGACCGAGGCCGGCTGCACGTCGATGCCCGCGAGCGAGCCGGTGCCCTTGTCGAGCTTCGCGCCCCGCGGGTGGTTGCGGGCGTCGACGCGCTTGTCCTTCGCTCGACGCAGCTGCTCGACGAGCTTGTCGACGGCCTGGTCGAGCGCGACGAACTTGTCGCCGTCGGTGGCCTCCGCCCGCACGACGGGACCCTTGCCCGTCAGCGTGATCTCGACGGTCTCGTCGTCCATGCGACCGTTGTGATAGGCCCGGTGGGTGACCTTGACGTCGAGGCGTTGCGCGCGAGCCGCGAGGGTCTCGATGCGTGTGGACTTCTCTTCAGCCACCGTGCGGAACCGATCTGTGATCCCGACTCCGACGCCGACGATGCTGGTTTCCATCTTGACCTCCTGCTCCGGTCCGCCCGGTGACGGGCGGGCCATCGTTCGCCTTGGTCTCCCCCACGCTAGCCTCGTCCGCGATCATTTGTCACTCAGGAATCGCCGGTGGAAATCGTCGCGGGGTGTCGGCTACGGTCACCGCCGCGCACACGTGAGCGCCCGCCGCGACGAGAGCACGCCGCGCCTCGAGCAGTGTCGCGCCCGTCGTCACCACGTCGTCGACGATCACGACGGATGCCCCGGCCGCGGCATCCGTCGCCCAGAGCGTGCCCGCGGTGTTGCGCGCGCGCTCGTCGCGCCCGAGCCCCCGCTGATCGTCGGCCGCCCGGGCCACACGCAGCAGGGGCGCCCAATCGCGGCCGGTGCGGCGCACGAGCAGCTCGACGACGGCGTAGCCGCGCCCGCGCAGCGACGCCCGCGACGCCGGCAGGGGCACCAGCACGACGCCCGCACGGTCGGGCACGCGGTCGATCGGGCCGCCCAACAGCGCTCCGAGGGGCCGTGCGAGCGCGGTTCGACCGTCCTCTTTCAGCGCGCGCACGACGCGCGCGGCGACCCCCTCGAATCGCGTCGCGGCCCATACGTCGAGCCCGTCCAGGTCTCGGTGCGCAGGCTCCGCCGCCGCCAGGTCGGCCGCGCACGACGGGCACAGGTCATGCCCGGGCTCGTCGCAGCCGGCGCACCATGTCGGGAACAGCAGTGAAGACGCCTCGCGCAACGCGGTTCGCCAGAACGTCTCGGGAACGAGGGGCGCGGCCATGGCCCCGATCGTCGCGCGTCCGCACTCCGCTCGGGCGCACGGCATCCGTTCTGTCCATCGATCGACGCGACCGACGCACCGGGGAGGGATCAGCGGGGCATGCCGCGCTGGGTCGCCAGCACCAGCACGTCGGCCGCGAGTTGCGACCACGACGGACCGCGCTGGGCATAGAGCACCCCGTCGGCGTCGAGCACGCGTGTCGCGCTGAGCGGATGCGCCGCGTCGGCGTCGACGGTCTCGGCGGGCGCGGTGGCCTCGTCGCCGAACCCGCCGATCGACTGCAGCACGACGACCTCGCTCTCGCCGTCGTCGGCGAGCAGCAGCACCGTGCCGCCGTCGACCCAGCCGATGTCGGACCCGGTTCCCGGGAGCGCGTCGACGATCTCGCGCTCTCCGATACCGACCGGGGTGCCGTCGGCGTCGCGCAGGATTCCGGCCACCCACAGTGCGGGGCGCGTACCGTCGCGGACGAGGGCTGCCAGCCGGGTGCCGTCGCGCGAGACGTCGAGCGCGGTGATCTGCGAGGCACCCGGCCACGCATCGGGCCACGGCAACGTCTCGCCGTCGACCGAGGTCGCGGTCATGCCCGTCGGCGACCCTTCGGGGACCGTCCAGATGTAGCCGAACGGGTCGATCGTCGGGTCGATCAGCCCCGCGCGCTCGTCGACCGCCTCGAACGTGCCGTCGTCGCGGACTCGCAGCGCCGCACCCGAGGGGGTCCGGACCGCCGCCGAGACCCGATCGGCGTCGACCTGCACAGAGGTCGGCTGAAGCTCGACGAGCGTGTCGGAGAGCCCGGGGATCGACTCGATCGCCGACCCCGACAAGAAGCCGAACGCGTCACCGGTCAACACGAGAGGACGCACGTCGACGCGCGTCGAGCGCACCGCGACCGGTTCGGCCTCGACCGGCTCGCCGTCGATGAGCAGCTGGGCATCGCCGATTCCCGCCGACTGCAGGCTCGCTTCGAGCTGCGTCTGCATGCGATCGCGGGTATCGGGCTCGACCGCCAGCGCCGCCCGGGTGAGCGGCACCTGGGCGATGCCCGCCTCGAGCGGCACCGCCCGCGTCGCGAGCTCGAGGCTGTCGGGGAAGGCCGACAGCACCGACCCCGCGAGCCAGGGCGTGGGCTCGCCGTCGATGAGCGCCTGCGCGATGTGCGTCGCCGCGTTCGTCGCCGGGAACCACCGACGGTCGGGCACCAAGAAGGTCCAGGTCGGATCGAAGTACATCACCGAGTACTCGCGGAAGACGGCCTGGAACCGCGCGCGATCGAGCACGATGCCGTTCGGCGCCTCGGCGATGCGCCACTCGCCGTCGACCTGCTCGAGTCGGAACTCGAGCGGCACGGTCGCGCCGTCGGACATCGTCAACGCTCCGGACTCGTCGACCGAGGCCTCGGGCGTGATCCCGACGCTGACCGTGTCGTCGCCGACCGACGACACCATGCGCTCGCCCGGCACCTCGACGATCGTGCGCGCCAGCGGCTGCCACGTCTGCTGGAAGTCGGGGGTGAGGAATCGGCGCGCCGTCAGCCAGTCGTCGCGCGGACCCGACCCTGCGGCGAGGAAGCCGGCGACGATCTGCTCGGGCGACGCCCCCGGTGGGGGCGGATCGGGCAGGTACGAGAAGTCGGGGGCGTTCGCCTCTTCGCCGAGCTCTTCGCCGGCAACGACCGCTCCCCCGGTGGGCAGACCCGTGCAGGCGGCCAGCAGCAGCGCCAGCAGTGCCGCGATGGCCGTGGCGAAAGCGGCGGTAGCGGGGCGGCGGCGATGGAACGGACGCTGGATCACGATTCGCTCCTCTGCGTTCGGGGCACGGCGATCGGCTGGGTCAACCCGAGGTCGTCGAACGGCACGCCGTCGTCACCGGGATCGACGGGCACGGGCGAGTGGCCATCGAGCGCCCCCGAACGACGCGGCAGGGTGAGCACGAAGTTCGTGCCGCGGCCCAGCTCGGACCACACCGAGAGGTCGCCGCTGTGCAGTCGCGCGTCGCCGAGCGAGATCGACAGGCCGAGTCCCGTGCCGCCGATCGTGCGCTTGCGCGACGGGTCGGCGCGCCAGAAACGATCGAACACCCGCTCGGCATCGCCCGGGCTCATTCCCAGCCCGTAGTCGCGCACCCCGATCGCGACGGCACGCGTGTCGCTGTCGACCGTCACCACGATGGGCCGCCCCTCGCCGTGCTCGATCGCATTGCCGAGCAGGTTGCGGACGATCCGGCGCACGCGGCGGGGGTCCATCTCGACGGGCGAGTAACCGCCGGGCGCGACCAGTCGCACGTCGATGCCGTTCTGCTCGGCAAGCTGCGCCATCGAGGCGATGACGTCTTCGGCGAGGTGGGCGAGGCTGGTGGGTTCGGTCTCGAGCTCGACCGAGCCCGCGTCGTAACGGCTGATCTCGAGCAGATCGGTCAGCAGCACCTCGAACCGCTCGACCTGATCGTGCATCAGCTCGGCGGCGCGGGATGCCGCGGGGTCGAAGGCCGCGCGTCGGTCGTTGAGCATGTCGGAGGCGAGGCGGATCGTCGTCAGCGGCGTCCGCAGTTCGTGCGAGACGTCCGAGACGAAGCGCTGCTGAACGAGCGAGAGCTCGGCGAGCTCTTTGATCTGCGATTCGATGCTGTCGGCCATCGCGTTGAACGAGCGGCCGAGGGTCGCGAACTCGTCCTCGCCGCGCACCGTCAGCCGCACGCCGAGGTCGCCCGCGGCGAGCCGGGAGCTGCTCTCGGCCGCCTGCGCGATGGGGCTGGTGACCGAGCGGAGGACCACCCACGAGATCGCGCCGATGAGCAGCACGAGAACCAGGCCGACGCCCCACAGCGTGATCTGGACGAACTGCAGCGTCTGCGCCTCGGACGACAGGTCGTACCCGAGGTACAGCTCGTACGGCCCGACCTCGGGGAAGAGCAGCTGCTGGCCGACGACGATACCCGGCACCGTGCTGCCGTCCTCGGCGGCGAACCCCACCGGCTGCCACCACTGACGTTCACCGTCGCTCTGCACCGATTCGTGCAGGTCGGTCGAGATCAGGTCGGCCGGCATCCCGTCGGCGGCGAAGTCCTGCGGAGCGATCGTCGAGGGCTCGGACGAGATGCGGAAGGCCGCCATCCGGTCGGTCGAGGACTGACGCTGGATCGACGTGCGGACGCTCTCCATGAGGTTGTCGATCGCGACCACGTCGCCGCCGACCTCGGCCGCGTCGAGCGTCGCCTGAGCCGACTGGGTGGCCCGCTGCGCCTCGGCCAGCAGCTGCTGTGTACGCGACTCGAAGATGTCGTTCTGGATCGCCACGGCCATCCACACCAGCGACACGGTGATGGTCAGGGCCGTGGCGCCGAGAGTCACGGCGAGGGTGCGGAAGCGCAGCGACCGCCGCCAGGTGCGCGCCAGCCGGCGCGGCCACGACCGCACACCGCGCGTCGCGACCGTCGACGTCGAGACGCTGCGGATGGGCATGGCCGTCTCAGACCACGGCGCCGGCTCGATACCCGACGCCGCGCACCGTCGTCACGATGCGGGGGTTGTCGGGATCGATCTCGACCTTCGCGCGCAGACGCTGCACGTGGACGTTCACCAGACGCGTGTCGGCCTTGTAGTGATAGCCCCAGACCTGCTCGAGGAGCATCTCGCGAGAGAAGACCTGCTGCGGCTTCGACGCCAGCGCCACCAGAAGCTCGAACTCGAGCGGGGTCAGCGCGATCGGCGCATCCGCTCTGCGCACCTCGTGACCTTCGACGTCGACGACCAGATCGCCGATGCGCAGGCTCTCGCTCGGCGACGAGGTCACGGGCCGAAGTCGGGTGCGGATGCGGGCGACGAGCTCTTTCGGGTTGAACGGCTTGACGATGTAGTCGTCGGCGCCCGATTCGAGGCCGCGCACCACGTCGGCGGTGTCGGTGCGGGCGGTCAGCATGATGATCGGGACCCCCGATTCCGCACGCACGCGGGTGCAGATCTCGATGCCGTCGATGCCGGGCAGCATGAGGTCGAGCAGGATCAGATCGGGCTTCTCGGTGCGCCAGGCCTCGACGGCCTCGGCGCCGTCGGCGCAGAAGGCGGTGTCGAATCCCTCGGTGCGCAGCACGATGCCGATCATCTCCGCCAGGGCGGTGTCGTCATCGACCACCAGGATGCGAGAAGTCATGGGCGGCGTTCGTCTTTCGGCTCGGGCTCGCGCGACGTGCGCGTATCAAACGTACCCGACCGTGCGACCACCCCGCCCCGAGGGCGTATGACACGATGGGTGCGACCGCGCCGACTGTCTCAGGAGTGCACCGTGACGGCCTATCCCACATGGACGCCAGCCCCGCGTCCTGGAATCATCCCGCTGCATCCGCTCTCGTTCGGGGTCATCCTCGGCCGATCGTTCACGGCGCTGCGGCAGAACCCCAAGGTGCTGCTGGGCTTCGCGCTCGTCGTGCAGACCGTGGGACTGCTGCTGGCGACCGCGGGGATCGTCGCCGTCGGCTTCGCCAGCTTCGGTCGCCTCGCGTCGCTCGAACCCGGCACCGATGAGTTCACGACCGTCCTCGCGGGGTCGATCGCCATCAGCGGCGTCACCGCGCTCGTGCTCTCGCTCGCCAGCGGCGCGCTGAGCGTGATCGTGCAGGGCATCGTCGTCAGCGAGGTCGCGCACGCCGTGGTCGCCGAGAAGCAGACGCTCGGGCAGCTGTGGCGCCGGGTGAAGCCGGTGGCCTGGCGCCTGATCGGCTACACGGTGCTCGTCGCGCTGATCGTCCTCGTCGTGGTCGGCCTCCTGGTCGGCGGTTTCGTGCTGCTGTCTTTCGCGATCCAGGCATGGACGATCCTCATCGGCGTGCTCGTCGGCCTCGCGGCCATCCCGCTCAGCCTGTGGCTCAGCACCAAGCTGCTGCTGGTGCCCTCGGCCCTCGTCCTCGAGCAGGCGACCATCACCGGCGCGATCGCCCGGTCGTGGCGCCTCACCCGCGGCCGCTTCTGGCCGACCCTCGGTGTCGTCGTCATCATCTCGATCACGTTCGGCGTGCTCGGCCAGGTCGTCAGCGTGCCGTTCTCGTTCCTCACCAGCGGGCTCACGACGATCTTCGCCCCGACGGACGAGCTCACCTCCGCCACCATCGTGACGACACTCATCGGCTCGCTGCTGACGCAGGCCGTCGTGCTGCTGATCCAGACGATCGCCACGATCGTGCAGTCGACCGCGGGAGCGCTCGTCTACATCGACTGCCGGATGCGGCGCGAAGGCCTCGACCTCGACCTCTCGAGCTACGTCGACCGGCGCGACTCGGGTGCGCACGACCTTCCCGACCCGTACCGTCAGAACGTCGGCCGCGATCTCGTCCGCTCGGCGCCCGCGGCCGCCTACGGGCCCGCCGTCTACGGCCCCGGAAGCTACGGACCGCAAGGGTACGCGCCTCAGGGCGGCTACCCCGGCGGTCACCCTGCGCACCAGGGCGGCTACCCGGGCCAGCCCGGTGCGTACGACGCGACGCAGGACGCCGGCTCGCCCGCCCCGCAGCCTGACGCCCCGCATTCGGGCATCGCGCAGCCGGCCCCTCCCGCGCCGCCGGCCCCGACCTCGTCGACCGACTGGACCGCCCCGGGCTCCGACCGCGCATGACCCCGACCTCGCCGATCGCTCCCGACCCCGACGAAGCCCGTCGCTGGGCCGAGGACGAACTGTCGGGAACGGTCTATCAGCAGGCCGAGCCGACACCGTTCGACCGCTTCGCCCGTGCGGTCGGCGATGCCATCGGCAGCCTCTTCACCGGCGAGGTCCCGTCGTCGATCGGCCCCTGGCTGGCGGTCGCGGCGATCACCGTCGTCGTCGTGCTCGTCGCGGTCGCGATTCTCATCTGGGGCCGCCCGAAGCGCCTCGTACGCTCGTCGGCCCCGGCGGCCCTGTTCGGCGAGGCCGAAGCGCGGACCGCCGACGAGCTGCGCCGCGATGCCGAAGCCGCCGCGGCGCGGGGCGAGCTCGACGAGGCGATCGTGCTGCGGGTGCGCGCCCTTGCGCGCGGCCTGGCCGAGCGGACCGTCGTCGAACTCGAGCCCGGCGCGACCGTTCACCGGTTCGCCCGCGCCGCGGCCGCCGCATTCCCGGATGCCGCAGCCGACCTCACCGCGACGGCCCGCAGCTTCGACGACGTGCGGTACCTGCGGCGCGCCGGCACCCCCGACGCCTACGCGCTCATCCGCGACCTCGACGAACGGCTCGCCCGCACCCGCGCCGAGGTGCTGGCATGAGCCCGGCGACGACGACGCCCGCCTCTGCCCCGGTCGACAAGTCGACGCCGCCCGCGCGCCGCGGGAGGGCGGCCTGGGCCTGGGCCGCGATCGTCGCGGGCATCCTCGCAGCGGGCGTGGGCGTCGCAGCGATCGCCGGCATCGGCACCATGCCCGCGATGGGTCTGCTCGACCCCGAGGCCGCCGGTCCCGAAGGATCGCGCGCGGTGGTCGAGATCCTGCGCGACCGCGGTGTCGAGGTCGAGGTCGCCCGCGACCGCGAGAGCGCGCTCGCCCTGCTCCAGAACGCCGAGAGCACCCTCGCGATCGGGGCGACCGCGCCGCTCGACGACGACGATCTCGACGAGCTCGTGGCAGCGGCATCCGACGTCGTCCTTCTCGAACCCCGCACCCGAGACCTGCGCATGTACTTCGGCGACGCGTCGACAGCCGGATTCGCAGACGAGACGGCCTCACCCGGCTGCGGCCTGCCGGCAGCCGAGGCGAGCGGCCCCGTCACCGTCGGCGAGGTCTTCTCACCCGGCGGAGCCGACGACGCCTGCTACCCCGCGGCCGACGGATACGGACTGCTCGCCACCGCGCATCCCGACCGGCAGGACGGCCGCGTCGCCGCTCTCGACGCCTTCACGGTGGTCACCAACGGCGCCCTCGCCGACGAGGGGAACGCGGCGCTGTCGCTGAACCTGCTCGGTCGCACCGGAACCGTGGTCTGGTACCTGCCGTCGATCGACGACGGCTCCATTCCCCTCGCCCCGACGCTCGGCGAGCTGACGCCCCCGTGGGTCTCGCCCGCCATCGTCGTGCTCGCGCTCTCGGCCGTCGCGGCCGCCGTGTGGCGCGGGCGACGCTTCGGACCGCTCGTCGCCGAGAACCTTCCGGTGACCGTGCGCCAGTCCGAGACCACCGAGGGACGCGCCCGCCTGTACGCGGCGGCCGCCGACCCCGTCCACGCCCTCGATCAGCTGCGCCGAGACGCGCTGCAGCGCATCGCGAGGCTGCTCGGCCTCGGCACCACCGCCGACGCGGGCTCCATCGCCGACGCCGCAGCCGCGCGGCTGTCCGCCGACCGGCAGCGCGTGCGCGGCATCCTGCTCGACGACCTCCCCCGCACCGACCGCGACCTCGTCGACGCCGCCGACCGGCTGCGCGAGGTCGAAGACGCGGTGCGACTGTCCGTCCGTCCCGAAAGGAACACCCCATGAGCCAGTACGACAGTGCGACCGGCGACGAAAGCGTGTCATCCGCCGGAGGTTCCGCGCAGGCAGGCCTCGCCGCCGGTTCGGCAGACCTGCGCGAGGCCATGAACCGGGTCCGCCTCGAGGTGGGCAAGGCCGTCGTCGGCCAGGACGGCGCGGTCACCGGCCTGCTCATCGCCCTGCTCGGTCGGGGTCACGTGCTGCTCGAAGGCGTGCCCGGTGTCGCCAAGACGCTGCTGGTGCGGGCCTTCAGCCGCGCGGTGGGACTCGACACCACCCGCATCCAATTCACCCCCGACCTGATGCCCGGCGACGTGACCGGCTCGCTCGTCTACGACGCGCGCAGCGGCGAGTTCGAGTTCCGTTCCGGCCCGGTGTTCACGAACGTGCTGCTCGCCGACGAGATCAACCGCACGCCTCCCAAGACGCAGGCCGCCCTGCTCGAGGCGATGGAGGAGCGCCAGGTGTCGGCCGACGGCGAATCGCGTCCGCTGCCCGACCCCTTCCTCGTCGCGGCCACCCAGAACCCCGTCGAGCACGAGGGCACGTACACGCTGCCCGAGGCACAGCTCGACCGCTTCTTGCTCAAGCTGCTGATCGACGTCCCCGGACGCGACGACGAGGTCGCGGTGCTGCGACGTCACGCCGAGGGCTTCCGGCCAGGTTCGCTCGAGACGGCGGGAGTGCGAGCCGTCGTCACCGCCGACGAGATCCGCGCCGCGCAGCAGGCAGCGGCATCCGTCGCGGTCTCGGACGACGTGCTCGGCTACGTCGTCGACCTCGCGCGCGCGACCCGCGAGTCGCCGTCGGTGCAGTTGGGGGCGAGCCCGCGCGCTGCGACCGCCCTGCTCGCCGCCGCCAAGGCCTGGGCCTGGCTCGGCGGCTACCCCGCGATCACCCCCGACCACGTGCAGACGATGCTCGTGCCCGCATGGCGGCACCGCTTGCAGCTGCGCCCCGACGCCGAGATCGAAGGGGTGTCGGCCGACACCATCCTCACCTCGGTGCTGCAGCAGACCCGCGTCCCGATCTGAGCCCGCCGTGTACGTCACCGGGCGCCTCGCCCTGCTCGTCGCCGTCGGCGTCGTCGTCGTCGTGCTCGCACCCGCTGCCGGGTTCGACGCTCGATGGACCGCCGCGGCCTGGGCCGCCCTCTGCCTGCTGCTGGCGTTCGTCGACGTGTGGGCCGCGGCACCGCTGAAGCGCCTCACGATCGAGCGGCGCCTGCCCGCGCGGGCCCGCCTGGGCGAGCCGACCGAGTCGACGGTCCTCGTCACCAACGACGGTCCGCGCGCGCTGCGCGGCCGCCTGCGCGACGGGTGGCAGCCGACAGCGGGTGCCGGCGACGCGCGCACCGACCTCGACGTGCCCCCCGGTGAGCGACGGGCGATGTCGATGCGGCTCGTGCCGCGCCGCCGCGGCGAGTTGCGCACCGCGTTCGTCGCCGTGCGCAGTTCGGGTCCGCTCGGGCTCGCGGGGCGCCAACGCGTGCTGCCCGCCCCGGGTGCGATCCGGGTGCTGCCGCCGTTCGCCTCACGCCGCCACCTGCCCTCGCGCCTGGCGCGCCTGAAAGAGCTCGACGGCAACACGAGCGTGCAGGTGCGCGGACGCGGCACCGAGTTCGACAGCCTGCGCGAGTACGTGCGCGGCGACGACGTGCGCTCGATCGACTGGCGGGCCACCGCACGCGCCGGCACCACGATGCTGCGCACCTGGCGGCCCGAGCGCGACCGGCATGTCGTGATCGTCATCGACACGGGGCGCACGAGCGCGTCGCGTGTGGGCGACGGGGTGCGCCTCGACGCTGCCATGGAGTCGGCGCTGCTGCTGTCGGCCCTCGCCTCTCGGGCGGGCGACCACGTGCATCTCGTGATGTTCGACCGCGCTCGGCGCGCCCGGGTCACCGGCCTCGACGGGGCGCGGCTGCTGCCCGCACTCGTCGACGCGATGGCGCCCGTTGACCCCACACTGATCGACACCGACTGGAACTCCGTCGCCGCCGAAGTGCGGGCGCTCACCTCGCGGCCGTCGCTCGTCGTGCTGCTCACCGCCCAGGACTCCCCCGAGGCCGCCCGCACGTTCCTCGGCACCCTGCCCGCACTCACCGAGCGGACGATGGTGCTCGTCGCGTCGGCGATGGATACGCCCGCGGCATCCCCCGCCCGGCGGACGGCCGAGGACGTCTACCGCGACGCGGCCTCGGCCCACGCCACCCGCGACGTCGAACGTGTCGCCGCCGCCGTGCGGCGCGCCGGCGGTGAGGCCCTGATCGCGACCGCCGACGTGCTGCCCCCGGCCGTCGCCGACCACTACCTCGCCCTCAAGGCGGCCGGACGCCTCTGAACTGGGACACACCCGCACCGCCGTGGCGAAACGCGGGAAGGCCCGCCCCCGATCAGGGAGCGGGCCTTCCGGCGTTCGGTGAGCGGATGCCGCTCAGCGCAGGTCGAACCGGTCGAGCTCGGTGATCTTGGTCCACGCGTCGACGAAGTCGTGCACGAACTTCTCGCGGGCATCGTCCGAGGCGTACACCTCGGCGATGGCCCGCAGCTCGGAGTTCGAGCTGAACAGCAGGTCGACACGGGTGCCGATGCCGATCTCCGAGCCGTCGTGGTTCACGCCGCGGAACGCGTGCGAACCGGGGTCGAGCGGCTTCCAGGTCGCGCCGAGGTCGAGCAGCGTGACGAACACGTCGTTGGTCAGCTGACCCACACGGTCGGTGAACACGCCGTACGACGAGCCGTCCCAGTTCGCACCGAGCGCGCGCAGACCGCCCACCAGCACGGTGGTCTCGGGTGCGCTCAGCGTGAGCAGGTTGGCCTTGTCGATCAGGTGGTGCTCGGCGGGCAGCACCGCGCCCGGTCCGTAGTAGTTGCGGAAACCGTCGGCCACGGGCTCGAGGTGACCGAACGAGTGCTCATCGGTCTGCTCGGCCGTGGCGTCGGTGCGACCGGGCCGGAACGGCACGGTGACCTCGGTGCCGGCATCCCGCGCGGCCTTCTCGACGCCCGCGTTGCCGGCGAGCACGATCAGGTCGGCCAGCGACACCTTCGTGCCGTCGGTCTGCTCGGCGTCGAACGCCGCCTTGACCTCTTCGAGCGTCGCGAGCACCTGCTGCAGCTGGGCGGGGTTGTTGACCTCCCAGTCCTTCTGCGGCGCCAGACGGATGCGCGCACCGTTGATGCCGCCGCGCTTGTCGCTGCCGCGGAAGGTGGATGCGGCGGCCCAGGTCGTCGAGACCAGCTGCGAGACCGTGAGCCCCGAGTCGAGGATGCGCTGCTTCAGCACGGCCGCGGCGGCGTCGTCGATCAGCGGGTGGTCGACGGCGGGCACCGGGTCCTGCCAGATGAGCTCCTCCTGCGGAACCTCGGGGCCGAGGTAGCGCGCGATGGGTCCCATGTCGCGGTGGGTCAGCTTGAACCAGGCGCGGGCGAACGCGTCGCCGAAGGCCACCGGGTCGTCCTTGAAGCGGCGCGAGACCTCGTCGTACGCGGGGTCCATGCGCAGCGCCAGGTCGCTGGTGAGCATGCGCGGTTCGCGACGGCCCGTCGAGTGCGCCTCGGGAACCATGTCGGCCCCGCCGCCGTTGATGGGGCGCCACTGGTGCGCGCCCGCGGGGCTGCGCATGAGCTCCCATTCGTAGGCGTAGAGGATGTGGAAGAACTCGTTGTCCCAGCGGGTGGGGTGGTAGGTCCAGGTGACCTCGAGGCCCGACGTGATGGTGTCGTCGCCGTGGCCGGTGCCGTGGTTGTTCTTCCACCCGAGACCCTGCTGCTCGATGCCGGCAGCCTCGGGGTTGTCCTCGATGTTGGTGTCGGGAGCGGCGCCGTGGGTCTTGCCGAAGGTGTGGCCGCCGGCGATGAGCGCGACGGTCTCTTCGTCGTTCATACCCATGCGTCCGAAGGTCTCGCGGATGTCGCGGGCCGAACGGATCGGGTCGGGGTCACCGTTGGGTCCCTCGGGG
>JAAIGE0101357442.1_pt1 | contig 15913 bp, 8 predicted proteins | sample 6487951 | NCBI WGS metagenome assembly JAAIGE01 (sample SAMN13974128, study PRJNA590717) | phyllosphere metagenome | biome: tomato field; feature: multiple bacterial spot infested tomato fields; material: tomato leaves; isolation source: leaves from tomato fields | host: Solanum lycopersicum ... | reverse complement strand
GTCAGCGCCGGTTTCATTGGCGATTTCGATCAGGCGTTTGGCGATCAGCGGACGAGCGATGGAAGTACCCAGCAGGTAGCGCGCGCCGGCGCCACCATGGGCCAGATCGTGGACGGCATCCGCCAGGTGACCGTCATCATGGGCGAGATCGCCGCCGCCAGCGAGGAGCAGAGCGCCGGCATCGATCAGGTCAACACCGCCATCGCCGAGATGGACCGGGTAACCCAGCAGAACGCCGCCCTGGTCGAACAGGCGGCGGCAGCCGCCGATGCGATGCGCGAGCAGGCCGGGCAGCTGTCCGCCGTGGTCGGTACCTTCCGCCTCGAGAGCGGCGAAGCCGCCGTGGCGAAGCCGCAGCAACGCCAGGTATGCCCGGCTCTGCCGGCCTGAAGGATCGGCCCATAGCGGCGGCCTGCCGCTACTGGACATTGCAACATCGTAGTTTTACGCATGTTGCAAATTTGCCGCAAGGCAACCGAAGTGCCGGTTTTGCGGGTTATACTGGTGGCCTTCGATATGGCGCTGCGCGCTACGTTCCCGCCGGGGGCGAATGCGTGGCGCCTGCCGGTCCGGCCGCGTCCGCGGCCAGCCTGCAGTCACCAAGCAGACTGGAAACCACCCTCGTGAAAAAACTTAATATCGGCGCCCGCCTGGGCCTCGGCTTTGCCATTGTCCTCGTCCTCCTGCTCGCCATGAGCGCCACCGCCCTGACGCGCATGCAATCGGCGGCGGACCTGACCGACCGCCTGGTCAATACCAGCATCAAGAACCAGCGCAGCGTCGCCGAATGGCGCCGCAACATCGAAATCAACAGCGCCATCAACGAAACCGTCTACTACGCCCCCGATGCCGGCATCCTCGACGTGGTAGGTCCGAAGCGCCAGGCGATCACCAGCCGTTCCAACGTGCTGCAGAAGAACATCGAGGAATCGCTGCGCAACCCCGGCGTGCGCGAACAGTTCAAGCTGGTCAAGGAAGAACGCATCGGCTACATGGCCGCGCGCGACGCCCTGTTCCAGGCCAAGCGCGAAGGCAACCGCGCCCGGCTCGAGGAGATCTACCGCAACCAGCTGGGCCCGCGCACCGTGTCCTACCTGGCCACGGTCGACAAGTTCGCGACCATGCAGATCACCGCCACCGATGGCGTCGCCCAGTCGATTCTCGCGTCCTACGCCAGCACCCGCGTGATCCTCTTCACGCTGGGCGCCGCCGCGCTGCTGCTGGGCGCCGCCTGCGCCTGGTTCATCAGCCGCTCGATCACGGCGCCGCTGCGCCAGGCGGTCGAGGTGGCCGAACGCGTGGCGGGCGGCGACCTGACCAGCGGGTTCAGCCGCCAGGTGCTCGAACGCGGCGACGAGGTCGGCCAGCTGATGTCGGCGCTGTCGCGCATGAACGGCAGCCTGGCGGCCATCGTCGGCCAGGTGCGCGACGGCACCGCCACCATCGCCACCGCCTCGGGCGAGATTGCGAGCGGCAACCAGGACCTGTCGAGCCGCACCGAACAGCAGGCCGGTTCGCTGGAGGAAACCGCGGCCTCGATGGAGGAACTCACTTCCACCGTGCGCCAGAACACCGAGCACGCCCGCCGCGCCAACGGCCTGGCCGCCACCGCCGCCGGCGTGGCCGGCGAAGGCGGGCGCATGGTGGCCGACGTGGTCGGCACCATGGGCCGCATCGACGCCGCCTCGCAACGCATCGTCGACATCATCGGCGTGATCGACGGCATCGCCTTCCAGACCAATATCCTGGCCTTGAATGCGGCGGTCGAGGCGGCCCGCGCCGGCGAGCAAGGCCGCGGCTTCGCGGTCGTCGCCGGCGAGGTGCGCACCCTGGCCCACCGTTCCGCCGCGGCAGCCAAGGAAATCAAGGGCCTGATCGACGACTCGGTCGGCCAGGTCCAGCAAGGCACCCAGCAGGTGGCCCGCGCCGGCGCCACGATGGAACAGATCGTCCACAGCATCGAGCAGGTCACCGTGATCATGGGCGAGATCGCCGCCGCCAGCGAAGAACAGAGCGCCGGCATCGAGCAAGTCAATACCGCCATCGTCGAGATGGACCGCGTGACCCAGCAGAACGCGGCGCTGGTCGAAGAAGCGGCGGCTGCTGCCGATGCGATGCGCGACCAGGCGGCGCAGCTGTCGGCCGTGGTCGGCACCTTCCGGCTGGAACACGGCGCCGCCGCGCCAGCGACCGCGCGTCGCACGGCGCCCGCCATGCATCCGGCATTGACGGCCTGATGCCGGATGCGGGCGATGGGTTTAACGCAAGTTAACATCGCCACCTGCGTTATCCGTTCGACCAGAAAGCAGCGCGCGGCGTTGCAATCTGGTCGCACTTTGTTCAATAACTTTACTGGAGACTATTGCCTGTAGTCACGACCTGCTAGACTGGCAGGATTTGCATCCTCTGACGCAATTTTATTTGCTAAAAAGAACAATAAGAGGATGTTCTACCCAGGACGGGTAAGCATCGGTCTACACAGGAGTCGTCTACATGAAAGCAAAGCAGGTCCGCCCAGCGCAAAAGCTGCTGGTCGCGGCAGTGTCCGGTATCGTCTGCAGCATCGCCCACGCCCAGCAGCTTCCCCCCACCCAGGATGACGGCACGGCGCTGCCCGAAGTCGTCGTCACCGCCCAGCGCACCGCCGCGCTGGCTTCGCGCACCCCGGTCGCGGTCAGCGTCGTCAGCGGCGAGCAGCTGCGCGATCTCGGCGCCATCAGTCCGGCCGACATCGGCCCGCGCCTGCCCAATGTGCATATCGACCAGGCCTTCTCGGGCCTGCGCGTGACCATCCGCGGCATCAGCAACAACGACACCACCGACAAGGGCGATCCGTCGGCCGCCTTCATGCTCGACGGCGTCTACATCGCCCGTCCGGCCGGCCAGAGCGCCAACCTGCTCGACGTCGACCGCATCGAAGTATTGCGCGGCCCGCAAGGCACCCTGTACGGCCGCAACACCACCGCTGGCCTCATCAACGTGATCTCGAACGCCCCGACCGACCTGCTCGAAGGCGCGCTCGGACTGGAGATGGGCACCTATGGCCGGCGCAAGGTCGACGGCGTGATCAACGTCCCCGTCAACCAGGCGCTATCGCTGCGCGCCGCCGTCAGCCAGTTGCGCCAGGACCCGTTCCTGAAGAACGGCCAGGGCACGCCGCACCGTCCGGGCATGGACCGCGACGAACGCGATGCGCGCCTGAGTGCGAAGCTCAAGCTGAACCGCGACGCCACCCTGGTGGTGCGCTACGACCACGGCGAGACCGAGGGCAATAACGACCGCATCGTCCCCGACACCAACTTCTTCACCGGCGTGGCCAGCGGCCGCCCGGTGTGGCGCGACAGCACCACCGACGAACGCCTGACCAACAGCTTCCGCCCGCCGAACATGACCCCGGTGCAGGGCTGGCACGACCGCCGCGCGCGCGGCCTGTCGGCCGACCTGAGCTGGGACCTGGGCCCGGCGACCGTATATTACCTGGGCTCGCACCGCAAGCTGGACCAGGCGATCCGCCAGAACTATTATTATCGCGTGGCCCCGACGGTCGCCCTCGGCGTGATCAACAATTACGACGGCCACAACGAGCAGGATTCGCAAGAGCTGCGCATCGCCACCAACGGCAGCGGCCCGCTCAGCGCCCAGGCCGGCCTGTACTACTTCAGCGAGGACTCGAACACCTCGTATGCCTTCCAGGGCCTGCAGCCGGTCGGCCTGCCACCCTATTACTCGTTCCCGCTGCACACCCAGGCGCAAAGCCGCGCAGTCTTCGGCCAGCTGACCTGGCGCGTGCTGGACGCGCTGCGCCTGACGGCCGGCGCGCGCCGCACCGAGGACGACAAGGACCGCGTCGGCTCGACCGACTTCCAGCAGGGACCGGTGTTCAATCCGGCCACCGACCGCCGCCTGCTCAATGCCGCCGAGCTGTCGACTGCGCGCACCACCTGGCGCCTGGGTGTGGAGTATGACCTGGCGCCGGCAACGCTGCTGTACGGCAGCCTGGCGACCGGCTACAAGGCCGGCGGCTTCAACGACGGCTGCATCGCGGGCAGCACGGCGCTGGGCATCGCCTGCCCGGGCGCGGCCGCGGTCTCGGAAAGCGCCTTGTACTATCAGCCGGAAGAGCTGCGCGCCTGGGAGGCCGGCCTGAAATCGCGCTTGCTGGGCGGACGCCTGTCGTTCAACGCCAGCGCTTTCCTGTACGACTACACCAACCTGCAGCTGTCGGGCACCGCGATCGTCGCGGGCGCGCCGCGCATCCTGACCAGCAATGCCGGCGTGGCGCGCTCGCGCGGCCTGGAGCTCGATGGCGAGGTGCAGGTCGGCAGCAATGGCCGCCTGAGCTACGGCGCCACGCTGCTCGACGCCCACTACGTCACCTACAACCCGACCGCCGCGGTGTCCTGGAGCGGCCGCAAGCTCGATCGCGCGCCCAGCCACGTCTACACGCTCGGCTACGAGCACCGCTTCGCCGTCTTGAATGGCCAGCTGCGCGCCGGTGTGTTCTCGCGCCGTAGCGCCGAGTACGCGATCACGATTCCGAGCCAGTTGCTGGAGTACCGCATCCCGGCCCACACCACCACCGACGCCACCCTGCGCTATCAGCCTGCCAGCGGCAACTGGAGCATCCTGGGCCGGGTGCGCAACCTCGAGAACTCGGTGCGGCCATTGATCATCGACAGTTTCGGCATGACGACGCCAAGCGCACCACGCACGGCGGACCTGCGCCTGGACGTCCGCTTCTAGAACCGCTTTTCAGGCGGCGTCACCGGCTGTCGAGACACCCGGGGGGCGCCACCGCAGGAGACCGTATGCACCACGACACAGCCCATCTTCTGTCGCCTTCGATGCGCGCCGATCCGCCGGCGGATGACACCGTCGCCCGCATGCTGGCCGGCGCCGACGGCCCGCATGCGCTGGCCGAACGCATCGCCGCCATCAATCGCGAGCTGGCGCGCTGGGGCACCAATGGCGGCCTGGCGCAGTGGCAGCCGGATCCCGGCCTGGATCCGCGCGCGGCCACGGCCCTGAAGGACTACCTGGCAAGCTGCCACTCTTTGCCCGACTGGGCCGACGCCAGCCGGATCGCGCGCGCCGAGGCGCTGTTCATGGACATGAGCATGCTCTCCTGCACCCTGCTGTTCTGCGCCAGCCTTCCCGAATGCTATGTGCTGCCCGACCTGTCGGCCGTGCTGCATGCGGCCGGCCAGCTCGAGGCCCATACCGACTACCGGGTGCGTTCGACGGCCGCCATGATCTTCCCGGTCATGCTCAAGGGCGGCCTCACGGCGCCCGAAGGCGGCGGCGTGGCCCAGGCGCTCAAGGTGCGCCTGATCCATGCGACGATCCGCCACCTGATCCTGCGCGGTTCGCCCGAGGACTCGCTCGGCGCCGGGCCGGTGCGGCCAATCGCAGCGGCCGGCGGCGGCATCTATCACACCCTGTATGCCCACGGCTGGGACACGGCGCGCAACGGCATGCCCTGCAACCAGGAAGAGCTGGCCTACACCCTGCTCACCTTCAATTACGTGTTCCTGCGCGGCCTGCGCAAGCTGGGACTCGGCTTGCAGGACCAGGACGAGGAAGACTATCTGCATGCCTGGAATGTCCTGGGCCATGTGCTCGGCATCGAACGCACGCTGATGGCCGACACGATGGACCAGGCGAGCCTGATGTTCACGGAGATCCAGGCGCGCGGCCGGCAGCTGGCGCGCGATCCCGATCCGCGTCCGGCCCTGGCCGCGGCGCTGATGAAGGCGATGGAGGACGAGATCCCCTTGCGCCTGCTGAAACCCTTCCCTACCCTGCTCACGCGCCTGTTGTGCGGATCCGATGCGACCCGCGACCTGGGCCTGAACACGCGGCTTGCGCTGCTGTCGCGGTTGCTGTTCGCCGCTGGCCTGGCGCTGGTACGCGCCGTCGACGCCGTGGTGCGCCAGTTCGTGCCCGGCTTTTCGATCAGCCGCATGCTCACGCGCGCGTTCGGCTATCGTCTCGTCACGCGCTTCCTGATCGACCAGACCCGCCCGCTGCGGCTGCCCGATGCCTTGCTGGACGAGGTCCATGCCGCAACCGGACAGTGGCGCCACGATCCGAAGGCGCCGCGCTGGCTCGCGCGGCTGGAAGCGCGTCTCGCCGGCAGGCCTGCCGGCGAGACGACGCCGCAGGCTGGCGCCTGAAGCGCCGCGCATCCGCCATGCTGCCCCACCCGATGCAACTCATGCGCGTGTTCGTCGCGTTGGCGCTCGCGCTCCTGTTTCTGCTTCCTGCCGGCGCCGCGCCCCTTGCGCTCGAGCGCGAAAGCAGGCAGGTCGATGCCTGGACCGGCGCGACCGTGCTGCGCGACCCTGGCGCCGAACTCGACGCCGCGGCCGCGCTGGCGGCCAGCGCGCGCTTCGCGCCGTCCGGACTCGCGCACGCCACGCTCGGCCTCGATCCGGCCCCGGTCTGGGTGCGGGTGCCGTTCCGGGTGGCGCCGGATGCCCCCGGCGACTGGGTGCTGCAGTTCGACTTCGCCCTGCTCGACTACCTGGACGTGTGGCTGGTGCAAGGCGCGGAGATACGGCCGCTGGCCACGCTCGGCAGGCGCCAGGACAAGCAGGGCAACCTGGGGGCGCGCGTGCCGGCGCTGGAGCTGGCCCTGGCGCCCGGCCAGGAATACACGCTGCTGGTGCGGGTAGCGGCGCGCGGCCCGAAGCTCATGCCGATGAGCTTCATGCAACCGGCCGTCTATCAACGCGTCGCGGGCGCGGAGCAGATGCTGCAGGGCCTGCTGTTCGGCCTGTCGTGCTGCCTGCTGGTCTACAGCCTGGCCCAGTTCGTAACCCTGGGCGAGCCGCTGTATGGCAAATACGCGATGTTCGTCGGGGGCATCACGCTCTATCAGGGGGTGTGGTTCGGCGTGGCCGAGCAGTTCTTCTGGAGCGGCAACCTGTACCTGACCACCCACATGATGGGCATCGGCCAGGCCATCGCCTCGACCGGCTGCTACCTGTTCGTCGCCCAGACCCTGGCGCGGCCCGGCCGCGACCGCAAGTTCCGCCTCTTGATGCGAACCGGCGCCGCGATCTCGTTCGGCAGCGGGATCGCCTGGGCCATCGGCGTGCTCGATCATGGCGTCTTCATCGCGATCGTCGCCACGGTCGGCAACGCGCCGCTCCTGTTCGGCCTGCCCGGAGCGCTGCGCCGGGTGCGCGCGGGCGACCCGATCGGCGTCTACTTCGTGGTCGGCTGGATGGCCAGCTTCGGCGGCGCCGTGATCCAGACGCTGCTCATCGCCGGCAAGCTGCCGGTCAACTTCTGGACCCTGCACTCGCTGCAGTTCGGGGTCGGGCTCGACCTGCTGGCCTTCATGCGCATCCTCGGCCTGCGCACCAAGGCGATGCAGAGCGCGATGCTGCGCGCCGAAGCGGAAGCGCGCATGAAATCGGAATTCCTCGCCAATATGAGCCATGAAATCCGCACCCCGATGAACGCGATCATCGGCATGAGCCGGCTGGCCCTGATGGCCGATCCCGGCCCGAAGCTGCGCAACTACATGTCCAAGATACTCGGGGCCGGCGAACACCTGATGGGCATCATCAACGACATTCTCGACCACTCGAAGATCGAGGCCGGCAAGCTGTCCATCGAGACCGTGCCGTTCGAGCTCGACGAGGTGCTCGAGCAGATTTCCGGCCTGGCCGGGCTGAAGACCGACGCCAAGGGCATCGAGCTGGTCTTCCGGGTCGGTCCCGGCGTGCCGCAAGGCCTGGTGGGCGATCCGCTGCGCCTGGGCCAGGTCCTGATCAACCTGGCCGGCAATGCCGTCAAGTTCACCGAGCGCGGCGAAATCGTGGTCGCGGTCGACGCCCTGCCGGCCGAAGCGGGACGCGTCGTCCTGGCGTTCTCGGTCAGCGACACCGGTATCGGCATGAGCGCCGAACAGGTCGGGCGCCTGTTCCAGTCCTTCACCCAGGCCGACAGCTCGACCACCCGCAGGTATGGCGGCACCGGTCTTGGCCTGTCGATCTCGCGCAAGCTGGTGGAGCTGATGGGTGGCAGCATCTCGGTCGAGAGCACGCCGGGCGTGGGCAGCCGCTTCAGTTTCACCGTGCCGCTCGGGGACAGCCAGGGCGCGGCCGCCGCCGCCGCGCCGGCGCTGTCCGGCGTGCGCGTGCTGGTGGTCGACGACAGCCCAAGCGCGGCCGCGGCCCTGGCCGGGATGCTGTCCACGCTCGGCGTCCAGGCCGACACCGCGGCCTCCGGCGCCCAATGCCTGGCCTTGCTGACGGCTGCCGAGCGCGACAGGCGCCCCTACCGGGCGGTGCTGATCGACTACCTGATGCCGGGGCTGGACGGCATCGCGACCTTGCGCCGCATTCCCGACCACGTCGCCGCCCCGCTGCCGGCGACGATCCTGATGCTGTCGGCCGCCAGTCGCGACGCGGTGCTGGAAGAGGACGGCGAGCTGCCGGTCGACGCCTTCCTGAACAAGCCGATCGGTCCGACGCTGCTGCACCATGGCCTGCTGCAAGTGCTGCAGCCGCAGGCGGAACCGGGCGCCGGATCGGTCGACCTGCCGCGCCCCGGCGTCATGGCCGACCTGCCGCGCCTGGATGGCGCGCGCATCCTGCTGGCCGAGGACAATGCCAACAACCGCGAGGTGGCGCTCGACTTCATGGCCGCCGCCCGCATGCGGGTCGACGTCGCCTTCAACGGCCTTGACGCGGTGCGCATGGCGCAAGAGGGGGACTACGACCTGGTGCTGATGGACGTCCAGATGCCGGAGCTGGACGGCCTGGCCGCGGCGCGTGCGATCCGCCAGGACGCGCGCCTGCGGACCTTGCCGATCGTGGCCATGACGGCGCACGCGATGGCCAGCGACCGCGAACTGAGCCGCCTGGCCGGCATGAACGACCACGTCACCAAGCCGATCGACCCCGACCTGCTGTTTTGCACCCTGCTCAAGTGGATCGACCCGGACCGGCTGCAGGACCGCCCGCTGCCGCCGGCGACGCTTCCTCCGGCGCCGCCCGCGCCGGCCGCACCGGGCCCGCAATCCCTGCCGGCCGTGCCCGGGATCGACTGGCGCCTGGCCCTGGACAACGTCGGCGGCCAGCGCGCGCGCCTGGAAAAGCGCGCCGGCAGCTTCGTGCGCGAATACGGCGCCGCGCCGCGCCTCTTGCGCGAGGCCCTGAACGGCGGCGACCATGCGCGCCTGCAGTCGATGGCGCACAACCTCAAGTCGAGCGCGGCCTATATTGGCGCCTTCGAGCTCTCTAGCGCTGCCGGCCGCCTCGAGCATGACCTGCGGGCCGCGAAATACGAGGCGGTCGGCGTCCAGGTGCCGTCCCTGGTGGCGGCCGCCGAAACGGTGCTGGCCGGCCTGGCCCAGCTGGCGGCAAGCCTGCCGCAGCGCGCCGCACCGCAGGCGCTGGGCCAGGTGTGCGCGCGTCTCGAAGCCTACCTGCGCACGGACGATGCGCGCGCCGAGGATGCGCTGGCCGAGCTGGAGGCGCAGCTCGAAGGCACCGCCCACGCCGCGCAGCTGTCCGCGCTGCGCCAGGCGATCGGGGAGATCGAGTACGCCGCCGCGCTGACCGCGCTGGCCGGACTGGTGGCGCGCCTCGGGATACATGCGGGAGATGCGGCATGATCTGGCCAGGTAGCGTGGCGCGCTACCGCGCCGCGCCCGCTCGTGGCCCGAAGGTTGCATTCGATGCTGTTCCTGGCCGTGCCTTCCTGCTAGACTGCCGGGCAGCCCGGGCCAGCCGGGCCGCTTACTTCGCAGATACCACGCAAGAACCCACAAGATGACGCCAACCCCAATCAATCCTTTCGGCCGCCTTGCCTGGCTGCTGGGCGCCGCCCTGCTGGCGGTGCCGGTGCTGCTGCACGCCTGGAGCCTCCAGACCCAGCTGCTGGTGGCCAGCTCGGTCCTGATGGCCGGACTGTGCCTGGCCAGCGCCATGCGCGTGCTCGGACCGCGTCCCGCCCTGCGCCTGGCGCTGATCGCGCTGCCGGTCGGCTGGTTCGCCGAGCAGATGGGCGCGTCGTATGGCTGGTTTTTCGGCAGCTACGACTACACCGACGTGCTGGGACCGCAATTGGGCCGCGTGCCGGTGGTGATCCCGATGATGTGGTTCGCCCTGTCCTATACCGGCTACGTGATGGCCAACCTGATCGTCTGGCAAACGCCGTCCGATGGCGCGACCTCGGTGCGCCGCAGTCTCGTCATGGCGTTTCTCGCCGCGCTGATCGTCACCGCCTATGACCTGGGCGTCGATCCCTATATGGTCTACAAGCTCAAGGCCTGGATCATGGTGAAGCAGGACGGCTGGTGGTTCGGCGAAACGCTGCAGGGATTCGCCGGCTGGATGCTGGTGGCCTTCGCCATCGTGTTCGCCTTCCGCCTTGGCTTGCGCCGCGACGGACCGTCCGCGGCAGCGGCGCCGAGCCTGCGCGCGGTCCTGGTGCCGCTCGGCCTGTACGGCATGCTGATGCTGTACGAGGCAACCCAGGGGGTGCCGGTCGAAACCCGCACCATCGCGGTCTTCGTGATGGGGATTCCGCTGTTCTGCGCAGCCTGCGGCCTGGCGCGCTGGCGCCGCGAAACCCCATGAGAGCCGTCGCCGTCTTGTTCGCCTGGCTGCTGGCCAGCCTGCTCCTGTCGTCCGCGCTGGCGCCGGCCCACGCCGCGCCGCTGGAGCTCGGGCGCAGCGCCGAAATGGTCGAAGCCTGGCCGGCGGTGACCATCCTGCGCGATCCCGAGGGCCAGCTCGGTGCAGCCGCCGTCCTGGCCGCCGGCGAGCGTTTCGAGCGGCCGCAAACGGCGCACGCGAGCCTCGGCATGCAGCCCGGCGCCACCTGGCTGCGCATCCCGCTGATGGTGCCGGCCGACGCCACCGGCGGCTGGGTGATGCAGATCGACTACGCGCTGCTGGACGAGGTCGACGTCCACCTGGCCGGCCGCGACGGGATGCGCAAGGTCGCCACCCTGGGCCGCATGCAGCAGCCTTCCGGCGACGCCCTCAAGGGCCGGGTGCCGGCCGTCGTGCTGCGCCTGACCCCGGGCGAAGCGTACACGGTGCTGGTGCGCGTGGCCTCGGTCGGCCCGAAGATCCTGCCGATCACCTTCATGCAGCCCGGCGCCGTGCTCGACGACGCGCTGGGCGAACAGGTGTTGCAAGGCCTGCTCCTCGGGGTGCGCATCACGCTGATCCTGTACGCGCTCGGCCAGTGGTACACGCTGCGCGAACACCTGTTCGGCAAGTACGCGCTGCTGGCGACCGGCGTGACCGTGTATTCGGTGGCCTGGTTCGGCCTCGCCGGCCAGTACCTGTGGCCGGGCAACCTGTGGCTGCTCGAGCATGGCGCCGGCCTGGCCTCGGCCCTGGCCTCGTGCGGCGCCTACCTGTTCGTCGAGCATGCGCTGGCGCGGCCCGGCCAGGACCGCGTCTTCAGCCGCCTGATGAAAACCTTCGCCGCCCTGTGCCTGGTGACGGCGATCGGCTTCGCCGCCGGCCTGATCGGGCACCGCCACCTGGTCGCGATCGTCGGCACCCTGGGCATCATGCCGATGCTGTTCGGCCTGCCCGGCGCGTTCAGGCGCGCCCGCGCCGGCGACGCGGTCGGCACCTATTTCCTGATCGGCTGGGCGGTCACCTTCGCCACTTCGCTGGTCACGGCCCAGCTCATCAACGGCAAGCTGCCGGCCAATTTCTGGACCATGCACGCGCTGGTATTCGGCAGCACCTTCAATATGCTGGTGTTCATGCGCATCCTTGGCCTGCGCACCAAGGCCATGCAGGCGGCGATGCTGCGCGCCGAGGCCAGCACGCGCCTGAAGTCCGAATTCCTGGCAAATATGAGCCACGAAATCCGCACCCCGATGAACGCCATCATCGGCATGAGCCGGCTGGCCCTGATGAGCGAGCCGGCGCCGGCGCTGCGCAACTACCTGGGCAAGATCCTGGCGTCGGGCGAGCACCTGATGGGCATCATCAACGACATTCTCGACTTTTCGCGCATCGAGGCCGGCAAGCTGCACATCGAGTCGGTCGCGTTCGAGCTCGACGAGATGCTCGAGCATCTGTCCAGCCTGCTGGGCGCGAAGGCCGAGGCCAAGGGCATCGAATTGATCTTCCGGGTCGGTCCCGGCGTGCCGCAGCGGCTGGTGGGCGACCCGCTGCGCCTGGGACAGGTGCTGATCAACCTGGCCGGCAATGCCGTCAAGTTCACCGAGCGCGGCGAAATCGTGGTCGCGGTCGACACCGTCGACGGCGCGCATGCCGGCAATGGCGACGATGGCCGGATCACGCTCGCGTTCTCGGTGAGCGACACCGGCATCGGCATGAATCAGGAACAGGTCGGACGCCTGTTCCAGTCGTTCAGCCAGGCCGACAGCTCCACCACCCGCAAGTACGGCGGCACCGGCCTGGGCCTGTCGATCTCGCGCCAGCTGGTCGAACTCATGGGCGGCGCGATCTCGGTGCGCAGCGCGCCGGGCGAAGGCAGCCGCTTCACTTTCACCGTGCCGCTGGGCGTCGGGGACGGCCAGGCCGTCGCCAGCGCCGTGCGCCGCGCCATGCTGCTCGACGTGCGGGCGCTGGTCGTCGACGACAGCGTCACCGCCCGCGCCGCGCTGTCCGAGATGCTCGGCACGCTCGGCGTGTATGCCGACACCGCCGCGTCAGGCGAAGAATGCCTGGAATGCCTGGCGCACGCCGAGGACGCCGGCAAACCCTATCAGATCGTGCTGATGGACTACCTGATGCCCGGACTGGACGGCGTGGAGACGATTCGCCGTATCCGGCGCGGCGCCGAGGAGCACGGACGCGCCTGCCCGCCGCCCGCCATCCTGATGATCTCTGCCTGCACCCGCGAGACCGTGCTCGAGGAAGAAGGCGAGCTGCCGGTGGACGCCTTCCTCCACAAGCCGGTCGGACCGGCCCTCCTTTACCATAGCCTGCTGCAGGTGCTGCACCCGCAGCTCGGCCCCGACGACTCGATGGAAAGATACCTGCCCGCCATGGCGGATCTGCCGCGCCTGGATGGCGCGCGCATCCTGCTTGCGGAAGACAATGCCAACAACCGCGAGGTGGCGCTCGACTTCATGGCCGCCGCCCGTATGCAGGTCGACGTCGCCTTCAACGGCGTCGAAGCCGTGCGCATGGCGCGCGAAGGCGACTACGACCTGGTGCTGATGGACATCCAGATGCCCGAGATGGACGGCCTCGCGGCCACCCGCGAGATCCGCCTCGATGCGCGCCTGCGCGGGCTGCCGATCGTGGCGATGACCGCGCATGCGCTGGCCAGCGACCGCGCGCTGAGCCGCCTGGCCGGCATGAACGACCACGTCACCAAGCCGATCGACCCCGACCTGCTGTTCTGCACCCTGCTCAAGTGGATCGACCCGGCGCGCCTGGAAGGACGTCCGGCGCCGCAGCCGCTTCGTCCCGACGCGCAGCGCGCGGCGCCCCGCGACCTGGGCGACGGTGCGGACGTCGATCGGGCCGGCGCGCTGCCGGCGGTGCCCGGCATCGACTGGCGCCTGGCCCTGGACAAGGTCGACGGCCAGCGGGGCCGCCTGGAAAAGCGCGCCGGCAGCTTCGTGCGCGAATACGCCGGCGCCCCGCGCATCCTGCGCGAAGCGCTGGCGGCAGGCGACCATGCGCGCCTGCAGGCGCTGGCGCACAACCTGAAGTCGAGCGCCGCCTATGTCGGCGCCTTCGAGCTGGCCGGCGCCGCCAGCCGGCTCGAGCAGGATCTGCGCGCCGGCCAGCACGATCGGGTCGGCATCCAGGTGCCGGCCCTGGTGGCGGCCGCCGAATCGGTGCTGGCGGGCCTGGCCCAGCTGGCCGTCGCCACCCTGCCCAAGCCGAGCGCCCCCGAGGCGCTGGCGGCGGTCATCGCGCGTCTCGAGGGCCACCTGCGCAACGACGATGCGCGGGCCGAGGACGCGCTGGCCCAGCTCGAGGCCCTGCTCGCGGCCAGTGTCGACCCGAACCTGTACGACGCCGCGCTCGATGGCGTGCGGCGCGCGGTCGCCGAAATCGAGTATGCTGCCGCGCTGGCGCCGCTGTCCGCGCTGGCCGCGCAGCTCGATCTCAGTCACAGCCTCAGACTCGAAAGTAGCCGATGAACGTAGTGGAGAACCAGAAAGTCCTGGTGGCGGACGACGACGCCATCAATCGCGAGGTGCTGGGCGAACTGCTCAAGCCCGAATACACGGTGCTGCTGGCCCGTAACGGCGACCAGACCCTGGAGCGCGCGGCGCGCCACCTCCCCGACCTGATCCTGCTCGACGTGATGATGCCCGACATGGACGGCTACGAGGTGCTGCGCCGCCTGCGCGCCGATCCGCAGACCGCCCACATTTCGGTGATCTTTATCTCGGGCCTGGACCGCCCGGAAGACGAGGCCAGCGGCCTCAAGATGGGCGCCTCGGACTACATCGTCAAGCCTTTCAACCAGACCGTCGTGATGGCGCGCGTGGCGCTGCACCTGCAGGTGGTGCGCCAGCGCCGCATGCTGGAGCGGCTGGCGAACATCGACGGCCTGACCGAACTGGCCAACCGCCGCCGCTTCGACGAGATGTACAGCCTCGAATGGCAGCGCGCGCGGCGCTCGGGACGGCCGCTGTCGCTGGCCCTGCTCGACATCGACGCCTTCAAGCAGTACAACGACCGCTATGGCCACCCGGCCGGCGACCGCGCGCTGCGCTCGGTGGCGCGGGTGGCCGGCGCCGCCATGCGTCGCCCGGGCGACCTGGCGGCGCGCTATGGTGGCGAGGAATTGCTGCTGCTGATGCCCGAGACCGACGCGCACGACGCGCGCGGGATGGCCGAAGCGGTCCGCGAGGCGGTGGCCGCCCTGAACATCGCGCACGAGGCGTCGGGCGTGGCGCCGCTGGTCACGGTTAGTATCGGCGGCGCCACGCTCGATCCTGGCGGCGATGAGGCACAAGCCGAGCTGTTCGAGGCGGCCGATGCCCAGCTGTATCGCGCCAAGCAGAACGGTCGCAACCAAGTGTGGTGGCGCGACGGCGCTGCCGTCTGATTACTGGGCCTTGGCGCGCTTCTTGAAGGTCGCCACCCGGTACAGGTACCAGCCGAGCAGGCCGATCAGGATCGCCTTCGACACCGGATCGACGTATTGCGCCACCCGTTCGTACTGGCTCTCGAGCATGTAACCGGCGCCGGTCAGGATGCCGGTCCAGACCAGCGAGCCCACGGTCGAGTACAGCAAGAACTGGCCCATCGGCATTTTGGCGAGACCGGCCGGGACCGAGATCAGGGTGCGGATGGCCGGAATCAGGCGGCCGAACAGCACGACCTTGCGTCCATGTTTCTCGAATGACTCCATCGCATGCTCGATGTCGCCGTGGGTCACGGTCATCCAGCGCGCATGCTTGTCGGCGAATTTCTCCAGGCGCTCCTTGCCGTAGACTTTGCCGGCGTAATACCAGGGCAAGGCGCCGGCCACCGAGCCGGCAGTGCCGGCAATCAACACGCCAACCACGTTCAGGTCGCCGCGGGCCGCGACGAAGCCGGCGAACGGCATGATCAGCTCGGATGGGATTGGCGGGAAAATATTTTCTAACGCCATCAGGGCGAATACGGCCAGGTAGCCGCCGCTCTGCATGAACTCGGTGATGAAGTCGAACACGGGACACTCCCACTGGTTAGGCAGTCTCCACCATATCCAGTTCGATAGTGCGCTTCTGTTCGCTTTCGTACGGATCGGCGGCCATGCCTGGCCGGTTCAGGCAGCGCCAGACGTGGGGCGACAGGCCGATCACCTCGTGGAAGGTACGGGTGAAATGCGACTGGTCGCAGAAGCCGTGGGCGTGGGCGATGGTCGTGAGCGGCGCGTCCGAGCTGACCATCGCCTCGCAGGCGGCCGCCAGCCGGCGCCGGATCACGTACATGCG
>JAAIGE0100345113.1_pt1 | contig 15923 bp, 14 predicted proteins | sample 6487951 | NCBI WGS metagenome assembly JAAIGE01 (sample SAMN13974128, study PRJNA590717) | phyllosphere metagenome | biome: tomato field; feature: multiple bacterial spot infested tomato fields; material: tomato leaves; isolation source: leaves from tomato fields | host: Solanum lycopersicum ... | reverse complement strand
TCGACGACGCGACCCTGGATGCCTTCGCTCGAAAATATCGGATCATGGCCGCTGCGCCGTGGGCACAGATCGCCTTCGACCATCCGGTCTGGGGTGCTGCCAAGCCGGACGACGGCACGCCTCTCAGCACGACGATGGGCGACTGGACGATCACCGCGAGCTTTGGTCAGTGGCAGTTTGGTCAGCGCGAATGGTTCCCCAAGGCAGACCTGCCGAGCTGGGCGACCGAAGCGACCGGCGGCTTGGTCGTGGCGCAATTGTCCGAGAACGAGTTCCTCTTCACCGGCGACCATGTCCGCGTGAACTTCGCCGCGAAGGAAGGAAGCGCGCCGGGTGGCATGATGGTCAGGGTCGAGGAAGGCCATTTCGAGACGAATGCCTGGGTCATGGACCGCGTCTGGAATGGCGACCAGACCGACTACGGCCTGAACCTGACCGACAAGCACGTATGGCTTAAGGTGACGATGGGCCGCCAACGCCTGCGCTAGGCCAGGAAAGGTGATGCGGCAGGTGGCAACGTGGCGCATCGCCGTCAAGGCACGCGGTGCGATGAGCCATATACTGCACCGGGCAGCGACGTCGCGAATTACCTCGGGTTCGCCTGGAGGGACAAAGCTGGCCGATCGCATACTTGGTTCGGCGACCAAGTAGCAAAGATCATTGTGCAGATGTGCCACCTTCCCGTCAGCATATTCTGGACCGAGGATACCAATAACCTTCTCACCGATTGTTAAATGTCGGTTATTGTAACAAGCTGACGGTCAGCGTCCGATTTAGGGTCCGGACCCATAAACTGGATTTCCAAATTGGTTTGGGGATGACTCAACGCGCCTGACGAGGAGGCCTTGGGTGTGGCGGATTTCTTCTGGCTAGGATGCGCAGTGGGCGCGGATAGCGCCGCTTTTACCGACAGATACGCAAGGGATGCCGCGGGTCGATGATCGGCGGGTACTGTCGGGCATCGTCCATGCGCTGCAGTTGGGCGGCCGCTGGGGCGACTGTCCCGAGCAGGTTTATGGGCCGAAGAAGACGTCCTACAACCAGTTCGTGCGCTGGGCGGAGCGCGAGGTGTGGGAAGATATCTTCTCGGCGCTTGCCGGGGCCGAGGGCGCGCCCGACCGGCTGTTCATCGACAGCTCCCGCATTAAGGTCCGCCGCACCGCCGGCGGCGCAAAAGGTGGGCTTTCCAATGCTATCGGCAAGACGCGTGGCGGCAGGAACACTAAGCTCCACGCTGTCTGCGACAAAAGGGTAGGCCGCACGTCCTCCTGCTGACACCCGGCAACGTCCACGACATGCAGGTCGCCAAAGCCTGGATCGCGGCCATGCCGCCCTCGGTCAAACTCGTCGCTGACAAAGGCTATGACAGCAACGACTTGCGTGCCTGGTTCGCCGAACGCGGCACCACCGCCGTCATCCCGCATAAGCGACATCGCAAGGTCAAGCTCGACTGCGATCCTGTCATCTACAAACAGCGCAACGTTATCGAGCGCACGTTCTGCCGCTTCAAGGACTGGCGCCGCGTTGCCAAGCGCTTTGATCGAAACGTCAAAACTTTCATGGCAACCATCGCCGTCGCCGCTACCGTAATCTGGTGTTTATGAGTCCCTATCCTAATGAAAACAAAGAACGTTCCAGGTAACAGACCTCATCATTAAAAGGCAAATCCGTGTCCAACATTCGTTTTCAGTGGTAAACGATTGGCGATATTAAAAATCGGTTCCCAACTCATTCCTCACAAGGATTTAGCTCGAGCCATCGAATTTTTTACGCATAGAAATTTCGCTCCTCAAGCAAAACAACCTCTGCTGAGCTATGCGCAATGACGTCTCTAATCATGGCCAATTGATCACGCAGAATGGGGCAGCCATTGATCAGACCAACCTCGTCGTCACCAATTTGGCCTCAGCTACGGCCAATGGCAGCATCGGCCCCGTTCGATATTCCAGCGTCCTCTCTCCAAACCTGCCAAACGGCGGCGTCGTGTCTCAGGATCTGACGCTGGTTGGCCTGTCTACAGGACCGGTTCGCCTGCACAATGTGGCCGATGGCATTGTTGCGGCCGGATCGACGGATGCCGTTAACGGCTCGCAGCTTGCGGCCACCAACGCCGACATCCTGAGCATCAATGGCACGCTGAGCCAATATGACTCGCGTATCATCGCCAATAGCAACGCCATAATCGCTGGCTCCATAGCGCTCACCAATCTGCATGATGATGTAGCAAACGGCGCTCTGGGTCCTGTGCGCTACTCGTCTTCCGCAACGCAGCTTGTGCCAAGTGGCCAGCCAACGCAGCATCTCTTCCTGACTGGCGCGTCATCGGCGCCGGCATCCATCCACAATCTGGCCGACGGCGTGGTGTCGGCCGGTTCGCTGGATGCGGTGAATGGCGGACAACTTTATAATGTCGTGAGCAACGTCGACAACCTGGCCAACCTAGCCGCGCTCTATGACGATAGCAGCCGATCCAGCCTGACGCTGGGGGGAGCAGGGCATGCGTCCGTCACCATCAGGAATGTTGCCGACGGGCAAATTGACTCCACATCGCTCGACGCGGTGAACGGACGTCAGCTCGCAGCAACCAACATGCAAATCGCAAACAATATCACGGCGCTGAGCACACTGACGGATGCAGTGGCTCAGGGCAGGATCGGGCTGTTGCAATATTCGAGCGCGAATGCGCCATTGGCGCCTGGCTCCGGCGTGCCGGGTCAGGATATGATGCTGATCGGCGGCGCACAAGGCGCGGTGCGGTTGCACAATATTGCCGATGGCATTGTCGCCGCCGGGTCAACAGATGCTGTCAACGGCGGTCAGATCTTCAATCTGACCGGATCGGTCGATTCCTTGTCGTTGCTGGCCCTTCAATATGATGATGCGAGCCGCAGCGTTGTTTCCCTAGGAGGAACAGGCAGACATGATGTTCGGATCAGGAACCTTGCGAACGGAACCATTGCTGCCCAATCCAACGATGCCGTCAACGGCGGTCAGCTCTTTGCGGTCGTGCAGCAAGTCGATGCCAACACGCAATCCATCGCTGATGTAAATGCCGATATGGCAGCGACACGTCAGGCTGTCGGCACGTTGCGAACGGATGCTGAAAACGGCATCATCGGCCTGGTTCGCTTCAGCGATCCGCTCAGCCCGCTTACGCCCAATAGCGGAACGCCGACGAACGACATGATCCTCGTCGGTGGCCAGGCAGGAAGCGTGCGCCTGCACAATGTTGCCCAAGGCACCGTGGCTGCGGGATCGACCGATGCCATCAATGGCGGGCAGTTCTACGATGCGATGGCCCGGCTTGACGGGGTCACGTCCCTCGCTCTTAACTATGACGATGCGAACCGGACCTCCGTGACCCTGGGTGGCGTGGGGGCACTACCGGTGTCGATCGCCAATGTTGCCGATGGCGATATCAGCGCCACGTCCTTCGCTGCTGTCAACGGTCGGCAGCTGAATGCGACGAACGCGTCAATCGCGACATTGCGTGACGATTATGTCGCTCAAAACACCTTGCTGCAAAACACATCCTATCAGCTGTCTCAATTCACCGTCGATTTCGGCAACGGTGCGATTGGGCCGCTGCGCTATTCCAGTGCCGCGTCGCCTACGACGCCGCTGGGACAGCCGTCTCAGCATCTCATGCTGATGGGTGCGCAAGCGGGCACTGTAGCCCTGCACAATATTTCTGATGGAGCGATTTCGTCGTCATCCACAGATGCCGTGACAGGCCGACAACTCAACGGCATCGCAACCAATTTTGCGGACGTTCTAGGCTATCAATATAACCCGACGACCAACAGCGTCACCGGCGCTTTCCGCTACGCGGGCAAAACTACAATAATCTTCAGACCGTCATTGCCAGAATCGATGACGATATGACGAATCGTACGGGATCAGGCACACGCGCAGCCGCCAAATATTTCAACACCAGTTCGACCCTGGCTGACAGTGAGGCGGCAGGTGAAGATTCGACCGCGATCGGGCCGATGGCCGTCGCCAGCGGCGCAGGCGCGATCGCCACGGGCCGCAATGCGCAGGCTTCAGCGGACGGATCGGTCGCGATAGGGATGGACGCGAGCGCGAAAGACGGAAAGGCCGTCTCGATCGGCTTTGGCAACATTGCCTCAGGCGACGGCGCGGTGGCCATCGGCGACCCCAATTACGCTACGGGTGACGGCGCCGTTGCCTTAGGCAAGGATAATGAGGCAGACGGCATCGGCGCTTTGGCGTTAGGCAACACCAATTCCGCTGTCGGGGACGGCGCTTCGGCCATAGGCAATAGGAACATCTCGCAAGGACGTGGCGCTGTAAGCATCGGCGACGCCAATTTCGCCCATGGGGCCGGCGCGGTCGTGCTGGGTGCTGAAAACAAGGCGTTCGGTGACACTTCCCTGGCGATCGGCGCTCAGAATGAAGTCAGCGGTGACGGCGCCATGGCGATTGGCAGCGGCATATGGATCAGTGCTTCGGACACGCTTGCTGTCGGTCAGTCGGCATCTGTCATGGCAAACGATGCGATCGCCATTGGCAACCGCGCTTCAGCGTCTGGCGTCAGCTCCACGGCAGTCGGCAATGATACGCTTGCTGCCAAAGCTGAAAGCAGTGCCTTTGGCGATAAGGCGAAGGCGACGGGGGGACGTTCAACTGCGGTCGGAAGCTCCGCTATATCCTCTGGCATATACTCTGTCGCCGTGGGTGAATCGAGCCGCTCTTCCGGCTTCGGATCGACCGCTCTCGGCCTGATTTCCGATGCGTCTGCTTATGCATCCACGGCCTTGGGATCGGGAGCCATCGCAAGCCACGACGGCAGCGTTGCGCTAGGTTCCGCCTCAGGCACGACGAGGGGCGCGGTAAGCGATTACACGGCATTCGGGATGGCGGATCGGCAGACATCGCTTGGCGAAATCGCTATAGCACGCAACATCGTTTATACGGATCCCGATACGGGCCTTCTCACTCCCATAGGGTACCGACAGATCAGTGGCGTGGCGGCAGGCAGCGAAATGAATGACGCCGTCAACGTCTCGCGACTCAAGGCCGTGGCACAGAATTTCGGCAATGCCTTCGCCACCAGCATTGGTGGCGGCACGACCTATGATGCAGCAACTGGCCAAATTGCGCTCCATGGCTTCACCTTCAACGGTGTCTCTTACGGCAGCATCAATGCCGCTTTCGCCGCGATCGCCGGACAGAGCCATGCGCCGGTAGGCAGCAATCCGTCCAACAATCTTGGTCAGGCACCGGTCTATGACGATGGCGATCACGGCAGCATGACGCTGGGCGGTGCGACTGCAACCCAAATCCGCAATGTCGCGGATGGCCGCCTTGCGCCGGGATCACAGGATGCGATCAACGGTGGTCAACTGGCGGACACGAATGCGCGCGTTAATTCGCTTGAAAACGGCGGCGCAGGGGTGGTTCAATATTCGAACGCTTCGACGCCGACCACGCCGAATGGCGGAACTCGCACGAACAACGTCACATTGGTGGGCGCTGACCAGGCACCGGTTGCTCTGCATAATGTCGCTGCGGGGCGCGTCGAGGACGGGTCGACCGATGCCGTCAATGGCGGTCAGCTGGCTGCAACGAACCGGGCCGTTCAAGGTGCGCAGGATACTGCCAACCAGGCGCTGAGTTATCAGAGCCGTGCCATCCGGTACGATGATGACAGCAACACGTCCGTCACCCTTGGCGGAAATGGCGCTGGCTCCGTCGCGCTGCGCAATGTGGCGGAGGGCGTAAGCGGCACGGACGCCGTGAACGTCAGCCAGCTCAACTCTGGTATCAGCACCGCAGTCGAGAAGGCTAACGCCTATACCGACAGTCGCATCGCAGGGCTGACCTTCGACCTTAGACGGGTCGGTCGTCAGGCTGATGCGGGCTCTGCCGCTGCTCTCGCCGCTGCTGGAATGCCGCAAGCCTACGAAGCCGGAAAAGCGATGCTTGCAGTCGGAACCGGCACCTATGGCGGCCAGAGCGCTGTTTCAGTCGGCTTTTCGAAAGCGACCGACGATGGCCGCTTCGTCCTGAAGGCCGGAGCGACCTACAACAGCCGAGGCAGAGTAGGCGCGAACGCCGGGATCGGATGGCAGATGTAAATAGTAGGCGGCAAGTCGCATTGCCGCCTACGAATTTGAGCAGTGCGGCATCATCTCGCTAGAGCGGGGTCGGATCACTCTGGCTCCTATCCGGCCGCAGTGAAGTGGTTTCGCACTTTCATGGATGGAGTGGGACAGTGCGTCATGGGACAGCATCCCATAGCTCTGAGACGGTTCGATCAGCGGCTTTTCGGAGGATTGTCTTGAATTGCGAGAAAGGTTTCCAATTGATTTGATGTCGAGGTTGTATCGCGGAAGGAATAGCATCCGAGCACTGACCGCTTCGATGACTCCATGGGCCGCCAATGTCTTATGAGCTGGCAGATTGTGGAAGATGGCGGTGTCGCCGGGGCGTACACCCGAATATAATCACTGTACGTCTCCAAGAGAACCGGTGCATAGTCAGTCCCTTGACGCCTCGTCAACAAAGCAGGTAGATCGTCAAAACCGGCCGTTCAAGATCCCTGGTGCGAGGGAACCTCGATGGTCTGCCTTGACTACAGCCCTTGTCTAGGGCGCAGACCCGCTTTCGCGCTTGAACTCCAAAACGTATCTCCATCGCATGCAGCGGGTTCGCATCGCGTGTCTTTTCGTTCAGCAAGTGAAGAGACCGAAAGCGCAATGATGGCTTCTGTCGCAAGTCGATAGCTGGAGGCTTGAGCGGGAGCGGTCACTTCGTCCCCGAACACAAAGCTTGTCTTCCTAGAACAGCGACCCAAATCAGACGTGAACCGGTCAATTTCAGCTCCTTGGGTGCCGACCGTCCGCTATTCCGGCGTCTGCAACCAAAGCCGGACATGAGCCCTGCCCCCGATCAACGCGCGCTATTTTAGAAGGCCACCATCCGCCCGGCTCGAAGCGCTCATCTGGTAAGCTAAAATACCAGCGGGCCTTTCAGAAGCTTATTCCGACCCGCGCGTAATAGAAGCCCCCGTAAAGGCCGAAGGGAGCAAAGCTGCCGTAGATGCCTGCGCCGGTGTTGGCCTGGATTACGCCAATTGGATCGGGATAGACGTCGAACAGATTGTTGGCTCCGACAGCAAGATTGATCGATCGAGTCGCCTGGAACGCTATGTCGATGTCGGTGACCCATTTGGGCGAGAAAGTGCGGTCGTCTGCGGTCGATGTCTGGCTCGTGCCGGTTTCGATATATTTGCCGAAGCGTGTGACACGCAACAAGCTGCGTATCGGTCCGTTCGACCATTCGCCGCTCAGCACCAGTTTGTCGCGGGGCGTGGCGCTGGTGATGTCAGCGCGCGCCTGCCGTCCGAACAAGATGGTTTTCGACAGGTTTGCCGGATTGTTGGCCACGCGCAGCAACTTGGTGCGGTTGTAGCTGTAGGCGGCATTGAACCGAATCTCGCCGATCGCGCCCGACCGGATCGTATATTCCGACACGACGTCGATGCCGCGGGTTCGCGTGTCGGCACCGTTGATGAAGAACTGGGCGCTGCTGATGCCGGGCACTCCACGGGCGGCGAGGATGGATGTGACGTCCGAGCTGCTGAGTATGGCGCGCGCTTCGGGGCTGTTCAGTATCTCGGTCTTGAGGATGCGATCCTTGATGCGGATCTGATAGCCATCGGCCGTCAGGCGAAACCCGCCTCGCTCGAATGTTGCGCCAGCGGTAAAGTTGAGCGATTTTTCCGGCGTCAGCGGCTTTGCGCCAAAGAAGCTCGCGATCGGATCATTGGGGGCAAGAAACTTGACGAGTTGCGGCACGATGTCACCGTTGACGATGACCGCCGTGTTCTGCGAGGTCGAAAAGCCCTGTTGCGCCAAGGATGGCGCGCGGAAGCCAGTGTTGATGCCGCCACGCAACGCAAAGCCGGGCAGCACTTCATAGCGAGTGGTGATCTTGCCGCTCAGTGTGTTGCCCGAATTGTCGGTATAATGTTCGGCCCTGCCCGCAGCGCCTACAAACCATGCCTCCGTGAGATTGGCGCCGATATCGACATAGGCCGCAAAGTTGTTGCGCGTGAGGATGAAGGCGTCGGCTGGCGTGGTGCCAGTGAACGAGACGAGGCTGGCAGATGGGCGTTGTCCGCCATAAGCCAGCTGGAACGGCCTGCTACCGCGCGGGATGACATAGCCGCCATCGCGATAGCTGTCCGGTTCGCCCGCCTTGTTCTGGAACCGCTCCCATCGATGCTCGAGCCCGAAGGCCAGCATCAGAGGTTCGGCGAGGCCGATGTCGAAACTGCGGCTGAAATCAGCATTATTGACCCATAAGCTCGAAATCTGCTTGCCCATAAAGAAGCGTGTTTTGCTGCTGGGGCCAAGCGAGGGGTTGAGCGTATCGACCGCGCCCAGCTTGACGTCGTCTCGCCCGAAGCTGTTGCTGAAGTCGGCGTCGAAACCGCCAAGTTGCGTCCGAACGCCTGCCGTGATCTGGAAATCCGTCTCCCAGATGCAGCGTTTGGCAAGAAAGCCGTTGGGATAGAGTTCCGGCAAGGCGTTGACATTGTTGGCGTTGAACTGGCCGCGCCCATCCTTGATATCGCGGTAGCTGAGCGTCGAGAAGCTGTAGAGCGTCGTCGCATCGCTCAAAGGCAGTTCGGCGTTGTAGAAGCCGTTGGCGATATAGTCACGATTGGTCCGGCCATAATTGCCAGCACGATTGCGGTCGATCGTTGCCTCTCGCGGATCGCGTGAGCCATCCGCCAGCCGCGGATAGAGATCGACCGAATTGGCGACGATGGCGCCGGAGGAATCGGCCCGGTCATGGAACTTCGCCTCTCCCGCGAACCGGATGAAGCCGCCGTCAGCACCAAGGCGCGTGCCATAGCTGATCGCCTGCTGCAGCAATTCGCCGCCGCGTTCGTAGAGACTACCCGCCGTAGCGGTGAAACTGCCGCCGTCGGGCGCTGCATCGAGGATGAAGTTGATGACGCCCGATATCGCGTCCGATCCATATTGCGCCGCCGCACCGTCGCGCAGGACTTCGACGCGACCGATCGCGTTGGCGGCGAGCAGATCGATATCGACAGGAGTGCTGCCGCCTGAAATGCGAGACAGATTGTTGATGAGCGAACTGGTGTGACGGCGCTTGCCGTTGACGAGGACCAGCACATAGTCGCCCGAAAGCCCACGGATCGAGATCGGCTTCGCACCCGATGACGTGCCGCCGCCGCTGAGCGCTGGCACGGTCAGGGACGGGACGATGTTGCCGAGAATATCCTTCAAGCCGACGCGGCCCGTCGCCTGCAATTCGTGGGTGTCGATGACGTCGATCGGTACCGGGCTGTCGGCGACGGTACGGGGCCGGGCGCCACGGACGCCGGTCACGACGATCGCTGCGCCTTCGCCATTCGGTTCGGGTGCCGGAGCCGGCTCTGCTGCGTGAGCGGCGAAGGCGACAGTGAAACAGACAGCGGACGCGGAAGTTCGTAACAAGGTGGATATGGTCATCATGCTTCCCAAGGTCGTCTTTCCTTGGATGCTAGCGAACGATGATTATCTGGTTTAATGAGTATCTGATTTTTTCGATAAATTTAACTGTAGTTTTTAAGATCAATCATAAAATAAGATATCATCATATATTCTCGAAAGCATTTTCAAGGTTTCGTTCCGGTTTTATATCTCCAGATCGCGAAAGAGTATCGATGATCGTCCGCTGATCAATGAGGAGTTGTTCATCCATCGCAACCCTTTGGCGGTTATGCTTTTTCACCATGATCAATGCGATGTCATAAGGAAGCCCTGTTTCGGCCGAAAGCAGCTTCGCATAATCGGATGGATGCGCGATCGCCCACTGCAATGCGCGTGCTTCTCGATCAAGGAAATCAGCCAGTACTGAACGCTTGCTAGCTATCGCGCGCTCATTAGCCACTTCGAACGCATAGCCTGCAAACAGATCCCGGCCATCGACGAGTACACGCGCGCCTTTCTTCATGGCGGTGGCGGTGTAGGGAATCCATGTTGCCCAGGCGTCCACCGTTCCGGATGCGAAGGCGGCGCGGGTATCGCCGGGTGAAAGCCAGGTGAAGGTCACGGCATCGCGGGGCAGACCCGCCGCCGACAGGGCGCGCAATGTCAAATAATAGCCGATCGAACCGCGCGTCGTTGCAATCCGCTTGCCGCGCAGATCGGCGATCGATTTCGCGGACGAACCGCGCGGTACGAGGATCGCGACCGCTTCGGAGGGGCGGGGATCGACGCGTTGCGCCGAAACGGCCTTGATCGGCAGTCCGCTTTGATAGGCAAGCAGGAATAGCGCATCGCCAGCGACACCGACATCGACCGCATTGTTGCCGACCGCTTCGAGCAGATTCTGCGCTGCTGGAAATTCAGCCCACTCGACCTTGTAATCAATGCCGTCGAGCGCGCGGGAGGCCAGCATCAGCGCCTTGGTCCCGCCCTTCTGACTGCCGACGCGCAAAGTGTCGGCCGAAGATGCACGGCTGCACCCCGGCAGCAGACTCATCGCCGCCAGGCTTGCCCAGATCTGCCGCCGAGAGAGGTTCACCTTCGTCACGCCGGTCACAGGTCGGCGTAAAGCGGTTCGTCGGCGATCAGCACGCGGTGGAGCAGCCGCGGGTAGTCGCCGTAATTGCGAACGGCATAATGGACGCCTGCGCGATTGTCCCAAAAGGCGACCGAGCCGGGCCTCCAGGAGAAACGTACCTGAAATTCCGGCCGTTTATATTGCAGCAGGATTTCCTGAATCAGCTCGCGGCTTTCGGAGAGTTCGAGGCCCAGGATTTGTGGGTTCTGCGTCAGGTTGAGCCACAGGATCTTCTGCCCGGTTTCGCGGTGCGTTCTCACGACCGGATGAGCGACGATGGGATAGTCATGGCCGTCAGCCAGAAGGGCGGCGATAGTCATGCGTCGCGTGCAATCCTTCCAGCCGTTGCTTGAGATCGTCGGACAATCCCTCATAGGCGAGATTGGCGTCCACCCAGACGGTGTCACCACCCACCGGCGGCAGATCGACGGCGCGAAGCACCGCGCCCCAGGTCGGCACCAGCCGCCAGCTGGTATCGCTGTGATACGCTTCGCCGGGACGGATCTTCTGGCCCGATTGCCGTTTGTCGAAACGCGCATTGTCGAGCGCGGAGATATTGTGGATCGGTGTGACCTTGGGATCATGCGTCGTGCTGGGATGGGTGTAGAGCGGGCCGAAATTGCGCGCGAAGGCGGCATGGTTGTCATTGTCGAGCGCCTGGTCGCGGAAGAAGACGACCTTATATTGCAACACTGCGGCGCGGATTGCGTCGCGCACCTCGACACTGAGGGGACGTGAAATGTCGATACCGTGGATTTCCGCGCCGATCGTCGGCTGAAGCGGGCGGATGTCGATGGTTGCGCCGATGATGGCGTTCGGGGCCGTGGAGATGATATCAAATCCTTTTCTGCCTGATGCCCCCAAGGGAGCGATGCGGTAGGGGTAGTCAGGATCGCTGCACAAAGCCCATGAGTTGTTCTCAATCCCTTATGATCCCCGGATGCGTCGCACGGCTTTGCGCGCATTGCTGGGGTTCACTTTGAATCAACTCAGCGGTGGTTGAGCAGGACTTGTTATTCCTGCGCCCGCTTCCGCTCCATTTTGCCCTCCGCTATTTTCAGGAGGATCGACATGGCCGAACGGCAATTGCATCTGGGCGCGATACTGGAAGGCGTAGGCGCCGATCACAGCAGTTGGCTCGATCCCGACCTTCCCGGCGATGCCAGTATCGACATCGACTGGTATATCCAGAATGCGCGGTTGGCCGAGGCAGCCAAGTTCGATCTCGTCTTCATTGTGGACTCCCCCTACATCACGCCCGACACCGCGCCGCACTTCCTCAACCGGCTGGAGCCGCTGACGCTGCTGTCGGCGGTCGCCGCATCGACATCGCGGATCGGCCTCGTCGGCACGCTCACGACATCCTATTGGGAACCCTATAATGTCGCGCGGCAGTTCAGCTCACTCGACCATATCAGCCGCGGGCGCGCGGGCTGGAATGTCGTCACCACCGGCCTCGAAGGCGCGGCGCTAAATTACGGGCGCGACGCGCATTTCGAACATGGCGTGCGCTATGCCCGTGCGCGGGAGTTCGTCGAGGTCGTGCAAGGCCTGTGGGACAGTTACGAGGATGACGCCTTCCCGCGTGACCGGGCGAGCGGTACGTTTCTCGACAAGGCCAAGCAGCATCGGCTCGATCATAAGGGCGCGCATTTCTCGGTCGCAGGTCCGTTGGCGCTCAGCCGGTCGCGGCAGGGCCAACCGGTGATCTTTCAGGCAGGCGACAGCAGCGAAGGGCGCGCGTTGGGTGCCGCGATTGCCGAGGGGACATTCGCCGCATCGCAGGATTTCGAGAGCGGGCGGGCCTATTATGCTGACCTGAAAACGCGGGCGGCGGCGCTGGGGCGCAATCCCGATCAGATCATCGTGATGCCGGGCCTTGTCCCCACGATCGCGGAAACGGACGAGGAAGCGCGTGCCATTGCCGATGCGGCGCAGGGCGCGCTGAGCGTCGACAAGCTGCTGACGCAGGTCGGGCGGCTGTTCAACTATCATGACTTCTCCCACTATGACTTGGACGCCCCCTTCCCCGACCTCTCGGGCGTAACGCTCAACAGCTACAAGGGCGGGGCCGAGCGGGTCATCCGCGTCGCAGCGGACGAGAAGCTCACGCTGCGTCAGGCGGCCTATCGCTTCGGCCAGTGGACATCGCCCTTCGTTGGATCAGCAGAAACGATCGCGAACGAAATAGAGCGCTGGTTCGTGGGCCGGGCGGCGGACGGGTTCAACCTGCGCGTAACCCGCCCGCGCGATTTCGCGCTGTTTCGTGAAAAGGTCGTACCGATCCTTCAGGAACGTGGGCTATTCCGCAAGGACTATTCGCATGACACGCTGCGTGGGCATCTGGGGCTTCCCGTGCCGGATCATCGCCATGCAACGCAGCCGATCGCAATTGCTGCGGAATGAAGGAGACGCTGAGCGATAGCTGCGACGTCCTCATCATCGGAGGAGGCATGGCGGCGGCCTGAGCCGCCATCGCCGCTGCGAAGGCAGGCGCGAGCGCCATCATGGTCGATAAGGGCTATGTCGGAACGAGCGGCGTCACCGCGACCGGTGGACCCAACCACTGGTGGGTTCCGCCCGACCCTGCGAAGCGTCGCGCCGCGATCGAGCAGAAGTTGGCGGCCGGGTTCGGTCTCGGCGATCCTGAATGGATGGAACGCGTGATCGACACCACATGGCGCACGCTTCCTGACCTCATGCCCTATTATCCGTTCGGATCGGATGGCAATGGCGGACGCTACTATAGCGGCGTGCGCGGTGCCGAATATATGCGCGCTCTACGGGCCTACGCACTGGCGGCCGGCGTACAAATCCTCGATCATCATCCTGCCACCCAGCTGTTGGTGAACAGCGACGGCGCGGTGTGCGGCGCGCAGGGCCATGCAAGGCTTCGTCAGCAGGATTACGAGATATGGGCTGGCGCGGTCATCATGGCGACAGGCGGATGCGCCTTCCGTTCCGGCTTGATCGGCAGCCATGGTAATACCGGTGACGGCTACCTCATGGCGGCCGAAGCCGGGGCGGAACTGTCCGGCATGGAATTTTCCATCCAGTATAGCGTGTCCCCCGCCTGGGCCAGCACACGCACCCTGCCCTATAGCGCGGCACGCTATTATGATGCGGACGGTATCGAGATTGTTCAGCCGCCACGTGGGCACGGCCATTTTCAAGCGTTGGGCGCTGCCTTGCTCAAGGGGCCGGTCTATGCTGACCTGATCGACGCGCCCTCCGCACTACCGCCGATCCTGTCAGCCATTCAGCCGCTTACGTCGCCACCCTTCGTCCGCAAAGGCGTGGATCTCTTCAAGGATCGCTGGCCGATCAAGCTGTTTGGCGAGGGCACGATAAGAGGCAATGGAGGCTTGCGTATTGTGGATCGCGATTGCCGGACGACGGTGTGCGGCCTCTTCGCCGCAGGCGACGCGGCGACGCGGGAATTGGCGACGGGCGCGATCAGCGGCGGGGGCGCGGTCAACAGCGCGTGGGCGCTGACATCCGGTCAAATCGCGGGTGCCGCAGCTGCAAGGCAGGCTTTGGCGGAAGGGCGGCCCAAACTAGACAGGGTAACATCGTCGGCACGGTCGGCTTCCACCCGACAAGCGGCGAACATGCCATCGATCGCAAGGCCATCGAGGCCGATATTGATCATCATATGAATGGCTATCAGCGCGCGCTCTGGCGCAGCGAGCAACAATTGACGGACACGCTGGAGATACTGGGCACGCATTGGCGAGCAATTCGCAAGCATGGCCGTGCGCAGGATTTGGCATTGGTTGCGCTTCGCGAGACGGCGGCGATGACAGCTACGGCGCGCTGGTGCACGGCGGCGGCGCTCGCGCGGCGAGAAAGCTGCGGCATTCATGTTCGCGTCGATGCGCCGGCGCTTGATCCCGGAGGCAACGCGCGACTGTTGGCGGGCGGTTTGGACGAGGTCTGGACACGCTCCGAGCTTCAGCGCAGCTTTATCGAGGCTGCGGCATGATCGCCCATATCTTCGATGATCTGTGCGACGGCTGCAACAGCTGCGTCACGGTCTGCCCAAGCCATGTGCTGGAAGCCGGTGATGGAACGCCGGTCATCGCCCGGCTCGACCAATGCCAGACCTGTTACATGTGCGAACTCTATTGCACGTCGGACGCCATCTATGTCGGACCGGACGCTCATGTCGCCGAAGTCGTCGATCCTGAAGCCATCCGCGCGTCCGGGCATCTTGGACGTGTCCGGCGCGATCATGGCTGGGACAGTCCGGATGTCATGGAACGATTGAACGAATACCGGCTTCTTGGCCCACTGCTTCAGCAGGGCACCGAAACCGCCGAGCGGAGGTATCGCGCATGGAAAATCGTGCAGGTATAATGCGGTTCGACATTTGCGGCTTCGCAATTGCGATCGACGCAGCACATGATAATAGGTACAACACATGGAAATATCGACGGATAGCGGCCGGCCGATCGTGACCATTTCGCGCCGACGTACGTCCCTCCAGGCACGGTCGGCGGTATAGGCCGGAACGCCTAGGCGTGTCATGATTCCCAGTACGTCCATGCAGGCATTCGCAAGATAGGCCATGGAAGAAGGTCTTGTACTGTGCGAGAACAGCGTAAGCGCTAAATCATCCCCGCTGGCAGGGGTTGGGCGGCCCGTTCGATGAAGGTACTGGTGGTGAGGCGGTTATCGACTCAGTTGTAAGGGAGCAGATCATCAATTGGATCTTCGTCACCGCGCTTGACGATACGGGTGAGGACATCGGTGAGGTAGGCATGAGGGTTGATGCCGCCCAGTTTGCACGTTTCGACGGGGCTGGCGAAGGTCGCCCAGTTTTCACCCCCCAGGTCAGAGGTATAGCAGTAAGTTATTGATATTATTGGGTGGAAAATGGCTGTTTTTACAGCTTTCCGGGCCACGCATGCGTATTTTGCGGGCATTAAAAAACTGCGCCAGCTCAGTTGCTTGGCAGGGTGTAATAGGTGGTTGCGGGAGTAGGATTTGAACCTACGACCTTCAGGTTATGAGCCTGACGAGCTACCGGGCTGCTCCATCCCGCGACACTTTTTGTTTGGTCCTCAAGCGCCGGCGGATGCATCGGCATCCTTGGCTTTCCTCGCCTGCGCTCGGGCGGCCTTTGGCCTTGGAGCCTGTCGGCCCGGTATGTCGGGTCGAAGGCGTGTGAATGGGTTTTTTGTTCTTCAAGGAGCGCTGGCTTCAATGCCTGGCGACGCCCTACTCTTCCGGGGCTTGAGCCACAGTACCATTGGCGCAGTCTGGTTTCACGGCCGAGTTCGGGATGGGATCGGGTGGGTCACAGACGC
>JAAIGE0101306629.1_pt1 | contig 15940 bp, 19 predicted proteins | sample 6487951 | NCBI WGS metagenome assembly JAAIGE01 (sample SAMN13974128, study PRJNA590717) | phyllosphere metagenome | biome: tomato field; feature: multiple bacterial spot infested tomato fields; material: tomato leaves; isolation source: leaves from tomato fields | host: Solanum lycopersicum ... | reverse complement strand
CTTGCGCCAGGGCAAAATCCGGCAAGCCGCGCCCCCGTCCAATCGGTACTCCACACAGGAGATACCCATGGCTTCATTCCAACAGGGTGACCAGGTGCAGCTTCGCAGCGGTGGCGCACCCATGATGGTCACGAACGACAATGCAGACGGAACGGTCGTCTGCTTCTGGTTTTCGGATGAGGAAGACCAACTGTTCTGGCGCAGCTTTCCGAGCGCGGAGTTGGAGCCGGTAGGCAACAGCAGCCACATCCCGATCGGGCCGGCCATGGCCACCCCGGCAATCTCTGCCGTCACCCCGCGGATCCGCTGAACATTGCCACGCGCACTGCCGGCTTAGCCGGTCTGTGAACAACGGTTTCAGAGCCGCCGAAAAGCGGCTGCAGCTGAGGCCAAGCACGGCCCCTTGTGCGAGCCGAGGTCAGCAGGGCACAAAGAAAAAAGCCCCAAGCGATTCACTTGGGGCTTTTTCGTTTTGGCGGAAACGGAGGAACCAGCATTCCTAGGATTGGCGCGGCCTGCAGGCCCATTCTCGCCCCTCTGTAGGCCAACGTGTAGGCCAACTCCTTGAGTCGAACTCTCAGGCGCCCTTTTAGGCCTGAAAAATCCGTAATTTCCCGGACCGAAACGACCCGATTTGACCCACCGCAAAGCCGCACCGGGCCTACCGCGCCGCCTCCCGACCGACTCGTAATTTTCGACACACGAAGCGCGGGGGCGCGGCGGGGGCGATGGCGCGCGCCGCGGGGGAAGAGCAGGGAAGAGCCAAAGCCTGCGCGGGTCTCCCCGCCGCAATGCGTGCCCGTTACCATTTGGGAAAGGGGAGGTTCAAAATGAAAAAGGCAATTGACTGGAAGTACTGGCTTACGCTTTGCGTTACGGTAGTCGGGGTCCTGGCAACCGTCTGGATTTGGCAGTCTGAATTGGTCTCCAAGTCGCTGCATTTCGAGATGGCTTCTCAGACAGCCTTGCAGGCGACCACTTCGCAGGCGCTTAAGGGCGTCAAACTATCCGTCGACGGGGTCGATGTAGTCTCGCCGTTCATCACGGTGCTCAAACTCGCGCACGACGGATCACGCCCCATTCAGTCCGCCGATTTCGAGGGTCCCATAAAGATCATTGCGGAGCACCCAGCGACTGTGCTTAAGGCGGAAGTCACCGAAGTAAATCCCAAGGATGTGCAACCCGCCATTCATGTCGACGGCGGCGTCATCTCCATCAGCCCATTGCTTCTGAACTCTGGCGATACCGTTACCGTAGCGGTGATCACATCAGGTTCGGCTCCTAAGTTCTCCGTCAGGTCAAGGATCGCGGGTATTCCCAGCATCAAGATCCACGACCGCACCGGTCGGCTGTTCAGCGACGGCTACTTGGCGGCGTTTGCCATCCTTGCGTTTTTAAACATCGTTGGCGCCTCGACATTGGTGGGCCCTGGATTTCAGAGCATCCAACTTCGGGCACGCGCGGCGCTGTCCCTGGCGTTCCTCATACTTGTACCTGCTAGCCTCACGATTTTGGTAGTTTTGCGCTCATGGGGAATCGAAGGTTGGCTAGGATTTCTGCTCGTCATCACGGTAGCCGCAGTCGTGGCGACTCCTATCGGAATGTGGCTAAACCGCCCGGTTGCGCCGAAGGCGGGCGACTCGTCACCATCCGCCTCGTAACCACCGGCTTACTACCCTCCTGACGGTGCAGAGCTGAACCGCACCACCTCCACCCCCATCCACTCATTGAGCCCGCGCATGCGCGCCTGAATCGGCGCGATCTCGTTGGCCATGAAGACCTGCAGGGCCTCGCTGGCGTTGCCGAAGCCGCCGGTGTTGTTGGGAATGATGCCCAGCAGGCCGGGCGGCACGCGGTGGGCGGCCAGCACGTCGGCCATGCTGGTGTTCTTGATGGCGGCGAAGTCGTCCTTGGCGGCAATCTCGCTGATGGGGATCAGCTTCAAACCGTCCGCCTTGCCGCCAGGCGCGTGCAGGAACAGGTTGCGGAAGTTGCCCGGCCCCTTGGACTTGCGCAGCTGCTCGCGCAGCGTGTCCACGTCGGTGGTGCTCACCGTGGCGTCGCTCAGGTACATGATGAAGCCGGCATGGCTGCCGTTCTCGTAGTAGCGGCGGCGGAACATCGTCGCGGCCTCGTTCAGGTGGGCCGACTGCAGGGCGCTCAGGTACTCGGGCACGCCATACACCTCCTGGGCCAGATCGTCCTCGCGCACCTGCCACACCGAGTCCGGGGCGAACTCGTGTTCCTCGCCCCAGTGCCGCACGAAGAAATAGCGCCCCGCCTTGCCGCGCCGCGTGTACAGGCCCAGCGAATGGCGCAGGCCCAGATCCGTGCCGAACGGGGAGCGCTCCCGCTCCAAGTAGCCATTACCCAGCGTGAGAAAGTCCAACGCCAGCGCGCAGAACGTCGCGTGCGACAGCAGCTTGTGCGGAATGAAGCTGGCCGCCAGCAGATTGCGCTTCAAAAAGATGGCGCTGCCATGGTGCGGCGATGCGCGCAGCGCACGGGCCAGGCCGTCCAGCTGCAGCGGCGGCTCGTACCACTTGCCATTGAAGGCCGTTTCCACGTAATCGAGCAGGCTGCGGTGGGGCACCAGCTCCGGCTCGCCAAAGGTGAACGCCTGCACCTCGCCCGCCGCGGGGCGGTGCGCCAAGGCGGTGCCAGGCTGACGGGTGTGGCGGGGGTGGGCTGTTGCTGCCTTGCGCATGCGCATCAAAAAATCTCCATCGAAGAATTGCCGCCGGCCACATCGCCGGCCAAAGATTCGTTGTCGAAGGCATGCATGCACGCCCAAGCCAGATCCGCATGGCCGGCCTCGTCGCTGCGGCCCGCGGTGTAGGTGATCTGGCGCTGCGATGCCGTCAGCACCTTGCGGATGGCCATGAACGCCGCGGCCACGTCCGTGCAGCCGCCGTCCATCTCAAAGCGGCCCTTGCCGATCACCTGCTTGGCCTTCAGCACCAGGCGGCTCTTCACCTCCACGCTGTACTGGTAGGCCCGCGCCTGCGGAAAGAACTTGATGACGTTCTGATAAACGCCCTGCCCCAGCCCGCTCGTGTCGATGCCGATGTAGGTCACGTTGAATTTCTGCGTGATGGCCCGGATGGCCTCCGCCTGCTGCTCGAAGTCCGCCCCCTTGAACTGCTGCCGGTGCAGAAGCCGGAACTTGCCGCCCGGCGCCCGCGGCGGCGCAATCACCACCAGCGCCGCAGCATCGCCGGTGTGCGATGGGTCGTACCCCACCCACACCGGAAAGTGCGCGTACGGCCGCGTGGCAAACGGCTTGCAATCCGCCCACGCCTCCCAGCTGTCCACCATGCAGCCCTGCATTTCCTTGAGCGTGAACAGGCTAGCGCTGTCGTCGATGAACTCGCACATGTACAGGTTGGCGAACTCTTCCGGGCTGCTTTCTTCCCGCAGCTCGTCGATGTCGAACAGGTTGCAGCCCAGGCGTGCCGCGTCCTCGATCGTCACCACGTCGCGCCACTTGCGATCGGCCCCGCGGATGCCGCCGCGCAGCGCTGCGTGGCTCACGTCGATGGTGATGGCCTCGCCCTTGCTGCGGCCTTTGTTGCGCTCCGTGCCGTTCCAGAACGGATACGCCTCATGCGACATGGCCGACGGGGTAGAGAAGTACGTCTTGCGCCAGTGCTTGTGCGTCGCCATGGCCGCGGCCACCTTGTTGAGCTGGCGAAAGCCCGACACCCAAAAGAACTCATCGAAGTAGAAGTCGCCGCTGCGCCCCTGCGCCGTCTTCGCATTGGTGCCCAAAAAGTGCAGCTCCGCACCGTTCGACAGCACGATAGGGTCGCCGCTCAGCTCCACGCCCACCAGCCCGGCAAAGGCCAGCATGTACGTCTTGAACTGGTGCGCCTGCGCCTTCGATGCGGACAGAAAAATCTGATTGCGCCCCTCCGTGATGGCGCGTAACAGCGCCTCGCGGGCAAAGTACCAGGTCGCCCCGATCTGCCGCGACTTCAGCAGCAGCCGCGTGCGTTCCGTCTGCGCCTCCCACCACTTGGCGGCATACCCAAAGTTCTGCTCGTGGAAGATCTCCAGCAGCTTCTCGATCTGCTCTTCGGTGAAGTGGTTGCGCTTCGGCGTGCGCTTGGGCGCCGCGTTGCGCGCGGCAATGTTGGGGTTCAAGTCGCCTTCCTTGCCCGTGCTCTGGTAGCGCTCCACGCGCGCCGTGCGCTCCAGCTGCCGGCCCAGCAGGTCGATCTCCTTGAAGTCGCCGCCCGTCTTCTGGTCCTTCAGCACCAGCTGCACCATGCGCATCTCGATGGCGCCGTTCACCCGGTCCAGCGGCTTCGCGTCCTCCCACCGCTCGGCGTCCTTCCAGCCGTACACGGTAGACGGAGGAATGCCCAGGTGCTCGCTGATCAGCTTGCACTTCCAGCCCTGAAAGAACATGAAGCGGGCCGTGATGCGGGCTTGCGCATCGCCGCCCAGCGTGGCAATCTGGCCGGCCACCGCCACAGGCAGCGGTGAAAAGCCGGCACCCATCGCAGTGGCGGCCTGTGCTTTGTCAATAGAACGCGCAGCCTCGCGCGTAGTGGTTGGTTTCTTCGGCATGGCTGCAAGCGTGCCGGCCGGCCCCGCTTCTCTCCACCCTCCCCATCCGTACCCACCACCGCCACACGCGCCAAGCGTTGAGCGCGCGATGTGTCGGCGCGACCATGAAGGCTCTCAATCACCGCACGGTACCGAGCCCTTCAACCACGCCACACACCGCCATGAGCAAAGCCACCAAACCCGCCAAGCTGTCCCGCTTCTTCCGCGTCGCCGTGGAAGGCGCCACCACCGACGGCCGCAAGATCGAACGCGCCCACCTGGAGCAGATGGCCGCCAGCTACGACCGCAACACGTACAGCGCCCGCATCAGCCTGGAGCACATCAAGGGCGTGCTGCCTGACGGCCCATTCCGCGCCTACGGCGACGTGCAGGCCGTCAAGACCGAAGAGGTGGAAATCGGCGGCAAGAAAAAACTCGCCCTCTTCGCCCAGCTCTCGCCCAACCCGGCGTTGATCGAGCTGAACAAAGCCGGCCAGAAGCTCTACACCTCCATCGAGATCAACCCCGAATTCGCCGACACCGGCGAGGCGTACCTCGTGGGCCTGGCCGTCACCGACAACCCCGCCAGCCTGGGCACCGAGGCGCTGGAGTTCGCCGCCAAGCACCCCGACGCCAACCCCTGGACCAAGCGCAAGACCGACCCCGACAACGTGGTCACCGCCGCGCAAGAGTTCACGCTGGAGATGGAAGACGGCGACGACGCAGACAGCGACGGCGCCGCCGCCAAGTTCCGCTCCACCCTGGCAAACGCCCTGGCCCTCTTCAAGCGCAAGGGCGAAGGCGACGACGCCCGCTTCGCCGCCGTGGCCGACACCCTGGGCGGCCTGGGCGAAGCCTTCAAGGCCCACGCCGACAGCACCGCCGCGCAGATCCAGCAAGCCAACGGCACCGCCCAGGCCCTGGCCGACGAAGTGAAGGCCCTGCGCCAGAAGTTCGCCGCCATCGACGGCAAGCCCGCCGGCACGCGCCGCCCCGAGGCCGACGGCGGCACGGGTGACGCCATCACCGACTGCTGACCGCCCCCGCTCCACCGCCCTGCCCCGCCCACCCAACGCAACCACCACCGACCACCCAGCACCACCATGAAGAACGCAACCCGCCTCAAGTTCAACAAGTTCACCGAGCACCTGGCCACCCTCAACGGCGTGGCCTCTGCCGCCACCGCCTTCAGCGTGGCGCCCGTGGTGCAGCAAAAGCTCGAAAGCCGCATGCAGGAATCGTCCGCGTTCCTGGCTTCCATCAACATCATCGGCGTGGATGACCAGGCCGGCGACAAGGTGGGCGTGGGCGTCACCGGCCCCATTGCCAGCCGCACCAACACCGCCGCCGGCAAGGTCCGCAAGCCGCGCAACGTCGAATCCACCGAAACCGACGGCTACGCCTGCGTGCAGACCAACTTCGATACGCAGTTCACCTACCGCCTGCTCGACGCCTGGGCGCACCGCCCCGACTTCCAGACGCTCATCCGCGACGCGATCATCAAGCGCCAGGCGCTCGACCGCATGACCATCGGCTTCAACGGCATCTCCATCGAGCCCGACACCAACCTCGCCGCCCACCCCCTGCTGCAAGACGTGAACAAGGGCTGGCTGCAGAAGTACCGCGACAAGGCCGCCGCCCGCGTCATGGGCTCCGACGCCGCCAAAATCAAGGTGGGCAGCGACGCCAGCGCCGAATACAAGAACCTCGACGCGCTCGTGTACGACAGCATCCAGCTGCTCGACCCGTGGTACCACGGCGACCCCGACCTCGTGGCCATCCTCGGCCGCGGGCTCATGCATGACAAGTTCTTCCCGCTGGTCAACAAAGAGCAGCCCGCCACCGAAACGCTCGCCACCGATCTGGTCATCTCGCAAAAGCGCGTGGGCGGTCTGCGCGCCGTCACGGTGCCCTTCTTCCCCGAGGGCAAGGTACTCGTCACCACGCTGTCCAACCTGTCCATCTACTGGCAGATCGCCGCGCGCCGCCGCCATGTGAAGGACGCGCCCGAGGTCGATGCGGTGCAGAACTTCGAATCGTCCAACGACGACTACGTGGTCGAAGACTACGGCCGCGGCGCCCTCATCGACGGCATCGAGCTGGTGTAACCCGCCAGCGCCCCGCAACCCGGCAGGCCCGCGCGGCCTGCCGCATCCACACGCCCACACCATGCGACAACTCACCCCCGCCCAGCGCCACCGCGCCCGCGTCCTGGCAGAGCAGGCCCACGCCGCCACGCCCTACGGCCAAGAACTCGCCAGCTCTGCCCACCAGCTCATGCTGGTCAAGCTCGCCGCCGACAAGCGCGCCTTGAAGGCCATCCAGTCCGTGCAGCTCAAGCGCACCACCAAGGCCAAGCTGCTGCCCGCGTACCTCGACTGGATCGGCGGCGCGCTCACCGGCGGCGGCGGCGCGGAAGACGCGGTGCTCACCACCTGCATGGTGTGGGCCATCGACGCCGGCGCCTACGCCCTGGCGCTCACCATCGCCCCCTACGTGCTGCAGCACGGCATGCCCATGCCCGACCACTACCAGCGCGGCGCCGCCGCCGTCATCGTGGACGAAATGGCAGACGCCTACCTGCAAGCCCAGTGGGACGCCATCACCTATGAGGCCACCCCCGCCGGCTACGCCATCCACAGCCACGGCAGCACCGGGGCCGCCGCCCTGCTGGGCCAGGCCCTGCACCTCACGGCCCCGCACGATCTGCCGGACCAGGCCCGCGCCAAGCTATGCAAGGCCGTGGGCTACGCCTTGCTGGGCAAGGTGCAGACCGCCGAACAGCCCGAGCTGGACAAGATGCCTCGCGCCGTGCTGGAACAGGTGCGCAGCCACCTCGCCACCGCCCTGGCGCTCGATGCGCTGTGCGGCGTCAAGAAAGACCTGGAGCGCATCGACCGCAAGCTGGCGGCCGACGCATCCGGCAAGGCCAAGCTGCCCGCTACGGCAGGCACGGGCGGCGATGCCCCTGCCGCACCGCCCGCCGCCCCGCCCACCGCACCGCCCGCCGAACCCACCGAGCCCACCACGGCCGCAACAGACACCCCGGCACCCGCCCGCAAGCGCACCGCCCCGGCCACCAAGGCCGGCGCGGGCGCGCGCAAGCGGTAGCCGGCCACCCGCGCACCCCCCAGTGCCGGGCGGCTCGCAGTGCCGCGCCCGGGCCTCGGCCCATAGGCAACGCACTGCGACCACCGCCCACCTATTTCCACGCCCACGCCGCCCCAAGCCGTCGCTGCCCATGTCCTCCCTCATCGTCAACCCGCCCCTGGTGCGCACCACGCCGCCCACCGACCCCGCGCCGCTGGGCGTGCTGCAGGCCGGCACCTTCTGGCCCGCCATCGACCTGGCCCACCTGCGCGCCACGCTGGTGGCAGACGGCACCGTGACGCCCGACCGCCTGGAGCACGCCGCGGCCGAGGCGCTGGCCATGGCGGTGGACCAGCTCACCGCCTGGGCCACCAAACAGCAAGCCGCCGGCCACGCCACGCTGGCGGCTGTGCCGGCGCTGCAGATCAATGCCGAGTCGGTGCATGTGCAACGTTTCCGGCGTGCCGTGTACGCCTACACCCAGGCCGGCCTGCTCACCCGCTACGCCGCCACCAGCGCCACCGGCCGCAGCGACGACGCAGCCGAGCTGCGCGACCGCCAGGCCGAGCAGCACGCGCGTGATGCCCTGTGGGCCGTGCGCGATATCACCGGCTCCGGCCGCATGGCCTGCGAACTGATCTGACATGGCCACCACCGTGCGCGCCATGCAGGGGGACACCGTGGACGTGATCTGCGCGCGCCACCTGGGCCAAACCGCCGGCGTTACCGAGGCCACCTACCGCCTCAACCCTGGGCTGGCCGCCCTCGGCCCCGTGCTGCCCCTGGGCACGCCCGTGGCGCTGCCCGCCCCATCCACCACCCAACCCACCGCGAAGCCTTTGCAGCTATGGGACTGACGTTTTCCACCACCACCAAAGAAGCCACCACCATGTCTGACCCTACCGCCGGCGCCGGCGCCCTCGCGGGCTACAAGATCGCCCTGTTCTCGCTGCCCATCGTGGCCAGCCTCATTGCCTTTTGGCTGGGCTTGCGCTTCGTGCCTCTGCGCACTGATGACCCGCGGGCAGACCTCATCAATCGGGTGATGGCCTGCCTGGTGTCGTCTTTCGTGCTGGGCATTCCCGCCCTGGTGCTGCTGATGCAGCACACCCCCGGCGCGTTCGACGCCGGCACCGCGCTGGCGCTGCTGGCCGGCCTGCCGCCCGTGGCGGGGTTCTTCGCCATCACGCTGTGCATCACGGTGCTGTGCTCCATCCCTGGCCCGTGGCTCATGGCCGCCGTGTTCCTGTGGCTGCAGCGCCGCAAAGGCAAAGACATTGCCGAGCTGGTGCAAGAGGCCCGGCAAGACGTTGCCAGCATCGTGGGCGGCGCCAGCAAGACCACCACCGGGGGCACGCCATGAACCCGCGCGCACAGTCGTACATCGCCGAAGTGATCCGCCGCGAGGCCGGCTACGTGAACGACCCGCAAGACAGCGGCGGCGAAACCAACCACGGCATCACCAAGGCCGTGGCCCGCGCCTACGGCTACCAGGGCGCCATGCGCGACCTGCCCGTGGCCGTGGCGCAAGACATCTACCTGCAGCGCTACTGGATCGAGCCCGGCTTCGCCCTGGTGGATGGCATCGCCCCCGTGCTGGCGGAATGCCTGCTGGACTACGGCGTGCTCACCGGCCAGGCCACCGCGGCCAAGCACCTGCAGCGCGCCCTCAACCACTTCAACCGCCAGGGCGCGGACTACCCCGATGTGGCGGTGGATGGCCGCATCGGCACCCTCACCCTGTCCGCCCTGGCGGCGTACAAAGCCAAGCGCGGGCGCGCGGGCCTGGACGTGCTGGCCGATCTGGTGGAGTCCCTGCACCGCGTGCATCTGGTGGAGGTGGCCGAAAGCCGGCCCAAAGATGAAAAGTACGCCAACGGCTGGCAGGCCCGCGCCGGCGCCACGCGCAACGCGGCCGGGGTGCGGCCATGAGCGTGATGCAAGCCCTGCCCCGCCTGCTGGGCATGGGCGCCATCGCTGCTGCCGCGCTGTACGTCCACGGCCTACGTGTGGACGTCGCCCGGGCCGATGGCATCGCCCAGCGAGACGCCAAGACTATCTCTGCCCTCACCGTGGATCGGGATGGCCTGGCGGAAGCCCTGCGCAAGACCGCCGCGCTCTCCGATCAACTCGCCGCCCTCCAAGCCGTCAACCTCAAAGGCCACGCCGATGCAAAGCGCTCTACTGAAACTCTCGTTGCTGACATTCGCGCTGGCCGTGTCCGGCTGTCAGTCCCTGTCCAAGCGCCCGGTGCCGCCCACGGACACCAAGGCAGCGGCGCCGGTGGTGCCGGCGCTGGGCCTGGCCAAGCGTTCGCCGAACTTGACCCCGCGGCTGGTGCAAGCCTTGTCGCAATCGCAGCCGATGGCGATGCCGCCATCCTCGACCTCAATACCTGCATCGACGCCTATGCAAGTGTCCGCCGCCGAGTAAACGGCGAGCCGGAGGGCGACGGCAGCGCAGGGGCCACGCCGTGAAGAAGGCGTACAGCCTGCGCGCCTTCCTTGCCAACGCGGTGCCCGAACTGCGCGAGCAGCCCGAACGCCTGCGCATGTTCGTGGAAGGCGGGCATGTCGTTTCCACCGGCAGCGATTCGCTGTCCTTCATCTACCGCTACACCGTGCGCGCCGTGGTGATCGACTTCGGCGCGGATCTCGACCTTCTCACCGTGCCCGTGCTGCTGTGGCTGCGCGAGCACGAGCCCGAGCTGCTGGCGAACAAGGAACGGCGCGAGAACGACATACGCTTCGACGTGGAACTGCTCAACGGCCAGGCGCTCGACCTGGTGATGCAGATCGACCTGACCGAGCGCGTGGTGGTGAAGGATGAAGTGGTGGACAGCCGCAACCGCCTCACAGTGCGCCACGCGGACGAAATCTGGCACCCCAAGCCCTACGCCACCGGCGACTACGCCCTGTACCTGGGCGACCAGATCGGCAGCGAGTGGCACACCCGACCCGAGGTGGCGTAACCCATGGCCGACAGCCTCGACCAGCTCGCCGCCTGGGCCGGCCCGCTGCTCGCCAAGCTGGCCCCGGCCGCCCGCCGCGCCGCCATGCGCGAGGTGGCTACGCTGCTACGACAGCGCCAGGCCGCGCGCATCAAGGCCCAGCAGAACCCGGACGGCACGCCCTACGAAGCGCGCCGGCCGCGCGCCCAGCTCCAAGCTAAGGCCGGCTCGATACGCCGGGAGATGTTCGCGCGCATGCGCCGGCCGGCCACGCTGCGCAAGTCATCGACGGACGATGCGGCGGTGGTGTTCATCGCCGGCGGTGCTGCATCCACGGCGCGGGTGCACCAGTACGGCCTGCGCGACAAGGTGGATTGGCGCATGGTGGAAAGCCCGACGGTGCAGTACGCTCGACGGGAGCTCCTCGGCATGAGCGAAGCAGATACGCAGGCTCTTGCGAATGCTATAGCGGGGCATCTACAGAACACATAAAGGAGGGTATGTGGAAGTCGAACGTTACCGCAAGATTTTGGACGAGTTGGGCATGTTCGTGTCCTTGGGAGTGAAGGTGTCCCAGCGGCTTGCGGGAAGCTCCGGCCATGCCCCGCACCGAATGTGGGCCGATCCAATTTTCACGAAGCTCGTTTGCCACGGGATCAGCCTTTTAAAGCTTTCACCGCACACGAGTGACCAGTCTTCTTTCCAGTTTTGGGACCTGCCGTCCGCCTGTGCGGTAGCACGATGCATTATTGAGGCTTACGACGTCCTCGAATACATCGCACTTGCAGATCTTGACGACAGCCAAATGCAGTTCCGGCTTCTGGTGTGGCAGCTCCATGAACGGCAACGGCGTTCCAACCTGCTGGCCTTGATTAACTCCCAGGACGCGCGTGCGCCAGGGATTTTTAGCGATGCGGAGAAGCTAAAGACGGATACGCTCAATCATCCGCTCTTCAACTCCATGCCTATGGATGTACAGCGAAAGATCAAGGGCAATGATGCGCCGGCATATCTGATGTCCCGCAGGCACTTGAATCAGGCGGCGGGCATTGACCACGATCAGTACCTAAGCGCGACAGTTTGGCTGTCGCAGTACGTCCACACATTGCCGATGGCGGTGTACCAACTCAGAGATTTCCGAGCGGGCACCCCTCAAGCACTTAATTTGACGGCGATGCCGATTCAGTACTGCTTGGGTTTCATTGGGCGATCCATCATTCGAATGGCCTCAGTGTTTCCCGCCGCAAATTTAGAACTTGAGAGTAATGAGGTGGACGCACTTAGCCAGTGGTGCGCGATCGTCGAACAAGGTGTCCAGACGGCGGATGGTAGCGATCCCCGCTAGGTTGCTACAAACCTGCAATACAACACCGTACTACGCGGTGCTACACTGGCACGGCCTCGTAAGAGGTGGAGCGTAAGAACTCCTTTGGAACAGCGGAAGAACCGCACCCGACAGTTGGCGGTTTTTTTGCGCCTGGTCTTTTCTTGGGCTGCCCCCTGGGCAGCGCAATGGTTTAGGCCGGGAGGGCGACGGATACAAGACCCGCAAGGGGAAGAAGTCCGCCTGGCTGTTCCCAGGTTCTTAACCTCCCGGCCGCCTTATGTCGTGCGTAAGAACGCGGCATGAGGCTTCAAAGTCTCGAACAGGAGCACGCGCCATGCCGCAATCCCTCCACGCCCTCACGCTGGGCGCTATCACCGTTCGTCAGCACGACGGGCTTTTCTCCCTCAACGATCTGCACCGCGCCGCTGGCGGCGAGCCCAGGCAGCAGCCGGCCCTCTTCCTGCGCATGGCATGGACGAAGGAGCTGATCGAAGAAATCCAGTCTACGAATTCGCAGACTGCCGTGAAATCGGTCAACGGCGGCGCTATGCGAGGCACCTACGCCTGCCGTGAGTTGGTCATTTCGTACGCCGCCTGGATCAGCGCCGCCTTCCACCTGCGCGTCATCCGCGTGTTCCTCGACGCCAGCGCGCCCCCTGCCCCCGCCGCGCCAGCGGCGCTGCCCGGCGCCCGGCCCCAGCCGGGCTTCGTGTTCCTCAACGCGCAGGAGCAGCGCCTGATCGAGCTGCTGCGCTTCACCACCTACGCGGGCCGCGAGATCGTGCAACAGACGGCCGAGGCCATGCGCCGGCAGCGGCCGTGGGTGGACGGCCAGCTCATTCACAACACCGCGCGCCTCAGCCCAACGGCACTGCGCAATCGCAGGGATTGACGCACGGTGCGTGCCGCCTGCTGAGCTAGGGCTTAGGCTCCACTCAGCGCCGGCAAGCCAATGTGGATGGCACGGGTACTCTAGACGTTGGCCCAGCGTCTCGCGGCACCAGCTCGAAAACTTTCAGTTCGCAGGCGCCCTGCGGGCGGCGGAAGACCACTTCGTAGGACTTGCCGGCACTCAAAGGAGCGTCGGCGAAGGTCGTGCATTGATCCACTTCAAAGGGATTTGCTGATTTGGGAGCAGTGCTGTTTGCCACGAACCGCACCGTTTTATCGGCTTCAACTCGGTACTCAGCATAGGCGTTGGCGGGGTACGCCTCACCGCCTGGCATTCCGATTCGTCGGTCGAAGCCTCTGCGGGACGCTTGCCATCCTGCCGTCGCCGCAGGGTGGAACGCGCCAAGCATTGCTGCCCCACTTTCGTCGCAGGTTCCATCAGGCACTATGCCTACGAAAGAGTTTCCTGGAACCAGCGCCACGGCTCGCAGGCTAGCGTTTGTTGCCGTGCCCGGCGAGACATACCAAGCATTGGTGGAGCAGCCCGCTAGAAAGACTGTGAGTGCAATAGGTAAGCAAGCGGTGGCGTGAAGTCTCATGGTAGATCGGTAAGAACTTTGAATGGCGGCCTAACGCGGAGCTAACCTGCCGCGGGAGGTCGAAGGCCGGAGGCAACCTGCGAGCGCAGCTTGCAGGCAGTCCGCGCAGAACGGCATGTTACACATTGTTTATCTTTGCACGGCCCAGTGGCCCGGAGCACAGCGAAACACGGCGCGCGCAGGGCCATCCGTCCCCGTCACCACCACACGCGCGATAGCTCGCGCGCGCGTGGGCGCGCCGGCACTCTACGGGAATGCCCACGCCCGAGAACCTAGCCGGAACCATTGCCGACCTGCAGCGCCTGCTGCACAACCTCGTGCGCGTGGGCACCATCCACGCGGTGGACCTGGGCAGCACGCCTGCGCTGGTGCGGGTGCTGCTGTCTGCAGACGATGAAACCGAGAGCGGCCAGCTCGTCACCGACTGGCGCCCCTACTTCGAGCGCCGCGCCGGCACCACCAGCACATGGAACCCGCCCACCGTGGGCGAGCAGTGCGCCGTCATCTCGCCCGGCGGCGACCTCGCGGCCTGCCTGGTGCTGGTGGGCCTGCACAGCACGCGCAACCCGGCGCCCAGCAGCGAGCCCGGACACCACACCACGCGCTACCCTGACGGCGCCGTCATCCAGTACGACCACGCGGCCCATGCGCTGACGGCCACGCTGCCCGCGGGCGGCACCGCCACGCTGGTGGCGCCGGGCTCCGTCACCATCGACAGCCCGGAAACGGTCATCATCGGCAACTGCACGGTACGCAAGACGCTCACCTACCTGGGCGGCATGATCGGCCGGGGCGTGGCGCCCGGCGCATCGGGCGCGGCGCAGATCGAGGGCGACGTGCGCACCACGGGCGATGTGGTGGCCGGCGGCATCAGCCTGCGCGGCCACACGCACCCCGGCGTGCACGGCCAGACGGGGGCGCCGCAATGATGAACGCCACCACCGGCCGCGCCCTGGCCCCTGCGGCGCATATCGGCCAGTCCATTGCGGACATTCTCACCACGCCCATCGGCTCGCGCGTCATGCGCCGGCTGTACGGCAGCTTTCTGCCCGCGCTGGTAGACCAGCCCGCCACGGCGGCCAACCTGCTGCGCCTGCGCGCGGCCACGGCGCAGGCCATCATGAAATGGGAGCCGCGCACCCGCGTGCGCTCCATCGCCGTGGCCGTCACGGCCGAGGGCCGCACCGAGATCACCATCGAGCGCCAGGACCGCGGCCAGGCCGCGATTGCACGCCAGACCGTGCGCATGGGCGGTGCCGCATGAGCAATGCGCAACTCATCGACATGAGCAAGCTGCCCGCGCCCGACGTGGTGCAGGTGCCGGAGTTTGAAGCCATCCTGGCCGGCCTCAAGGCCGACATGGCCGCCGCCTACCCGCCCGCGGCCGACGTGCTGGCCCTGGAGTCCGAACCGCTCACCAAGTGGCTGCAGCGCCTGGCCTTTCAGCTCGTCATCGAGCGCAGCGCGCGCAACGACAGCGCGCACGCCGTCATGCTGGCCTATGCCCGCGGGGCAGATCTTGACCAGCTCGGCGCGTTCTTCGGGGTGGAGCGGCTGGTGGTCACGCCCGCCAACCCCAACGCCGTGCCGCCCGTCGCCCAGGTGATGGAAGGCGATGACGCCTTCCGCGAGCGCATCCAGCTCGCACCGCGCGGCTACAGCGTGGCCGGCCCCGTGGGCGCCTATGTGTTCCACGCCCGGGCGGCAGACGGCCAGGTGCTGGACGCTGCGGCCACCAGCCCATCGCCCGGGCGCGTGGTGGTGTCGGTGCTGTCGCGCGACGGCACCGGCGTGCCCACGGCCGCCCTGCTGGCGAAGGTGGCCGCCGCCGTCAACGCTGACGACGTGCGCCCTCTCACGGATGAAGTGGTGGTGCAGGCCGCCGGCATCGTGCCCTACGCCATCACCGCCACCGTGTACACGCTGCCGGGGCCGGACTCCACCAGCGTGATTGCCACTGCACGCCAGCGCATCGCCGCCTATGCGCAGGCCATGCACCGCATCGGCCGCCAGCCCACGCTGTCGGGCATCTATGCCGCGCTGCACATCGAGGGCGTGGCGCGCGTGGTGCTCACCAGCCCGGCCGCAGACGTGGCCGTGGGGCCTACGCAGGCCAGCCACTGCACGGCCGCCACCATCACCTTCGGGGGCGCCGTTGACTGACGCGGCCACCACCCCGGCGGTGTCCCTCTTGCCGCCCAACGCCACAGCCCTGGACCGCGCGGCCGAGGCCGTGGCCGTGCGCGGCCTGCAGGCCATCGACCAGCCGCACCGCGCGCTGTGGAACCCCTGCACCTGCCCGCTGGAGCTGCTGCCCTGGCTGGCCTGGCAGATGGGCGTGGAAGCCTGGCGCGCCGATTGGCCCGAGAACATCAAGCGCGCCATCGTGCGCAACGCCATCCAAGTGCAGCGCCGGCGCGGCACCCTCGCCAGCGTGCGCGACACCGTGGCCGCCTTCGGCGGGCAGATCGCCGTGCGCGAGTGGTGGCAGAAGTCGCCCAAGGGCACGCCGCACACCTTCGAGCTGGT